>JGI12478J12828_1000003_pt1 | contig 99420 bp, 113 predicted proteins | sample A23E2SouthBayCA_FD_12828 | JGI IMG/M metagenome (IMG submission 12828) | reverse complement strand
CCGCCACAACAGCGCCACTGGGGCAGTCGCGTCGTCGCACCGGCTGACGAGGAAGCCGACGGGACGTGGATCGGCTACAACGAGCACGGCCTGCTAGCGGCGGTGACGAACCGCTGGGTCGACGCCGACCTTGCCGGCGACCGCTCGCGCGGCCTGCTCGTCCGGGACGCGCTGAGTCACGAGAGCGCGGAGTCAGCCGCCCGCGCCGTCGAGCAAGCGACCAGAGACGCCGAATACTCGGGATTCAACCTTTTGCTGGCAGACGAGAACGCCGCCGTCTTGCTGGAATGGGACGGCCAGCTCGCGGTCCAGAACTTCCAGCCCGGCGTTCACGTCGTCGTCAACGTTGGCGCGGACGGCGACTACCGGATTCCAGCCCATCGGCCCGATGCCGGCGAGGAGCAAGCGAACAACGCGACGCGGTTGCGCGAGGCGCTGGTTCCGGAGCCCGGCGAAGCCGCCGACGAATGGATTGATCGGGCAGGCGAAACCATCAGCGACCACGAGTACGGCGTCTGCGTCCACGGTGACGGATTCGGGACGCGGTCGTCGTCGCTCATCACACTGGGTGCTGCCCACGAGTATCGGCACGCGGCCGGGCCGCCATGCCGGACGCCGTACCGCCCGGTCGAAGGTCAGATTTAAGCGGCCGACTCACGGTATGAGTAATACATGAGTTCAGCAGCGTCGGAGGCGGACCTTTCTGATGGCGAGCGGGCCGGGCTCGAACTGATTCGTGAGTCCGGTGGCATCCACCAGAGCGACTTCTGGAAGGAACTCGACGTCTCCTCGCGAAAGGGGAGTCGCATCGTCGAGTCCCTGTTCGAGAAGGACCTCATCCAGCGTGAGGAGACGGTGTATGAGGGGCACAACACGTACTACCTGACGCCCGCGGCCCGCGACCTCGACTTCTCGCTTCTGATGGCCGGTGACCAGCTCTCGCCGTTTATCGGCGACGAAGAGGTCGACCCCCACGACGACACCTTCTCGCAGTGGGTCATGACCCTCGCGTACGAGGACTGACCGACGGTTACGCGGCGTGCGTTAGTAGTGCCACGGCACGTCGTCGAAGTCCGGGTCGCGGCCCTCGTTGAACGCGTCCCGCCCCTCCTGGGCCTCGTCGGTCATGTAGGCCAGCCGCGTCGCCTCCCCGGCGAACACCTGCTGACCGACCATCCCATCGGAGTCGAGATTGAATGCGTACTTGAGCATCCGCATCGCCGTCGGTGACTTCTCGTTCATGCGCTCGGCCCACTCTATAGCAGTGTCCTCAAGGTCCTCGTGAGGAACCACGTCGTTGACCATCCCCATGTCGGCGGCTTCGGCGGCGTCGTAGGTCTTGCCGAGGAAGAACACCTCGCGGGCCTTCTTCTGGCCGACCTGTCGCGCGAGATACGCCGAGCCGAAGCCGCCATCGAAGCTCCCCACGTCGGGGTCCGTCTGAAGGAACTTGGCGTGCTCCTCGCTGGCGAGCGTGAGGTCACAGACGACGTGCAGCGAGTGGCCGCCGCCGACGGCCCACCCTGGGACGACGGCGACGACGGGCTTTGGGATGTGGCGGATCTGGCGCTGGACTTCGAGAATGTGGAGGCGGCCGACGTTCTCCGGCGCGTCATCTTCTACGCCGTCGCTCGTCTCTCGTGGGTCGCTTTGCTCCCCGCTCGCTGTGTCCGAGTCGCGTGGCGACTCGCTGTACTCGTAGCCGCTTTCACCGCGAATGCTCTGGTCCCCACCGGCACAGAAGGCCCAGCCGCCGTCCTTCTCGGAGGGGCCGTTCCCGGTCAGGAGAACGCAGCCCACGTCGGTCTGGCGCTTGGCGTGGTCCAGCGCCGTCGCAAGTTCGTCAACCGTCTCCGGGCGGAAGGCGTTGCGCTTCTCCGGCCGGTCGAAGGCGATGCGGACCGCGCCCGTGTCGGTCGAGCGGTGATAGGTGATGTCGGCGAAGTCGAACCGGTCGATGGCTGTCCACCGCTCCGGGTCGAATAGCTCAGAGACCATACCGTGGCTCGGGACGGCCTTCGCAAAAAGATTCCTCGTACGTGTTCCTACAGCAGAGCAAACCCTTTGGTGTCGCGCACGTGAACCGACTAGCGATGCCCTCCACATCGAGGAAAGCGGTGATAGGGATACTCGCTGGCCTCTCTATCGTTGTTGTCGTGTACAGCCTCATCATCGTCCAACAGATTCTACTCGGACTGATTGTGGCCGTGGTCCCTTGGTTCCTCTACCTTCTCGTGCGGTTCATCCTCACGCTCGAACGGATCGCGACGGCACTGGAACGGCTTGCGACAGCGCGTGCCCGCGAGTCGGAACCAGATAGGGATGGACCCGCTGGAGACTACCAGCGGCCGTCGGAGTCATACGGACACAGCACGGAAACCAAAGGAGGCGTAGAGAACGAGTGACCGACGGCGGTCGCGTGCAGCTCCCCTCGCTCACTCGCTTGCAGGTGCTACCCCCGGCATGACAGAGACGTTCTACGAGGTACTGGGCGTTCCAACTGACGCCTCGACGGCGGCTATCGAAGCGGCCTATCGGGAGCGACTGAAGGAAACCCATCCTGACGTGAGCGATGCGGCCGACGCCGGCGAGGCGACACAGCGGCTCATTGAAGCCCGCGACGTGCTCACCGACGAGGACGAGCGGGCGCGGTACGACCGGCTGGGACACGACGCCTATGTTGCGGGCAAACATGATATACCGGACGACGGCGGCAGTAACGTCTCCGAAGCGGCACGGCGCGCGGGCTATGACGAGTCTGGATCGGCTGGTGACCGAACCGAAGCGAGCACTGACCGAAGTACAGCCCGGACAAACGCCCGGGATCGGGCGCGACGTGAACGGGCTGCCAGAGACCGCGTCGCCGATGACAGAGACGAGCGATCAACCACCGACACTGATGCGTCGTCGAGCAACGAGCAATCGACTGATACGACCAGCGGGACGGCGACCGCGTCGAACTCAGCGTCGACCCGGCGCTCCGGGGCCACCGCGACCAGCGGCTTCAGCGACAACGCCGGCAACGGTGCCACCTGGAGTTCTTCGTCCGCGTACTCCGTCCGCCAGACTGACACCCCGTCCCGCGGGTCGCTTCTGGAGATGCCGACCGGCCGGGGGCTGACGTTGTTTGCCATCACGTTCGCGCTTTATCCGGTACTGCTGTTCAGCGCGTTACTCCCGGCGTTCCCGCTGTGGGTGAACCTGACAATTGGGGTCTGTACCCTCTTTATGGTCGGCTACCTCCAGTCCGAACCTACTATCGCAATTATGGTGTTCGGGAGCTGGAGTCTGACGACGGCGGTGCTGCTGGTCACGTTGAATATCAGCGCGTTCTCGCTTGTGGGGGCCCTCGCGCTGTCGGGGACGTGGCTCCCGTTCGGACTGTCGCTGTTGACAGCGTCGGTGTTGCGGCTCTGAAAATCAGTCGCCAGCGAGGGTTTCGGCGACCTGTTCGGTAAGCTGGTCTCTGACTGCGTGGCTGTCACCCGCGTCGAACCGGACCTCGATGACCTGTGTCCCATCTGTCTGGACTGATTCGGCGAACCGCTCGCGGAACTGCCGGCGGTCGGCCACCCGTTCGAACTGCAGGGAATAGAGCGCCTCCGTCGGCTCGAAATCGAGCCCGTGTGGCGTTCGGAACTGGTCCTCGAAGGTGGGATGGTCCTCGATGGGCAGCATGTGGAAGATGCCGCCGCCGTCGTTGTTGAGCAGGACGACCGTCGCGTCTACCGCACAGCGGCCGAGCGCGAGCAGGCCGTTCATGTCGTGGTAGTACGCCAAGTCACCGGTGACGAGCACGAGCGGGTCGGATGTCGCGCTGCCGGCCCCGAGCGCCGTCGAAGTGATGCCGTCGATACCGCTGGCCCCGCGGTTACCCAGTACGGTCAGGTCGGCGTCACGGGGGCCGCCAAAGCGGTCCATATCTCGTATCGGCATACTGTTCGAAATGAACAGTGTAGCCGGGTCCGGGGCCAACGCAGTCACATCTGAGAGGACGCCCCCTTCCCAGTAGGTCTCCGAAGCGGTTTCAGTAACGGCGTCCCAGTGGGTTTGCTCCGCCCTAATGAACTGTTCTCGCCACGACGCTGCAACGCCACCCAGCGTCTCGCCCGCGAGCGCATCTGCGGTGGCGTCGGGGTTGGCAACGAGTAGGTCCGTGGCGGTGAACTCGGCCTCCGACCAGCCGCCGGCCGGGTCAACGAGGAACTGCTGACAGTCGGCGTCCCGGAGGTAGTGACGCAGTGGCTTCGAGGTCGGCGACGCACCGAACCGGACGACGACATCGGGGTCGTCCCACTGGTCGACGCTGTCGCTTCCGAGATAGCCGTCGTAGCCGCCACAGACCGGCACATCGAGCCGGTCGACGTGGGGGCCGAACCGCAGGTCCGACAGCGGGTCCGCCAGAACGGGGAAGCCCGTGGCTGCCGCCAGCCGTTCAAGCGAATCTGCACTGAGTCCCTGGTCGGCCGGCCCAGCGACGATGAGGCCTCGTTCGGCGGCCTCAAGTGCGTCCTGCACGCGGCGCACTGTCCGCTCGTCCGGCGTAGCGACGCCCTCGCTTGTCGTGACGAACGGCCCGTCGCGTCCGGTTTCGGCCGCGTCGTCGCCGCCCGCCCAGCCAGCGGGAACGCCCGCCGGGTCGTCCTCAGGCATCGGCGTCGGCTCCAGCGGCTTCCGGAACCGACAGTTCAGGTGAACTGGGCCGGGGTCGCTACCGGTACTCTCCGCGAGTGCGCGGGCCGCCGTGGTCCGCAACATCCGGACCTTCCGTGGCTCGGCCTCCGGCTCTGGCATATCGCGATACCAGCGGACAGCGTCGCCGTACAGTTTCTCCTGATCGACAGTCTGGTTCGCTCCGCTGTCGATGAGTTCCGGCGGGCGGTCCGCCGTCAGCAGGAGCAGCGGGACGCCCGACTGGTTGGCTTCGATGACCGCCGGGTGGTAGTTCGCCGCGGCGGTCCCCGATGTGCAGACCAGCGGCGTCGGCTCGCCGGTTCTCCGGCCGCGTCCAAGCGTAAAAAAGGCCGCCGACCGCTCATCGAGGTGAGAGAACACCTCAATATCAGGATGCTCGGCGAATGCGACCGTCAGCGGCGTTGAGCGACTGCCGGGCGAGAGACACACCGCGTCGACGCCGCCGGCGACGAGTTCGCCCACGAGTGTCTCGGCCCACAGCGTGTTGACGTTCGGGGCCGTCATTCTAGCTCGTCGAGTATCGGCCGGTATTTGAGCTGGACCTCGTCCCATTCGCGGTCGGGGTCGCTGTCCGCGACGATGCCCGCGCCTGCAAAGAGCGTCGCCTCGCGCTCCGTGGCGACGGCCGAGCGGATGCCGACGGCGAAGGTGCCGTTGCCGGCGGCGTCGACCCAACCGACCGGGGCGGCGTACCAGCCCCGATCGAATGCCTCTGTCTCGCGGATAGTCCGCAGCGCCGCGTCCGGGGGCAGTCCGCCCACGGCTGGCGTCGGGTGGAGCGCCTCGACGAGCGAGAGGACGTGCTCGTCGTCGTCCAGTTCAGCTGTTATCGATGTTCGAAGGTGCTGAACCGTGGCGAGTCGGCGAACGGTCCGGTCGCCGATGCGGACCGTCGAAGCGAACGGTTCCAGTTGGTCCCGTATCGCGTCGGCGACGAGCTTCTGCTCGTGGCGGTCCTTCTCGCTGTCGAGGAGTTCGGCGGCGAGCCACTCGTCCTCGGCAGGTGTGTCGCCCCGTCCCGTTGAACCGGCCAGCGCCTCCGTCCGGACGGTTCGCCCGCGAACTGAGACCAGCCGCTCCGGCGTGGCTCCGAAGAAGGTGCCGCCGGAGTCGGGCGACAACATGAACCGGTAGCAGTCCGGGTACGTCTCCGACAACCGGGCCATCACGTCCGGGACCGATAGCTCCGCGTCCAGTGTGGCGCTGAGACTCTGGGCGAGCACGACCTTCTGGAGCTCGCCCCGGTCGATACTCTCTGTGGCGGCCGCCACCTGCTCGCGCCAGCCGTCCTGTGTTGGCGTGCGCTTCCGGTGTGAGATTCCCGGCGGCGTACCCGGATTGCGCTCGGAGTCTGCGACCAGTCGGTCGCGCCATTCCTCCAGTAGCGCCTCCGCTTCGGTCGCGGCCTCAGGTCCTGTCGCGACCGTTGTGAGCCAGGCATCGTCGTCCCTTCTGGTTACCTGTATTTCGGGGAGGAAAAACGCCGCACTGGGGAACCCATCCCACGGAGAGTCCTCTCCTTCATGCGTTCCGTTGTGGAAAGCGAACCCGCCGAACGCTCGCGGTCGAGCGATGCTCGGGAGGCTGTCGGGCACTGAGCAGTCATCGAACAGTGCTTCGACTGCTGTCCGCACGTCGTCGAACCGCGACTGCCCGTCGGCAGTCACAGTCGCCGCGCTCCCGCGGGCCGCGATTGACTCTGTACCGGCCGCCCAGAAGAACCGGGGGCGAGCGTCCGTCTCCAGTACCGCCCGCACCGGTGCATCGTCGAGGCGACACCCGCGTGCGACGACCGTTGTCTCACCAACCGTCGTCTCGTCACCACGCAGTGGTTCCATCAGCCATGTCTTAGGATTGCGCACCTTTGAGCCTAACTATACGCTCGATTCCACACAGTGAACTTCGATCGGACCGCTGTCGTGGCGCGGCCGATTTCACGCCGCTCCGGGCCGCCGCACGACATGGCGGCTCTCGGATTCCGATTCGTAGAAATTAATATCTGGGTTCACAAAGTTCCTCTCTCAGTTCTACAATTGTAATTCTGTAATCTACGAACATACCCCCGTCAAGTTTAAATAGGGCATAGTCGAAGCCCCCTATGTTGCGATGCCTAAGGTAGAGATCAATATCCCGGAACACCTGGAGATGCAAATCGCGCAACTCGTCGAGAAAGGCGAGTTCCTCAACCGCGAGGAAGCCATTGAGGACCTCCTGTCGACCGGGCTCAAGGCGTACAAAACCTCCGGACCACAGGACGAAGACGAGGAGCCAGGGTTCGAAGAAGACGGCATGATGGGCCACGACGACGAGTACGTCTTCTGAAAATACAGGCGTGAGCGTCTGGTATCCCTTCTCAAGCAATTCTTATACACGTGCCACCGTATACTGTAGCCATGCACAAAGACGAGCTTCTCGAACTACACGAGCAGATGGTGACGATTATGGAGTACTTCCGCGACGACATGGACTCAGTCGATCCGGACCTGTTCGACGCGTACCAGGAACTTGACGTGCGGCCATCGGATGTCCACAAATCGAAAAGCGAGCACAAACACGCCGTGTTCGTACTTGGGAACTCGCTGGCGACGGCGATGAGCGAAGACGAGTTCTCGGATGCGGGTCGGGTCAGCAAGCGGATGAAGGAACTGGCCGAGGACGCCGAGCGGAAACTGTAACCAGGCCGGTCCTGAGTCGCGCCCTCTCGTCTTTATTTCGATCTGTCTCCTCTTGGCTACGATCTCTCGCCGTCAAGCTCGGTGAACAGCTCTGGGTCCGTCTTGAACTTCAGGACGTTGTGAACGACCGAGTTCCGGATGTTCTGGATCACGTCGCCGTGTTCCTTGTAGAAGTCGTGTATCCAGCGGGATTCGGCCGTCCGGCTCGGGAACATCATCACTGATTTCCACTGATATTCGCCGTCGGAGAGGAAGTAAAACAGCGTGTGCCGGTCGTCCCGGATGGACACCATCGCGTCGTGCCAGGAGTCGGCAAAATGCTCAGGGTTGAACTTAAACTCAAACAGCGCGAAATTGAACAGCTCCTCGTTCGGGACGATAGTTTCCCTGAAGACGCCTTCGTTGCGCATCTCCCGAATCGATTCACTGATAGTCACATGTGACACGTCGATACCGTACTTCGATTCGAGAAGATCTGCAAGCTCACGGGACGACCGCTTGGGGTCCGCCGAGAGTTCGCGCAGAATGCACATATCACGCTCGCTGAACTCCCAGTCCGGGGGGTCGTCGGTCATGCTGTGACTGCCCTCCTATCGGGAGCACAGGCGCGCTCGGTGTCAGTGTCGGTGGTCGGTCGAGTCAGTGTTGGAACGTTCGTAGGTACCATCTGTCTGTCTGGTCTCTGGTTGCTGAATCAGTGGTGGTGTCGGCCACGCTAATCAGCTTACTGGCCCGTGAACTCTGGGTCACGCTTCTCGACGAACGCGGTCGTCCCTTCCTCGTGGTCGTCAGTCGTGAACGCGAGCCCCTGCGCGGTGGCTTCGTTTTCGAGTGCCTGTTCCAGCGAACTGTCCAAGCTCCGGTTGACCAGCCGCTTGGCGTGGCTGAGCGCGACTGTCGGTCCAGCGGCGATGTCTGTAACGAGCTCCGAAAAGGCTGATTCGAACGTCTCTGTGTCGAACACACGGGTGAACAGCCCCAGTTCCTCGGCTGCCGAAGCATCCAGCAGTTCGCCGGTAAACAGGAGTTCCTTGGCCTTGTTCGGGCCGACGATTCGTGGCAGGAAATAGGAGACGCCGGAGTCACTTGCCAGGCCGACCTGCCGGAAGCCAAAGCCGATCTGGGCGTCAGTGCTTGCGACCTGTGTATCACAGGCCAGCGCGAGTCCTGCACCGGCACCGAAGGCGGGGCCGTCGATTTTCGCGACGACCGGGAGCGGACAGCTGTGGACGGTCCGGATCGCTTCATGGAGTGACGAAACCACCAGTTCGACCTGTGTGGCCGGCGGTCGGTCGTGTTTCACGCCCTGTAACATCGCATTGATGTCCCCGCCAGCGCAAAAGGCTGGGCCTGCGCCTTCCAGTACGACACACCGGGCGTCGCTGTCGGTCACCGATTCGAACGTGGCAGTGAGCGCGTCGGCCAACTCCGCTGACAGGGCGTTTCGCGACTCCGGCTGGTTCAGCGTTATTGTAGCGATCCCGTCGTCAACAGACTGCGTCACGGTCGCGTCTTCCATATGTGGGCACTTGACCGGCGGCAAGATAACAGTGGTGTCCGTCAGCGCCTGACAGACCAACATCGTTGGGCAGTACCTTTTGCCCGGGCTAGTCCGTGTACTAGGTATGCGCCTGCACTGGCATCGCCGTGATCTCCGGGCAACGGACAACGCTGGCCTCGCCGCGGCGACCCCATCTGACCCGGTCGTCCCGGTATTCATTTTCGACACGGCCGTTCTCGACCACGCCGGCCCGCCCCGGGTCGCGTTCATGCTTGACGCGCTCGACAGTTTGCGCGAGTGGTACCGCGACAAGGGTAGTGACCTCGTCGTTGCCGAGGGCGACCCCACATCCGTCTTGCCAGAACTGGCAGCCCAGCACGGCGCAGAGAAGGTCACTTGGGGCAAGGACTACTCCGGGCTCGCACGGGAACGTGACGCGGCCGTCCGGCAAGCGCTTGACGACGCCGACGTGGCCCGCGAGGCCGTCCAGAACGCTGTGTTGCACGAACCGGGCGAGATTACGACGAACGACGGCGACCCCTACAGCGTCTTCACCTACTTCGGCCGGAAGTGGCACGACCGCGAGAAGGCGGGCCCCTACGACCCCCCGTCGGCCGACACACTGGCCGATGTCGACGGCGACGCGCTCCCGACACTGGCTGACCTCGGCTTCGAGGAGCCAGAAGCGGACGTGCCCGCAGCGGGAACCGAAGAAGCGCGCGCCCTGCTTGATGACTTCCTTGACGAGAACGTCTACGAGTACGAGGAGCGACGGGATTTCCCGGCCGACGAATGCACCTCGCGGCTCTCGGCCCATCTGAAGTTCGGAACTATCGGTATTCGGGAGGTGTACGACCGGACACAGGCTGCCAAGGAGGGGACCGGCGGCGACCGCCGCGACTCCGTCCGGGAGTTCCAGTCCCAGCTGGCCTGGCGGGAGTTCTACACACAGGTACTGTTTGCCCATCCACACGTCGTGAGCTCGAACTACAAATCATACGAGAACCCTATCGAGTGGGAGAACGACGAAGAGCTGTTACAGGCCTGGAAAGACGGCGATACGGGCTATCCCATCGTCGACGCTGGGATGCGACAGCTCCGTGACGAGGCGTACATGCACAACCGCGTCCGGATGATCGTCGCCTCCTTCCTCACGAAGGACCTGCTCATCGACTGGCGACACGGCTACGAGTGGTTCCGGGAGAAACTGGTCGATCACGACACGGCAAACGACAACGGTGGCTGGCAGTGGGCGGCCTCCACGGGGACCGACGCGCAGCCCTATTTCCGCATCTTCAATCCGATGACACAGGGCGAAGACTACGACCCGAACGCCGAGTATATCAAGGAATACGTCCCGGAGCTACGGGACGCTGCACCCGAGATCATCCACGACTGGAACGACTGTTCCCTCACACAACGGCGCAGCGCCGCACCGGAGTACCCGGACCCCGTCGTCGACCACAGCGAGCGCCGGGAGGAGGCGCTGGCGATGTTCGAGCGGGCCAGAGGAGACGACTAGAGCGGTATCGTTCTGCCTGACTGGACTCTCCCAATCACGTACATGCAAGCCGAAGTCGCTTGGCGGTGCCAGTACAGCGGGCAGATACGGCTCCGTCTCGCTGTCCTTGTTGAGTGCTACCAAATGGCTCCTAAACGTTTAACAGGCAGCCGCGCGACAATACTGATGGAGGCGTTTTCATATGTCCGAACATTCAAATCCCGAACTGCCACCGCTCCCGTACGACTACGACGCACTGGAGCCACACATCTCCGAGCAGGTGCTCACCTGGCACCACGACACCCACCATCAGGGGTACGTAAACGGCCTCGAATCGGCCGAGGAGACGCTTGCAGAGAACCGCGACGCCGGTGACTTCGGTTCAAGCGCTGCTGCGATGGGTAACGTCACCCACAACGGCTGTGGTCACTATCTCCACACGCTGTTCTGGGAGAACATGGACCCCAACGGCGGCGGTGAGCCGGAAGGCGAACTCCTCGACCGCATCGAGGAGGACTTCGGCTCCTACGAGGGCTGGAAGGGCGAGTTCGAAGCCGCTGCATCAGCTGCTGGCGGCTGGGCGCTGCTCGTGTACGACCCCGTTGCCAAGCAACTGCGCAACGTGCCGGTCGACAAGCACGACCAGGGCGCGCTCTGGGGCTCCCATCCCATCCTCGCACTCGACGTCTGGGAGCACTCCTACTACTACGACTACGGTCCCGCCCGTGGTGACTTCATCGACGCCTTCTTCGAGGTTGTCGACTGGGACAAGGCTGCTGAAGAGTACGAGAAGTCGGTCAGTCACTTCGAGTAACGGGCGACACCCGACGTTTTTTTGCGGCTGTGCCGAGAGCCCGAGCGGTATCTGGGCCGGTTGCGTTCAGTCCGCCGTTAATATCTAACGATACCAACAAAAAATATCGGCGAGACTGTAGCAGACTACGGAACGGCAGTGGCACGGGAGGATATAGTTTTATAAGATGTGAATCAGTGGTAAGTGGTATGAGTAGCGATACCAATCGGCGAGCGTTCCTGAAGCGCACTGGAGCGGTAACCACTGTTGGTCTGCTTGGCGGATTGGCAGGCTGTTCAACCGAACAGACCGGCGGTGACGGTGGAGATGGCGGCGACGGCGGCGACGGTGGGATGACCGGAACCGGGACCGAGTCCGGTGGCGACAGCGGTCCGGAGTCGCCGGATGTGCTGATGGTCGTCGGTTATCCCCAGAGCGGTGTGCAACTGTTCAAGGACTTCTACGCCGACTACGGCGACGACGCCGCCGACATCCTCGTCACCGACGGACTGCAGGACGGCGAACTACCGAGCAACGTCGGCGACGATATGTCGAATGTCCGTGGCACGGCCCCATCGGCGGCCGGGCCCGGCGTCGATACGTTCACAGAGCAGTTCACTTCCGAGTTCGATTACGAAGAGGCCGGTGTGTTTACGTCACAGGCCTACGACGCGACGGCGGTCCAGATACTCGCGAACGTATTGGCCGGCGAAAACGACGGGCAAGCCGTCCGGGACCATATGCGCGTCGTCGCCAACCCGGGCGGCGAGTCGTACGGCCCCTCCGAGTTGCCAGCGGCCGTCGAAGCGGCCGCGGCGGGCGAGAACATCCAGTACGAAGGGGCTTCGAGTGCGGTCAACTTCGACGAAAACGGGGACATGGCTTCGGCGCAGTACCAGGTCTTCGGGTTTCAGGACGGAGGGGGCGTCGATACGCTCAGCACCGTCGACTTCGGCGCTGGCAGCGACATCCCGCAGCCGGAACCGAACGGCTCCGGGAGCGACTCCGGACGGACGATCAAGTTCGGCGTGTTGATGCCCGAAACCGGCGACCTCGGGCCGCTCGGCAGGCCAATCCGCGACGGGGCGCTACTCCCGGCCCTGCAACTCGAAGGCGAAGTCGACTTCGAGTTCGATTACCAGGTCGGTGACACCCAGACGCAGGCGCAGGCGGGCATCGACGCGGCCAACTCTCTCGTCAGCGCAGGCTATCCGTCGATAACCGGGGCGGCCAGCTCCGAAACGTCGATTCAGGTCGCCAGAAACGTGCTCATCGATAGCGGCGTCGTCGGCTGTTCGCCAGCGTCCACGTCACCGACGATTACTGACCTCGAAGACAACGATTACATGTTCCGCACCCCGCCCAGCGACGCTCTGCAGGGACAGGTCCTGGCGCAAGTCGGCGTGGGCGAACTCGGTGCGGAGACCGCATCGACGCTGTACGTGAACAACAGCTACGGCCAAGCGCTACAGGAGGCGTTCGCCGGCGCGTTCGAAGCGGAAGGCGGGACCATCGTCAATCAGGTCGGCTTCGAACAACAGCAGTCCTCCTACACGTCTGAAATCAACAGCGCGATGAACCAGTAACGGGGCTGCCGGCGTCGATTCTTTCTTCGAGCTATCCGCCGAGGAAGTCCTGACGAACCTGCTCGTCGTTGAGGAGGACCGTCCCTTCGTCCTCGTAGCGGTTCTGACCCTGCACGAGCACGTAGCCGCGGTCACACCGCCGGAGGGCCTCCTTTGCGTTTTGTTCGACCATCAGAATAGCCGTGCCGTCGTCGTTGATGCGGTCGATGCGGTCGAACATATCCTCGACGAGGTCGGGGGCAAGCCCGGCGGAAGGCTCGTCAAGCAACAGCAGGTCGGGGTCGAGCATCAGCGCCCGACCCATGGCGAGCATCTGCTGTTGGCCGCCCGACAGCGTCCCTGCTGACTGTTCGGACCGCTCCCGGAGAATCGGGAACCGGTCGTACACGTCCTCGATCCGGTCTTCCGGCACTTCATCGAGGATGTACGCGCCCATTTCGAGGTTCTCGCGCACGCTCAGTGAGCCGAACACGTTGCCGGTCTGTGGGACGTAGCTGATTCCCTCGTAAATGATTTCGTCGGGATTGCGCTGGCTGATGTCGGTCTCGTCGAAAATGACGTCTCCGCCCATGTACGTTGTCAGACCGAAGACGGATTTCATCACCGTCGACTTGCCGGCCCCGTTCGGGCCGACGATGACGACGTACTCGCCGTCCGCAACGTCCATGTGGACGTCACTGAGGACCTGCAGATCGCCGTAGCCCGCATCGAGGTCCCGGATGGCGAGGAGCCGCTCGGCTGGGTCAGGGAGCGTGACAGCCTCGGACTCTGTCGCGCGCTGGCTCATACGTCACCTCCCAGATACGCCTCAAGTACGCGCTCGTCCGACGTGATAGTCTCGGCGTCCCCTTCGGCGAGGACGCTCCCCTGATGCATGACGATGATGTGTTCGCAGTTGTTCATGATAACGTCCATGTCGTGTTCGACCAGCAGGAAGGTCAGGCCCTGCTCTCGGCGGAGTTCGTGAATCCGCTCCAGCAGCTTTTCTTCAAGCGTCGGGTTGACACCGGCAAGTGGCTCGTCCAGAAGGATCATTTCGGGCTCGGTCATCAGAACCCGCGCCATCTCCAGCAGTTTCCGCTGGCCACCGGAGAGATTGCCGGCATTCTCGTGGGCGAGATGGTCGATCTCGAAGAACTCCAGCGTCTCCCACGCGCGGTCGCGGACGCCCTCCTCGCTTCTGATGACATCGCCGCGCAGTCCCGGCGTCACCGAGCGAACGACGGATTCTCCGACCTGTCCACCCGGTGCGAGCATCACGTTCTCCAGGACCGTCATCTCGGACAGTTCACGGGCGATCTGGAACGTCCGGACCAGTCCTTGGTTTGCGAGTGTGTACGGCGGGAGCCCGGTAATGTTCTGGCCGTCGAAGGTGACCCGGCCACCAGTTGGCTCGTGAATGCCCGTGATACAGTTGAACGTCGTCGACTTGCCGGCCCCGTTCGGGCCGATGAGGCCGGTGAGCGACCCCTCCGCCACGGAGAACGTCGCCCCGTCCACCGCGACAACGCCACCGAACTCCTTGCGGAGGCCGGTGACTTCCAGCAGCGGCGACTCGATCGCGTCGCTCGTGACGGCGGTCTCCTGTCGCGGTGCCGCGTCGGGTTCACTCATTCGCCTCACCTCCGGAACCGGACTGCGGTCTGTCAAGGCTCACGCTCGTTGCGGGTTCGTTTCGGTGGCCGAGCAGTCCGTCTGGCTGGTTCTGGATGATGTATATCAGCACGACGCCGATGAGGACGAACCGGAGCGTGCTGACGTTGCTAATGGTGTATGCGAGCAGCGGCAGCGGGTCCAGTGACCCGAGCCCGGCGATCGCGTCAACGATGTTGCTAGGTGCGCGAGTGCCGCCCAGCGAGACGTTCTCGCCCAGTCGGGCCGGCAGATAGAACAGCAGTCCGGAGAACGTCGCCGCCCCGATGATGCTGCCGGTGTTGGACCCCGAGCCGCCGATGATAAGCGCCGCGAACACGTAGAACGTGATCGTCGGTCTGAACTGCTGTGGGCTCACGTAGCCCGCCTGCCCGCGGAACAGAACGCCGGCCAGCCCCATCAGCGCACAGCCGATCATGAACGTCTTGATCTTGAACCGCCGGGTGTCTTTGCCGAGTGACTGAGTCACGGTTTCGTCCTCGCGGATCGCCTTCAGCACGCGACCGAACGGCGAGTTCGTGATACGGGCGAGCACCCAGTAGCTCGCCGCCACGACCAGCAGGAGGAGTATCCCGTACGTGAGGTTCGCCAGATTTGGCCCGGAGACGCCGACGCCCTCCGCAGCAGTAACGAGTGGCTGTCCGACGCCGTTGATGAGCGTCGACGCGACCTCGTTTGCGGACTTGAACGAGATACCGGTCGCGCCGCCGGTTCCAAACGGCACCCCGAATAGCGAGACCTCGGCGAGCCCGTTCCAGTTGACGACGAGTCGGATGATTTCCGAGAACGCGACCGTCACGATAGCGAGGTAGTCGGCCTTCAGTCGGAGCGCTGGTAGCGCCGCGAGACCGCCGATGATAGCGGCCATTGCCATACCGCCGATGAGACCGACCCACAGCGGGAGTCCGAGCCCCGGGACCGCTCCCGCGGCCGGGTCAGTTGGCGCAGTGAGAACCGCCGTGGTGTACGCGCCGACGGCCATGAACCCCGCAATGCCGATATTGAACAGGCCGGTGTACCCCCACTGGAGATTCAGTGCCAGCGCGAGGATGGCGTAGCCGCCGATGAGGACGGTCACGCTGCCGATGAAGCCGGCGGCGAGGTTCGCCCAGTTCGCCCCGCCGACAGCGATCGCCAGCACGAGCATGACGGCCCAGATACTGGCGATGAAGGCGACGACCAGCCCTACGTCAGGGAGCGCATCCAGACGGTTTCGAACAGTGTCAACAGTACTCATGCTGTCGACACCCCCCCGAAGATACCGGACGGGCGCAACAGCAAGACGACGATGAGCACGAGGAACGCGGAGGCCCGGGTCAGTCCCGATGGCAGCCATATCAGGGCCAGACTGTCGACCAGCCCGATGAGGATGCCACCGGCCATCGCCCCGTATATCGAGCCGATGCCGCCGACGATGACTGCGGCGAAGATGAGCAGGAGCAGAATCCAGCCGAAGTTGAATGATATCGTGCCGCTTTCCAACACGAGCAGGTAGCCACCGATGCCTGCCAGGCCGCCACCGAGAATCCAGGTAAGTCGAATCACGCGTTCGGTCGGAATCCCGGTCACGCGTGCGAGGTCCTCGTTGTCGGCCATCGCCCGCATTGCTTTGCCGAGCTTCGTCCGCTGTAGCAGCAGGTGGACGCCGAGCATCAACAGGACCGACACCACCAGCAGGGTGATTTCGTTGTCAGTGACTGAGATCATCGAGAACAGCGTCACCCGGAGCCCGCCGCTTGCGACCCCACTGGTCTGTGTGCCGAAGACGAACGCGATGAGGTAGCGCAACGCGAGTGCGACACCGATTGACGCAATCAGCAAGGAGATGTTGTCCGTATCGCGCATGGGGCGATAGGTGAGTCGGTCGATGAGTAACACGATACCGATCGACCCGACGCCGGCGACGACAAGTCCGAGAAGCACCGGAAGGAACGTCGAAACGGTGCTCAATTGCCGCCCCGAATTGAGCATGAACAGTTCCGAGATCGGGGCTCCAGTCCCGAGGCCGGCGGTGATGTACGCGGCGACCCACCCCAGGAACGCCCCGACGGTCACAGTGTCCCCGTGTGCAAAGTTGGCGAAGTCGAGGATGCTGTATGTCATCGACAGGCCGATGCCGGCGAGTCCGACCGCCAGTCCGACGAGCAGTCCGTCCACCACCATTGAGAGCAACGAACTCACGGTGAGAGACCCGCCCAGTAACTTGGCTCCGAGGAAGAACACGGTTGTCCCAGCGAGCTTTGCAACTAAATCCAGCAGGAGGAAGCCACTTACAGCGGCCACCACTGCTGCCCCCGGCCGGTCACCCATCACAACACGGCCGTCTCTTGCGAACTCAGCAATTCCCATAGGTTACCCTTCGTTGGACCCTCCTGTCTAAATAACCCACCGGAAATTCGTGCGAAATACCGGTGTAGAAGCCAAGACACCGGTGTCAAAACAGGAATCGTCCCCTCCCATGGTCACGTATCAAGCGAGAGACGATTGATACCACGGGACAGATTGCCGATGGGAGCCACTTCGAACCCAGTGACGGCCGGGTGATCGAGCGCCCGCACAGCGCACGACACCGACTTGGGTCACCAATGCTTTGAGCCGAAACCGTATCGAGAAACCACCGGACATCGGCCCGACATCGACGGAGAACGGTGCTATTCACAGCGCTTTTATGCGGTCCATCGATGATATACGACAGATGGTACGCCTGGTCGTCGCCAGTCTCGTGCTGGCTCTCCTGCTGGGAAGCGGTGCCGCGCCACTGGCGATGTCACAGCCGGCCGACGAGAGCATTGGCGTCCAGACGCCCGACAGGTTCGACCGGACGACGTTTCAGGTCACGCTGTATCAGAACGGGTCGGCGAAGTGGGCCATCCTCTACCGGACGCCGCTTGCAAACGACACTGAACAACAGCAGTTCGAGGAGTTTGCCCGGGAGTTCGAGCAGTCGGAGCAGCCACTGTACCAGAATTTCGTCGAGCAGTCGACGCTGCTGACACAGTACGGGACGAACGTGACTGGCCGGAACATGAGTGCGACCAACTACGACCGGTCGGCGACGGTCGACCCGCTCCAGAACACTGGAACCGTGCGGATGTCGTTCCGCTGGCGTAACTTCGCGGTCGTTGAGGGCGACGCAGTCGTGGTCAGCGACGTGTTCGACGGCGGGTTCTACATCGGGCCGAGCCAGTCGTTCGTCTTCGAGCGCGGCCCCGAGCTAGCATTCGCCGACGTCCAGCCGGCCCCCGCCTCACAGAGCGCCCCGGACTCGCTCGAAAACAGCGAGAGCGTCACGTGGAACGGCGAGCAGTCGTTCAACGACCGTCGGCCCTACGTGGAACTGCAGCCGCGCGAAACCGGGCAGAGCGCTAGTGCTGAGCAGCGCACCACGGCGGACGATGACACACCTGCCGAGGCCGCCGGCGGGCCATCGTGGATGCTCCCGGCCGCCATCGTCGGTCTCATTGTCGTCGCCGGTGGCGTGGCCGCGTGGCGGTCCGGCGCGCTGGGAGGGGTGTTGGGAACCGACGATGACGAACCACCCGCTCCGACGGCGTCGGCCACAGGCGGCACTGAGCAGCCATCGACGGCTTCCTCGGGCGATGCAATGGCGGACACCGACACCCCTGACGAACCGGCAGTCCCCGACGAGGAACTGCTCACCGACAGCGACCGCGTCCGCAAACTGCTGGAGGAAAACGGTGGCCGGATGAAGCAGGTCGACATCGTCGACAGCACCGACTGGTCGAAGTCGAAGGTGAGTATGCTCCTCTCTGACATGGAAGACGACGGCGACATCTCGAAGCTCAGAGTCGGCCGCGAGAACATCATCAGTCTCGCTGGTCAGGAACCCGACGCCGCAGGGTCACCGTTCGACGACGAGTGATACTGGCGGCTGTACGCCTGTGTCGCGTTTCGCTACCGCAGATATCTGGGAATAGTTACAGCTGACAGCATGATAAACCAGCACAGGGCGGGGCTGAAACGCAATGATTATACGTATCTCCTCGCTACGAACTTGTGTACGCTCCGTTGGTGTAGTCCGGCCAATCATATCACCCTCTCACGGTGATGACTAGGGTTCAAATCCCTGACGGAGCATTTCTCTCCGATTCAACGGATACACAGTTACTACGTTCTATGACCGACAGTATTTGTGTCTGCCAGTCCAATCAGGCGGTATGCGCGTCGCGGTAGTCACCGTCGGAGACGAACTGCTCAGTGGCGAGACGGTCAACACAAACGCTGCGTGGCTTGGACAACAACTCGCGGAGCGTGGCGTCACCGTCGGTCGGACGACGGTCGTCCCCGACGAGATCTCGGACATTGCCCGCGTGGTCAACGAGTATCACGCGGAGTTCGACGCCGTCATCGTCACCGGCGGCCTTGGACCGACGCACGACGACAAAACAATCGAAGCCGTCGCCGCGGCGTTCGGACGGGATGTCGTCGAGAGCGAGGACGCCATTGCGTGGCTGGAGGAACACGGCGGGTACACGCGCGACGACCTGACCGACGGAACGGGCGAGGTACCGGAGGGGTCCCGTGTCTTGCCCAACCACGAGGGGGTCGCGCCCGGTTGTGTCGTCGAGAGCTGCTATGTCTTGCCGGGCGTGCCGGGCGAAATGAAGCGGATGTTCGAGGAGGTCGCAGAAGAGTTCGCCGGCGAGCAGCGGTACGTTCGCACCGTCGACGCCGCTGAGCCCGAGAGCGCACTCCTTGACCGACTGGCAGAGGTACAGGAGCAGTTCCCGGTTAAGGTCGGGAGCTATCCGGGCGAGCACGTGACCGTCCGGTTCGAAGGGACAGAGGAGGAGCTAGTCGAGGAGGCGGCTGCGTGGTTCAGCGAACGCGTTGAGTCACCGACGGCAGAGTGACTACCGGTAGAGGTGGTTCAGCCAGAGAAACGTAAGCAGCAGGCCACCGAGCGTGATGGCCGCGCCGGACGCGTTGATAATCCCTGTCTGAACGCCGCTCTGGAGTACGACTGACATAGCTGTGCGTTCTGCGTGGGGTGGCTTGAAAGGCACGCTCCCGGGCCTCTTTTGCCGCGGGGTCGCGTAGTGACGCTGAATGCGACGAATCGGTGTCGTGGTCAACCCCATTGCCGGCATGGGCGGCCGCGTCGGCCTCAAAGGCACTGACGGGAAAGTCGCGGAAGCGCGCCGCCGCGGCGCGGAGCAACGCGCACCGGACCGCGCACGGACAGCGCTTGCCTCACTCGCCGAGGTCGGGACGGACGTGGAACTGCTCACGTACGGCGACCCGATGGGAGAGCGTCTCGCTCGTGAGGCGGGCTTCGATCCGACGGTCGTTGGCACTCCGGCGAGCGCTGATGAGACAGGCAGCGAGGACACCCGAGATGCGGTCCGAGCGTTCGTCGAGGCGGATGCGGACGTGATTCTGTTCGTCGGTGGCGACGGCACGGCTGTCGACGTGGCGACAACCCTCGACGACTTGGACGCGGCTATCCCGATTCTGGGCGTCCCGGCCGGTGTTAAGGTGTACTCCTCCGTGTTCGGCGTGTCGCCACGTGCGGCCGGGCGCATCGTGGCCCGCTTCTCCGAGACGGAGCGCGCGGAGGTCAACGATATCGACGAGGACGCCTTCAGAGGCGGGGAAGTGGTCACCGAACTCCGGGCCGTCGCGGAGGTCCCAGTCGCAGACCAGCGCCAGTCAGCCAAGCAGCTGGGCGGCGGCAGTGTCGAATCCCTCGCGGAGAGCGTCGCCAATGCCGCTGACCCGGATGTGACCTACGTCCTTGGACCGGGGAGTACTGTTGGCGCTATCAAAGAGGAACTGGGGTTCGATGGAACGACGCTTGGTGTAGACGTATGGCGCGACGGAGAGGTGCTCGCCCGCGACGCCGCCGAGTCGGACATCCTCGACGCCCTTGGTGACCGAAATGTCATCGTCGTCTCGCCTATCGGCGGGCAGGGGTTCGTGTTCGGTCGGGGGAACCAGCAGCTATCGCCGGCGGTCATCAGGCAGTGTGACCTCGAAGTGGTCGCCTCGCGGCGGAAACTAGACGGTATCGGCACGCTCCGTGTCGACACCGGCGACCCGGAATTAGACGCGGAACTGCGCGGCTGGCTGCGGGTCCGCGTCGGGCGGCACGAACGCAGACTCGTCGAAGTCGTCTGAAGCTCCTACAGCCGATGACAGCAAGCCATGATATATCGCTCCCGGCATTTTATCATGTATAGTCAAGATTAAGGTATCTCACGCCCCACAAAGGACATATGGAAACCCGGAAAGTCCAGCGATTGGGACCGTCGACACTCGCGATGACGCTGCCGGCGGAGTGGGCCAGTGCGCACGATGTCGAAAAGGGCGACGAAGTGTCGCTTCGGATGGGCGGCAAAGGCACGCTGACAGTCATGCCCGAGTCCGTCCAGACTGAGGAGTCAGAGGCTATCATCCACGCGGAGAATCTCGATGCCGCGTCCGTCGAGCGGGCTATCGTCGCCCAGTATGTGCTCGGTCGGCGCGTCATCCACGTCGAAGCCCCAGAAGGCGAGACGCTAGAATCGTCCCACATCAACGCCGTCTACAACGCCGAAACCCAGCTGATGGGCCTCGGCGTCATCGAAGAAACGCCGGACCGGATCGCGATTCGCTGTTCCGTCGACCCGGAAGACTTCACGCTCAACAACCTTCTCGAACGGCTGGAATCCACCGGCTCGACGATGCGAAATGAAGCGGTGAAGTCCCTCGCCCACGGCAACCCCGACCTCGCGCAGCGGGCGCTCAACCGTGAGCGACAGGCCAACAAGATATTCGTCCTCCTGCTACGGCTCATCTTCACGGCCTACCAGAACCCCAACCTTGCGCGGGCCATCGGCCTCAACGACGGTTTCCCGCTTATCGGCTACCGCTCGATTGCGAAGAACCTCGAACTGACGGCGGACAACGCCGAGGATATCGCCGAGATCGCACTGGAGACCGAGGACCACTCGCTCAACGTCGACAGCTCCACGATGCGCCGCATCCGCGAGTTCACCGACCAGGTCAACGACATCACCGAGCTGGCGGTGCAGGCGGCTGTCGACCGTAACTACGACACTGCGATTCAGGTCCGAGAACTGTACAAGGACATCGGCGACAAGGAACACGAAATCCTCGACGACCTGCCGGAGATGGACAACGAGGCGCTACTGGAAGTGCGCGAAGTGCTTGTCAGCCTCCAGCAGACGGCCGAGTTCGCGGTCCGGAGCGCAGAGATCGCAACGAACCTCGCGCTCAACGAGGAGTCCGAGCACACGACAATCGAGTGAGGCGGCTCCCGCTGCCCGCAGTTGCGGTTCGCAGCGACAGTCCTGTTTTCCGACTCTACCACGTAATTTGGCAGTTTCACTACCACGATCGGTTGCTGTGAAAAACACCTGTACCTTTGATCGGACATCGTGAACGGTCCAGTATGAAGCGGCCTGTCGACCCATCGACACCCATTCATATCGCCGTCAAAGAGACCATCGCGGCACTTGAGGACTGCCACCCTACACAACTTGGGAGCCTTGAGATGGTCGTTGACTGTGAGCGACTGGACGCGGTGCTGGATGCCCCGTCAGAGGAGTTACCGATGCTGTTCCAGTACTGTGGCTATACGGTATCAGTCGATGACACGGGGACACTCTGTGTCGAGAACTGAGGGAGCAGACTACTATCGGCTACCCGAGGAGGCCGCCATCGTCTGTCTCGGTTTCAGTCGGCGTGGCCGTCTCCGTCGGGGTCGCTGTGGGTGTCTCGGTCGTCGTCGTGGTTTCCGTTTCCGTCTCTCCGTCGTCGAGCAGGCCGTCATCCGTCTCTGTGTCCCCACTGTCCAGTAATCCGCCGTCTGTTTCGGTTTCCGCGGGTGTTGGGGTTGCAGTCGCGCTGTCGGCTGTCGAACGGTCGGACCCATTGCTGGAGTCGTCAGCAGTCCCATCACCGGTCGGGTGCTGCGCCTTGGTGCCGAAGATATCTGTCTCTATCTCCTGCTGGTAGTCAATAGAGTCTAGGTCAACTCTGAACTGCTCGTTGTCGCCCTCAAGCACGAGGTGAACCGCCTCGGGGTCAAGCCCCGAGGCACTCGGCCTGCTCCGCCTGTAGAGGTCTGTCTGTTGATTTCGCTGGAGATGGGTCACCCACCAGCGGTCTAGATTCTCGTTCTGGATAGCGGTGTTCGCTTCGAGTGTCGTCTTCTCGCCTGGGTTGAGGACGTAGCCACGATCCGTTTCGCCCTCGCCGACGGTCACGTCGTTCATCCGAATGGTGTAGCCGACTTTGGTGATTGTGTAAGGGTACGGCTTTAGGTTGTACACGTCGAAGGCAAGGTTCAGTGGTGTCTCGGACTGTGTGAGATTCCTCTGGTCCCACGCGCCGCGGGTCTCGTTGATGTAGAGGACGGAGTCCGACACGAGCGGCTGGTCTGCCTCAACGGGCCGCGTCTCGGTGGAGTTGAACTGGCTGAGGAGGTCCGTCTCGATAGTTCGTTCCTGAGTAGCGGACACTGACTGTCCGCCGAGCATCGAGGACGTGACGGTGGCGTCGATACCTACTGTCGTCGTCTCGCCGTTGTCGATGTGAGTGACCCACCACGGCGGGATACGGTCGTTTTGCATATCGGTGGTGAACTGTAGCGTCGAGTTGCCGGTGCCGAGACCGATGCCCTGCCTGTCGCCCTGTGCCATCTCTACGCCGTTCATTGAGACCGTGTAATTGAGTCCGACGCCGCCCAGCTAGACGCCGACCGGGTTGGGATTGGTCACGGTCAGGTCCGTCGCCACGGTAGTCGTCTGGTTCGAGACACCTGCGAAGTGATTGTCCACCGACGCGACACTGGGCGTGCCCAGGACGCCGAGTGCGACGCTGCCCCCCGCGACAGCAGCGATTGCGACAACCAGCACGCCAACTATTTTCAACCGACCCATAGTTGCACATCCATCTCCCATGGGGAGGTATATGTCCTGTGGCTCCAGCCCGAATGAACTAAGTGGGCAACACCGAAAGCGTCGTACATGAGTTCCAAGGCGTCCAAAAGCGACATGGGGACGGGCCTGGCCCTGCTGTTCGGGCTCGTCTCTGTCGGCGCGGCCGTGGTCACAGCAACAAACAGCTATAACTACGCGATTCTGCACGCACAGGAACTTGAGACGGGGAACCTGCTCGTGACATCTGGCGGCGCGTTCGGGCTTGCGATGCTGGCCGCGGCCGTGGCAATCGTGGCGATCCACGCCTACGACGCCTGATACTGGTATCAGCCGCAAGACTGTGAAGGGAACCGTTAAAAACGCAGAGACCGTATCTCTTGTATGGCCGATTACAGCGAGGAAGACCGACGCATTCTCGAATATCTCCGGGACAGCGTCTCGCGTGGAGAGAGCTACTTCCGCGCGAAGAACATCGCTGAGCAGCTCGGCCTCTCCTCGAAGCAAGTGGGAGCGCGGCTGCCACGCTTAGCTGAAGAGGCCGACGAAGTCGAAATCGAGAAGTGGGGCCGAGCGCGGTCGACGACGTGGCGCGTCACGCCGACCGGATAGCCCCCGTCGGGTTTTACGCACTGTGACAATCGGTGGATTCATCGGCCAGTAGTCCTCAGTACCTTCCATGACTGTCCGGGTCGAACGAACGATGACTGTGCCGGCCACACCGGAACGTGTCTGGGAATTCATCACCGACCCGGATAAACGGGCCCGGCCAATTAGCGTCGTCACTGACTGGGAAATCATCGACGACACACACGCAAACTGGTCGATTGAGCTCCCAATTCCGGTGGTCAGTCAGACAATGACGGTAAAAACTGAGGACGTCGAACAGCGCCGCCCGGAGTACGCCCGCTTTATCGGTCGCTCGAAGGTGATGACCGTCCAGGGCGAGCACGAACTCGAAGAGACGGCCGACGGCGGGACGAAACTGACGAACCGGTTCATCGTCGACGGCAAGCTCCCGGGCGTCGAGCGGTTCTTCAAGCGGAACCTCGACGACGAGATGCAGAACCTCGAACAGGCACTGCGGGACGACCTCGAAGTCGAAGTATGAGGCTCACGCTTGCCCAGATAGACGTGTCGTCCGACTCGGTGGCCGAGAACGTTGGCCGTGCCACGACCGCCATCAGAGACGCGGCCGCGGACGGCGCGGACCTCGTCGTGCTTCCAGAACTGTTCAACGTCGGCTACTTCGCGTTCGACCGCTACACTCGGGACGCAGAGGGGCTGGACGGCGAAACGCTCAGCCAGATCCGCAGCGTCGCCGCGGACCACGACGTGGCGGTGCTGGCCGGCAGCGTCGTCGAGGACCTCGCGGCCAGCGCTGACAGCGGGTTCGACGTGCCCGCGGATGAGGGGCTGGCCAATACTGCTGTATTCTTCGACCGCGACGGGGAGCGCCGGGCGGTGTACCGGAAACACCATTTGTTCGGCTACGACTCTGCGGAATCCCAGTTACTGGAGCCGGGTGAGACGGTTCCGACTGTCGACTTCGAGGAATTCACCATCGGAGTCACCACCTGCTATGACCTCCGGTTCCCCGAGCTGTATCGCCACCTCGTCGACGAAGGTGTGACGCTGACGCTCGTGCCCAGTGCGTGGCCGTATCCGCGCGTCGAACACTGGAAACTGTTCGGTCGCGCCCGTGCCGTCGAGAACCAACTGTACGTCGCCGCGGCGAACGGCGTCGGACAGTTCGAGGAGGCGGAACTGCTGGGGCGGTCGACGGTGTACGACCCGTGGGGGACGACGCTCGCCAGCGCTGACGACCACCCGGCGCTGGTGACTGCCACCCTCGACCCGGCGCGCGTCGAGCAGGTCCGCGAGGAGTTCCCGGCGCTTGCTGACCGCCGGACGGACTGGCCGTAACTGCAGTCGCTGTTTGACAAAAAGCGGTTTTTGAGCGTTCGCCGTCATTATACTGCTCTCAGAACGAGTCCGTCCCGTATGGCTTCCCGAATCAGGGTCCTCGCTGTCATCGGTCTCCTCTTGCTGGCCGGCTGTACCGGCATGGGCGGAAGTGGCGATGCGGGCGAGGCACAGGGCGGCGGCGATGGCGCACAGATGTCCAGCGGCGGCGACGGGTCGAGTCAGCCCGTCGAAGCGGATTCCAAGGCGAGCGCTGGCGATAGCGAAAACATTCAGGCCGGCGACGCGGCGGCCGACCGGGCAATCATTCGCAACGGACGGATGGTGGTCGAAGTGGAGAACTACTCCGCGACAGCCAATGCAATCGCCGCTCGCGCTCGCACGTCCGGCGGATACGTGAGCGACTCGAACCGCGAACTCCACCGTGACGACGGCGAGACGTGGTACACCGGCTACATCGTCGTCAGAGTGCCAAGCGAGGAGTACGAGCCGACGCAGTCGATGGTGAGCAAGCAGGGAACGGTCCGCTCCGAGGAAACAACGACGAAAGACGTGACCGACAAACTGGTCGACCTCGAAGCGCGATTGACCAACCTCCGGGAGCGCCGCGACCGACTGCGGACCTTCTACGAACAGGCCAACAGCACGGCGGAACTGCTCCGCATCGAGGAAGAACTGTCGTCGGTCCAGAGCGACATCGAACGCCTCGAAGCACAGAAGCGCTCGCTCGAACAGCGGGTCGCCTATTCGACGCTGCGCGTCGAGATCCATGAGCCAGCGCCCGAGCCGTCGGCCCAGCAAGTGCCGTACCACGAGCGGTCGCTTGTCGCTGCGTTCCTTTCGTCAGTGACCGACGTGTACGTGTTCACTCGCGGGTTGCTGGTGACCGCCGCGAGTCTCGCGCCGTGGCTCGTCGTCCTCGCCGTCCCAGTCGTTGGCGGCCGCCGACTCCTCCGCGGTCGGTCGCTCCCGCTGCTGGGCCGACGTGGCACGTCTGAATCGGCCATAGAAGACGGCGACGACGGCAGTAGCGACCCACAGCAGGAACCAACTCCCGAACCGACTGATGAGTCGCCCGACGACGACGCGTAGCCAAAACCCGACACCGGGCCTTTTTTGCGTGTGCACTCGCTACGAGTATCTGCCGGCAAGGCGCTTTTCACGTCGATGCCGGCGCTAACGCCCGTCTCGCTGCTCGGCCACTCGGCGTCGCTCGTCCGCCAAGGCTGTCCGGACAGCCTTTTCACTCCTCTCCCGGAGTCGACCCTTTCGCCTCTCCTCGCCTTTCGGATACTACCGACGAAGCGCTCCCGCTCAGCGGATAGTCCGACCAAGATTCCCAGCGAGCCACGCGAGCTACCGTGTGCGTTCCCGTTCAAGCGCTTCGCTGAAGTGTGCTGGTGTGATCTCCACTTCCTCAGCGTTCTCGGTGGCTTCTTCTGGTCCGTAGGCGGACGCGACCTCCCGGATAGCCAGCATTGACGCTTCGCGGACGACGGCCTCCAGCTCTGCGCCAGAGAAGCCGTCGGTCTTTTCGGCAAGGTCCTCGATATCGGTGTCAGCGGCGAGTGGCTTCCCGGCGGTGTGGACGGAAAGAATCTCCTCGCGGGCGTCACGGTCGGGGTTCGGGACCTCGACGTGCTGTTCGAGGCGACCCGGTCGCAGGAGCGCATCGTCGATCATGTCCCGGCGGTTAGTCGCAGCCAGCACGACCAGATTGGGGTTCTCGGTGATGCCGTCGAGTTCAGCGAGTAGCTGGGAGACGACGCGCTCGGTGACTTCGTTGCCCTGACCGCGGTGGCTGGCGATGGCGTCTATCTCGTCGAGGAAGATGATGCTCGGCGCGGTCTGGCGGGCGCGTTCGAACAGTTCCCGGACCGCTTCCTCGCTCTCGCCGACGTAGCGGTCCATGATTTCGGGGCCGGCGACGTGGATGAAGTTCACGTCGCTCTCGCCGGCGACGGCCCGAGCGAGCAGGGTTTTGCCGGTCCCCGGCGGGCCATAGAGTAGAATGCCGCTTGGCGGGTCGGTGTTCGTCGCGGTGAACAGTTCACCGTACGACAGCGGCCACTCGATGGTCTCGGTCAGCGTCTGCTTGACCTCGGCCAGCCCGCCCACATCGTCGAAGGTCGCCGTCGGCGACTCGGCGACGTACTCCCGCATCGCACTGGGGTCGACCGTTGCAAGCGCGGTCTCGAAGTCGTCCTGATGGACATCGCCATCATCGCGGTCGGTCCGGAGCGCGGCCATCGCGGCCTCAGTAGTCAATGATGCGAGGTCAGCCCCGACGAAGCCGTGGGTCTGTGCGGCGATCCGGTCCAGATCCACGTCGTCGTGCAGCGGCATATCCCGCGTGTGGACGTCCATAATCTCGCGGCGGCCGTGCTCGCCGGGGACACCGATTTCGATTTCGCGGTCGAAACGGCCACCGCGGCGCAGCGCCGGGTCGATGGCGTCGACGCGGTTCGTCGCGCCAATGACGACGACGCGGCCCCGGTCTTCGAGGCCGTCCATCAGCGTAAGCAACTGGGCGACGACCCGGTTCTCCATGTCGGCGTCCTCGTCCCGGGAGCCGGCGATGGAGTCGATCTCGTCGACGAAGAGGATGGCCGGCGCGTTCGCTTCGGCTTTCTCGAAGGCCTCGCGGAGCCGTTCCTCGCTTTCGCCCTTGTATTTCGAGACGATTTCGGGGCCCGAGATGGTGTCGAAGTAGGCGTCGACCTCGTTGGCGACGGCGCGGGCGATGAGGGTCTTCCCCGTCCCGGGCGGGCCGTGCAGCAGGACCCCGCTTGGCGGGTCGATACCCAGACGGCGGAACTCCTCGGGCTCCGAGAGCGGCATCTCTATCATCTCGCGGATGCGGTCCAGTTCCTCGTCGAGGCCGCCGATGTCCTCGTAGCTCACCCCGGACTCTGTTTCGGCGGTCGGCGTGTTCGTTGTTGTTGCCTCGTCGGATGACGACTGGCCCGCGCCGCTGCCGCCGTCGAGTCCCGGCAGCACGGTCACCGCTGTCGCGTCGGTAACCCGGACCGGCCCCGACGGAGACGTTTTGCGGACGAGGAAGGTCCCCAATCCATCGATGTGCGTCCGTTCGTCGGCCTGAATAATCTGGTCGACGAGACGCTTCCTGACCAGACTCTCATAGTCCTCGCTCCCCGGCATCGGTTCGACCGGCTGGACGGCGATTTCGGTGGCCTCTGAGACCGACCCGCTTGTTACTGTGACAGTGTCGCCGATGTTGACGCCGGCGTTCGCCCGAGTGTCCGAATCGATGCGGACAAACGAGCCGTCATCGTCAGCCGGCCAGACTTTCACGACAGTCATGTCATCCCCGTCGATGATGACGGGCGACCCGCTCAGCACGCCCAATTCAGTCCGTGCGGACTCCGGCAGTCGTGCGATACCGCGCCCGGCGTCGCGCTTGTTCGCACCCTCGACGGTGAGTTCGACACCGGCCTCAGTGGACCCGCTCATGCCGCCTTCTTGCAATCCGACTCCCTTGAGGGTTCCCGTTGTGTTGCGGGAAAATAATATACGGGCGGCAATTCGAGTCTCTGATATGGTTGTCCAGACCGAGCGAGACGAGGTCACGTGGTACAAGTGCGAGACCTGTGGCCTGATGTTCGACGACCAGAGCGACGCGCGCCAGCACGAGGAGAACTGTGACGACGAAGACCCGTCCTACATCCAGTAACGGTCCTCGCCCCGCAGTCGCGCCTGTCCCACCGTAGTCTCACCCCTCGACGATTTCGTAGCTCCGCTCGCCGAGTTCGTCCTCCTCGAAGACGAACACCCGGCCGTTCGTCACCTCGTAGTCCACCTTGACTTCCGTCCGCATCTGGTTATCCCGGACCGTAACCCCCGGGAACAGTTCGTCTTCCTCGCCGTCGTCGAGGATGACCCGTCCGACGCCCGTTTCTTCGAGAATGTCGTCGTGCGTCCGGAGGTCGTTGACGTACACGAGGATACCTGACGTCTCCGTCTTGTCGGTAATCAGGACATGTGTGTCTTTTCCCGGCGCAGTTTGGATACTCCCCTCGACCGTCGTTGGGACGCCGTGATAGAACGCTTGGCGGCCGTCGAGGTACTCCACGACGACGCCGTCCTCGGTTAATTCGACCGAGACGGTGTCCGGTGCGATGTCCGACCGGTTGCTCATACCAGCCCTTCCGGCGGCGCGCTCAAAAGTGACGCGTTGTCGGTCTGGGTCGAGTGGCCGTCCTGCAATCCCACAGACAGGGTGCGAAAGGGACTAGTGACTCCCCTGTCTCCGTCTCACCATGACGAAGACCCTCGTCGTCGGACTTGACGGAGCGAGCTGGGAACTGCTCGACCCGTGGATCGAGGCCGGCGAGCTCCCGAACCTGGCCGCGCTGCGGGACACCGGCACCTGGGCGGGGACGCGGAGCTGTCTGCCGCCAGTCACGTTCCCGAACTGGAAGTGTTACTCCTCGGGTAAGGACCCCGGCGGGTTCGGCGTCTTCTGGTTCGAGAACGTCGACCTCGCCGCGGGCGAGATCAACGTGATGAACGGCGGCGACTACGACACCGCCGAGCTGTGGGACTACCTCAACGACGAGGGGCAGTCGGCTGGCGTCGTCAATATGCCGACGATGTACCCCCCGCGGGACATCGACGACCTCGTGGTTGCCGGCGGCCCGGACGCCGTTGAAGGGGAGTACCGCTCGATCAGTTCCGGCTACACCTCGCCGCCGGAGCTGGCCGAGGAACTCGAATCGCGGTTCGACTACAGCGTCCACCCGGACCCGCTACTGTCCTCGAATGACGAACGCGGCGCTGAGGTCGAAGCCATTCTTGCCCTGCTAGAGAAGCGCTTCGAGGTGGCGACGACGCTCATGGACGAGCGGGACCTCGATTTCGTCCACGTCACGCTGTTCTATCTCAACGTCCTACATCACTTCTTCTGGGACGACGAGCCCAGTCTGCGCGCGTGGCAGCTCGTCGACGAGTGGGTCGGCCGACTCGACGACCGCGAGGACCTGAACCTCGTCCTGATGTCCGACCACGGCTGTGACGCGACCCAGACGGAGTTCTACATCAACGAGTGGCTGGCCGAGAACGGCTACCAAGTTCGGGATACGAGCGTCGACGCGCTTCTCACGCAAATTGGGCTCGACCGAGAGAACCTGCTCGCGGTCGCAAAGCGGGCTGGACTGGTCGACACACTTGCCCGCGTCGTCCCCGAGTCTATCCAGCAACTCGTCCCGCAACGCGACGGCGTCAAACGGGACCGAAAGCTCGAAGCCATCGACCTGGAACAGACGAAGGTCGTCGCCAGCGGGCAGGGGCCGGTGTACATCAATCCCCGATTCGACGTGGAATCGGTCCGTGAGTCGCTGATGGCCGACCTCAGCGAGGTCGAAGACGAGCACGGGCCGCTGTTCACTGACGTGTACAGAGGCGAGGACGTGTACAACGGCCCCTATGTCGACGCCGGTCCAGAGGTCGTTGTCGACCAGCGCCCAGGTGTCCACGTCAACGACGGCATCGGCGGCGGGACCATCCAGAGCGGCCCCGACCGCTGGGCGGCTGAGAACACACCCTACGGCATTTTCGCCGCCAGCGGGCCGGACTTCGAGCCACAGGGCGAACTCGACAGAATCAGCATTCTCGATATCGCGCCGACGGTGCTGGCCGCCCACGGCTGTGCTATCCCGACTGATATGCGCGGCGAAGTGCTCCCGGTGTTCCCTGAGGACCCCGCCATCGGCGAACGTGACCCGCTCAGTATCGAGGACGCCCTCGGAAGCGATGACGGCGACGCAGTCGAGGACCGCCTGAGGCAACTGGGATACATGGAGTAGCCACCTCCGTGAGAGCGACTGGCGGTGAATGAGTGAACCCAATGGGATAAGTAGCCGCTCCCGATACACTCCGGTATGGTTAGCATCGATCTGAACAACAGCCAGCGAACGATGCTTACGACGCTGGTAAACAGGTATCAACAGACCGGTGAGGCGGTTACCGGCGAGACAATCGCGGAGGAGATCGACCGGAACCCCGGAACGGTACGGAACCAGATGCAGAGTCTGACCTCGCTGGGACTTGTCGAAGGTATTCCCGGCCCGACGGGCGGCTACAAGCCGACGTCCGAGGCATTCGACGCAATCGACCGCCAGCAGATAGACGAGGCAGAGAGCGTCGTCGTCGCCCACGACTACGACCGGGTCGACGTCACCGTCGAGGAAATTAATTTCACGAACGTTCACGACCCGGAGAAGTGCCGCGCCCGGTTCCACCTCCAGAGTTCGGTGCAGGATTTCAGTGAGGGACAGGCCGTCATTCTCGGCCCGACGCCGATATCGAAGCTCGTCGTCGCCGGGACAGTTGTCGCTGTCGACGAATCGAACAGCGAAATCCTCCTCGACGTCGCGAAAATAGAAGGGCCTGTAGAAGAACCGGAAAAATAACCGTTCCGTGCGACCACGCAGCGTGCTGTAGCGCTTTCAGGGATCGACGCGGTCGATCCACAGCGTCGGCGTCTTTATCTCGTCTTCCCTGGGGAGGGTGTCCGGCGAATCCCAGACGCGTCCGGCCGCAGCGACGCCGCGGGCGTCGGCGACCGTGTCGAAAAACGCCTTCCCGCGTTCGTACTGCTGGCGTTTCATTCCGAGGCCGAGCAGTCGGCGCATGAGCGACGCGATGGGGCCACGTCCCTGTCGGCGCTCGTCGACTTTCCGCCGCAGGTCGTCGTACTCGTCGTCGAAGGCACGGTCCATCAGCAGTTCCGCGTACCCTTCGACGGCAGTCATCGTCGTATCGAGTTCGCCAAGCGTTGTGCGGTCGATGTTGCCGTCGGTGAGGTTGTCGATGGCGTCCTCCATCGCTGTTTCGAGGTGGTCAGACAGCCACGGGGCTGCACCGAACTCCGCCGCGTGCGTGACTTCGTGGAAGGCGATCCAGCGGCGGAAGCGGTCCCGTTCGACGTTCAACTGGTCGGCGACCCGGTTGATGTTGGGGCGCACGAAGTACAGCGCGTGGGCGTCGTTGTCCGCGAGCAAGACGGGGTCGTACTGGCCCAAGACGTTGTTTCCAAGAAACGACAGCGCAACGGCCATCGATCCGGTGTTGACGACGCGGGCGATGCCGGGCATATACTCGGCCTGCTGTTCTATCGGCTCCATCACGCGGCTGAACGTGGCGACGTTGGCGTCGATCCAGTGATGCCGGTTCTGGATTTCGACGGTTTCGGGAAGATCAAAGGCAAGTTCGCCGACCTCCCGGACGCGATCCCGTGCGTCCCGAACGTCGGTCGCGTAGCCGTCGCGTTCGGGCGTCTCGACGGTGAGGTCACCCGTGTCCGTGGCACCCTTCGCGGCGTCGGCGACAGCACTCCAGTCGATGGGGCCGTCGCCGGTCGCGCTGGCGACAGCCTGAACGCTGTGGTATAATCCCATACGTCTGAAATGTGGCGGGACAAAATAGGCCTTCTCCCTGTGAAAACGACCACTAGCGTTCGGTTCGTTGCTCGCTGTGGCACGAGACGTGGCCCTACAGCGCTTCGTCGCTGTCGTCATCAGCGGCAGACCCGCCGAAATACAGGCGCAAAACGAGCGCGACAACTGCGACGACACCGAGCACCGCGAGCGCGATGCGACCGATGCTGGGGCCACTGCCGCCTTCTGCGTCCGTTTCGTCGCTCGCTTTTTCCGTCTGGGACCGCGACCACCGCGATTTGCGCTCCGATTCGTCGTCATCGTCAGCAGCGCTGAATGGGGCGTTCGCAGTGAACTCCGCGCCGTCGAGATGCAGTTCGAGGAAGGTGAATTCTGCCATACTGACAGTTCGATACCGCGACTCTTAGCCGTGGCGGTACCGGGACCACGCTGGGATGGTCGTAGACCGTCTGCCGTCCGTTGATTTCATCACCACGGGGCGATTATGCTCCATATGGACACACGACGACGAGAGTTCCTTGAATCGCTGCTGACAACGCCCGGCCCGTCTGGATACGAGGCCGACAGCCAGCGGGTGTGGCTCGACTACGTCAGTGAGTTCGCCGACGAGGTCCGAACGGACGACTACGGGAACGCTGTCGCGAAGGTCGAGGGCGGCGACACGACCGTTGCGCTCGCGGGCCACGGCGACGAAATCGGGTTCATCGTTCGGGACTTCACGGACGACGGCTTCGTCAAACTGGGCCGCATCGGCGGCTCTGACAAGACCGTCTCACGCGGGCAACACGTCACTATTCACACGGCTGACGGTCCCGTTTCGGGTGTCGTGGGACAGACTGCGATTCACCTCCGGGATTCGGACGACGATTCAGTCCCCGAAATCTCCGAACAGCACGTCGACGTTGGGGCAGTGGACGGCGACGAGGTAGAATCGCTCGTCGACCGCGGCGACCCGGTGACATTCGTCCAGACGCTGAGTGAACTGGAGAACGGCCGCCTCGCTGCACGGGGGATGGACAACCGTATCGGCATCTGGGCGGCCGCTGAGGGACTCCGCCGCGCAGCAGAGTCAGATGCGGACGCAACGGTGTACGCTGTTTCGACGGTGCAGGAAGAAGTCGGCGTACAGGGTGCGAAGATGGTCGGATTCGACCTCGCGCCCGATGTCGCCATCGCAGCGGACGTGACGCACGCAACGGACGCACCGGGCTCGCCGGGCAAAGCCGCGACGGGTGTGGAACTCGGCGAGGGACCGGTCGTTGCCCGCGGGAGCGCGAACCATCCGGTCGCCGTCGATGCGCTTCGAGAAACGAGCGACGCCGAGGACATTGACATCCAGTTACAGGCGACCGGTATCCGGACCGGGACCGACGCGGACGCTTTCTACACCTCCCGCGGTGGGATTCCGTCGGTCAACGTCGGCCTGCCGAACCGCTATATGCACACGCCGGTCGAAGTCATCGACCCCGACGACCTCGACGCGCTCGCGGACCTGCTGGCTAGCTTCGCCGTCCGAGCGGCCGAGCAAGCGCCCTTTAGCGTCGACGTGTAGGATATCTGAAGGCTCGCGCGCGCCATCAGACAAACGGTACGTTTAAGCGGCCATCACTATCCAAACCGTACATGAGTGGACGACCGCTAGATGTACTCGAAGCGTCCCTCGGTGAGACAGTCACCGTACAGCTGAAGGGTGGCGAACTGTTCGAGGGGGAACTCACTGGCTACGACCAACACATGAACCTCGTCGTCGAGGATGAAGACACAACGATTATACGCGGCGATAACGTCGTCTCAATTACTCCATGACTGGCGCAGGAACTCCGAGTCAGGGCAAGAAAAACACCACGACGCACACGAAGTGTCGACGGTGTGGTGAAAAGTCGTATCACACGAAAAAGAAGGTCTGCTCGTCGTGCGGTTTCGGCAAGTCGGCCAAGCGGCGTGACTACGAGTGGCAGTCGAAAGCAGGCGAATAACACACACTCAACACAAATGCACGAGAAGTGCGGCGTTGTTGGCATCTCTTTGGAGGACCGTGACGCCGCCCGACCGCTTTACTACTCCTTGTACGCGCTCCAGCACCGCGGCCAGGAATCGGCCGGCATCGTCACCCACGACGGGTTCCAGCAGTACAGCCACGTCGAAATGGGACTCGTCGGTGACGCATTCGACCCCGGCGACCTGGAGGCGCTCAACGGCTCGAACGGGATCGGCCACGTCCGATACCCGACTGCTGGGAGCGTCAACGCCTGCTGTGCCCAGCCATTCTCCGTCTCGTTCAAGTCGGGGTCGCTGGGACTGTCCCACAACGGGAACCTCGTCAACGCTGACGAGATCGGCGACGAACTGGCTGACCTCGGCCACGCCTTTACCTCCGATGGCGACACCGAGGTCATCGCCCACGACCTCGCGCGTAATCTCCTCGAGGAGGATCTGGTTCGGGCTGTCAAGCGGACGATGAACCGCATCCACGGGTCGTACTCTTTGACCATCATGCACGACGAGACGGTCCTCGGCGTGCGCGACCCGCAGGGGAACCGGCCGCTGTGTATCGGCGAACTCGAGGACGGCTACGTCCTCGCCTCCGAATCAGCCGCCATCGATACGCTCGACGGCGAACTGATCCGGGACGTCAAGCCCGGCGAACTCGTCGTCCTGCACGCCGACGGCACCGGCTACGACACCTATCAGCTCGTCGAACCGGAGAACACGGCCAATTGCTTCTTCGAACACGTCTACTTCGCGCGACCGGACTCGACCATCGACGAGAACCTCGTCTACGAGGTCCGGCGCGAACTCGGTCGGAAACTCTGGGAGGAGTCCGGCGTCGAGTCGGACGTGGTGTTGCCGGTGCCCGACTCCGGGCGTGCGTTCGCCTCCGGATACGCTGAGGCCGCACAGGACGACGGCTCAGACATCGAGTTCGCCGAAGGGCTGATGAAAAACCGGTACGTCGGCCGTACGTTCATCATGCCGACGCAAGACGAACGCGAGCGGGCTGTCCGACTGAAGCTCAACCCCATCAAGTCCACAATCGAGGGCAAAAGCGTCACCATCATCGACGACTCTATTGTCCGCGGGACCACCTCGACGCAACTGATCAAGTTGCTGAAGGATGCCGGTGCCGAAGAGGTCAACGTGCGCATCGGCGCGCCGCCCATCGTCGCTCCGTGTTACATGGGTATCGACATGGCCTCCCGCGACGAACTCATCGCCGGGAATCAGTCCGTCGAGGAAATCCGCGACGAAATCGAGGCGGACTCGCTGTCGTATCTCTCTATCGACGCCATCGCGGAAACGCTGGACAAGAGCCGGACTGACCTCTGTCTCGGCTGTGTCACCGGCGAATACCCCTACGACATCGAGGGCGAGGCGACGGACCGCGACGTTGTCCGCCCGGATATCGGGACCCAATCGAGCCCGGCTGACGACTAGCGTCGTCGGTGCTGCACAGCACTACATTTTTGCCTACTCCGAGTGAGGCGTTGCCCATGCCAGGGCCGTCCTTTCTCGCGACCGACCGAACCGCCCTCCGGTCCCCGGAGCGAGACGACCTCAACTGGATACAGTACGTCTTTCACAACGAGCAGGTCTGGGGCCTGGGGACGTACGCCCGCCCGCCGACCACCGACCAGATGGAAACATACTACGAAGAGACGCTTTCCGACGAGGACTCGGTCCATCTACTGGTCTGTATCGACCCGGCCGGGAGTCCCGGCCCGGTCGAGGAGCGGACCGAGCCGGTCGGACTCGTCGCTATGACGGACCACGACACGGAGCGCGGCACAGCCGAACTGGCATACTGGCTTGACCCGGACGCTTGGGGTCAGGGGTACGCCACTGAGGCGGCGGGCAGGCTGGTCAAGTATGGCTTCGACCAGCGGGCGCTCCGAAAGTGGTCGGCGAAAATCGTGGGCGGGAACGACCGCTCCGTCGCGGTGGTCGAACGGCTGGGATTCACGAAGGAAGGGACACACCGTCAGGAGTGGTATCTCGACGGCGCGTGGCGAGACATGTTGTGGTTCGGCCTGCTCCGAACGGAGCGCGAGTGATCCTTACCAGACCAGATACAGCATCGCGTACACAACGATACCCATCGAGAAGGAGATGAGCCACAGGCTTGCGGCCAGCTTTCCGGCTCGCGGATGGTTTGTCGATGGCAGTTCCGAGACGGGGTATGTGTAAGCCAGCAGCAGGACGTAGTACACCGCCGGGATGGCGATGATGGCGAGCAAGATGTGGACCGCGAGAAACGGCAGGTAAAAGTAGGTCTCGACGACCGACGGGCCGGTGAAGTCCGTCGGCCCGACAAGCGTTATCCGGTAGAGGTACAGCACGAGAAACAGGGCGAACAGGCCAAACGAGGAGAGCATCAGTTTCCGGTGTCGAGCGATGTTTCCGCGGCGGATGGCCCGGACACCGCCGATGATTGTTCCGATAGCGAGAGCGCTGACTACGGCGTTGGCGTGGGGAATGGCCCCGAGAACGCTCGCGGGCGCAGCGGGGAGAGCCGACTGGGGAATGGCCCCGAGAACGGCCCCGAACACGAGCGCAAGCGACACGACCGTCAACAGGCCAGTGAGTGCTGGCACGCGATACCGAGCCTGAAGATCCATACCACAACTCCGGACTGAATCCAGAATACGGTTTCGAGTCGCGTACGGCGAGGCGGGGTCCTACGTGGTTTTCGCTGACGGTCGCTCAACGTCGGTTACGTTCATCCGGACCCGCCCCATCGATTCGTTGGCAAGGGCGATTTCCTACCCGTGGCCGTGTGCGATTTCCCGGATCACAGCGAGATGGAGCCCGACTCCTTCATCAGTGGAGGCGTAGTAGAGTTCAAACGGCCCCTCGTTTCCCGCCTCCAACGGAGGGCCGTCGTGTTCGAGGGCGAACCCATCGGCCGTGTCCGTGATCGTTACCTTCCCGGTGTCGGCCTGGTCCGTGGCGAGCCGAAAGAAGTTCTCTGCGAGCTGACACAGCCGGGTGCTATCGGCCAATATCGTCTCGGTACAGTCGATTTCGATGGTCGACCCATCGGTGTCGACCGTCGTCCAGGCGTCCCCCATCACGTCGGAGAGCGCGACCGGCTCGACAGTGTACTGTCTGCCGCCCTGTCGCGCGATTTCCATGAGATCGTCGATGAGGAACGAAATACGGGTGTGGCTGCGCTGGATGGCGTCAAACTCTTCGGCGGCGTGTTCAGCGGCGAGGAGTTCGACCCGTCCCATCGCTGCCTGAAACGGGTTCCGGAGTTCGTGTGAGATGATCTGTGCGAGCTCTCGGAGCCGCTCTTTCTGTCGTTCGCTGCTGGAGCGCGTCTTTCGTCTGGCTCGCGTCGATAGCCAGCGCGATATTGTGGCCGACCTCCCGGAACGTGTCCTGTTCTTCCATGTCGAAGATATCGACACGGTCGGCGTACACCCCGAGGACACCGTACGACGTCCCATCGTACACCAGTGGCACAGCGAGCACGCGGACGCAGTCCGTCTCCAGTGCGTCTGTGTCGTCCGCGAGCGTTGCTGGGTCGATGTCTGCAACGACAAGTCTGTCCTCCGAGTCGGCGCGACGCAACGGCTCCGGCACGGCGATGGAAACGCGGTCTCGCTGTGAGCCCAGCGCTCGAACGACCGGCCTGTCGTGCTGACAGGTCACCGTACAGGCTTCGCTGTATCTGGCCGTGCCCGCCAGAACTGCTGTGACATCGCGTTCGATATCCATCCGTGACTGTGAGCGGACGAGCGCTTGATTAACCAGCCGGACGGCCTCGTTGAGTTGTTTTCGCTTGTTTGCCCGTTGACGGGCCGGGCTGGACGCGACGGCGGCGTCGACCTGTGCCAGAAGCCGCTGGTGGGCGTCTGCCACGGTGTTCGGAACGTACCCGAACACGTCGCGGCCATATGCCTCACGAGCGATGTCTCCGTTCGTCACCTCAGCAAAAAGGACGACTGGAAGTTCGGGATGGCTTTCCCGCAGTCGTTCGATAACCGTTAGCCCACCGAGGTACTGTGTTCCGTCCAAGTTCTCCACTTCGCAGTTCGTGACGACACAATCCGTGTCGTACTCGCCGAGCGCACACTCCAGTTCACGAACACCGTCGAACTCGTGGACGGTGAGACCGCTGTCCCGAAGCATCGAAATCGCGGCCCTGTCCTGGCTCGGACTACGGACGAACAGGACGGTGGGCTGTGACTTCATCACCCGTCTGAAGAGACACACACATAAAGAAGTTACACCACGACCATCCCTACTGGTGACACTTCCACCGTCTCAGCGACGGTATCGCCCAATTCAGGGGACGATTTATACTCGTGGCAGTGTACCCTCTGATGATGGCACAACCGGGGCTGGAGATTCATCGGACTCAGTCGGCAGTCCTCGATGCGATACGATCACTTATCGACAGTGCCGAGGAGAGTCTCACGGTTGCTGTGCCGATATCCGCCCTCTCGGAGCTTGTGACGCAACTCAGCGCCGCTATCGAGCGAGATGTGTTGGTGTTGTTACTGGTCCATGGCGATGAGACAGTACCGACGCCCCCGTACGAGGATATCGCAACAGCGGTCAGGACAATCGAGAACAACATCACCCCGTTGCTCGTGACCGCCGACACTCAGCGTGGACTCACTGGGCATTCTGGAATGCTGACTGACTCGATAGCAGGATATCAGGCAACCAAGTTCGATAACAAGAACCTCGCGCACGACCAGTTCACGATGTTTCTCGGTAGTCACTGGCTGATGGGGACGGAACGCTACGTTGCCGACGTGTGTGAGTTCCCGCGGACGTTCTCTGCCTTTCAGTTCGCGGTGCTCATGTCGGCGCTGGCGCTGCGCGCGGGGACGCCGATCACTGCTCGCGCCCGGGTACTCTCGACTGCGGACCGAACTGAAACAACGATATCGGGGCCGGTCATAAACGCCCGGCAGAGTCTCGTCTATCCCGCATCGAGCAAGAACCCGGCCGAACGGTCACTCACCATCGAGACCGAGGACGGACCAGTCACTGTCGGCGGGTCCGGTGCCACGAAAGAAGGCTACGAGTGTCTCAAAATCACGATAGACAGGGTTGCAGACGAATAACGCAGCCAGCAAACCGCTCTATTACGCAAAAATCGGCGTCAGTGCCGACCGTCGCTACTGGAAGGTGCGACTGGCCGTGCTTTCGTCGGTCACGCCGGGTTCAGCCCGGTCGAAGCGCTGTTCGATCTCGTCGTAGCGCTCGCGGGTCTCCTCGGTGACGCTGGGGCCGACTTCCTCGAGCGCGTGCTCGAAGTGGTCCATCGTCACGCGGACGTTGCTGACACTGTCGCCGATATCCTCGGGGTCCACACTGTTGATGAACTCTCGGGTCGCGGCCATGGACGCCTCGCGGGCGACCGCTTCGATGTCCGCGCCGACGTAGCCGTCCGTGCGACGGGCCAGTTCGTCGATGTCGACGCCGTCGGCCAGCGGCTTGTCGCGGGTGTGGACCTGGAAGATGGCGCGCCGGGCGTCCTCGTCCGGGACGGGCACGTGAACGTGCCTGTCGAGTCGGCCGGGGCGAAGGAGCGCGTCGTCGATGAGGTCCGGTCGGTTGGTGGTCGCAACGACCACGACGTTCTCCATGTCCTCGATGCCGTCAAGTTCCGTCAGGAGCTGGGAGACGACGCGTTCGCCGACGCCGGAGTCGGTCGTGCCGCCGCCACGTTCGCCGGCGATGGAGTCGATCTCGTCGAAGAACACCACAGTCGGGGCGTTCTCGCGGGCCTTGCTGAACACTTCGCGGACGCCCTTCTCGGACTCGCCGACGAACTTGTTCAGGAGTTCCGGCCCCTTCACGGAGATGAAGTTGGACTGGGCTTCGTTGGCGACGGCCTTCGCCAGCAACGTCTTCCCGGTGCCGGGCGGACCGTACATCAGCACACCCTTTGCGGCTTCGAGGTCCATCGACTCGAACACGTCTTCGTACTCCAGCGGCCACTGGATGGTCTCTCGGAGCCGCTCCTTGGTGTCCTCGAGTCCACCGACGGAGTCCCAGGTGACATCAGGGACTTCGACGAAGACCTCCCGGAGCGCGGAGGGCTCGATGCCCTTCATCGCCTCGCGGAAGTCCGTGTCGCTGATTTCCAGGCGTTCGAGCACCTCGGCGTCGATTTCGTCGGATTCGAGGTCGAGTTCGGGACGGATGCGCCGCAGGGCGTTCATCGCGCTCTCTTTCGTGAGGGTCGCGAGGTCAGCGCCGACGAAGCCGTGGGTGTTCTCGGCGTAGTTCTCGATGTTGATCTCCTCGGCGAGGGGCATCCCGCGGGTGTGGACCTGTAGGATCTCCTTGCGGCCCTCCTTGTCCGGGACGCCGATCTCGATCTCGCGGTCGAAGCGGCCACCGCGGCGCAGCGCCGGGTCGATGGCGTCGACGCGGTTCGTTGCGCCGATGACGATGACCTGCCCGCGCTCTTCGAGCCCGTCCATCAGGCTGAGCAGCTGGGCGACGACGCGGCGCTCCACGTCACCCTGGGTTTCGCCCCGCTTCGGGGCGATAGAGTCAAGCTCGTCGATGAAGACGATTGCGGGGGCGTTCTCCTCGGCCTCTTCGAAGACCTCACGGAGCTGCTCCTCGCTCTCGCCGTAGTACTTCGACATGATTTCTGGGCCGGAGATGGTGCTGAAGGACGCGTCGATCTCGTTGGCGACGGCCTTGGCCATCAGCGTCTTGCCCGTGCCGGGCGGACCGTGCAGGAGGACGCCCTTTGGCGGTTCGATGCCGAGCTGCTGGAACAGTTCGGGGTGACGCATCGGCAACTCGATCATCTCGCGGACCTGTTCGAGTTCGCGGTCGAGCCCGCCGATGTCCTCGTAGGTCACGTCGGGAGTGTCGCTCGCTTCAGGTGCGCCCTCGCCGCTGTGGACCTGCTCGGCGGGCATCTCGCTGACCTGGATGTCCGTGGAGTCGGTCACGACGACCGTGCCGGAGGGCTCGGTCTCTGCGATCTTCAGCGGGATCTTCTGGCCGGACATCGAGGAAAGCGGTCCGAGGCCGAAGCTAACGGGAACCGTCTGGCCCTGTGTGACGGCCTGGCCGCTGAGGTTGTTGCGGATCATCGGACCGACGTTGCCCCGGACCCGAAGGTTCTGGGGCAGCGCGACAGTGACCGAGGTCGCGGGGTTGACGTCGGCCTTCTCGATGTTGACGGGGTCGTCGATACCGACGTTAGCTTCCTGGCGGAGCTGCCCGTCGATACGGACGATGCCGTTCCCTTCGTCCTCGGGGTAACCGGGCCACACCCGGGCGACTGCACGGCTGTCCTGTTTCCCTTCGAGAACGATGTAGTCGCCGTTCTCGAGTTCGAGTTCGTCCATCGCGGCGCGGTCGATAGCCGCGAGGCCTCGGCCAGCGTCTTTCTGTTTGAGTGGTTTAACAGTGAGTCTCATCAGTTATCTCTCCCCGTCTGACAGTTCGATAGTGAGAACCCCGTGGTTGATAAACGCTCGTGCGTCGTCAGCGGGGATTTCCTGTTCGTACTGGTGGCCGTCAGCGACGACGATGACGGTCCCATCGACCACATCGACACTCGCATCGGCGGCAGGTCCCACGTCCGCCGCGAACACGACGCTGTCGTCGTACTCGAATCGGCGGAGGGGCGTCTCGTCGAACAACTGCTGTTCTGAAGTCATGCTAACTCAAAGTAAGCGTGACAAGTATATAAACCTACCGCTGAAATACGCTGTACGGCGGAAAAATGAGTGTAGTTGCTTGAATGCGGTTCACACCTCATCTGAGCGCGCCAACCTTTTATCCACACCGCTTCCGAACGGTGTCGCATGGAACAGGTCGATCATGACGGGCGAGTCACGGCGTACAGACAGACACAGCCTGCGGCATCGGGGTCGACGGCGCTGTATGTCCACGGCAGCGGGGCGACACACCGCGTGTGGGGTCACCAATACGCGCCATCTGGACCGGCTCACCCCGCCGTCGCACTGGACCTGTCAGGGCACGGTGACTCCGACGATATCGACACCGAGGCTGGGACCCCGACGCTCGACGCCTACGCGGACGACGTGGTCGCTGTGGGGCGGGAGACAGACGCGGACGTGCTGATCGGGAACTCGCTTGGCGGGGCCGTCGCCCAGTGGGTCGCACTGGAGCGGGACTGGACGCCCGAGGCGATAGTGTTGCTGGGGACCGGCCCTGAACTCCCGGTGTTCGAAGGGCTGCAGGAATGGCTCGCAGACGACTGGGACCGCGCCGTCGAGTTCCTGCACGAACGGGACCGCCTGTTCCACGACACGGACCACGAGGCCGCGTCTCGCTCCCGCGAGCAGATGGAGACGGTCGGGCAGGCGGTAACCCGCCGCGACTTCATGACGTGTCACGGTTTCGACGTGCGCGAGCGACTGGGCGAGATCGATGTGCCCGTGCTGGCTGTCTGCGGCGAACACGACAAACTGACTCCACGCGCGTATCACGAGACACTGGCTCACGAGATCCCCGACGGAGAGGTGTCGTTTGTCCCTGATGCTGCCCATCTGGCGATGGTCGAACAGGCCGAGACGTTCAACGACCTCCTGAAGGAGTTCATCAAGGACGCGGTCTGAGCGGTTTGAGATATACTGAAGCGGCGCTATTGAGACACACAACTACTGACTGGAGGGGGCGACAGTGGCGGTCACGGCTTCGGCTGTTCTGCTGAAGCAGATGGCAGGCGAATAGTGATGACCGAACCTCGTGGCGTATTCTCGGCAAACGTGATGGTTCCGCCGGAGGTAGTGATAGTCCAGTAGGCGATCCAGAGACCCAGCCCGTTGCTGTGCTTGAGAGCCGTTTCTGTCCCCGTTTCGATCACCTCCTGCTCTCGGTCAGGGAGTCCGGGACCGTTATCAGCGACCGTAACCGTAACGTCCCCGTCATCTGTGGGTCCCATAACCGTCACCGATACCTCTGGGACCGACTGGTCGTTGTGTTCGGCCGCATTTTCCAGAACGTTCCTCAGCGCGGAGTCGATCAAATCTACGGCGGATACCTCCGCCCGGTCCGGCCGTTCGACGCGAAACTCCACGTCTGGATACGTCCGTTCGAGGTCAGCTATTACGTCTGCAACGACAGCGCTGAGATCGACGGTCGTAGTTTCGACTGCGCCGTCCCCGACGAACCGCTCAAGGTCGCGAGCCCGCTCGCTTAATGTGACAATATCCTCTCCTTTCCGTTTGATTCGCTTCAGTTGTGGCTGGGCTTGCTGTGATTTGAGGAGGTTCTCAGTGGTCCCCAGAATGACCTGCATATCGTTACGGATGTCGTGGCGGAGGACGCGGTTGACGACCTCTAGGCGCTGGCGCTGGCGCTCGATGCGTTGTTCACGTTGTTTGCGCTCGGTTACATCAGTGAGTGTAATCAGTTGTCCCGTGACTGTGCCGTAGCCACGATGCAGCGGTGTCTGTCGTACTTCGTATGCTCGCTCTTCGCCATTCACAGGCACGGTAATTTCGGCACGGTCTGGGATGTCGTCGGTTGGCGAGTCACGGAGCTCAATCAAACCGGGGAGCACATCCTCAAGTGGCCGGCCGATCCACGCTGCCCCCGGTGTCCCGATAATGGCTTTCGCCTGTGGATTGAGATCGATGACAACGTCGCGTTCGTCGACGACGATGACAGCCTCTTTCATCGACGCGACGATCTCGTCCCGGGCGATCTCTCGGGCTGCAGGAATGACTTGAAGTAGTTGCCGACGAAAAACAGCGCCCCCCAGAAGGACGCCACTGAACACGAATCCGATCTTGGTCAGGTCAAATACGCTCGAGACGCCGGTAAGGTAGAGAATGTTTCCTCCCCACGGGAGGAGTGCTGCCAGGCTGAGTCCGATCGCCTGGGTACGGTAGACGCGTCCTGAGAACAGTGCCAGCTTCAGCATGAGGCCGGTCCCCACAGCCATCACGACGTACGCGTATGCGGTCCATGCCCAGAACGCGGGGCCCCGCTCCGTCACTGAAACGAGGAGCGAGCCCTGGAAAGCCAACTCCATCGAGGACCAGAACCACCCGTGGTATTGGTTTGTCCACACGAGCAAGATCATCAGGACAGGCCCGAGGAGTATGCCCGCCAGCTCTTTGCGGGTCGGAAGGCGAGTCTGACCCGTGTACTGGATGGCGAACAGGAGCCACGCGACGGGAACGGCCCCAATTGCGGGATACATGAGCTTGAGTGCGAGGCGCTTCGTTGCAAGGTCGGTCGCCCCGAGTTCAATCACAGACATCACCGACCACCAGGCGATGGCAACCATCAAAAAAGTGAGAGAGCGAGACCCCGTGCAGTCGCGATAGTACACGCCAACACCAGCGATAAGAAGCGAAACTGCGGCGGAGAGAAGAGGGGTATATAGGTACCAAGAGAACTGAAATTCCATTCCTGCTGTTGAACTCCGTACCACATATGTATGGGATTAACAGACTTTAAAGCACCAGATATACCGATCAAGATCGAGAGTTGTACGAGCCTGAGTGGAACTGAACGGCTGAAGCTGCTGGCGTCTTACTCTCCGGGGTAAAACCACGGGCCGAGCGCGAAAAACAGCAGCGCGATGGCGAGCATCGCCCGCGGGCCGGCCCGGAACAGCGCAGCCGGCGCGACGACGGCCACCGCCTGCACGACGCCCATCGGCACCGCGTGTTTGGGACCGGGTTTCGGATAGTCGAAGGGCGCGATCATCGCCAGCGAGAGACCGAGCGCGCCGACACTCAGGACGAGCGGGTTCGTGATGCCGCTCAGATACGCCGTCGCGATGATGATACTCCCGAGGGTGTTCGGCATGCCCGGCCGCTCGTCGGGAGAATTGAAGTACGTCGAGTAGAAGGCGGTCCGGACGATGGAGCACACGACGTACGCGGAAGCGAGCAACGCGAGGCCGACGAACACGGCCGGGTGCGCGGACTCGACACCGCCGTAGGCGTCCGTCAGCAGCACGTAGAGAAAGAGGCTCGGTGTCGCACCGAACGAAACCACGTCGGTCACGGAGTCAAGCAGCGGGCCGACCGCCGAACTGTCGCCGTTCCGGGCAACGATTCCGTCGATAGCGTCGGCGATAACCGCCAGCAGAATGAGCCGAGCGGCCAGATGAGGGTCAGTGAAGGCGATGGCTCCGGCGACGAACCCGACGACGGCGTTGAACAACGTCACCGTGTCGGCGACACTGAGTCGTCGGCGTACCTCGAAGCCCATGGTTCCCCGGTTGGCCACGGCGTATATGAAGGACTCGAAAGCGAACGCTCCACAGTGCCGACCGGCAGCCCATCACTCCTCCGGGAGGTCGTGGCCGATGCGCAGACGGATGGCGGTGGCGAGCGTCCCGACGACGAGGACGACCAGTTCCCAGCCGCTCCGGGCGATTGGGAACACACGGTCGACAGTCTCGGGTTCCGGCTGGCCCGGATTGGGGTCGATACCGGTACTCATCTGCACCTCGCTGGAGTTGCCCATCGACTGCGTGGTCGAGCCACCGCTCCCGCCCGTACCGGTGCCACCGGCTGTCTGAGCGCGCGGCTCGGGTAGCTCGACGAACGTCTGCACGATACCGCGCTGGCTCGACAGCTCCAGATGGCCGCTGAGCTGATAGAACTGGTCGTACAGCGGCCAGAAGAGGTTCGCACCGCCAGTAATCAAGTCCAGCAGTACGTGACCCACCGCATACACCACAACACAGAACCAGCTGACTCGAACACCGTACGCCCCCCAGCGGCGCTTAATATACGATTTGTCGCGCAGGTACAGGTCGGCTCCGATGAGGAGCGCCAGCACCGCCGGGATGACGAGGTTCGTCGTCGCGGCCCGGTGACCGGCCTGCCAGTAGAGACCGAGGAACGCGTCTACATCGGGAAACGTGACGACGAGTATCGACAGGAGCAACGACCGCTTATCGAATGCAGCACCCAGCAGCGTTGCGGCGAGTAACCCAACAAAAGCGTAGTGGACCACCAGCGAAGGCATATAATAATCACTACCACCACAAAAATGAGCGTTGTGGTGGGCTCTATCAGAATTAGAAACTACCCCACTTGATTAATATAGCCACAGTAAATACATTGTTAGTGGGGAATCGGTGGGGTGGAACGGCACCCACTATCATTTCTGTAGATAAGAGCGACACGCCGGGTCAAAACAGCGAAAACGAGGACTGCTCAGTCTGCCGTGATTTCTTGCTGTGTCGTGGCCGTCTCAGTCTTCATTGGGGCGACGAGCCTGTAGACCCCGTACAGGGCCAAGACTAGGAGGCCGGCCAAGACCAGCCCGGTCCGGAGCGTCGGATCGACCATCGGGGTCGCGATGATCTCGCCCGCGTCGTTCGTCAGCGGTGCCGCGCTGTAGGGCTTACCCGCCAGTATCTCCACGATGCCGAGGACAACGACTCCCAGCAGCATCAGTCCGCCGCTGAGTGCCATCGCCGCTTTGTCGATGACGGTGGTGTGTTGTTGCATTGGTGGTCACCTCCTTAGCCGAGCAGGTACCTGAGTTTCGGGTGTCGTTTGACCAGTTTGGTCTTCTCGATGATCGCGTCGAGGCCGTAGTAGCGACCGGTGGCCAGCACGATCATCGTCATGAACAGCAGCAGGCCCATGAAGTCGCTGTTGACCAGCCCGTGGCCGAAGCCCGCGTTGCCGATCCAGAACAGGGACATGAAGAAGACCCCGAACACGGATGCGAGCCTGACTAGCGCGCCGACCATCAGTCCCAGCCCGATGAGCGTCTCGCCCAGCGGAACCATCGCCTGAATGAGCCAGCCCAAGTGTTCGCCCATCAGCACGGGGATCGGACCGAGTGCCGTGCCAGTCATCTGCTTGAGATACATCGGCCCGTAGCTGTAGGCCAGCCCGTCTTCGATGAGCTTCGTTACGCCTGCGTGGAAGAACCACCAGCCGGTTACGACACGCAGGAACGCCAGCCAGTATGCGGTCCAGGCCCCGCCGAGCTCGAGCTCGAAGTCGTCTGCCAGGGGGTTCGCCGCTTGATAGGACATCTGTGTCACCTCACATATGGAGTTCCGCACCACGGTGGCATATAAGGGAGAGGGTGTTCCCACAGAGTGAAAACCCATCTCAGCGGCTGAGAAGGCAGATTTCAGCGGCTGGGTGTATCGGGCCCTGTTCGGCTGTGGGTTTTAGGAGCTTTCGCGGGGATGAGAGCCACCCACGGGCCACCGTGAGGTTCAAACCCTCCATGCAACTACGGTACGACACCAATGGTACTCGAACTGACGGGCGAACACACCACAGCACGGGTGATGGTCGACGACGAATCGCTCGTCGAGAGCGGGTGTCGGGAGCAGATCGAGACGCTCATCGACCATCCGGCGTTCACTGAGCCGGTTCGAATCATGCCGGACACGCACTGGGGGGCCGGCGCACCTATCGGCTTTACGATGCCGTTGAGCGAGCGCGTCGTGCCGAACATCGTCGGCGTCGACGTGGGGTGTGGAATGGCCGCGACGAACCTTGGCCCGCAACTCCCGCTAGAAGACGCTGAGCGCGAGCGACGCGTCCGCGAGGCGGTCCCGATGGGGCGGTCGGTCCACGACTACGACGATGCGGTCCACTTCATCGAAGCGTTCCCGTTCGAGCGGGCCAACCGCATCTTCGAGCAGTTCGACACGGCCTACGCCGAGCGGTTCGGCGAACACATCGACCCCGTCGAGTTCGACTTCAACGGCTACGACGGAGAGTACTTCGAGTCGCTGTGTGACCGCGTTCTGGCTGACCAGCGCCAGGGCATGGGGTACATCATCAAGAGCGCGGGGACGCTGGGCGGCGGGAACCACTTCGTCGAGTTCGGCCAGGCCCGCGAGTCGGGTGACTACTGGCTGGTCATCCACAGCGGTTCCCGGTATCTGGGTAAGTCCGTCGCCGAGTACTGGCAGTCGACGGCGACGGACCGCCGAACAATCGGCGAGATCCGCGACCAGCTTCCCGAAGAGTACGTCGAGTACCTGAAATTCGACCCCGATACAGTCGAATCCCGCGACCTCTACGCCTGGGTCACTGGCGGCATGGGCGAATCCTACATCCGGAAGGACCGTCTCCGCCGCGAACTGGACGGCAAGGAGATCGAGGACGCCTTCGACGCGCTGGGACAGGTTCAGGATGCCATCCACAGCAGCGACGACGAGGACCGCAACACGGACTTAGACTGGCTGGAGGGTCGCGAGGCCCACGGCTACCTCGTCGATATGCTGTTCGCCCAGCAGTACGCCCGCTGGAACCGCGAACTGATGAGCGATGCCGTCTGTGACGCCCTTGGCGTCGACCCCGTCGACCGCTTCCAGTCGATTCACAATTACATCGACTTCCGTGACCTCACTATTCGCAAGGGAGCGACGCCCGCTCGCGACGGACAGCGGTTGCTGGTCCCGTTCAACATGGCCGACGGGTCGATTATCGCACGCGGGAAGGGCAACGACGAGTACCACCAGACAGCGCCACACGGTGCGGGCCGTGTGATGAGTCGCCGGCGGGCCCACAGCGAGGTCGATATGGACGAGTTCGCCGAAGCGATGGACGGTATCTACTCGGAGTCCGTCATCAAAGGCGTCCGGGACGAAGCGCCGATGGCGTACAAGGACGCCGACGCGATACTCTCGGCTATCCAGCCCACTGCCGAGGTCGTCGAGTACGTCGACGCCGTCCATAATCTGAAGGCAACTGAGTGAGCGAACCTGTTGGTCTGGCAGAAAGTGATTAGGACACGAAGGCCCTGTCTCCGGTATGACCATTCTTGTGGCTATCGCCAACGATTCGGTCTCTCCGGCAGTCATTGATACGGCAGTTCGACTCGCCGACGGACTCGACGAGGAACTGTACGTCGTCCACCTCGTCGACGAGAACACCGCTGATGGCACAGCCATGCAACTCCGGGACGAGATGCGCGACCGGTTCCGCGACGCCACCGTCGTGGCGACGGTCGCTATCGAACACGTCGGCCGGTCTGCAATGCGCTCGGGCACGCGGATCGGCAACGAACTGCTCGAACTCGCGGCTGACGTGGATATTCAGCACATCGTCATGGGCCACGAGCCGAAGGGGCTAGCCGGCAGACTCCGGGAAGGCGACGCCGCAGTCGCCGTCATCGACGCCGCCGATGTGCCCGTTACTATCGTCCCCGAAGGTCCCGTCGACGCGTGAACGCCGTGCGGCGTATCACAGGCCCAGCTCCCGGCCGAGCACCATCCGTTGTATCTCGCTCGTTCCCTCGCCGATTTCCATGAGCTTCGCGTCCCGGTAGAACCGCTGCGGGGCGAAATCCGTTGTGTATCCGTAGCCGCCAAGCACCTGAACGGCGTCTTCGGCGACCTCGCGACAGATTTCGCTGGCGTCGAGTTTCGCTAGCGACGACAGACGCGTCACGTCTTCGCCCTGGTCGTACATCGTCGCAGCCTTGTGGGTCAGCAGGCGAGCGCGCTCGATTTTGCGGTCCATCTCGACGATTTTGTCCCGGACAGCGTCGAACTTCGAGATGGGTCGGTCGAACTGCTCGCGTTCGGTAGCGTAAGACTTCGCGGCCTCAAACGCCCCCTGTGCGAGCCCCGTCGAGAGCGCAGCAATGGAGATGCGGCCGCCGTTGAGCGTCTTCAGGGTCTGTGCCCAGCCGTCGCCTTCCTCGCCGAGCAATCGGTCCGCGGGAACCCGGCAGTCGTCGAACTGGAGTTCGCAAGTCGGCGAGGCGTTCAGCCCCATTTTGTCCCACTCGGTCGTCACGTCCCAGCCGTCGTCTTCGGGAGCGACGATGAATGTCGAGATGCCATCGTAGCCGGCCTCGGGGTCGGTGACGGCCTTGACCAGCACTGACCCGGCGACAGAAGCGTTCGTGATGAACTGCTTGGTCCCGTTGATGACGTACTCGTCGCCGTCACGCTCGGCCATGGTCTCCATGTCGCTGGCGTCGCTTCCGCTGCCCGGCTCTGTCAGCGCCCAGCCGCCGAGCTGGTCCCCAGAGGCGAGTGGTGTGAGCCAGCGCTCTTTCTGGGCATCCGTGCCGAACAGCTCTATCGGCTTGGCCCCAAGAGAAGTATGGGCCACGTACGAGAGCCCGATGCTTCCGGAAACCCGCCCGAGTTCCTCGGCGACGAGCGCATACATCAGCGTATCGCCGCCCAGCCCGCCCCATTCCTCGCTGATCGGCACCCCCATCACGTCCAGCTCGCCGAGTTCCTCAAATATCTCTGCCGGAAACCGGTGCTCGTCCTCGATGTCCTGCGCTATCGGCTGAATCTCGTTTTCACAGAACGTGCGGACCGAGTCCCGTATCATCCGGTGTTCGCCGGGAACGTCGAACTCCATACCGAGCCTATGTGTTGTGTTATTAAATACCACACGGGGGCAGACACAAGCCATTTGACCGCCCACGGCGTTTCTTAGAGGGAATGGCGTTCCGGCGACTCCTCCGTGGAACAGTCCCCTGGGAGCAACTCGAAGGTGTGGTGCGAGCGGTGATAGGGCGGTACGACGAGCCCGCGGCTCGCGTGGCGTTTCTGGAGGCGGACAACTGGCTCTCGACCCCGCTGGTCGTCAACGACCAGTGGTTCGTGAAAGTCATCACGGGGCAGAACTCGCTGGTCCACACGCTGCTGACCGCCGGCCGCAACATCGGCGCGTTCTCGTCGGGCACCGAGGGCTTTTTCGAGCACTTCGGGACGCCCTACGAGATGGCGGAACACGAACTGGCGGCGACCCGGCGGATGCGGGAGATCGGCGTTAACGCTCCCGAACCAATTGAGGCCTTCGAGTACGACGGAATGGGGGTCCTGGTGCTGGAGTATATTCCCGACTTCGAACCGCTGGACGACCTTCCGGCCCAGACCGTCGAGCGACACAGTCCAACGGTGTTTGACTTCCTCAACCGGATGCACAAGGACGGCCTCGCACACGGTGATTTCCGCTGTGAGAACGTGCTCGTGGCCCACGGTGACCTGTACTTCATCGACGCCACGAGCGTCCGCGAGGCGGCTATCAGGGATGCTCGCGCCTACGACGTGGCCTGTGCGCTTGGCGCGCTGGAGCCGCTCATCGGTGCACCGGCTGCTGTCTCCGCCGCCGCACAGCATTACGATACGTCTGAATTGTTGGCTGCGGAGGAGTTCCTCGATTTCGTCAACATTCGCCCGGACCACGACTTCGCCGCCGCCGAAATCCGCGGAGCCGTCGAAAAACACGCGTAGGCCGTCCGGAACAGTTTCAGTCCGCTGGCGCTGCTCCGACCGACCGGCTTCTAGCAACAACGCCGATACCGACGAGCACGACAGCTCCGCCGGCGACGGTCGACGGACCAGGTATTTCCGCGAGCAACAGCAGCGCCAGCAGCGCGCTCCCGACCGGTTCACCGAGCAGTGAGACACTGACCATACTGGATTCGACGTGTGCCAGCGCCCAGTTGAGGACGGTGTGGCCGAATACGCCGGGGCCAACGGCCATCGCGAAGAACAGTGCCCACTCCCGGGGCGGGTAGCCTGTCACAGGGTGGCCCGACGCGACGACGAAGACGAGCAGGCAGACCGCGGCGACACCGTAGACGACGGTCACGTAGGGGATAAGGGGGAACCGCTGGCGGAGCGAGCGTCCGGCGAGCACGTAGCCGGCGGCCATGACACCACCGACGAGGGCCAAGGCGTTGCCGTACAGTGGACGCTGGCCGACAGTCCCGCTTCCGAGCAGTTCGCCGACAGACATCACGATGATACCGCCGATAGCGACCAGAATGCCTGCCGTCGTGCCACGCGTGACACGCTCGTCCAGTAGCGCCCACGCGCCGATGGCGACGAACAGCGGCTGGCACTGGACCAGCGTGACCGACGCCGCAACGCTCGTCCACGCCAGGCTCTCGAACCACGCGGCGAAGTGCACTGCGAGCGCGACGCCCGTCGCCCCGGCCGCCAGTACGTCCCGTCGAGCGAGTCGCCCGAACGCCGACCGATGCCGACCCAGCGCCAGCGGGGCCAGCAGCGCGGTCGTCAACAGGACACGGTAGAATGCCGCTACCGACGCCGCAGCGTCGGTCCAGCGGACGAGAATCGCGCTCGTACTGACCGCAAGGACTGCGACGACCAGCCCGATTCGCGGGTCGATTCGCGGCTCGGTCACGTCCACTCCGCTCCGCTGTGGCGCGGAGACATCACGACCACACCAGTTATCGTAACGACACGTCCACTCATCCTGTGGCAGTATCCGACACGGGGATAAAGAAACACCGGATACCATAGTCGGGACCGTGCCGTCTGCGGGCAGGACAAGTTACCCTTCGAGTAGTTTCTTCGTCTGCTGATGGCGATACCGGAACATCGGTTCCATCCCGAGACAGCCGAAGGGGCCAAGGGCCCGGCCGAGCGGTCCGCCTGGCAGTTCAAACTCGACGTGGTCGTGGACGAGCGTCTCCCTGTCGCTCAACGCTCGGAAGGTGTGCGTATGCTCCCAGTGGGGAAAGGGCCCTTCCTCCATCACGTCGCGGAACATCGCTTCGTCCTCGCCTTCTTTCCGAGCAACGATGTTCGAGACCCACTGCTGGCGCGGCGGCACGCCAAAGGGCTTGATCGAGGATTCGACGACCGACCCGGCGGTTAGTTCGTCGGGGTTCGGCTCGCCATCCGGTCCCCGCTCCGCCTCGATACGGATGTTCATCCAGTCGGGGGTCAGTGCGACCAGCCCGTCGCCTGTCGCGTGGAATTTCCAGACTTCTGCTAGCGGGGCTTCGACGCGAACCTGGCGCTCGTAAATGTCCATACACACAGTAGGGGAAGCGCTGGCAAAACACCCGCGGTAGCCGCGACTGATTCCGGGACGCGGTCAGGGCCAGATTCCGCCTTCCTCGGCCGCAGCGACGACGCGCTGGATAGCGACGACGTACATCGCCGTCCGGAAGTTCGGCGCGCCGGTCTCCTCGTAAGTTTCGACGAGGTCGTCAAACGCGTTCGTAATGATGGTCTCCAGTTCGTCGTTGACCCGCTCTTCGGACCAGTAGAACCGCTGGCGGTTCTGGACCCATTCGAAGTACGACACCGTGACGCCGCCGGCGTTGGCGAGGATATCAGGGAACACGGCCACGTCGCGCTCCGTGAATACGTCGTCCGCGTTCGGTGTCAGCGGGCCGTTGGCCGCCTCCACGACGATGTCGGCCTGTACATCCCGAGCGAGGTCGCCGTCGATAGCGTTTTCGAGTGCCGCCGGAACAAGCAGGTCCACGTCCATCGTTAGCAGCTCTTCGTTGGTCAGTTCCTCCGTCGCGCCCTCGTAGCCGGCTAGCGACCCGGTCTCGCTCTTGAACGCCTTCGCGTCGCGTGCGCCGAGCCCGTCGGGATTGTAGACGGCACCTGAGGAGTCCGATACGGCGACGATGTTCGCGCCCAGATCCTCGATGAGTTTCGCCGCCACGGAGCCGGCGTTCCCGTAGCCCTGGACAGCCACCGTCGCGTCCTCGATGTCCTTGCCAAGATAGTCGAACGCCTCGCGGGCCGTGAGCATCACGGACCGGCCAGTCGCTTCGACGCGGCCCGCACTGCCACCCGACTCCGGAGCCTTGCCGGTGATGACGCCGGGTTCGGTGGTGTTCTCCAGCGTCTCGTAGGTGTCCTTAATCCAGTTCATTTCCCGCTGGCCGGTGTTGACATCGGGCGCGGGGATGTCCCGGTCCTCGCCGATGATTAGCCGGAGTTCTTTCGCGAACGACCGCGTTATCCGCTCGATTTCGCTGGCCGAGTACTGGCGCGGGTCGATCTCGATACCGCCTTTCCCGCCGCCGTAGGGGATGTTGACCGCAGCGCACTTGTACACCATCCAGCCAGACAGCGCCTTGACCTCATCGCGTGTGACCTGTGGATGATACCGGATTCCGCCCTTGTACGGTCCCCTGTCACCGTTGAACTGTGACCGGTAGGCACGAAACACCTCGACGGAGCCGTCGTCCATCTCTACGGAGAGGTTCGTCTCCAGCACTCGCTCGGGGTGTTTCAGCCGTTCGAGCACGTCGGTCGAATATTCGAGATAGTCCGACGCGTCGTCGATCTGCTCCTGTAAACTCTCAAATGGGTTTACCTCAGGCGACATACGGCTAATATCTCAGACTGTGGGGAAAAGGGTACCGCCGTCCATGGGATTTTCCAGATAACAGTTACCCACGACGGAACCAGTCGGTCAGACGGAATGTCTGTGACTGAATCGCCCACGGCTACACGATACGTGCAGGATACTGGTCCAGCGAACGAACAGGTAACGTCGGAGGACAGCGCAATCCCAGAGCGGCTACAGGCTAACCAAGAGGGCCGCGTTGATCACGACGGCCGCCACCCACGGGAGCGCCAGCCCGAGCGGCACGACGACACCACGTTGGTCGCTCAGCAACTGGCGGGTCAGCCCTGCCAGCCCGAGAACGCCGATCTTCGTCAGGCCAAGAACGGCAATTCCAAACGTCTCTATCGCGGCCCGCATCACGGGGTTTCCTTCGTGGAGACCGTGCTGGAGGCCGATGTGTGTCAGCCACACGTCGACGATGAGCGTCACGGCGACGACAAACCATAGTTCTCGCTCGACGGCCGCAAGTTCGTCGAGCAGAGCGCTACACCACCCGTCGATGGTCCCTATCAGGACCGTTCGGTCCGTTGTGAACACGTCACCCTCCGCAACCACGCCCCCACGTGGTCTGTTATCCCGTTTTCACCCACCGTATTAAATACACACTGTTTACCACTGAAAGGGAGGGAGTAGGGGCTGTATACTCCCGACGACTACGATCCCAAGGGGTTGACCGTCGACAACACGTTCGATGTCCCAGTGCATATCATCGTAGCTACCCCACGCGTGATTATCACCTCTCATAATGGTGGCATACCATTGATATTGGGTGCCTGAATAGCTAGATACTATGAGTGCCATCGGTCATTCCCGAGTCACGCCTTTGATACCCGGGAGTCCGCGCCGATGGCTCCCGCTTCTGGTTTTGCTTCTCGCGGTCCCGCTTCTCATGCCGATTGCGACAGACACCGTTGTAGCCGAAGACACTGAACCACCAGAATGGGGCAACGCGACGCGGAGCGACGACACGACCATCGAGGTCACTCTGTATGACGACGAGTCGATAGCCACGAACACGATTCAAGCAGACGATTTTACACTGACTGCGGGTCGGGTAGAGAACGTCTCTGTCACGTCGATCAGTGCAGCGAAGGGGAATAAAAGTGGGGCGCGTGTGTCGCTCGCCCTCGAAAGCAAGGTAGACAAAAACAATGTCTCAATCAGCCTCCGCAATACTGCGAACATCACCGATACGGCAGGCAACGAACTCCCGGATGAGACAGTCACCGCAACCGGAATGGATGCTGTCGTACCGAAGTACAGGGATTTCAATGTCACGCGGGTCAACAGTTCGACCGCCGAAATCACCGTTGAGACACATGAACGATTAGATCAACTACGCGTCTCCATCGGCGGGGCATCGCTTGACACGCTCAATATCTCAGCATTCACTGAACGTACCGGCAACTCAGCCGTCTACACCCGGGAATACACGTTCCCTGAAGAAGGTGAGTACTCACTGTTGCTGATGTCGGTGACCGACAGGCACGGGAACAACAACTCCTTTTCCCGACAGCAGACGTTCCTCTATGATGGGACTGGACCGAACGTCACCGTTACTGGTCCGAGAAACGCGACAGTTGGCGAACCGGTGGCGTTCTCTGCAGCGGAAACGACAGACGGCCAGGGTGTTGAGTCTATCCAGTGGCAGGTGGGTGATGACACGATCCTGAGCGGCGAGAACATCACCGTGGCATTCGCCTCGCCTGGCAGTCACGAGGTTGCAGTGACGGCTACCGATCCATTTGGGAACACGGAAACAGTGACCAGAGTCGTGTCTGTGACGGGGAATGGAACCGTTGGGAACGTGACCGTGCAGCAACCGAATGCGACTGTCGCAAGTGTCTCGGTGAATGGGACTGGGCAGTCACAGGTGATCCAGCCCCAAGTGGGTGCACTCACCAGCGGCCCGAACGGAACACTGGAACGACTCACGGCGTCGTTCCCGTCCAACGAATCTGCGACGCTCACCATCCGCTCTCGCCAGCCTCCGCCGTCGTTCGCGACTGCGACTGGCCACACTGGTATCAGCCGGTTTGCTCTCGACAATGGCGCAGTTCCAACTGCGGATGTGCTGGTTAGGTTTACTGTGAACCGCGACACACTTGCGGCGGTCGACGCGGAGCCCGGAGCTGTGACACTGTTCCGGAACAGCAACGGATGGACGCCGTTACCGACTGAAGTCGCCGACCGGACCGAATCGCACATCGTGTACCGGGCTACATCACCGAGTCTCTCAACGTTTGTTGTCGGAGTCGAGCGGGTGACAGCAGCAGACGCGGATTCGGAGACAGCGACGACAAATGAGACGGCAACGTCTGAAGCCGCGGCAAACGGGACATCGACATCTGAATCCGAGACGACTGAGACATCGACGCCTGAACCCGAGACACAAACAGAGACCGCCGGAGAACCAGATATCGTGGTCACGAACGCCACGGCTGCTCCATCGGCGCTCAGTCCCGGCGACCGGACCGTCATCACTGTCGATCTGGAAAACCGGGGCACTGCAAGCGGCGACCACAACGTAATCGTCGCGCTCAACACCTCGATACTGACAACGCGGACGGTCACCGTCCCTGCTGGCGAGACGCGAACGACGGAGTTTGCCCGCTCCGTTCCGGAAAACAGGACCGGCGAGCTAACGGTCGACGGGCAGCGCGTCGGGAACGTGACGGGTGACAGCGGTGGTCTCCCGATTCCAGCGCTCCCGTCGATCGGCGTTCCGAACCCGCTCTCGCTGTGGCCTGACGGCATCGTCGGAACCGTCCTCGGTGGGCTACTGGGCGTCGCTGTCGGGCTGTACGGCGTTCTCAAAGCGCTGGCGATCTATCTCGGATACTAAATGACAGAAGCCGGGTCGTCAGTCGATATTCGCTTCGAGACGGTCGATCAGGTCGTCGTTCCCGAGATACAGCGGCGTCCGCTCGTGTAGCTCGTCGGGTTCGATCTCAAGTAACGACTGGTCGCCGTCGGAGGACCGACCGCCGGCTGACTCAAGGATGTAGGCCATCGGGTGGCCCTCGAACTGGACCCGGAGTTTCCCCTCGGGGCGTGATTCAAGTGCGGGGTACGAGAAGATGCCGCCGTAGGTGAGTACCTGATTGATGTCCGCGACCATCGCCCCGCCGTAGCGGAGTTTCAGTTCGTGACGGACCGCCTCGGCATAGGATTCGAACTCGTCGGTCCAAGAGTCGACGCCGCCGCCAAACCCGAATACGGTGGGGTCTTCAGGGACCGTCACGTCGTCGTCGACGACCCGCTTGTCGCCGTCTTCAAGGATATACTCGCGGACGCTGCCGTCCCGAGCAACGACCATCGAGGTGATCGGACCGTAGATGACGAACCCGGCGGCGAGGAGATTGGTACCGACAGTCGGTGGCTGTTCGCTGTAGATGCCGAAAATCGTCCCCATCCCGCTGTTGGGTTCGAGGTTGCTCGACCCATCGAGGGGGTCCATCGCGACATGCAGGCGACCGTCTGTCGTTTTCACGTCCGCGCGTTCCTCGCTAGCGTAGGAGGCAACGCCGTCGATGCCCAGCACCCGCTGTTCGAACAGTTCGTCGGCGCGCAGGTCAGCCGCGAGCTGGTCGTCGCCGGTGGGGTTGACGGAGTTGCTCTGGCCACGGTAGTCGGCAACAGCGCGGCGGACGTCCGGTGTCGTCGCGACGATGGTGTCGATGACTTCCGTGACTGTCTGCTCGGCTTCGGTGGTCGAAATATCGAGTGACTTACTCATTTGTCAGGTGTAAGGGCAGAGACTGGCCATTCGGTGACCAGTCGAATTTTCTCCGAGCCTGCTGCCCGCAGGGTCTCTCATCACCAGTTGGTTCTCCGGCACACCATAAGTATCTTTTTGCTGACATTTACTACATTTCGAGTGAATATTCAGCCGCGGGGCAGTGCTTGCCGCTAAGCCTGTGACAGATTCTCTCGGTAGAATTCCAGTCCTGTGACAGTCCGATACCGTCGGCAGACTTACACGACCACCCGACGAAGACGCCGGTATGCATCTCGAAAAAGTAGACACCGTCGGCGTCGTCGGGGCTGGAACGATGGGCAACGGCATCGCGCAGGTCGCGGCGACGGCCGGCTACAACGTCGTCATGCGCGATATGACAGATGAACTGGTTGCCGCCGGGTTTGAGGAGATTCAGTCGAGCTTTGAGACACTCGTTGCGCGGGATACAGTGACAGAACAAGAGGCAGAAGCGGCAACAGCCCGCATCACTGGAACTACCGAGATGGACGACCTCGCGGATGCCGACCTCGCCGTTGAGGCCGTGACGGAAGACATGGATATCAAGCAGTCTGTATTCGAGGATCTCGATGCCGTCTGTGGGCCGGACACAGTGCTAGCCAGCAACACGAGCACGCTCTCGATTACGACTATCGCTAGTGTTACCGAGCGACCCGAACAGGTCCTCGGATTGCACTTCATGAATCCCGTACCGGTCATGAAAGGCGTCGAGCTTGTCGTTGGCGAGAAAACCAGTGACGAGACGGTGACGCTGGGGCGGGAGTTCGCCCACGACATCGGCAAGGAAACCTGGGAGGCCGACGACAAGCCCGGCTTCGTGGTGAACCGTGTGCTGATGCCCTGGATCAACGAAGGCGTTCGCGCGTACGACGAGGGTGTCGCCGACAAGGCCGACATCGACCGTGGGCTGACTCTCGGGACGAACGTCCCGATGGGCCCGCTCGAACTGGCCGACCACATCGGTCTTGATGTGGTTCTCGACGCCTCTGAAACGCTGTATGAAGAGCTGGGAGACCGCTACAAGCCCGCATACCTACTCAAACGGAAAGTCGCGGCCGGCGACCTCGGGAAGAAGTCCGGGCAGGGCTTCTACGATTACGACTGACCACTCTGCGGTGACAAACGCCGACAGTAGCAGGCCGAATACGATACCCGGCAACGGGCCGCGCGTTGGCCAACAGTAAAGACCCAACCCGCGTTAGAATCTGTCATGGACTTTAGCCCCACACAGGAACAACGCCAGATACAGGACATGGTCGCGGAGTTCGTCGACGACGAGGTCAAGCCGCGGGCAGCGGAGATCGACGAAACCGACGAGTTCCCGTGGGACCTCGTTGACGAGATGGCCGACCTCGGCCTGATGGGGATGCCGATTCCGGAGGAGTACGGCGGGGCCGAACTAGACTATCACAGCTACGCCATGGCCCTCGAAGAGATTTCGCGGGGAAGCGGCGGGCTCGGCACAATCGTCGCCGCACACATCTCGCTGGCCTGCAACATGATCTACGAGTTCGGCAACGAGGCCCAGAAGGAGACCTACCTCACGCCGCTGGCAGCGGGTGAGGAAATCGGCGCGTTCGCCCTCTCCGAAGCGGGCGCAGGCAGTGACGTACCGGCGATGGACACCACCGCCGAACCGGTTGACGGCGGTGACGCCTATCTGGTCAACGGCGGCAAGCTCTGGATTTCCAACGGCTCCGTCGCCGACACTGTTGTCCTGTTCGCCAAGACCGACCCCGAGGCCGGCAACAAGGGCATCTCGTCGTTCATCGTCCGCCCCGAGGAGGACGACGGCTTCATCGTCGAAGGGACCGAGCACAAACTCGGCGATAAGGGCTGTCCGACCGCTGAACTCCGGTTCGACGAGATGCGTATCCCCGCCGACCGGATGCTCGGAGAGGAAGGCCGCGGATTCGTCCACGCGCTCAAGACACTCAACGGCGGCCGCATCACCATTGCGGCCCGCGGTGTCGGCATCGCTCAGGCGGCGCTGGACGAGGCGCTACAATACGCCCAGGACCGCGAGCAGTTCGACCAGCCCATCAGCGACTTCCAGGCCATCCAGCACAAGCTCGCCGACATGGACACGAAAACGCAGGCCGCCCGCCTGCTGATGCATCAGGCGGCCGACAAGAAGATGGCCGGCGAGTCATTCGTCAAAGAGGCCGCCCAGGCCAAACTGTACGCCTCAGAGGTGTCCCGTGAAGTGGCGAACGAGGGCATTCAGGTCCACGGCGGCTACGGCTACACGAAGGACTTCCCGGCCGAGCGGTTCTACCGCGACGCGAAACTCAACGAGATTTACGAGGGCACCAGCGAGGTCCTCCGCAACACGATTGCCAGCGAGCTTCTCGATTAGGGAAACGAGAGGAGCGCTTCGACGACCACCGCACGCGTGAAGTAAAACGGCTTTCCGTCCGCACGGTAGCAGTTCGCACTGATTGTTCCGAGCGCGAGGAGTACCGCCACGCCGACGGTCCCGGCGAGCATCCCGACAACTTCCGACGGCTGAACAGCTGTGCGTGCGAAGACGTACGTTGCGACGCTGGCGAGCGCCGCGAACGGGAGGGCGTCCAGGCCTGCCAGGAGGAGCGAGCGGGACAGGGACATACCTGTGTTCTGTGGGAGCGGTCACAAAAAGGGTACCCCATCAACGGCGGCGCAACGAAATCCAGCAGAGGCTGGCAAGCAGCGCCGTCAACCGTCCTCACCAAGCGCCTCGCGCATCCACTCGAACTGGGCTCGAAGTCGTCGCTTGCCGGCGTCGGTCAGCGAGTACTTGTCGGCGATGCCGTCCTCGCGGTGTTCGACGAACCCGGCCGACTCTAGGGCGTCAAGCGCACCGTAGAAGCTCTTCGGTTCGATCCGTGTGTCATACCGGCGTTCGAGCCGTGTCTTCAGCCGCTGGCCGGAGAGTTCCCCGTCTTCGGCGGCGGCCAGCAGGACACACATATCGCGTCGGCGACCACTCTGGAGCCACTTCGACATAGGCGTTCGTGGCGGGCCGTCCGCTTCGCGTTTATGATTTCGAACGGACCGTCAGGTTCGCATGCCCCCGGTTCATAGTACCGCTGATGACCGATTCCGAACTCCCCGTCGAGGCGTCGGCCGACGGCATCACGGCCACGTACCGAGAGACCGACGAGGAACGGCTACTGATATTCGAGAGCAACGGCGGGAGCGCCGCGGTCGCACAGAATATCGAGGGGTACGCGATGCTGAAGGTCCGCCCGACCGCTGACGGCGACGAACTGGAGCGGTACTACGGCTTCGACATGGCGCTCGACCACGCGGCGGAACTGCTCGGTGTGTCCCCGAACGTGCTTCCGGTCCCCGACCCGGCCGCCGACATGGGGATGTAGCCGTTCGTCCCGCGCTCCACGGCGACGACCTGTTTAATTTTCAACCTGACATATCGTGGTATCGGGCAGTGTCAGCTCCCCGTAGCGCTTACTGGTAAGTAGGTGGGCTCCAACAGGTCCGTGAGCGGATGTTGTCAGAGCTATTCAGTACGTATTCCGCAAAAATAGTACTATTTCTTATACATCTGGAAAATTAGCAGTACGTGTGTATCCGATGTACAAAGACCTCTCTTAATACATCATACAAATATTATAAACTTGCTTTAATAATCACTGCTACCTCTCACTCGCATGGTCGATTTCACTCGACGGCAGGTACTTTCACAGTCGGTGGCTGCTGCACTTGGGGCCAGCGTCATCGGCGTGGCAAGTGGGGAAGAGGTCGAAGAAACAGACACACCCGGGGCACCGAGCGTCGCCGGAAGTCTCAAACGCTTCTCGACGACGGCATTCGGCGCGGAGGTGACGGGACCGTTCGTCTTCGAGGACGGGTCACTGCTGTACAGCCTCCAGCACCCGGAAGGAGAGAACCCCGAACCGTTCGGACGGGCCGCGGTGGGCTATTTCAGCGGCTTCCAGTTCGAGTTCGACGGGAGTAACGACGATTTCTCGGAGGTGGGGATTCCGGACACCGAAGAGAAACAGCGTCAGGTCCGGTCAGCGGCCGGTGACTACGAGGTTCTCGTCCAGGGGCGCGAACCGATCAACGACGGCGAGGAGCGCCTCGGCGTGGTCCAGACGCCTGACGGGACGGATATCACGCAGGATAACTTCGCCGGCACGCAGTACGGCGGCGCGGCGACGAACCCCGACTGCAACCAGTTCGTCCCGAGCAACGACGAGGGAACCGAGGGCTACCTGTTCACGAACTGGGAGAACAGCCCCGGGTGCGTCTCGCGGGTCCCGCTCAGCCAGGACGAGAACGGTGAGTGGAGTGCGGACACCGAGAACGCAATGAACCTGACCAACACCGACTCGCTCCGTGAACACGGCGGGACGCGGATCAACTGCTACGGCGACCTCAGTCCGTGGGAGACGATGATCTCTGCCGAAGAGAACTACGCACACCCTCGCGTCAGCCTGACAGCGACGGTGAGTGACATCGTCGAGGCGGGGTCGGGCGAGGGCCTCATCGGTGGGTGTCAGTTCTGGAACCGGCCGAACCCCAGCGAGATATCGGACGCAATCGAGTCCTACGCCGAGAGCGGCGACCTCAACGAGAACTTCTATGCGCAGGGCTCCTGGGCACTGACTGGCGTCGAGTTCCTCGCGTACTACCTCGGTGCGGACCGCGACGACCAGAAGGACGGCGAGAACCTCGACACGACGCTTATCGACGATGTGTATCCGAACCCGTACCGGTACGGGTACTTCGTCGATTTCCGCGAACCGACCGCCGACGAACCTGAAGCGGTCAAGTACTACGTGATGGGGCGGGCCTCGTGGGAGGCACCTGACATCGAAGGCGATCAGCGGACCGTCTACGGCTGCTCAGACGGCGACAGCAAGGGCATCTACAAGTTTGTCGCCGACGAGCCGATTCCGGAGTACGACGACCCGATGGACGTTGCCGGAACGCTGTACGCACCGAAGATAACGAACGACGCGGCCAACGCCTCGGAGGCCGGCGAACGGAACTCTCCCGCACAGACCCCGCTCGAAATCGAGTGGATAGAACTCGGTCACGCCACCAACGGCGAGGTCGAGTCCTGGGTCGCCGAGTACGACGGTGTGACTCAGGCCGACTACCTCAGCGCACACGCCGACTGGGAAGAAGGCGACGAGGTGACCGAGGAGATGCTCAAACAGGCCGACCTCGACGTCATCGAGAACGGGAACCAGAACTACATCTCGAACGAGGCCATCATCGAGTGGGCCAAGCAGTACGAGGCGAACGGCCCAGACGGCGTCGACGAGGAACTCCGTCGCATCCCGTTCCTTGAGACCCGCGCAGCCGCCAAGGAGATCGGTGCGACCATCGAGTTCAACAAGGCCGAGGGTGTCGACACCGTGGATAACTCACAGCCCGGCGATTTCATCTACTTCGGCATTTCGGAGTTCAACGACGACCTCGCAAACGACACCGGCGACATCCAGATGGACCGCGTCGACGGCGGCGTCGTCTATCGCGGTGTGCTGGAATCGGATTACAACGTCTCGACGCTCGAACCGGTCATCACCGGCCCCGACTTCACCGACGAGCCAGAAGACGCAAACGACGCACTCCGGAACATCGACAACGTCTACACGATGCGTGATGGTCGCGTCCTCTGCTGTGAGGACGGCTTCGGCGGCCCCGCGCGCTCGTACCCGAACGACGGGCTCTATGTCTACCAGCCGACCGTCACCGTCAGCGCCAACTCCGCCGCGGTCGGCAGCGGGTCGACAGGCACTGTCTCGCTGACTGCCTCGTCGCTCCCTGCTGGCTTCTCCGGCGCTCGGCTCACCGTCAGCGTCTCGAACCCCGAAATCGCGTCTATCACCGGCGTCTCATTCCCCGACGCGCTTGGACTCACTGAGAGTTCTGTCAGCGATGACGGCTCGTCGGCGACGATTCGCGTGGCCGATGTCAACACGAACGTCCAGTCCGGCGCGAGGGATGTGTCGCTCGCAACGCTCGATGTCCGTGCCAACGGCGGCGGCACGACCGACCTGACTGTCTCCATCGAGCAGATGGATGACGAAAACGGGAACGCCATCGAGGCAGAAGCTCGAAACGGCATCGTTGTGGGTGGCCCGCAGACGGTCGTCGGCGACGCCGCGCCGACCGACCCCGACGGCGACGGTCACTTCGAGGACCTCAACGGCAACGGCCGTCTCGACTACGAGGACGTGCAGGTGCTGTTCTCGAATATGGACTCCGACAGCGTGCAGCTGAACACCGGCGCGTACGACTTCAATGAGAACGGCAAACTCGACTTCGCGGATGTGACGGCGCTCTACGAAGAGGTCAACTGACGGCCGCAACCGACCCCCTCTCATCTTTCCATACAGGAACACAATGACAGACGACAGCCCCCTTTCGATACGCGGTTGCGTCAGAACCGCTGGCACCCCGCTCGCGCTCGTCGCGCTCGTCCTCCTCGCGGGGACGGTCCCCGCGCTCGCTGCAGGGCAGAGTACGCCAGCAATCAGCATCGAGACCGGCTCCGTCGCTGCCGGTGAAACGATGGCCGTGCCGGTCGTTCTCACCAGCGCACCGGACGGACTGGCCGGCTACCAGCTCGAACTGTCTGTCGATGACCCCGCAGTCGCCCGATTTGAGAACGCAAGCTACCCCGACCGCCTCGGCCTCACGACTGACCCTGTCATTAGTTCAGACGGTGGGACAGTCACGCTTGAGGCGGCTGACCTCGACGGGCAGATAGAACCCGGCGCGAGCGACGTGACGCTCGCGACGGTCCAGCTCACCGGTGTCGCCGGCGGCGAGACACAGGTGACCGTCGCGTCGAGTCAGGTCGACGCGGACGGCGGCGGCGTGGTCGAACCTGCGACCGAGCCGACGGCGGTCGCAGTCTCTCCGAGCGCATCGACGGAGACAGCGACCGCTGTGAGCGACGCATCCTCACCCGCCAGCGAGTCCACAGCCGAGTCAGCGGGCACCGCAAACGCCGCAGGTACCACAACGGATAGCGGCGACCGGTCGACGACTAGCGCGAACGGGCCACTCCCGATAGCGCTGGCCATCGCCGCACTCGCTGCGGTGGCGGCGCTCGCAGCTAGAACGAGCCGACAACCGTAGCACCAGACCAACCTATCCATGCCACAATCAGACACCACTGTTGCACCGATGGACAGTTCGACCTATCGCGAGTACATCCTCGGCATACGCATCGCCGAACGACCGACAGGCGAGGGTGACACACGCTATCGGTTCGAGGCCCCAGACCACGAGGGCGTCGAGTTCGATGACCCCGAGATGGCAACGCTATACGCTGATGTGTACTTCGATGTGAACGGCTTCCAAGAGGCCGGGACCGGCGAGCGCGGCGTGCCACCGACAGTCATACAGGCTGGCCGTGATACGCTGGTCGCCTACTTTCTCACACAGGACGGCATCAATGTCCACTGGGCCGCGTCGTTCTACGGCGAGAAACCGGAGAAAATCGAACGGTACGTGTCACGCGTCCGTAAGCGGTCGAAGAAAATCCGCGAGGGGGCGAAAGAACAGGGCCACGTCTGACACAGTAGGCGGTTACTCCCGACCGAACAGCCGCTCCCGGAGGGATCGCGACGACGGGCGCTCGGCCAGCAATACTGGTGTATCGAGCGTCTCGATGACATCGAACACCAGCGAGCCACGGACAATACGTGACAGCAATCCCCGCTCTGTGGCACCAACAATAACCAGACTGTAGTCACGACCGAGACGTTCAATAGTGGCTTCGATGTCACCGGTCTCGATACGGAGTTCGGCGTCCGACAGGCCGTGCTCAGCCGCCCACTCGTACATGAACTGGCGGCCGCTCTCCTCCTCGCCGGGGTCGACAACGTGGAGCAGTGAGACGGCCACACCGAACGTTTCTTCGAGAGCTTTGGCGACCGCAGCCGAGAGGTCTGATGAGAGACCACCAGCGGTCGGAACCAAGACATCACTGAGGTCGAGGTCCTGCCCGTCCAGCACGAGGAAATCACAGGGCAAGTCGTGGGCCAGTTCATCCAGCGTGCCTTCGGCGCGGCCGCCGGCAAACTGAGTCCCGCCGTAGCCCATGACAACGGTGTCGGCGTGGTTCGTCCGGGCCGCATCAAACACTTCCTCGATACCCCGGTGTGAGAGAATCGTCTTCGTCTCTATCGGAACATCGAACGCCTCGGCATCGGCCTTCGCGGTGTCCAGCAGGCTCTCTGATGTTGCGTCGATCCGGTCTCTGTTCGCGGCGGCGGTTTCGAGCGCGGTCTGGTCCGGGACAGTCGCGATGTGGGTTGCGAGTACCCGGCCGTCCTCGTGTTGCGCCAGCGCGCTTGCGAGGGTAATCAGTGCGCTCTCGGTACGTGGGTTCGCCAGAGCGACCATGATAGTCGGTCCGCCAGCTCCGTTCGGTGCGACCGCGTCGGCCGCGTTCACCACCTGGTCCGGAAGCTGTTCCTCCCGGTCGCTGATATAGTCAGAGAGCACGCCTTTTTGCGTGGTTTTCCCGCGCGCGTAGACGAAGTACCACACGACCGCGACGAGCACGAAACCGGCCGACAGTGCGATTTCGATGCTATCCATGAATGCGACGAGGCCGAGCGAGAGGACCGCACCGAGTATCGGGGTGATGGGGTACAGTGGCACCGTGAAATCCGGGTCGTACTCCGGCGCATCGGTCTCGCGGAAGACGATGAGCCCCACGTTCAGCAGGGCATAAACGATGAGGTGCAGGACGCTAGCCGCCTTCGCCAGCACCTCGATGTCCCGCCCGAGGAACGCGATGAACACGATGATGAGTCCGCCGGTGACGAGGATCGAGCGATATGGCGTGGCGTAGTTCGGGTGAATCTCGTTGAGCCAGTTCGTGACGATCTTATCCCGGCCCATCGCGAAATTGATACGAGCCGAGGCGAGAATCGACGCGTTCGCAGAGGACGCCGTTGCCAACAACGCGCCAACCGTCATCACCGCTGCCGCACCGGCGGCGACACCACCGATTGGACCGATGGATTCCGGGAACGCGAGTTGTGCGGCCTGTGCAACCGGCGCGTCCTGACTAAGCTCCGGCCACGGAACGACGCCCAGCATCATCGACACGAGGATAGCGTAGATGACCGTCACGATACCGACACTGCCGATGATAGCGATTGGGAGGTTCCGCCCCGGATTCTTGAGTTCCTCAGCCACGGTCGCGATCTTTGCGTACCCTAGGAAGGAGACGAACACGAGTGCCGTCGCCGGAAGAATCGCGCCGGTCCCGAACGGTGCTAAGCCGTCTGCGCCGGCGAGCGTCGCGTAGTCGAAGGCGAAAAAGCCCGCAACGGCAAAGACAGTGAGAATCGAGAGCAGAATAAAGACAATGACCGTCTGAACACCACCGGTTTCCTTCGCGCCGATGTAGTTGACAGCGACGAATATTGCCCCCGCGATGAGCGCTCCTATCTGGATGGGATTGAGGAATGCGACTTCCGGCAGCGGGACGAAGACGGCGAGATACTGGCCGAACCCGATACAGTAGAAGGCCGAGGCGAAGGCCAACCCCATCCAGTCACCCATCCCAGCTATCGAGCCAAACAGCGGCCCGAGAGACTTGTTGATGTAGTAGTACCCGCCGCCGGCTTTCGGCATCGCTGTGCCGAGTTCCGACACTGAGAGTGCGTTTACCATCGCAATCAGTCCCCCGACGACGAAGGAGACCACGACAACCGGGCCGGCCGCGTTCGCGGCCACACCAGGAAGGACGAAGATTCCGGCACCGATCATCGTTCCAATGCCGATGGTCATCGCCGACACCAGCCCGAGGTCTTTCGCCAGTTCGTCGTCGCTCATTCGTCCGAGTCCGCTCGCGGAAGTGCAATTACCGGTATCGCTGCGTTCGTGACGAGTTTCAGCGAGAGGTCGCCGGAGAGGAACTGCATGAGACGGCCGCCACCGCGGGACCGGTATGCGATGGCGCTCGCTCCGACCTCGTCCGCGGCATCGAAGATAGCCTCGACAACGTTCCGAGAGTATGCGGTGTGGTCGTCAGCATCAGGGAACACCGTCCTGACAGCCGCGTACGACTCGGCCGCCACCTCCTCCGACTGTGCGACCGGCGTCTTGTCCGGAACCCCCTCGCCTTTCTCGACGACGTGTAACACAGTCACCTGCTCGGGCTCGTATGGTTTGAGCGCAGTTGCAGTGGCAAGTGCGTCGTCTTCGGTGGCAACCGGCAGCAAGACATGTTCAAGAATGTCCGTGGGTGTGTCGTTGTGGCTACTACTCATACACTGAAGAAGCATATGGATAGGTAAGAATGTATCCACATAATTCGCATATCCGAATCTAGTTTAAACGTATACATCCTGATTCGGAAAATATATCGGGTATCGCCGGAACCGCTACACCAGTACCAGGAAGGCCGTGGTGTGTACATGTTGGTATCCCGGCGTGGGGGCACAATCCCACAGCAACGCTGCTTCGGGCATTTCCGCCGGAAGCAGCGCTGTTGGAACGTGGGGCTTTTTCATATCGGGAGTGTGAGCGTCAGGTAATGGTCGGTGTTCAGTGATGTCGGTTCGCGTCGACTGGCGACAGAGCGTCGCCCTGACCGGCACTGTAACCAAGTATCTCGCTGTGGCAATGCTGGTCCCGCTGGGAATCAGTTTCGTGTACGGAGAAGATGCCGTCGTGTTCCTGATTTCTATCGCAATTGCCATCGTGGTCGGCCTTGCACTGGAGCAAGCCAGCGACAGCCACGAACTCGGGCCACGCGAAGCGCTGCTGTTCGTCGGGCTCTCGTGGGGGGCTGTCGCAGTCATCGGTGCGATTCCCTACGTTATCGCCGGGTACGGGACCGAATCAGCGCTCGGTGAGCCTGTGAACGCACTGTTCGAGTCGATGTCCGGGTTTACAACCACTGGCGCGACTGCTACCGATGAAATATCGTTTGCTCGCCACTCTCACGCGCTGCTGATGTGGCGACAGCTCACCCAGTGGCTCGGCGGGATGGGTATTATCGTCCTGATGGTCGCCATTCTCCCAGAGGCAGCCGTCAACGGGGCACAGTTGATCGAATCGGAGGCACCCGGCCCCGAACTGCAGAAACTGACGCCGAAGATAGCCGAGACTGCCCGACTCCTCTGGCTGTTCTATCTGGGCTTTACCGTTCTGTATATCCTCATTCTGCTTGGCCTCCATTACACAGGCTACGCACCGAATATGGACGCTTACAACGCCGTTGCCCACGGGTTCACAACGCTGCCGACCGGCGGCTTCTCGCCACAGGCTGAGAGCATCGCCTACTTCTCACCGGCCGTCCAGTGGGCCGTCATCCCGTTCATGCTCATTGCCGGGATGAACTTCGCGTTGTTTTACCTCCTGTTGCAGGACGAGTATGCCGCCTTCCTCCAGGACCGTGAACTCCAGGCGTACCTCGGTGCAAACGCCGGCGTGGCCGTCATCCTCTGGGGCCTGCTGTTTACCGGGTCCGCACCGCCGCTCGAACTCGGTGGCATCACGCAGGGTGCGCTGGAGAACTCGCTCAGGCAAGCCACATTCCAGGTTGCCTCGCTGCTGAACTCGACCGGGTACGCGACGAGTAACTTCGCTGAGTGGGGCAACACCGCACAGGGAGTCCTGCTGTTCGCGATGTTCATCGGCGGCTCCGCAGGGTCGACCGGTGGCGGTGTCAAGATCGTTCGCTGGCTCGTCGTCCTCAAGAGCATCCGACGGCAACTGTTCACGACTTCCCACCCCAGTGCCGTCAGACCAGTTCGGCTCGGCGGGCAGGTTATCGATGAGGACGTTATCAACGCGATATACGGATTCACGCTTTTGTACCTGCTCACGTTCGGCATCGCGACGGTGTTTCTCCTCCTTGATGCGGGCCGTGTCGGACTCGAACTAACTGTCTTCGAGGCCATCAGCGCAAGTCTTGCGACTATCGGGAATATCGGCCCCGGGTTCGGGTTTCTGGGGCCGTTCGGGACCTACGAACTCTTCCCGGAGACCAGCAAACTGCTGATGATATTCCTGATGTGGATCGGTCGACTGGAGATAATCCCGGTGTTCGTGCTATTCACGGGTGCGTTCTGGAACGAGTGAGTCCGGGAAACACCTTCTGCCGTTGTTTGTAGCTGCCAGTTCAGTTATATTCCTCCCAGATAGAGATGTGAGTATGTCTAGTCATGAAAACGAGCCGACACCGCCTGAGGGGCTCCCGGATGAAGTAGCAGCGGAACTGCCACAGTTGACGCCTGATGAACTCCGCAATACGATCATCTATGCGCAGGAGCTGTTACAATTCCACGACGAGACGGCCTCACCGGTAGAGCCGGGCCCCAACGAGGAAATCCTTCGTGCGACCAAACGCGACGGCTACACCGAGGTGGTGAAGCGGACGACCTGTGCTGAAGACTGTGGTGACTGCCCACACGGTCCGTATCTCTACCACGTCAAGGAGGAGACCAGACCCGAGGGCGGTACGAAAGTCCACTGGATGTTCCTCGGCGAAGTCTACCCTGATGAAGAGTGAAAGACTGCGGGGCGACCGCTCAGCTACGGGTCGAGCCCGTACAGCCCGGCGCGGATGAACACGAGTATCGGGATAATCTCCAGTCGGCCGACCCACATATTCAACACGAACATCCCCTCCGCAATCGCGGGCATCGACGGGCCGGTGATGCCCGATGAAAGGCCGACGTTCCCCTGCGCGCTGGCAACTTCGAACAGGGCATCGGCGTAGCCGAACGCTGGTCCTGCGACGTTGGTGAGGACGACGCTGCTGATGATGAGAATGATGAGCCACAGCAGCGTGACGATGGCCGCTTCGCTGAACTCCCGCTCCATCGACTCACGGTCGAGCGTCCGGTTGCCAATACGGGCCGTAATCACCGCGTTTGTCGGGAGGAACACCCGCGAGAACTGCCAGATGATGCCGCGAACGATGGTGTAGCCCCGGATGATTTTGATGCCTCCGACAGTGGACCCCGCAGCGCCGCCAAGCACCATCGCACCGGCCACGAGTACCTTGCCGCCGGCGAGCCAGCGACCGATTGGTGCCGACTGGAAGCCGGTACAGCTGAGGGCGCTGACCCACTGGAACGTCGAGTCCCGGACAGCATCGAGCTGTGCGGCGTTGAGCATCGGCACGGAAACCGGCAGGAACGACTGGGTGGCAAACGCCTCAGTCGTCGCAGGAACGGACCACGCGTTTTGTACTGAGAGACCAACGACGCCGACCGTGAGCAGGATGAACAGCCAGCGGGTCTGCAGGTCCGTCACCAGTTCACGAACCTGCCTGTCGTGTAAGACGACGTAGTGGACCGGGAACGCAATCGCACCGAGAATCATAATCGGCAACAGGACGGTCTCGACAAGCGGCGAGTTGTACGTTGCAATCGAGTTGTCAGTGACCGAGAACCCGCCGGTCGTGAGCCCAGTCATGGCATGGTTGAGTGCCTGCCAGGCGACCTCCCACAGCGGCAGCGACTCCGCGTACTCGCTGTCGCTGGCGAGGATAGCACCGAACAGCAGCGCGAACGAAAGGACTGTGTAGCCGACAACGAGTTTCCAGACCGTTCGGACGGTAGAGACGACGCTTGGATGGATCTTTTCCTCGCGGGCCTCGCTCTGGTAAAGGGCGTAACTACCGCTGCCGGGTCGTGAAAGGATAGACACGGTCAGGACGATGACGCCGACGCCGCCGACGTACTGGATGAACGACCGCCACCACTGGACTGCGCGGGGGAGCGAGGGCTCGTGAATCGCCATCGTCAGGCCGCTCCCGGTCCATCCGCTCATGCTCTCGAAAAAGGCATGGAGCGGATTCCGGAAGTACGCCAGACTGGAAAGCGTCGTCGTTCCGCCGACCCTGATCGGCGCCCACGTACTCGTGTCCGTTCCGACCGGAACAAACGTATCCATGACAGCAGGAGGCGTGAACCACGCGGTCAACAGGAACGGCAACGAGCCGAACGCGGCGACCAGCAGCCACCCGCCGGCGGCGATGACCATGCCGTGTTTCATCTGTGGGGCTGGAGCATCGGAGAACCCGCGGTTCGCGAGACCGCCGACGCCAGCGGTCATCCCGGCCGCGGTAAAGAACCCAAACGCGGCGTAGAACTCTTGAAAGCCCAGCGCAACCGCGGCTGTAATCGTCATCAACCCGGCCTCCATCAGCAGGAGGGACCCGATATCGCGGGCGATTGTCTGCAGGTCTGTCGGGAACAGCCCGCCGTTCCGTCGCGACATATCAGTTGTGGTCCTCGGAGTGACCGAAGATGTCGGTCACCTCCGGCGTCGCACCCTCTCCCGAGTAGACCGTGAGGAGGTCGTCCGCCTCGATACGCGTATCGCCGCGGGGCGTTATTGGGTCACCATCGCCATTACGCTCGATAGCTACGATAAGCGTCTGGCCACCGATGAGGCCCTCCGAGTTGGCTTCCTGTAGCGTCTTGCCAGCAATCGGAGCACCTGGGGTGACCGTTATTTCGAACACTTCCGCGTGATCGCCAATGCGCATGAAGTCAACGATAGACGGCCGTTTGACGGCCCGATAGAGATACTCGGCGATGAGCCGCTGTGGGTTCTGCATCGTGTTGACGCCGATCTGGCGGAACACGTTCATGTGCTCGGGATTGTGAACAACTGAGACGATGTCCGGCACTTCGAGTTCCTGTGCCAGTAGACAGACCATGATGTTGGTCGCGTCCTGATCGGTTGTCGAGATGAGCGCGTCGGCACGGTCTGCACCGGCGTCCTCTAGCGTATCCTTCACCGTCGCGTCGTCGTTGATAACGAGACAGTCGTACTGTCTCGACGCGCGTTCCGCTCGTTCCGCGTCGCGTTCGATAACGACGACCTCGTTGCCCCCTGCTGTCGCAATCTCAAGCAACGGCGACCCGATATCACCGGCACCAACGATGACAATATACATTTTTGCCAGTGTACTGAACCGATGGTTGAAAGCCTACCGTTCCCAGTCACAGGGAGGCCATTGCGGTAATTCGGGGCAGTCCCGCTCCCAAACCACTATACTGTCCCCGACTGAATCCCACGGTATGGCAACTCTCACCGAGCAGTTCGACCATCCAGCGTGGCTGACGGCCGCCGGGACGCTGGCCGGCTATGGCATCATCCTCCTATTCATGTTCCTGTTGCTGTTTATTCTGCCGTATCTCCTGTTCCCAGCCTAAGACGGGGTACTGCAGCCGGACGCCGGTGTATCGCATTACTAGACAGAACCACATCGGCTGCTGCGGTCAATATGACCGCTACAGGGGTATCGCAGTTAGTAAATAGGTCCGTGTGGGAGTACACGTCGATGGAAGGGAAGGCAGCAGCGCCCGCAGCAGGGACGGTCCTCAACGCGCTCGCGACCGGCCGCGGCGCGGCGTTTGCTATCGACGAGTACACGACAGCGACCGTCACGCTCTCGACCGAGACCGACGGCGTCACCGGTGAGGTGGACGGTGCGCCGGACGCCGACACGCGGCTCATCGAACGCTGTGTCGAGTACGTCATCGACGCCCACGGCGGCCCACAGAACGTGGGTGTCCCGGCAGTCTCCGGCGGGACCGTCCGCACCGAGAGCGAGGTCCCGATGGCGTCGGGGCTCAAAAGCTCCAGTGCGGCCGCAAACGCGACTGTCATGGCGACGCTCGACGCGCTTGACGCGACCGAGCGGATGAGCCGCGAGGACATGGCCCGTCTCGGCGTCATGGCCGCCCGCGACGTGGGTGTCACCGTCACCGGGGCCTTCGACGACGCGTCGGCGTCGATGCTCGGCGGCGTCACCGTCACCGACAACGAGGACGACGCGCTCCTTGCCCGCGAGGAAATCGACTGGGATGTGCTCGTCTGGACGCCGCCGGAACAGTCTTTCAGTGCTGACGCGGATGTCGAGCGATGTCGGCAGATCGCACCGATGGCCCGCCTCGTCGAGGACCTCGCACTCGATGGCGACTACCAGCGGGCCATGACCGTCAACGGCCTCGCGTTCTCGGCCGCGCTGGATTTCGAGACGGACCCGGTTCTCGACGCGCTCCAGCACGTCGAGGGCGTCTCACTGTCCGGAACGGGGCCGTCGTTTACCGCCGTCGGCGAACGGGCGGCACTCGAAGCTGTACAGGACGCCTGGGACAAGCGACCCGGGGCGACCTGGCTGACGACGACACAAACAGAGGGAACACACACAGTATGAGCACGAATTCAAACCCAGAGGATATGTCGCTGGACGAACTACGCGACGAAATCCGGACAATCGACCGCGAGATCGTTGAGAAGATCGCACAGCGAACCTACGTGGCCGACACCATCGCACAGGTCAAAGACGAGAAGGGGTTGCCGACGACCGACGAGCAACAGGAGCAGGCCGTCATGGACCGCGCCGGCGACAACGCGGAGCAGTTCGACGTCGACCAGAATCTCGTCAAAGCGATCTTCCGGCTCCTGATCGAACTGAACAAGGTCGAACAGCGAGAGAACAGATAGTAAGAACCTGTTTTGATGTGGTCGGTATAGTCCGAGACTCGGTTTTAACGCTCACTCACCACCTTCACCGTCCTGTTAGTACTCCCAGAGACGGTTGATCCGTGAGTCGATATCGGGATGGGCTGCCCGGAGCGCGTCGACATCGGTTTCGCCGTCGACGTTGATTACGTGGACCTCACCCCGTTGCCCCCCGTACACGTCCTGAAAGTCGTAGACGACACCGAACACGTCGACGGCGTCGGGCACGTCATCGCTGTCTCGGAGGAACTCGACTTGTCTATCGACATTGTACTCGACAAGCCGGTTGATGGCTGCCGCCGGCTCGATATCCTCCGGGAGATGTTCCAGCGCAGGCTCGAGATGGGGCTTGAGAACACCGAGACAGTGGGCAATGCCGGCCGGCTCGTCAAGACCATCGGTCAGGTCATCGTACGTCGCGGTCACCGCTCCACAACCGGTGTGGCCGACGACGACGGCCGTTTCGGTCATGGTGTGCTCGATCGGGTACAACACGTCACCGGACACCGCCTCGCCGGACGCGGTCTGCTGGATAACTCGGTTCCCGATGTTGCTACAGGTAAAGAGATGCCCCGGCTCGCTGTTGCCCCACATATGGTCCTGCAGCACCCGTGAGTCGGAGCAACAGACCGTGACAGCATCGGGTGTTTGTGAGTTCTGGACGCTGTCGAACCGGTCCCGGAACGCCGCCGCGTGGTCGGCATTTCCGGCAAGTAAATCACGTAATAACTGACTCATGCGTGGGCAGATAGCCGCCATGCAGTAAACTCATTGGACTTGGGCAGTGTTGGCGTCTGCAACTCGGCACTGACTACAGGTCCGTGCTTTCAGAATGCTCTGGCAGTGCTGAGGATGGGTTTAGAGCCAGACATATCGGGTTGCGACGTCCTACTGTGATGCAAGCCAGCGAACAGACCGGTCTGAAAGGGTAACGGTATGTGGTCGGAGAGACTTGAGCAAAAGAGCCTCTGCTGGCAATTTTGGAGCGTGAAACGCGAGAAATGGGGTCGGAGGGATTTTCACCTGACTGCGAGACTCACTTCGTTCGTCTCGCGTGGTTCAAATCCCCCTCTCAACAGTTCTGCCGCTCGCGTTGTAGCTCGCGGCAGGAAATGGGGTCGGAGGGATTTGAACCCCCGATCGGCTGATATCTCCGTCCTGCGCCTCGGAACTCCAGAGGGTCATCGTCGCGAACCGGTGATCAGCCGGCCGCTCAGTATATCAGCCCTTGGAGTGTCGTCCCAGGCGCGTGGCCTCTGGAGTCAGCCGCCTTCCCGGACTAGGCCACGACCCCGCACTCCGGCGTAAGCCGACTCGCATTAAAGGGATTTCGATTGGCAGACGGCGCTCAGTCGCGGTCGGTGTCAGACCAGTCGCATTCCTGGCACTTGTATCCAGTAACGAATTCTAGCGCAGAGGGCATGTACCCCACGGAGATGACGTTCTCGCCGCATTCCGGGCAGTCGTCATCGGCGTCTTCGATAGGCTCTGCGTCCATAACACCGTCTCCTTCGATGAGTTCGGCCAGGCTCTCGGGGGTCTGCATCCGACCTTGGACCACGCGATTGTCGCTCATACCGGACGACCGGGCCTGAGAGGCCTAAAAGTTCTCCCTCGTCACAGCCACGGGGCGCGTTCTTGATCCGGTTCGTACTCGACCGCGGCCCCTTCGTCGGTCTGCTCGTCGGCGGCAACGCCCTGGGACGCGCCGCCGTCGGCGAAGGCGGCGGTGAGGTCCACGGCGTCCGGTCGGTATTCCGTGTGACGCGTGCGGGCGTTCTCCGGGTCGAACGACAGCAGCGCCGTGACAGCGAGCACGGCCAGCGCCACGGGCGCGTCGGTCGGCATCACGCCGAGGACCGAAAGGGCGAGGACGCCGAGCGCGACAGCACTACCGAAGCGAAAGCGGTCGATGTCGACGGCGTTACGCAGCCACGGGCTCGCCAGTGCGACGGCGAGGGCGAAGCCGATACCGACGCCCGTGGTGGCGGCCGCGCGGAGCAAGACACCGGGTTCGATAGCGGTGACCAGCGTTGCGCCGGCGGGGTCAAGGCTCGCCAGCAGGCCGAGGACGACGATGACGGCTGGCCGCGGCAGGTACTCGCCGATTCGGGCGCTCGCGGTCTGTGCTGCGATGGCGAGGATGACGAGGCCGGCGAACCGTTCGAGGGTCCCCAGTTCGACGAGTCCCGCAATCGTCGGCGCAAGGGCCGCTTCGACGAGCGCGATCGGCATCAATACGGCTCCGATGATGAGTACAGAGCGCGCCTGCTGCCGGGGGCCGCCTTCGAGTTCGGCTAACACGACAGCGACGGTGGCCGACCCGCCGAAGACGAGCAAGCCCACTTCGAGGACGCCCATCCAGGTCGAGAGTGCCCCCGCGAGGACGAGCACTGGGAAGATGCCGTCGACGAGCGGCAGACCCATAACGGTCGCCAGCAGCCGGCCACCGCGGCCGACCTGCTGCTCGATGTCGAGTGCAATCGGGTGTCTGGAGCTACTCATGTCGTGCTACGGTTGAGCGTAACCCAACTCCCGTCGGGAGGTTCTCACTCGGTCCTGACGAACACGACAGAATTGCCAGAACTTCTTACCGAACCACGTGAACGCTGTATTGCCCGACGCTGTGGACGTCATCTGACGGGCAGTACCGTTCCGTGCGGGTTCGGTGAGTCGCATGTTTTTAATTATCCTTCATTCGCACATAACCGTTGCGTGAGAACTGCGCACATACGCCACCGTTTCTCCGGAATAGCCCGTTGTTTGTGGACGAATGTCTCACCTTCGGGACCAGGGAGTGACAAATGAGAGATCGATAGCGGATTTCTGGAACGGGGTGCCAGAGAGACGTGTGGCATCGAACCTCACGTAGCGCCGAGTCTCGCAACGTTTTTGCCGGGCCGTCGTTGACGATTTACATGGCGAACGATTCCGAGCCTTTCTCAGAGAAGCTCCGAGTGCCGGAGGCGCTGACGTTCGACGACGTACTCCTCAGACCCAAGGAGTCCCGTGTCGAACCCGACGAGGCAGATACCACAACGCGGGTCTCGAAGTCGGTCGAACTGACCGTCCCCGTTGTCTCCGCGGCAATGGACACCGTCACCGAGAGTGACATGGCGATCGCGATGGCACGCCAGGGCGGCATTGGCGTCCTCCACCGCAACATGAACGCCGACCAGATGGCGACCGAGATCGAGCGAGTCAAACGCGCCGACGAGCTCATCATTCGCGACGTCGTGACGGCCAGCCCGAACCAGACCGTCCGCGAGGTCGACGAGATGATGGAACACGAGGGCGTTTCCGGCGCGCCGGTCGTCGACGACGACAACGGCGAAGTGCTGGGCATCATCTCCGGGACGGACATCCGGCCGTATCTGGAGGTCGGCGAGGACGACGCCGTCACGGATGCGATGACTGACGAAGTCGTCACTGCCCCCGAAGATGTGACGCCCCGCGAGGCGCTGGAACTGATGTACGACCACAAGATCGAGCGCGTCCCTATTGTCGATGGCGAGAACCGACTCGTCGGACTGGTCACGATGCAGGGCATCCTCCAACGTCGCGAGTACGACCAGGCTGCCCGCGCAGACGACGGCTCGCTCCGCTGTGGTGCCGCCGTCGGTCCCTTCGAGATGGACCGCGCGCAGGTCGCAGACGAGGCCGGCGTCGACATCCTGTTCATCGACTGCGCGCACGCCCACAACGCGAACGTCATCGAGAGCGCCCGCGAGATCAAGGCCGAAGTAGACGCCGACGTGGTCGTCGGGAACATCGGCACCCGGGAAGCCGCCGAGGCCGTCGTCGACTTCGCCGACGGCGTCAAGGTGGGTATCGGCCCCGGCTCCATCTGTACGACTCGTGTGGTCACCGGGTCGGGGATGCCACAGATCACCGCCGTTGCGCAGGTCGCTGACGTAGCGAGCCAGCACGACGTGCCGGTCATCGCCGACGGCGGCATCCGATACTCCGGGGACGCCATCAAGGCCATCGCCGCGGGTGCGGACGCGGTGATGCTTGGCTCGTACTTCGCCGGGACCGACGAGGCTCCGGGCCGCGTCATCACGATGAACGGCAAGAAGTACAAGCAGTACCGCGGGATGGGCAGCGTCGGCGCGATGAACGAGGGCGGCGGCGAACGCTACCTCAAGGACGACGAAGAGGGCGAGGAGTTCGTCCCTGAAGGCGTCGAAGCCGCGACACCGTACAAGGGCTCGCTGGCCTCCGAACTCCACCAGCTCGTCGGCGGGATGCAGTCCGGGATGGGCTACGTCGGAGCCGAGACGATACCCGAGTTCAAGCAACGCGCCGAGTTTGTTCGGGTCTCTGCCGCGGGACAGCAGGAGAGCCACCCACACGACGTGATGATTACGGACGAAGCACCCAACTACAGCCCCGACAACTAACGCTGTCGACCGAGGAACGCAAGAAAGTCGAAGCCGACTATAATGCGGTTTCGCAGGCCGGACTACACGCTTCTTTCTGTGCCGCATTTGCGTCGGGATACGCTTTGAACGACGCACCACAGCTCGCACACTCGAACGTGTCGAAGTCGGACATAGCGGCCCAGTATATTCGCGCCGCGAAAAAAATCATTACGGGAGTGTCCGTCAGTCGTAGTAGTCTTCGTCCAGCGGCAGTTCCGTCCCGGACGACGTGACTTTGTCGACAGTCGTCTCCAGACGGAGTGTCTCACTGCACTCGGGACAGATGACCGCCACGTCGACCTGGAGAGAGTCATCGGCGTCGTAGATTCCCAGAACCTCCGCGTCAGAGGCGTACAGATACTCCGCCGACAGTTCGTGCTCGTGGTCGCGAGCGTAGTCGTACGTCATACGTGCCCGCTTCACCCGCATCTGTGTTGATGGTTTCGGCGATTCCCAGTGACAGCACATACAGGGGACCCGCTCGAAGTCGCGGACATGGGCGACTTGGAAATCAGTGTCGGCACCTGGGATGCGTTCGAAGATGCGGCAACAGCCGTCAGAACAGCAGTGTTCGTCGAGGAACAGGGCGTCTCCGAGGACGAGGAACTCGATGGAAACGACTCGGATGCGGTCCAGTTTCTGGCCCGTGACGACGAGTATCCCGTCGGGACTGCTCGGCTCCGGTTCCCCGAGTCCACGGTCGGCAAGGTTGAGCGAGTTGCGGTCCGCGAGCCCTATCGGGGCGATGGCGTCGGCGCAGCGCTGATGCGGGCCGTCGAAGACGCCGCTCGGGACGACGGCGCAACCGAACTCAAACTCCACGCACAGACCCACGTTGAACCATTTTACCAGCAGCTCGGCTATGAGACGGTTAGCGACGAATTCGAGGAAGCAGGCATCCCACACGTCAAGATGCGAAAGCGATTGGACGGCTGAGCTAACCATACGTGGCCCTGCAGGCCAAGTACGTCGTGAGGGCTGAGGACGGTCCGCGGACGACCAGTCGTAGCTGTCCCTCGACCACAGTTATCTTATCACAAACATGTTTCCCTGCTTCCACCCTTTTCGAGATATGGTGCGACGAGCCGAGTGGGTGGCAACTGCGAAGACAGTCGCCAGCATCGCGTACGAGAGCGACATCAGGTACATCGCGACGTCGCTAGCGTACTACGCGTTCATCTCGCTCATGCCGGTGCTGTTGCTCGTTTTCATCGTCTTCGGCCGGCAACTGGCCGGCGTGGTTTCAGTCACGGGCGCGCAGTTTCTCACCCCTGACACACAGCAACTACTGTACGAGGGATTGACGGCGGCGACGGGCCGGACAGCGGCGACTGTCCTCTCCGTGGTCGTGCTGGCGTGGAGCGGTGCCAACGTCGCCGTCGGCGTCCTGACCGTCGTCGAGCGTATCGAGGCGGTGACAGAGCAGCCACTCGCGCGGCAGGTGTGTGACGCCGCAACTGTCCTCGGGACGCTTACGGCCGCCGTTCTGGTGATACTTGTCCAGAGCGTGTTCTTGGCTCTCTTTGCTACCGGCCCGCTGAGCGTACTCGTCGGGTTCGCCGTCCTGTTCGTCGCGCTGACCGTCACGCTGCTGCCCCTGTATTTCGTCCCGTCACGCGTCGCGAATTCGCCACAAGATGCCCTCCCCGGCGCGATGACGACCGCAATGGGCTGGACCGCTCTCCACGCGGCAATCCAGTTCTTTGCCGCCAACGCCGGACAATACGCCATCTACGGCGTTCTCAGCGGGCTCATACTCATCCTCACAGGCGCGTATGTGGCCGCGATTGTCCTGATGATTGGTGTCGTTGTCAACGCAGTACTCGCCACCGACGCTGACGACCTGTACGACGCAAGTGGCTGAGGCTGTGACCGTCCTCTTCTGGGTCGCTCGTTCCATCATTCAAACCCCTTCCTATCGAATTCGCGCCGCTCACGGTTTTCGTTCGCGGCGCAAGAATACAGGCCAGAAGGGATTTGAACCACGGTCGGGCGTGCTTGCTTCGCGTGACCTCCCTGATGCAAACCTCTTCGGCTGACTATACCAGCGACTCGCGAATTTACGAGCCGCAGTAAGTAGCGGGCCGGAAGGGATTTGAACCACGGTCGGACGTGCTCGCTTCGCTCCGCGCGACCTCCCTGATTCAAATCCTTCGAACGTTTTCACTGCTCACTGTCGTTCGCAGGAAAACGGGCCGGAAGGGATTTGAACCACCGGAACTTCGCTCCCACAGGTCGCTCGTTCCATAGTTCAAAGCCGCTTCGTAGCCGCTTTGCTCCTCACGAAGTGTTCGTCGCAAAAGCGGGCCGGAAGGGATTTGAACCCTCGACCGACGGCTTAAGAGGCCGTCGCTCTGCCAGACTGAGCTACCGGCCCAGTGCACTCAATTCTCTGGACGGCCCGGTAAAATAGGTTTTCATTCGAACGCCTCGTGTCGGTTGGTCCCACGTTTCTTGCACACACCAGTCGGCTAGCGGCGATCGGCTGTCATCGGTGTCGTTCGGGGCACGACTGTGACCGTGTCAGATGACGATTGACGGCCTCTCGGGCCGGCTTTTCAGGAAGCCGTTCCCAGTTGTTGGAGAAATAGCTGGCATTAAAGAGGCTTGACGCCAAGCGATACAGACACTAATGAGTACAGCCAGCGGCATCACGATGGCCTCTATGTCGACCTACGCCATCCTCGGGTGTGGGAGTGTTGGCCACGCCGTGGCGGAAGAACTCGTCGAGGAGGGGAAAGACGTCCTCATCCTCGACGCGGACGAGGGGCGAGTCGAGGCCCTCCGCGATCAAGATCTTAATGCACAGCAGGCGGACATTTGCGAAACCGACGTCGCCCAGACGGTGGCCGACCGCGACGTGGTGCTCATCATGTCTCCGGACGTGACCGCCAACGCCGAAGCAGTCCAGAACATCCGTGAGTCCGGCGGCGAGCAGTTCATCATCGCTCGCGCCGACGACCCGGTGTCTGCCGACGACCTCACGGAACTCGGTGCGGACGTGGTCATCAATCCCTCCGCGGTCATCGCCGATTCGGCGCTTCGAGCGCTGGAAACGGGTGAACTGGAGTACAAGGCCTCACAGCTGGGGGATGTCATTGACGGGACCGAAGAACGCATGGCGATACTTATTCACCGGTCGCCGGACCCGGACTCCATCGCCTCGGCGGCGGCGTTGCGGGCCATCGCCGCAAGCCGCGACGTGGACGCCGACATCATCTACGAGGGCGAGATCGGGCATCAGGAGAACCGCGCGTTCGTTAATCTCCTCGGTATCGAGCTAACCTCGAACGAGGATGTCAACCTCGATGAGTACGACACGTTCGCGCTGGTGGACGTTGCCAAGGGGGGCGAACCGGCTGTCGAGTCGGTCGATATCGTCATCGACCACTACGAGCACGAGCACGAACTGGAACACGACGCCGCCTTCTCCGATATCCGGCCGAATATCTCGGCCACGTCGACGATCCTGACGAAGTACATTCAGGAACTGGACCTCAATCTCAACCAGAGTGTCGCCACGGCGCTGCTGTACGGTATTCGCGCCGAGACACTGGATTTCAAGCGAGATACGACGCCGGCGGACCTGACCGCCGCGGCGTACCTGTATCCGTTCGCCGACCACGACACGCTCGAACAGGTCGAATCGCCGTCGATGAGTCCGGAAACGCTGGACGTGCTTGCCGAAGCGATTCGGAACCGCGAGGTGCAGGGAAGCCACCTCGTCTCCAACGCCGGGTTCATTCGGGACCGCGATGCGCTGGCACAGGCGGCCCAGCACCTCCTCAATCTGGAGGGCATCACGACCACAGCGGTGTTCGCTATCGCCGATGATACAATCTATCTCGCCGCTCGGTCCAAGGACATCCGGATGAACATCGGCAAAGTACTATCAGACGCGTTCGGCGGGATGGGCGAGACAGCGGGCCACTCCACCGATGCCAGCGTCGAGATACCGCTGGGCATCTTTACCGGCCTCGATACCAGCGATGACAACAGAGATACACTGCTGGAACTCACTGAAGAAGCAGTTAAGCGGAAACTGTTTGAAGCAATGGGTGTCGACAGTTCTAGTAGCGAGAGTTCGAACGGTAACTAGGCGGGGACTTCTTCTTCTTCGTCGCCGGCCTCGGGCTGGCGGAGCCGTTCGACAATGTCGCTGACGATAACGACATCGCCGACAGCCTGGACCCACCGGTACGGAATGATGACGCCTCGCGACGCGTTCACCTCTTCGTCAAACAGCTCCGTGTTAAGCTGGTGGAGTGCCAGCCCTGTCACTTCCTTGCGGTCGAGTTCCAGCCGAAGGTCCTCGACTTCGCCGACGAACACGCCGTTTTTCGAATACACCTCGCGACCCACGAGGGCTGTAATCTCTTGTGGTAGATTCTCCATTCCCATACGACGGTGGTTGGTCGGATGGCTTATAAAGCTTCTTTGCGACTGAAACGTCCGCGGCGCGGGGAGTCAGTACCATGCAGCACTTCCGAAACCGATTGTCGGGCTAATTCTGTCTTCCTAGTAGCACTACCGCCACACGGGTACCAGTCGTCTGTTCGGGCCGCGGGACTTTTACCCTGCTTTCCCGTTCGCTCGGTATGCTCTCCCCTGGTGACCCTGCCCCGGATTTCGACCTGCAAGGGACCGCGGACGGAGGTGCTGGTGCCTATCGGTTGTCGGCTGCGACGAACCGCGCGCCGGCGGTCGTGGCGTTCGTTCCCGGCGACGACCCCGAGTCGCGGACCGTCCTCAGTGCGCTGGCCGATGCAGACTGGGCGAGCGTATCGGATGCCGTGGCTGTCTTTGGCGTTCTCCCAGCAGGTATCGACGACTGCCGGTCGCTCGCGGCGGCGTTGTCGCTTCCCTACCCGCTGCTGGCTGACACTCACGGCGTCGCTACGCAGTTCGGCGTCCGAAAACAGGGCGGGAGTGTCCAGCGAGCGGCGTTCGTCGTCGACCAGCGATGTCGTGTTCAGGTGGCAACTGTGTTCGACGACACCGACGGGACCACGCCGGCCCTCGACACGGTTCTGCGTGGCCTTGCTGAGTTGTAGCTACTCACCGTGGTCCAGTTCGCCCTCTAACAGACCGTAGATGTACACGTCTTCGTAGCGGCCATCACGGAACCAGTGGTCCCGCAGCGTCCCCTCTCGCTGGAACCCCGTCTTTTCAAGCACGCGCTGGGAGCCCTCGTTGCCGACGAAGACCTTCGCGTACACTCGATGGAATCGACGCTCCTGAAAGGCGTACTCGGTGAGCCTCCGGGCGGCGTCGGTCGCGTAGCCGTTGCCCCACGCATCCGGCGTGAGCCAGTAGCCAAGTTCGGCCATTCCGATCCGGTCTGTGACATCGTTCAGACCGATTATACCGACCGCCTCGCCGTCGACGCAGATGAGCAGATGCACGTCATCAGTCTCGCCGCTGGTGACGGATTCGACCCACTCACGCTCAGCCTGTTCGGAGATCGGCTCTGTGGCCGAGAGACCGTGCCTGACATCCGGATTGTTGACTGTCTCTTGCAGGAACTCGACATCTTCGCCTTCGACCGTTCGGAGCGTTACTGTTTCGCCCCGGAGGAATGCTGGTCCGGGCATATGTAACCCGACGAAGGGGTGCTGAAAGAAGCTTCGGAAGGTGTGTGAGTGAGCTTCATGGAGCCCAGTTATCGGCGAGCAGGCCGTACTCCAGCAGATCTACGTAGTCGCCGTTGACGAAGGCGTGGTCGCGCCGTCGTCCCTCCTGCTGGAATCCCACTTTTTCCAGCACACGTGCGGAGGCCGGGTTGGTGGCGTAGCAGTCCGCACCGAGTTTGTTCAGTCGCAGTTCCTGAAACGCATACTGTGCGAGACAGTCCACAGCATCGGTCGCGTAGCCGTTGCCCCAGTGGTCCGGACAGATAGAGTACCCGAGCACACCGAATCCCCACGGGTGGTGGTCTTCGTGCAACATACACGTTCCCACCGGATCATCGTCCACACAGACGACGAAGTGCGTGTCAGCATCACGGGCGTTGAGGTCTTCGGCGGCTGGCTCGGAGAGTGGCTCGTTGAACCCGATGTTGTGCCGGACCTGCGGCTCGTTTAATAGCTGCTGTAGCAGGTCGCTATCGGTTGCTTGCTGCGGATGGAGCGTCACGCGCTCACCGTGGATGAACGCTGGTCCTGACACGCGTGAAACCACTCGCAGATGATACAAGGGTGTTGTCGTGGTATGTGAAGTGACACCATTCACATACTAGGCAGTTGAGAACGACACGCCAAAGGGAACCCAGCACTGCCCTGCGGTATGGGAACGCCGCTGGAGTCACGCGAGGAACAGGCAACAGAGGTCGTCGACCGACTACATGAGGAATACCCCGACTCGACGATTTCACTGAACTACAGTAGCCGCCTGGAACTGCTAATTGCCGTCGTCCTTTCGGCGCAGTGTACCGATGAGCGAGTCAATGAGGTCACAGCAGACCTATTCGAGAAGTACCAGGGTGCCGAGGACTACGCTGCGGCCTCCGAGGAGCAACTCGCTGAGGACATCTACGGCATCACGTTCCACAACAACAAGGGCGGCTATCTCCAGGGAATCGGTGAGATTCTGACCGAAGAACACGACGGCGAGGTCCCGGACACGATGTCCGCCCTCACTGACCTCCCGGGTGTCGGCCGTAAAACGGCGAACGTCGTCCTCCAGCATGGCCACGACATCGTCGAGGGCATCGTGGTCGACACGCACGTCCAGCGGCTCTCGCGGCGGCTGGAGCTCACCGAAGAAGAGCGCCCGGAAGCCATCGAGCAGGACCTGCTCGACGTGGTGCCGGAAAGCGAGTGGCAACAGTTTACGCACCTGCTCATCGACCACGGGCGAGCCGTGTGTGGTGCGCGCTCGGCCGACTGCGAGGCGTGCGTGCTCGCGGACATCTGTCCCTCGGAGAAGGGCGACAGCGAGGTCGACCTCGCCAGCGGCGAGGCATGGTAGCCCCGCGCCGAGCGACTCAGCTTTCGTCGTCACTGAAACGCGCAGTGAGCACTGGCACGTCGGACGTGCGAACGACTTTTTCGGCGACGCTACCGAGCAAATACCGTTCAATGCCCGTCCGGCCGTGGGTCCCCATGACGATGAGGTCGATGGCGTTCTCGTCGGCGTAGTCGAGGATTGCTCTGTGCGGGGGACCGCGCTCAATGGCGGTGACGGTGTCGACTGTGTCGACCTCGTCCGCCGCTGCCTCGACGATGGCCTGTGACCGCTCCTGTAGCGACGATTCGATGTTGTGGTCTTCACCGACCATGCCCGGCTCCGACTCGTCGTGTTCCTCCGCAATCATGCCAGTCGTCGCTCCCTCCGGGCCTGCGGAGGTCATCCCAATGTGCGGCGACGACGTATCGAGCACCGTCATGATGTGTAACGTCGCGTCGTGCGTCTCGGCGAGATTGCGTGCATGNGCGAGTGCGGCTGCTGCTCCGTCACTACCGTCGGTTGGAAAGAGGATGTGTTCGTACATTGGAACCACAACTAGNGATGGACATGCAAGGCTAATGAAACATCTAGCCTGTTCGCAGAAACCGAGAATCAGACCCGCTGTCGGCACTCACGCCACGTACCGGAGGGCGTACCGGGCGATACCGACCAGATACGCCAGCAGCCAGAAGATGACGTAGCCGAACACCCCGATGCGGAGCCGAGAACGCCAGTGGCTGAACGTCTCGTCGCCGATTTCGTCCAGCAACAGGTCCTCGTCGTACTCGTTGTAGAGGTCGTGCTCTCGCTTCGCGCGGAAGATGCGGACGATTCCCGTGCCACCGAAGGCAAGCAGCGCGTAGGCTTGCAGGCCGAGCATCGCGTGGACAGCAGACAGGCCACCAAGCTGGTCCGGCAGGCGCGGGATCATCCAGAACACCATTGGGACGGTGGTCAACACCAGCCCTGTTGTGACGAACTTCAGGTGATGTATCAGCACGTCCCAGGTGACTGGCTCCGTCTCGATGATGTAGTACGCACCATACAGGAAACAGGGGAGGCTGAGGCTCACCGACAGTAACACGACTGTGGCCACGAGGCCGTCCGACACCATGGGTCGACCTAGGGACAGTGCTCGCTAAAGACTGCCGGATGCCGAAGGTCAGAACTTGTAAGCCGTCGCGGTCCCTACACCCGAGCAATGGCCGACCCGGACTCGACGTCTCCCACGGAGGACGAGCGCGGGAACACCCCTGCGGATGCGGTAGCTGCCGAAACCGAGCCTGGCGAACCCGGAGCTACGGGCGACAGCGCTGAGACGGCCGGTGCTGGCGAGTCGGGCGATGATGGCGAGTCGGGCGAGGCACTTGATACGGAGGCGCTCCGGAAGCAGGTCGAAGAAAAGTACGACTTCGACAACTTTGGCCCGGCGGACATGGCCGATATGACCGCCGAGGAGTGGGACGTTGCCTTCGACGAGGAATCCTGGATCATTGGCGACGAACTCCTCGACCGAGTTGCGCGGGACCTGCGAAACCGCGTGGCGAACCGTGATGTGTTCGCTCGCATCGAGCGGCATCAGGACCCGCCGCGGGTGCTCGCGTACTCCGACGAGGGCTACGCAATCGTCTATCCCGATGGGAGCCTCGAAGGTGAGGGGACCGTCATGCGTGACGTAAAGCCCACGGTCGCGCTGTGTTCCATGGATTCCTACGACGTACCTGAGAACGTCCCTGACAGGCCCCTCCCCCAGCCGGAAGAGGTCCCCGAGGGCGGTGGCGAACTCGGAAACTGGATGTTACAGGCGATTGCCGGGGCACAGTTCCTTGCTGGGGTTGCCCTGCTCGGGGGTGCAGCACTGGCGACCGGTGGCGTCATCGGCAACAGGGGGACCAGCATCGCGCTGCTAGTCGTGGCTGGTGTTGCCTTCATCGGTGTGTCGCTTGTCCTCTTTTTCACCGTCGCAAACGCGCGGCTCTCGGACACGTTCCGCTCTGAGGAGTACCGGGACAGACTGCGGGCAATCGGACTCGAGGATGGCGAACGACCGGAGTTCGTTCCGGAGCTGAGCCCGCAGAATTCGGGGTCTGAAGAGGGGGCTGGCGAAACTGACGAAGCCGGGTAATGACGGTTCCTGCGGGTGGTATTCGGTGGGTTTATACAAACTCAGTCCTGATTCCAGAGTGTATATGAATAGACGGGAGTTCGTCCGGACAGCAGGGGGGGCCGCCGGTGCTGCGGCGACCCTCAGCGCCACCGGCGCGGCCGCCGCACAGGAGGAAGGCGGTGACGGTGCCAAAACCGTCCCGGACTACGGCGGTTTCCTGGATTCGGTCGGGAACTTCGACGGGTCGACCGTCGACGCGACCGGGCAGGACACAGTAACTGTCGAGGTCGGCGTGCAGGCCAACGGCGGCGCGTACGGATTCGGTCCGCCAGCCGTCCACGTGGACAACGGCGCGACCGTCCAGTTCGAATGGACGGGTAACGGTGGCGGCCACAACGTCGTCTCTGACGGCGACGGTCCGCTGGACTCCGGCAGCACGGCCTCCAGTGCCGGCGTCAACTACGAGCACACCTTCGAGGAGGACGGCATTTACCCGTACCTCTGTGTCCCCCACGAGGGACTCAACATGAAAGGGGCAATTGTTGTCGGCGAGGAGTACCCGACACAGACAATCGGCGGCGGCGGCCCGGTTGAGGTCGACCCACACTACGCCGGCGTCCCGATTCAGCCCCACTTCGTTGGGTTCGGCGCTGGACTTGCAGTCATCATCCCGCTGATCTTCACCTTCTTCCAGCTGAAGTACGGCGAGTCGCCCCACACTAGCGGAGGGAACAACTGATGGCATCCGAAGGCTCCACCTACGGCGATATTCACCGGTACGAACCGCCACGCGAGAGCACGGCAGCGGCTGTCGGCATCGTGCTCCTGACGATCATTCAGGTCGGCCTTGTCGGGCTCTTCACCTACGGCATGATTGCCGGGTGGGCGTCCGGTATCGGGACGACGTTGACGGTCCGCCTCATCGAGGCCAATATGTTCATGGGCGGCGTGTTGACGGCGATATTTATCGACCTGTCGTTCATCATGCTGCTGTACCGCAAGGAGTTCCTTCCCGACGTGATGATCGTCAAGAAGCGCCGTCGCAAGTGGGAAGACCTCTACATCCGTCAGGAAGACGTCGACGGCACGACGGTGGCGGACGGCGACAAGCTCGCAGAGACATTCAAACGCGCAGTGTACCCATACTACAAGAAATAATATGCCACTTGATGAAGACAAATATCCGGCTGAAACAGGCCGTCGTCGCTTTGTAAAGGGCGTCGTCGGGAGTGCAGCACTCTCAGGCGTTGGCGTCGGTGGCGCAGCAGCCGTTGACGCGACAACAGACGCCGCCGGCGAAGGTGGCGGGACAACCCCGTTCGTCGCTGTCGAAAATACCTCCGGACCGGCACCACGGGGAATGCCGATCATCCCGATCGAGATAAACGGCGGCGAGATCAGTGGGCTTTGGCCAGAGTACGACGAGAACGCCGGGGCGGCCGTTGCACCTGACTTCGGCGGGAGCGGTATCGACTACTCCTCGCAGTGGTTCCAGTACTGTGGTATCCAGAGCACTGCCGCTATCTACCCTCAGTCAGACCGGAACAGCACGTTTCTCAACGACACCGGGACCTTCTCCTGGCAGGGAGAGTATGAATCCGGCAAACCACTCACGGTCGATATGTTTGAGGACTACAAGGAGTGGGGCAACGGCATCGGCGACCCCGGCGTCGGGAAGCCTGCAAGCGTCGTCTGGCGGACCAACAGCGACGGAAAGAACGGCGCTCCGGTGCAGATAATCCGATCAGTCGAAGTCGAAAAGATGGCCAACGGCGAGGGCGAGTACGGAGACCTTCCCGGAAACGTCCAGTCATTCATTTCAGAGGCGACTGATCAAGGCTTCATCGCCTGGCTAAACAAATGTACACACTTCTGCTGTGTGCCGGGATTCAAGACGCAGGAAGGGAGTGCAAACTTCGGCGGCGCAAACTCTATTTACTGTCAGTGCCACCAATCAGTGTACGACCCGTTCAGTCCCGTGCAATCGACGTTCGTGGCGCTGCCACGCCCACCACAGACGGATTAACCAATGAGTCTCGAACGCAAAGACGAACACGATCACAAAGGCTGGATGGAATCGCGCGAGCTGACACCGATCGAATCGGTGTACCTGACCGTGCTCATCTGGCTCGACAAACGGCTGCGCGTTGTTGACTATCTGGAGATCCTCGAGGATCTCTACTACAAGGTCAACATGCAGATGCCGAAGAGCCACACGGAACAGTACAACCTCGACAACAAATTCTGGTACTGGTACCCACTGTATGCACTCGGGTCGTTCTCGACAGTTGCGTACATCGTTGCCGCGATATCAGGCGCGCTGCTGGGCTTCTACTACGCTCCGGCCGCCGCGGCTGCTGACGGGTCGCCGACGGTCGCGTACGACTCAGTGATGCTTATCATGGGCCAGCTCAACCTCGGCTACTTCCTGCGCTCGGTCCACCGCTGGGCCGCGCAGATTATGGTTGCCGCGGTGTTCCTCCACATGCTCCGTGTGTACTTCACCGGGGCATACAAGGAACCGCGCGAGCTGAACTGGCTCATCGGCATCGTCCTGATCTCGCTGACGCTGGTGTTCGGATACACCGGCTACCTGCTGCCGTGGAGCCAGCTATCGTTCTGGGCCGGCCAGATCGGTGTCGAGATGTCCCTCTCCATCCCGCTTATCGGTGAGTGGGTTGCACAGCTGATGTTCGGCGGGTTCACGCTTTCGCAGGCCACGCTACAGCGGATGTACATCCTGCACGTGTTCTTCCTGCCGTTCATCACGACTGCCATCATCGCGGTCCACATCGGCATCGTCTGGATGCAGGGGATCGCTGAACCACACTAATACTATGAGCGACAACGACACAGACGACGTTCGCACGGACGGTTCCGGCACCGGTATCGTCTCGCCGGACGACGAGACCCCCGCATGGTCCGAACGCAAAGAGCGGACCCAGGGGCTCTCCCGGCTGACCTACGAGTACTTCGAGCGGGCGCGCCGCGAGGACCAGGACCTTCGCCAGCAGTCGGACTACGTCGAGCGTGACGTGCTCGCGTTCCCGGCTTGGCCCCACGAGATGATGCGCAACATTGCGCTGACTTCCTTCTTTGTGGGCATGATTCTGTTCGTCTCGGCGACACTGCCACCGGAAATGCCGAACCCCGCCAACTCCAGCGTGACGCCGGCGATCATTCTGCCGGACTGGTATCTCTACTGGTCCTTTGGCCTGCTCAAGCTCGGTCCGTTGAACCCGGACCTGAGCATCCTCGGCGGCTCGAAGCTCATGGCTGACCGAACCTACGGTGTGCTGGCAAACGTCGTGGTCGTCGGCTTCGTCGCGATCGTCCCCTTCCTGAACAAGGGGTCTGCACGCCGTCCCGTCGAGCAGCCGTTCTGGGCTGCGGTCGGGATGTCCGGCGTCATCTTCAGCCTGACCATCGCTGCACTGTCCATCAAGAACCTCGTTCCGATGGACTCCCACCTGCTGTTCGACCTGACGTTCCTCGTCCCCATCATCAGCGCGACGATCACCTACGCGGTGCTCAAGACGATGCGCGAGGGCTACATGTTCGACCTCAACCGTCGGTACTACCGGCTGCGACCGCCGAAGTAACCGACTCGGCCAGTTTCTCCGTCGTTTCTTTGCATCCGCCGCTCCGTTCCACCGCAAGCGTAGTGACTTCGTCTCGCCGCAGTAAAGTGGCTCCCGTCCGTAGTAGTAGCGATGACAGAGGACCAGTCAGCGGGGACTGAAGACGGGTCGGAGCGGCGGGACGTTGTGGTGCCGCTTCGCGTGTACAAGGCCGTGACAGTGTTTTCAACGCTGTTTGCGGTCGCCAGCGTCGTCGCCGGCTTCATTCTCGTCGACGTGGCAACACAGCGGGCGTCAGCGCCCGCCTCGGAGATCGATGTTCCGGTCGGCATCGCCGGAATCGCGTGCATCCTCGCTGGCACAGTCGTCTATGCGTTTTCGACACGGTTCCGTACCGAGGAAATGGGAAAGTCTAAAGACGACGCTACCTAACGTTCGGATAATGGCTGACGAGTTCATGAAGGGGTTCGCGTGCCTCATGGTCGGCGGACTGGGCTGGATGACCATCAAGGGCTGGTACAACACGCCGAGTTTCGAGGGGGCACAGCTCACCGGCGAACTTACTATCGAGGAACCGACCACGTTCGACCAGATCGCTCTGTTCATGGGCGATGCGTTCTTCTGGTTCGCGGTCCTGGGCGCACTGACCTTCTGGGTCGTGCTCCCGCTGATCAGTGAATTCCAGGCGTACCTCGACGAACGGTCGGCATAATAGTACGCAGTAACCGTGTCTTTCTAGCTGGGACCGACGCTAGTCTCAGTTCGCAGTCTGATCGATCGGTGCGCTGTCCTCGTCACGTACCTGAATTCCGCGAGAACGAAGTGCCGTAGCAAATTTTGTTGGCGACACCCCGCTGTAGGTCGCCGCTTCTTTGAGTGTGAGTGTTTCCCCGCGATACAGTGTCAGCGCCGTAGTGAGGGACCTGTGTGACATTTTCGTCTACACTGAAACAGATACAGTGCGGGTATTAAACTATTTCGGCTAATTCCAGTCCAATTAGTCGCTGAGTTTGTTTCGAATTGGTCATTTGCAGGCTATAGTGGCATAGAAGCACACGAACGCCCGATACTGTCTAGGAAGTAGCTGCTGACCGTATCCGTGCATCTTCCGATAGGCACGGCTAGCAAATTACAGGGACTCGACGCCGGTAGAATGAGAGGACGTGTTTAGACGATGGCGCTCCAGGGACCCTTGATGACCCAGAACAGGCTCTGGTAGCCCGCGTACATGAACACCACGAGAGCGGCGACGATAGCTCCTTTCGGTCGTTCCAGTGGAATGTCACGGCGTGCTTCGACTTTCCGGGACTCGAACTCGAAGAAGTCAGTGATGACTGCGCCGAGCACGAGCACGGACAGGACCATCCCACCGTGATGGTGGAGCGTCATGTAGAAAAACGATAGCACGACCAGTGCGATGTTGGAGAACGTGTGTGCCGGGTGTCGGCTAACCGCCTCCGCGCCATCGTTTTTGTACTGTTTGACGTGGCTTCTATGGGCGAGCTGCCGTGTGAGGAAGTTTACAATTACCACTCCGAAGATGATGTATTCGATGAGGAGCGCGCCGCCGACTGTGGGGCTCCCCAGAATGGTATCCAGTGGCCCAAAGAACGTTACGGATGGCTGCATATGCAAAGCTCTGTCCACCGTCCATTAGTGTCTTTCCAATCTCACTCGAACCTGGACTGGCTCTCGTCGACGACAGCAGTCCGAACGGATGACCCGAGCGAGATCGTGATACTTTCCTGATAGCTGACGTGGCGCGAAACCCGGTTATCGACAAGTAACTCGACAGTCGCCTCGTCGCGCTCAATCGAGGCACTGAGTCCGTCGACAGGCAACACCCAGTGGTCCGGGTCGGTCGCAAACGGTGCGATCGGTGCCACTACTGCCTGATTCGACGGCGCCAGAATCGGGCCGTCGACACGGTGGGCGTAGCCCGGTGAGCCAGCGGCCGTCGCGATGACGACACCGTCGGCCCGAAACTGTCCGATGCGGTCGGCTGTCGACGCGATAGTGAACTCGGAGATGCGGGCGGCGTCAGCAGTGACGAGGGTCACGTCCCAGAATGCCTGCTCGACCGTCCCATCAGGCATCGTCACATGGAGAACGGGATGCGTTTCAATCCGGGCGTCAGCAAGCCCCGACACGGCGGCGACAGCGGTGTCCCGTGGTACTGACCGGACGCCGCGACCAGCCGCGACCGGCAACACAAGCGGGTCACCCTTGGCCCGTGCCACGGTAGCGACGGCGTCCTCGCCAACAGCGACGACTCGGTCGGCCTTCGGAACAGCGCCGTCACTACCCCGTTCAACTGCCACGCCGGCGTCTCGAAGCACATCTGCCAGGGCGTCGTCACCGACTACACCAACGGGGGTTCCCATCGTCTGAAACTCTGGGCCGGCGGAAAAAAACCTGCCGCACTTCGCGCGGTCGCCTCAAATATCGAGGCGGCGGCGCGCGTATTCGACGAGAATCGGCATATCCGAGAGGTGGGTTAGCTTCGCAATCGCCCGACGGTCGCCGCCGTTGATCTGCCGAAGGGTGTCCTGTCCGGTGCTCCGGAGGTCGTCCATCAGCTGGTCGTACCGCTCGTTCGGGGCGAGATACAGCAGTTCCGTCATCATCAGGCGGGCGTTGTGTTTCGGGGCCACCTCGCTGTGCCAGAGTTGGTCGTAGACAGAGAGGTTCTCCGCCGAGGTGTCGGGTTCGTCTGGTTTGAGCGCCGAATCAGCCGTTGCGGCGGCGGCGCGGGCCGACTTCATCCCTTTATGAATCCCCTCGCCCCACAGCGGGTCGACGGTCGGAACAGTATCGCCGATAGCCATGAAGTTGTCCGTGCTCATCGAGTCAGGGGGCTGGATGTGGGCCGACCCGCGGTGGGCCTGCGTGCCCTCGATTCGCTCGGCGTCGTCGAACCGGGGGTCGGAGTCGAGCCAGTACTCGAGATAGTCGTCGATGCCCATCCCGTCTTTCGCGTACTTCTGGTGGGAGCCGTTCTGGATGTAACAGAGGCCGACTTTCGCCGTGTCTTCGCCGGTGTGGAAAATCCAGGAGTAGCCACCCGGGGCGAGGTCGTGATCTAGGCGGAGCATCATCGCATCTCGGAGGTCAGCGTAGTCGTCGTGGTCGACTTCGACGCCCTCAAACTCGTACTCGACGCCGATAGCCTGATGGTTCCGCTGGAGGTTACACACGTCAAGTTCCTTCGCCAGCGGCGCGGCAGGGCCGGTGGCGTCGATGACGATGTCCGCATACACCTCTTCGTCGCCGTCATAGCGGACACCGACGATCTCACCGTTTTCCATGATGGGGGCCGAGACGCGGGAGTCAAAGCGGTAGGTCGCGCCCTTGTCTCGTCCCTCCGAGACAAGCCACTGTTTGAACTCCGCAAACTCCAGAACGGCTCCGGTCTGATTGCGGACGTAGTGGTCGTTAGGGGACTCAAGGACGACGTTGTCCGTGTAGTTCATCACCACGTCATCGGGAATGGCAAAGCCCGTCATCGCCGACATGAATGTCCCGGCGGTGGACTTGTTGCTCTGACGCGGGAACCCGTCTTCGGGCTCGCTTTCGAGAACGAGCACCTCGTAGTTTCGCTCCGCTAGATCACGGGCACACTGCGCCCCGGCAGGCCCGGCTCCGGCTATTACCACGTCAAAGCGCTCGCGCATGGTTGTGAGTATTTCCTGTCGGTAATCAGTCTTTCCGAATCCACCGAGGGCGCTCTCGAAAGGGTAAAGACGACCCCACTACCATGACGGGAACACCCGGGGCGACATACAATGGTTCTCAAGACAGGCGCGGGCGTGCTCGCGGACAGGCGGCGGCTTCCCACGGCACTACGGGCAGTGCTGGGATACTACGCGGACACCGGCGTGTTCGACGCCGGCAGTCTCTCGCTGAAATCCGAGATCGACGAGCGCACAGAGGCGATGGTCAACGACGTAACCGACCGCATCGAGGACGCCCTCGAAGACGAGTTCGGCCGGCCAGTCGAGTTCTCCTATGACACGAAACTTATTCTGCCCGCACAGCTAACGCTGGGCTACGTCTACCGCAACGCTCGTCAGCAAGCACCCGGTGACCCTGTCATTGACGCTATCGCCGACGGGGTTCCAACAGTCGACGAGACGGCGCTGGAACAGGGGCCGGCACAGGACCTCGCCCCCCGCGAGATGGTCGTCCGCGCCGAGCAGATGACTCGCCTCTCTATCGAGGCGCTCATCGACGGCGACATGCGCGACGCCATCAACGATAGCGAGTTCGAGGATTTCGAGGTTGACTTCGACGCGAGCGAGGCCGACCGCCGCCGAGTCGCCGAGGTCGCCCAATCCGCGCTACAGTCCCATCTTGACGGTCTGTTGGAAGACATGCCACCTGTTGTCGAGAACGCGTACCAGTGGGCCGTCGACTACAGCGAAGCCCATCAGGACCGTGACGACTACTTCCGAGAGCTGATGACCGCGGCCGAGGACGGTGACGCCGATGCCCTGACCGATATCCGCGAGGCGTACAAGTTCGCCGAGTACGACGAGGAGCCAGCGACACTCACGGAGACGGAGAAGGAACTCCCCTACAGCAAGACCCAGTACGCCCGTGTCGGCGTCCTTTACGACGGGATGCTTGACCTCTACCGACTCGCTGGCCTCGATATCGACGACGAGTTTGCCAAGGCCATCGTCCTCGCCATCATCGGCGCACAGGTGTGGCTCGACGACGTCGACGACTACGACGACGACCGCGCGGAGGGGCAACTGACACCCGTTACCGCCGAGTACCTGCTCGCGCCCGACGACGAAGCCGCATATCGGCGCGTCGTCGACGTGACCGAACAGTACCTCGACCTCGCGAAGTCCTATGCAACGGCCGCCGACTCGCCGTTGACCGGCGTCGCTGTCGAGTACATCTACCGCTCCGGCGACCCGGACGTCCTGCCCGGCAAGCCTGAGTAGGCGCACGAGCGATATCGATTCGACCCAAGCGCCAGAGTTTATATCCCGCCGCCCGCACCGAGATTTGAATGCTTCACTCGTGGGTGGGCAGGGCCGCAGCTATCTGCGGATTGCTGGCCGTGCTGTTCGCACTCATGGTCGGATTCGGCACCGCCACGCCGGCCTCCGAACTGGGCGATTATCCCGCAGAGGACGCACTAGCTGCGGACTACGACAGGTACGTCGGCGAGTCTGTTCAGGTGACTGGCACGGTCACCGGAACTGAGCCGGTCGAAATCGCCGTCGAGTACGAGTACGCTGCCAACGGCAAACGCTACAGCGGCACACTCGCGATCGTGGTCCGGAACGTCGACAGAGCCGTCGCCGAAGGCGAATCGCTGCAGGTGTACGGGACGCTCGGCCCGGATTGGACCATCACCGCGGAGAACAGCGTGAGTGTGCCCGCGACAAACTACGTTGCGATGTACCTCGTTTCTGCCCTCGCCGGCCTGTGGACCCTCGGACGGCTAGTCTGTGGTTGGCGGCTGAACTGGCAGACAGGGGCACTATGCCGGCGTGAGGAGCCACTCCGGCCGATACGGGCTCTCCGCACACAGGTGCAGGAGGTGCGTGCCTGATGCCGGACCTGCTCTCGCACGCTTTCATCGCGTTCACCATCTGTACCCTCCTGTCACTGCGGTACGACTGGCTCACTGGCGAGTATGTGACTGTGGGTATGGCGGGCGCGTTTATTCCGGATATGGCGAAAATCAAGCTCCTAGTGGACTCCGCGACCGTCGAGGCGGCGCTGGACATCCCCTTTGACTGGCTGGGCGTCCACACGCTCGGCGGCGCGTTCGTCGCCGTTCTCGTAGGGGCGGTCGTCGTGAACCGCTCCGACCGACGGCGCGTGGCCGGGTTGCTGTCGCTCGGGGCGGCCAGTCACCTGTTTGCCGATGCGCTCCTGCTGAAGGCCTCTGGACGGTCGTACGAAGTGCTGTGGCCCCTGACACAGTACCACCCGCCAACGCCGGGGCTGTATCTGAGTACGGACATCTGGCTCACGGGCGTCACCGGAGCTATCGCGGTGTCGGCATGGCTGTTCACGGCCGAATCCTGACCATACCGGCTGTCTGCCTGCCAGCCCCGCGGCCATACTTCCCGGGATGACAACTGTATTACTGTTACCTACCTAACTAATTCGCATGGCACTCAGTGCCCGGAACAATCTCAGCGGGACGATTCGCTCGGTGACGACGGACGAAGTGATGGCGGAGATCGTCATCGAACTGGACGGCGGCGAGACGGTCACGTCGACGATCACACGCGGGTCCGCCGACCGACTCGACCTTGCCGAAGGCGACGAGGTGTCGGCGGTAATCAAGGCCAGTGAAGTGATGGTCGACAAGGACTGAAAACGGCGTCAGCAACGCGCTCGAACCGACTACCGCTTCCCCAGCGCTGTCTCGAACACGCGCTGTGCGCGCTCGTAGGCGGCGTTCCGGTCAACGATTGGGTGGTAGTAGTCCGGGGCCAGTTCCTCGCGTTCGCCGTCCGAGAGCGTCGGCCAGTCGACGATCTTGGTCGACGGAACGCCACGAAGTTCCGGAACGTACTCGGTGACGTAGTCCGCCCCACTGTCGTACTTGCTCATCTGTGCGACCGGGTCGAAGATTCGCACGTCCACGGAGTCGGTCCCGGTCGAGGCCGTCCACTGCCAGCTGGCGGCGTTGTTAGCCGGGTCGTGGTCGACCAGTCGCTTCCGGAAGTGTCGCGCCCCCTCGCGCCAGTCGACGAGGAGATGCTTTGTGAGGAAGGACGCGACGTTCTGGCGCGGCCGGTTGTGGATGTACCCCTCCTGTTCGAGCTGGCGCATCCCGGCGTCGATGAATGGATACCCCGTCTCGCCGTGCTTCCAAGCCTCGAAGTTGTCCTCGTCGTTTTCCCACTCGATACGGTTCGGGAACGTCTTGTAGTTCTCCGACAGCAGCGTTGGGTTGTAGTACAGCAGATGGTAGCTCTGTTCGCGCCACGAGAGTTCGTAGCGGTACTTCTGGATGTTCCGCTGGGCGTCGCCAGTGGCTTCTGTATGTCGGTCAGAGGCATCGCGCCACATCTCGCGGATGCCGATCATCCCCGCTGCGAGGTACGGCGACATCCGCGAGACAGCGCTGGTCGGCCGCTCGACGGCGGCCTGCATATCATCTCGGGTATCGTTGTACGTCTCGATGCCGCCGGTGAGGAAGTCGTCGTACCGCTGCCGTGCGCCCTCGTAGCCGGGCGTCGGCAGGTCCATCTCCGTCTCAATGGTCGGCGCTGTCGTCGGGTCCGACACGTCGACGAGTGAGCCCGAGTCCGGACTGCCGACCGGCGGCAGCTTGTGGTGGGCCTGCCAGTCGTCGTAAAAGCGACTGTGGTTCTCGTACTGGCTATCGAGCCCCGCCGGGTCGACGA
>JGI12478J12828_1000002_pt1 | contig 104318 bp, 94 predicted proteins | sample A23E2SouthBayCA_FD_12828 | JGI IMG/M metagenome (IMG submission 12828) | reverse complement strand
CTTTTATCACGAAAAAATCGCCTTCAGAGAGTACCTTAGAGCCCATCCAGAGGTTGCCGAACAATATGCGTCGATAAAGCGGGCACTAGCGGAGAAGTACCCGGAGACGAGAGAGAAATACACTGCTGAAAAAAGTGATTTCATCCGGGACGTACTTGACCGTGCAATGAGGACGTAGCTCATATTGAGCGGGATTCGTTGCGGATACTGGTCAGCATTCTTGGAGTCTCCCATCCACTCGGACAGTAAGGCCTTCTTCACGAGCGTAGTCTGCGACGGCCTTGAACGGGAGACCGAACGAATCAACGGTTGCTCATGTGGGATTGGCCAGTCATCGCTGTAGGCGACATAGGAGTTGGTGGCAAGCCTGTACTCTCGACTGGCTTCGATAGGCTGCCCGTTGACGGCAACCCCCAGTAGCCGTCCAGCCTCGGTGTCGTACTCAACAGTCATTCCGCTGATGTCGCCGTGCCAGAGCCGTCCGTCCTCGCGGTGGGGACGGAAGGCAGCCTGCAAGAGGGTTCGTAGTTGTTCACCCGAGACATGGAGGACGTCTACCCTGCCGCCGAATGGGTTTACGCTGGCCACCTCGCCAGCGGTGACCTCGCCGGACAGGGGGCAACCTGTTCGGAGACCGCCATTGTGGACGAAGCTGACGTCGGTATCAGCCGCCCAGCGATAGGCGTCGGCCACGAGGTTGCCAACACGACTCTCGCCGCAGGTTCGCCGGTCAAGGTCCCGATGGATCGGGTCGTCGACAGTGGCAACAGTCTCCAGCAGACCGACATCGTCCAGCTGTTCGCGGGTCGTGTCAGCCACGGACTCGTCGATAGGTCCCTCGGCTGTCGAATGACGGGTGGCAATCGGCGAGCGATTCCCGTTGAAGAGTTCGACTTCCCAGACCACCTGTCCGTTCGCTCCGGGACGGACGACCAGTGTTCCGTCGACAACCTCGTGGCGTTCCCTGTGGACGTGGCCGCCAAGGACCGCGTCAACGCCGTCAACGGCCGCAACGTCGGTCTCTAAGTCGCTCCGTAAGTGTGCGAGAACGACGAACTGGTCGACACTGTGACCGAGTTCGCTGACCGCTGTCCGCACGCTCTCAACAGGACTGGTCACGGTCAGCTCTGACGCGCCGGTGGGTGCAATCCGGGGAGTCCCAGGATCGATTACGCCGACGAATCCGACTCGCTGGTCATCTCGATGCAGGACTGTCGTTCCGTCTAACCCAGCGAAGGGAACGCCACGCCCGCCCTCCCTCTCCCCTTCAAAAACGTTCGCGACGATCCACTTCTGTGGACTCTCTGAAACCACGTCCAGAATGGGAGCAGTCCCGAAGTCGAAATCGTGGTTCCCTACCGTCCCGATGTCGGTACTCACTGCCCGGAAAAACGGTATCACTTGACGCCCTTCGCAGTAATGGGCGAGGACACCCGGTGCAGTGTTGTCGCCGGTGCCAGCGACTACTGCGTCCTCCCCGCGGATCGACTGGATGGTTCCGGCAAGCCGACCCATTCGCACAGGGTCGTCACAGGCGTTCTCAATGTCAGAGTAGTGGAGCAACCGGACCGACATCGCTCAAAGCTGATTCCAGCGGGGCATAAAAGTGTATTTCGCTTGTGATATATTAGCCCAGGGCTCCCGCTCTGGCCCCCTCTGTGAAACCGGCTCTATTGCTGGGCGAGATACGCTTTCGAAAAATAGCCTTGACTGGCGCGTCCACCACCTGTTCCGATCCGAGTTCTTTAGCTCGATTGTTCGGCCAGCGTTTTGAGTTCCACCAGCCGCGGCAGTTCCGTGACGCCGCTAACTACGACCAGAACCGACAGCGTGTTCCGGTCGGGTGTCGGCATATCGCCGCTCCGCACCTCGGGTGACTGGAGTTCCTCCGTGAGCCATCGTCGCCCGTCGGTAACAGCATCCCGAATCAACCACGCGGGCGGGGCAAACACAGCCAGGGCTCTATCCTGAATCCAGCTCGCACTGGGCCGTCAGTTTGCCACGTACCGCTCGGCGAAGTGTCGTCTCGACGGCGTTGTACGCCTCGATTTCGTCGACATCGTCTGCGTTGTCACCGAGAAAGCGGTTCTTGAGTTGGTCTATGACCGTTCCGTCACCGCTGCCAGCACCCGTTTGCAGATCCTGACTGGCGTAGCCAAGCGTTGTGAAACCCGCGTCTGAGAGGGTATTGATTATTTCGCTGGCGTCGACGACACTCTGGCCGACAGCGTCGGGTGCCGTCGCCTCACCTGCTGCGAATAGCGCCCCCAGCCGCGCCACAACGGTCTCGTTCAGCGTCTCGGAGGCCGACTCGACCGTCTGTCCACTCCCGAGCCACGCTTCGTTGTCGAACAGTATTTGCCCGTCGACGGTCGATTCCAGCGCCCGGAGTGCCTGCATCGTGTTCGCGGCTGCGTCGTCGTCCCTGCCGGCGGGTAACACCGACAGACAGTAGACTGGAATCGAGTAAACCTCTCTGAGTGCATCAGCGATGTGGGCCGTGGCGCCGCTCCCCGTCCCGCCTGCAAGCCCGGCCACGAGGACGACGGCGTCGATATCGCTTGTCACCAGTTCGTCTATCGCCCGACGAACTTCGAGCCGTTCGTCTTCGATGGCGGCGGTGCCGCTCGTTCGGTCCCCGTTCGTTCCGGTCCCATTTGTTTCGGAGAGTCCGAAGGCATACCGCCGGTCGGCCGGGAGTGCGTCGAGTTCGTCGAGCGCTTCGGTGTCCGTGTCGACGGCACAGGCTGCGCCGAGATACGTTGTTTCGCGGCGTTCATTGTCCTGCCATAGCCGCTCAACGATCCGGCCCCCAGCACCACCGATTCCGACTGCCGCGACTCGCATACGTCGAGTTTGGTGTAGACTGACATTAATAGTCCGACTCGGCATGACGCCCCACTGGCACTTCGTGGCATGATGAATTACAGCGGAATAGCGTCTGATTTGCACTGGCGCTTCCCAAAGCTGGTGTCCGGGAAGATACTGTCGCGTGTCGGAGGAACAGAGGCCTTTCATACGGCAAGCGCTGAGAGGGGCCGTGTCTCAGGACCTCGCCAACGAACCATCTGATACCCTCTCTGTTACTATCTCCGGCGGGTCGATGGGTGGCCTGTTTACCGGCATCGCGCTCGACAGTGCAGGTCACGACGTGACTATCGCTGAGCAATCGGCCGGCGACCTCCGAAGTCGCGGCGGCGGCATCGTCGCCCAGCAGTCAATCCGCCAGTTCCTCTCGCGCCACGACATCGTCGACCCGGCGAACATAACCACCCGAGCCAGTGAGCGGCGCTTTCTGACCGCTGACGGCGATGTGCGAACGTCGACGCCGGATTCAATGGTGTTCACCTCCTGGGACGCCGTCTATCGTCAGCTGCGAGCGGCGTTCCCGGACGACCGGTACCACACCGGCCAGACTGTCACGGGTGTCAGGGCCACAGACGGCACGGTTACATTTTCCGACGGGGACCGGACCACCGCCGATCTGGTCGTCGCTGCCGACGGCGGGCAGTCTACAGCCCGTGCGCAACTGTTTCCCGACGCCGACCCGGAGTTTGCCGACTACGTCGCCTGGCGTGGTGTCGTCTCAGAGGCGGAGCTATCGGACGCAGTCATCGACGCGTTCGACGGCCGGTTCACGTTTTATCAGGGGGAACAGATGCTCATCCTCGCGTACTTCATCCCCGGCGAAGACGGCAACACCGCCCCGGGAAACCGCCGTCTCAACTGGGTCTGGTACGACACACTCTCCGGGCGAGAGCGTGAGACCATCTTCACCGACACAACAGGCACGAGCCAGCAGTTCAGCGTGTCGCCGGGACAGCTCCGAGACCCAGTTGAAAGTCACCAGCGCGAGCGGGCCGCCGAGACACTGCCGCCCGTGTTTACCGACCTCGTTGCAACAACAGCAGCCCCCTTCGTGCAGGCAATTTACGACCTGCAAAGCCCCCAGATGACAGTCGACAGAGTCTGTCTGGTTGGAGATGCGGCGTTCGTCGCCCGTCCGCACACTGCCGCTGGCACTTCGAAGGCGGCGAGTGATGCCGTTGAACTCAAAGCCGCTCTCGACCGCCACAGTTCCCTTGGAGGCGCACTGGCGTCCTGGGATGATGCCCGAACCGACTACGGAGCGCGTCTCGTTGCCCAGGGCAAGCGAATGGGTGACGAACGGTTGTCCCTCGGGAGTTGATGGACTACCGTTCTGTGTGCAGGTTTTCTCGGGCAGATGCTTGGTACTGATTTTTAGACGCTGGCACTGTCTTCCCGCGCTGTAAGAATTGAGGGGGTGTTACTTGCCTGCTGCTTCGCTAGTCAGCATATGACACTCGTTGTGCCGTTCGACGGCTCCGAACTGGCCGAGGCAGCACTCGTCCGGGCGGCGGAGTTCGGCACCGTCTTCGAAGAGGATGTGCTGGCCGTCAGTGTCATCCGGAACGGGAATGCCAAATACGCACGGGAACACGACTGGATCGGGCCAAACGAGGACTTCGATCTGGAGGGGGGGGGGGGACCTGTGTCCGAGTTCGGATTTCCGCCATACAGTCGTGGATCGATACGCGCCGGCCGGGGCTGTAGCGAAAGCCATCCGCAAGCTGGCCAAGAGAGAAGACGCCTCAATGGTATTCATCGGAAGCGAAAACGCCGGGCATCTCGTTACAAGCATCAGCAGCGTTGGCGGGTCGATTGCCTCGGACGACGCCTACGATGTCGTCATCGTTCGACATCGTAACCCGTCCAAGATCGCCAAGCTCAGGAACACGTCCCCGCACAGACAATCGAAATCCGACTTCTATCTTCCGGAATAGGTAATGTTGGTTGTTCAAGCAAGCCAAGTGGTACGAACGGGCACGGCGACTTTCTGGAGCAGTGGTAGCGAGGCATCTATCTGGTCACAGCTTCGGGAAGCATCTGAACGACTTGGTGATGGGCACCCGAACCATCCGGTCACAACCGATGTGAGCGAGATGTGAATCGTCTAAAAGAGAAGCACTACCCGTGACACAGACAGAGAGGGTGTCACTCTGGGACTGTTTCGGTGTTCCCGTAAACGAGTGGGCATAATTGTGACAGTCTCGCTGACAGTTGACCGGACAATTCGCCGCTTCTGATAGCGCGTGCGTGCTGCACAGAAATCACAGAATCGACAGACAGCAAGCAGATATCACAACCGTTTTTATTACCAACTGTATACTGGTCGGTTGGGTTCTGGTCCTCGCTCCATTTCCCCTTGAATCCAATCCAGATCATCGATTGGCCCGAGTCCAGAACCTGTCGTCGTGGATGACGACTTCGAATGGTGCGTGCATGCCACTCCCCCCGGCTGCCCACCATTTCTTTGCTGACCTGCAGTGAGGAGCTGGTGGTTCTCGTGACACTTGTGCGGCTATTCGGCTGCCGCCATGCCGTGGCTCTCCAGCAGCGAAGCGGCTACAGTGCGACTTGGGCATGACGGCGTGGCTCTGGAATGCGTGTATACATTAGAATCAATCGTATACATAGTGGTGCAAGTGCCAGGGTCGGACAGGATATTCAATTCGGGAATCTAGCCTGCTACAGTGAATCAGGGGCACTGCCGAAATCAAAACCACCGACTTGGACCCGTACTCGTAAGTTCTGGTTTGATCACTGCATAGCCTATCTGACCATGCTTTGCCCGGAGTCAGCGTGGTCAATTTTCCGACGGCGAAAGCAACGAGCGGACTGTAGTAGACTGCTCTGGTATTCGGGCCCAGACAACAGGTCGATGTCCTATGCATCTATCCAGAAGGACCCGTCTCGCGAAACTGTCTCTGGCGAGAAGAGGTCTGTCAAAACGGAGAAGGGGAAAACCAGGTTGGCAGACACTGGCGTTGGCCCCACTGGCTATATATACTCCAAATACATAAGTCTTTTGACAATAGTTCTATAATATTATCTAAACAGATATCAGAATAATAGGCGATGCGAGCTGCGATCGCCTACATTACTTTCTTGCGCAGATAGGCCGAGATACCTTCACTGATGAGCACAAGGCCCAGAATCGAGATGAGGATCGTCAGGACTGCTTCCCAGTTGAAGTAGTTGATCTCAGTCTGCAGCGGGACGCCGATACCGCCTGCACCGACGAACCCGATGATCGTTGACGCTCTGACGTTGATGTCCCATCGAAGCGTCGCGACGCTGATGAACGCCGGCTTGATCTGTGGAACGATACTGTAGATGAGTACATCAACGGGCGATGCCCCAGCTGCAGTGACCGCTTCAACAGACCCGCGGTCGATCTCTTCGATGGCTTCCGCGATTAGCTTTGCAGTGAACCCGATAGATCTGATCGAAATCGCCAGCACGCCAGCGAGGGCCCCCGGGCCGAAGATGACCACGAAGATCAGTGCCCAGATGATGACGTTCACCGAACGGGTAAACGAGATGATGAACTTACCCAGCAGGTACGCCGGCTTGTTGGGTGTCGTGTTGCTGGCACCGAGGAACGCGACCGGAATCGCCATCACGATGGCCAGTGCCGTGCCGAGGATCGAGATATTGATCGTCTCAAGCAGCGGCCCGACAATCTTTCGCGAGTATCCGACATTGGGCGGATACATCCGACCGAAGAGGTCAGCCAGCTCACGCGGGGCAGTCACGGCGTAGCCGTAATTCACTTCCATGGCGCGCCAGGCTGCGACCAGAATGACGAGGCCAGCCAGCAGCCCGAAGAACCGGAGTAAGCGCTCACGGCGATCGAACCGACTCCAAGAGTCAGTGCTGTTTGACATTATTGGATCCGCCTCCTGGCGAGAGCGCTGACACCTTCACCGACCATGACGATCGCGACGATGACAGCGATAATCGCCATGCTGAACTGGTAATCGTACTTATCGAAGGAATTCAACAGCGTGATCCCGATACCACCGGCTCCGACAATTCCGACGACAGTGCTGTGACGGAGATTGATGTCGAGCCGGTAAATCGACAGCCCGACGATCCGGGGCATCACCTGCGGGAGGACGCCGTAGAGATACGTCTGGACGGGCGTCCCACCGGCGGCAGTGATTGCCTCCATCTGCCCACGGTCGATATCTTCGATCTCCTCTGCGAGGAGTTTCGCGAAGAATCCGATCGTTTTGAACGCAAGTGCAAGGACACCAGCGAGTGGACCGAACCCGACCGCTTTGACCATGATGATCGCAACAATGAGCTCGTGGAGCGAGCGCGTGACGGCAACGATGCTGCGACCGACATAGTAGACTGGCTTCGGCGAGAGGTTATTCGAAGCCATAATCGCGACCGGCACGCTGACGATGATGCCGATTGTCGTGGCGACAATCGTCATCACGATGCTCTCGACGATGCCCTGAATGAGGAGTTCCCGTTGCGACGGAGTGTATGCCGGTGGTAGCATACTCGTGATGAGTTCGACACCGGCTCCGATCCCGCGAACAAATCGGCTGGGGGAAATCCGAAGGTTCCAGAAGCTATACGCGAAGAACAACAAGATAAGCCCGTAGATGAGGTACTTGACTTTCTTGTTGTAGAAGACTGTGGGCCGCTCCCAAGATCCTTCAACGGTCGATCCAGATTCAGCAGCCATATTGATTAGTCACCTCGTTCGGCAATGACGTCATCAGCGTCAGTGCTGTTACCAGCACTCGGCTCTTCACGGTCCGCAATTGATTCACCACCGCGATAGATCTCGTCTCTGGCTGCCTGATCTAGGTCGTCAGGTGGGCCGTTAAAGACGATTTCACCGTCACTGAGGCCGATTATCCGGTCCGCGTAGTCGACCGCTAGATCGACTTCGTGGATGTTGATGATGATCGGGATATCGTCTTCGTGGGCGATGTCTGTCAAGAGGCTCATGACCTCTCGGGAGGTGTCAGGGTCCAGCGCGCTCGTCGGCTCGTCAGCGAGCAGGATTTTCGGCCGCTGAATGACGGCACGGGCGATACCAACGCGCTGTCGCTGGCCGCCGGAAAGTTCATCTGCACGGTTGTTCTCGACACCCTCCAGATTCACCCGACTGAGAATCTCGCGTGCGCGCCTGATGTCCTCTGGAGGGAAGTTCCGCCGGAACGCGTTCCACGTACTGAGATAGCCCAGGCGACCGGAGAGGATGTTCTCCATGACCGTCAGGCGCTCTACGAGATTGAACTCTTGGAAGATCATGCCCATATCGCGACGGACATCGCGAAGGGCTGATTTCTCCAGCCCGGTCACCTCTGTATCGTCAAGCGAGATGCGCCCGCCAGTTGGCTCGGTCAGCCTGTTGATGCTACGAACGAGCGTGCTTTTTCCGGCCCCGCTTGGCCCGATAATCGCAACGATCTCGTTACCACTGACTTCGAATGAGACACCTTTGAGTGCTCGATCACCGGAGTCGTACGTTTTTTCCAAATTATCTACAGTGAGCATTATTTGGGTCTCTTCTTAGCCTTCGATGTTGTCGATCTGGTACGTGATATCGTTGTTCTCCTGAATCTGGAGGATGATATCGTAGGTTGTAGCGTAATCAATCTCTGTCCACGTTCCGCGACCACCGAACACCTCCGCGATTTTGGTGTCCGAGTAGTCGTAGTCGATGAACGCCGCCCTGATACCCTCCTGAAGCTCCGGCTTCAGGTTGTAGCGGTAACAGAAACTCGTCGTGGGGAACGGATTGCTGGCCCACACGACTTTGAGGTTCGTCGGGTCGATGTTGTCTGCTTCTGCAACGCGCGTGACACAGGTGCTACAAACGGGGGCAGCGTCGTAGTCGTCGTTTGCAACGCCCAGAATGCTCTGTTCGTGGCCGCCGGAATAACTCACCTCGTAGTCTTCGCCTGGAGTGACGCCCTGGTTCGAGAACAGCGCACGCGGGGCGAGGTTCCCGGAGTTGGACGAGGGCTCGGCATGTGCGACGCGCTTGCCTTCGAGGTCCGCCAGCGAGGAGATATCGTCGTTATCTGCCTGCGTAGCCAGCCACAGCCGATAGCCGAAGTCACCTGCCTTCGAAATCTGGAGCGAGAACGGGACAGCACCGGCCAGGTTCACAGCAAAGGGCGTCGGCCCAGTAGAGAACCCGGCGACGTGGAGGCGTTCGGACCGCATCGCCTCGACCTGGGACGCGTACGAGTTGAGGGGGAAGTATTTGACGGGTTTCCCGGTCTCTTCGGCGATGTTGTCCATCAGCGGCTGCATCGTATCTCGATAGACCGCCGGGTCTTCCGTCGGCGTCATCGCAAACGCAATACGGTCCGGGTCAATGAGCTCGTCTTCATTATCGGGAGTACTCTGGACGGGGTCACCGTAGCGAGGCTTCTCGCGTTCCTCCATGTTCTTCAGGTCCTGTAGAGACCCTGTCTCGAACCCGGCCTCGATGAGCGTCTGCATCAACTGCGGGAACTCCGGATTCGACGGATCGAACTCGGGGTAATCGTTACTCTGTCCGGACCCACCGTCACCGCTACTGGACCCGTCACTACCGTCTCCGCCGGATGTTTCGGTGCTCTGACTGCTCTCCTGAGAACAGCCTGCAACGCCTGCTGCGAGCGCAGTAGCGCCGATTTTTAACACAGATCGTCGGTCAACTGGGTTCTGTTTCATTGTCGACGCAGACATATGCGAAATCTGGGTTAAAAAGTATTTATGTTTAAATCTGACAAAACCATAATTACCTCGTATCGAGTTTTAGGCTCTCTTCATATAGAATTTAGAATAAGTATCAGAATTCAGTATATGACAGGCTCTATATACTAGCCGGTAATCGAGGGAGATTTTCCGGTCTCCGCAGGGGCCATGGCGATATTCAAGCTAGCCTCAAGGCCAACACCTATTACCCATCAGTATATTTGTCTCCATATAGAACATAGTAGTATATAGACTATATAAAAATGACGGAACCACCGTTTGTAAGATAAGATGACTGTAATGAGTGCAATCGCGAATACGGCTGTTTTCGGAGGTATAGAGGGGATAACTGTCGATACTGAGATACTACACCTTTTTATTGCAGGTGCACTGGGTATGCTGCTTGGGCTTGAACGAGAGTGGGCAAACAAGTCAGCAGGAATCCGCACGTTTACGCTGACCAGTCTGGTCGGCGCTGCCGCAATGTCTCTCAACGAGACGATACTACTTGCCTCGGGAGGGGCACTGGTACTCGTACAGGGCGGATTACTCGGAATCCGGGGCATAGTCGCACAGTGGACCGGCGACGATGGTGAGCTAGATTCTGGCCTGTCCCTGACAACATCGACTTCACTCCTTGTCGCGTACGCGGTCGGGATTCTGGTTGGAGCCAACCACGTCCTTATCGGCGTCATTATTGGCATCACGTCGTCATTCCTGCTCGTCCTTCGAAGGGAGTTACACGAGTTTGCGAACCAGCTATCGCGAGAGGAAGTACGCAGCGCCGGTGAGTTTGCGATTATTTCATTTGTCGTGTATCCGCTCTTGCCCGGCGGAACGTACGGGCCATGGGATGCGATTGATCCGAAACTGGTCTGGATGCTCGTGATCGCAGTCAGCGGGATCGGGTTTGTGAACTATATCGTGATGCAGCGATACGGCAGTAAAGGGATCGCTGTCACCGGCTTCTTCGGCGGCTTGGTGAACTCAACTGCAGTGATCGGCGAAATCGCGGGCCGGGCAAAGAACAACACTGGGATCACAGAGCTCGCGGTGGGAACGATACTGATCGCTGATGCGGCGATGGCGGTCCGTAATTTAGCGATCATCGTTGCGTTCGTCCCCGAGTCGGCAGTCAGTGTTGGACTACCACTTGGCCTGATCGCTATCAGTGGCGTCGGACTCGCATATTACGATAGCGACTGGGAGGGTGATCTGGAACTGGATTTTGACTCGCCGTTTAGCAGCGCGAACGCGCTAAAATTCGGCGTGCTCTTCCTTGCCGTCTTGATTCTCACTGCTGGCGCACAGCGCATATTCGGAACAGCCGGATTCCTGATTACGAGCTTCCTCAGTGGCATCGTCTCGAGTGGCACGACGACAACGACTGCAGTGACGCTGACGTCGACAGGACAGATATCGCCGGCAGTCGCGGCACAGGGTGTGCTGGCTGGGACGCTCTCCAGTATCCTCGTGAAAATCGGGTTTGCAACGAGTATCAACCGTTCACTGCTGTCACCGGTCGTACGAAAATCGCTCTACTTGTCCCTCATCGGGATCGGTGGCGTGGTCATCAGCGTCCAATTAGTATGAACGGGCAAAGCTATCGGCGTGTTTCGAGGGTTGTCGCGGTCCCTACAGCCAAGAAAGTGCCTGTGATCTCGGCAGCAGCGGCTGCTACGGAAGCGTCACGGTTTGAGACGGAGGATTCTAGATGACATACACAAGTGCAATTATCGACCTCGACGGTACGGTATATCGTGGTGATTCGTTAGTTGAAAACGCCGCCGAAGGCGTACAGACGGTGCGTGAAGCGGGGCTTTCGACGCTATTTGTTACTAACAAGCCGATTGACCGGCGAGAGAAGTATTGTGAGAAGCTGAACGCGCTGGGCATTGATTGCAGCAGTGATGACATAATCACGTCTGCCACTGCAGCAGCGGATTATCTATCCGCGCAGTATCCGGAGCGCAAAATCTATGTTATCGGCGAGGACGCCTTGGTTGCGGAATTGCGCGCCGCTGGGCTGGACACGACAACCGACCCAGAGCGAGCAGGCACCGTGATCGCGTCACTTGATTTCGGTTTTGATTACCAGACGCTACAGGATGCGCTAATTGCACTCACTGAGAACAACGCGGTTTTCGTTGCCACCAATCCGGACCGGACGTGTCCTGTAGAGGGGGGTGAGATACCCGATGCGGCAGGGATGATCGGAGCGATAGAGGGAGTGACTGGGCAGGAATTGGACCAGTTGATCGGTAAACCGTCCAACGTAATCCTGCAGATGGCTCTGGAACGGGTCGGTGGAGAGCCGGACCGCTGTCTTATGATCGGTGACCGGCTTGGGACAGACATCAGAATGGGAAACCAAGCTGGAATGGAGACGGTACTGCCACTAACTGGCGTTACCAGTCCGGCGGACTTAGCGGAAAGTGACGTGATTGCTGACCACGTTGTGACCGACCTGTCAGAGCTGGCAGCGATCGTAGAAAACGGATAATAGGGCCGGGCTGGAACGAGGAGCGGTTACCCGTTCCCACTGCACCGCAGCCTCAAATATCAGTCGAGCACGCCGGGGTAGTCAGCGATGATTCCGTCAACACCGGCCTCGACCAGTTTCTCCGCCTGATGCCATGTCGTTATCGTGTACGGGATTACTTTCCGACCTTCCTCGTGAGCGGTCTCGACCAGATCGATCTCAGCGAAACCTGGGTCTTCGAGGTAATAATCCTCGTTGAAGAAGGGGGTGTTCATAATCATGTTGTACGGCGGCTGGATGTACTCTGCGTCCAGGTCACGGACAACAGCAAGGCCCTCTTCGATTGAATCCCAGAGCAAGTACGCTATCGGAATATCGGGGTCTGAGTTTTGGACAGACTGCAGCGCAGCCTTTTGGAACGACTGGACAATAAAGTCGTTCTCGTGAGTGGAGAGGACATCAAGTGCCTGTTCGGTAAACGGGTCCCAGGTCTCGACAGCGGATGCTGACGCGTCATCATTGGGCGAGACACCTGCAGCTTTCCACTCAATGTTGAGCGGGATGCTATCCGGAGTGGCTTCCACGAACTCGTCTAATCGGGGTATCGTCTGACCGCTGTCACGGATTTCGGCGTTCAGCACAGTCTCTACATCGTTCTCCCAGACGTATCCGGATTCATCTGTCAGGTTATCCAGCTTATCGTCGTGGAAAACGACGATTTCGAAGTCTTCGCCCTTCCAGGGCTTACCGCCCGCAGGAACGAGGTCACACTCCATCATGTCGGTGTCGTACCCCTGACTGCGACGCCCACCGTACGCTGCCTGTTGGACGGCAGCAATGGTGTTTTGAGGATACAGACCGCGGTAGCCGCGGTGTGCAGCCAGAATCGGTGTGGTAGCGATAGGCGGCTCGGTACTGTCGTGGTCGTTTTCCCTGGCAGCCCCAGTTCCAACGATGGACCCCAGAGCGGCGGCAGACGTACTCTTCAGCACAGTTCGACGGCATATGTCTGGTATTCGAACTATTCCGTGGGCCATTACCTACACAATCTATATATAACTATTGATTGGTAATATTGGTATATACTGTTTTGTTTACCTGAGTTTATTTACGCTGTAGAGAGCCAGCAATGGCTGTAGAATGGGAGTATATATTGGTATATAGTATAAATATTAGTAGAAGGGATGTTGTAGTTATGTTGAAACGACAGGTAGCGCCCGAAATAGCCGGAAGTGTCGGTGTTTGGCTTTCTCGCCAGCAACGACTCTGCGATAGGGCTCCCCTGTTATCAGGTGAGCCCAGTGTTTGTCTCGGGTTTACAGCTGTGAATTCAGATGGTACAATCGATAGTCCCGGCTTGTTCGAGTGATTGTGCCGCCGCTGCGTGATAGATGGCTTCGCCCGTCTGTGGATCGAACAGGTGGAGTCGCTCAGCATCAAGCGTCAACGCGACTTGGTCTCCCGGCTCGACGGCGGTTCGAGGCTCTGCGTGCAGCTTGAACGCCTGATCGCCAGTCCGACACTCCAGCAAGAGGCTATCACCGAGCGGTTCGGTAACCGTTATCTCAGCGGTAAACGAACTTCGGTCGGCCGAATCAGCTAACGACAGGCTCTCGGGCCGAATGCCCAGCAGTGCCTGTCCTCCGGCTGCTGTTTCCAGTCCGTCACCCTCGGGTAGCGGTACGCGAAACGTCGGACCGACGGCCTCGTATTCGCTTCCGTCATGGATGATATCCACAGAGAGCATATTCATCGCGGGGTCGCCGATGAACTCCGCGACAAACCGGGTCTCTGGATAGTCATACAGCCGCTGTGGACTGTCGACCTGCTGGATGCGGCCGTCGTTCATCACGACCACCCGATCACCAAGCGTCATCGCTTCCGTCTGGTCGTGAGTAACGTAGATAGTCGTGGTGCCAAATTCGCTGTGGAGTTTCGCCAGCTCAGCCCGCATTTTGATGCGGAGTTTGGCATCAAGGTTCGACAGCGGCTCGTCCATGAGGAACACCTCTGGGTCCCGGACCAGTGCCCGACCGAGTGCGACTCGCTGTCGTTCGCCGCCGGATAACTCACCGGGCGTCCGGTCGAGGAGATTCTCGATGTCAAGCACCGCTGCGGCTTCCGCCACTTGGCGGTCGATTTCCTCGTCACTGAAGTCGCCGGCGGACTTCATCCCGAACGTGATGTTCCGGCGCGCGGTCATGTGAGGGTACAGCGCGTAGTTCTGGAACACCATCGCAACGTCCCGGTCTTTCGGTTCAACCCCGGTGACGTCCTGATTGCCCATTTGAATCGTGCCGTCAGTGGCCTGCTCTAGCCCGGCGATCAGCCGGAGCGTGGTGCTTTTGCCACAGCCACTCGGCCCGACCACGGTCACGAACGCTCCGTCCGGGATCTGGAGGTCGATATTTTTCACGGCGACGACACCATCGAATTCCTTTCGTACGTCCTGTAAGGTTACGTCAGTCATAATTTCCTCTCATTTTTGTTGAATCGTGAACGTCTCCAGCAGCTGTCGTCGGAACAGCACTAGCAGCGCCAGCGGTGGCAACAGGGTCAGCATCGACCCGGTCATCACCATGGACCAGGCCACTTCACCGGTGCTGGCCTGGCCGCGAAGCAGACTCAGCCCGACCTGTGCGACCTGCAGGCTTTCAGCGTTGATGATCACCAGCGGCCAGAGGTACTGGTTCCACGTGTAGACGAACATGATCACCGACACGCCCACGAGAACGGCGCGGGACATCGGAACCAGTACCGACCACAGAAACCGCAGCGGCCCGACACCGTCGACCTTTGCCGTCTCAACGAGCGAGGCTGGAATCGACAAGAAGTGCTGGCGCAGGATGAACACGGTCGTCGCGCTGGCCAGATACGGGACCGTGATCGCGAAGAAGGTGTTACTCATGCCGAGCTCTGTCGTCAGGCGATACAGCGGCACAAACCTGACCGGGACCGGGAGCAAGAGAGTAAAGAGGATAAACAGGAACACGGCGTTCTTGTACGGGAACCTGTAGTAGACGATCACCAGCGCGGCCAGCAGCGACACGACCAGTTTCCCGACGACGACGGCAACAGACATCAGGAACGAATTGAGCATAAATCGCCAGAATTCGAGGCCAATGAGCGCACGCCGGTAGTTCGACAGCGCGTGGCCGCCGGGAGCCAGATCGCCGATAGACGTAACGATACCCGCCCGCTTCGTGGAGACGAGTGCCGCGATCAACACTGGCAATATGATCAGGAACACGATTGTCGCTGCAAGCACGTGCAGCGTGAGCTGCTCCGTCTCGAATCGCCGAATGCGTTCACTGGTAGTTCGTCCCGCAGACCGGGAGCGCTCAGCAGCGGCGGTCAACGCAGTAAGGAGTGAGCCGAGCATTTTATCCTCCGTAGTAGGCATATCTGTCGCTCAGCCGGAACTGACCGTACATCAACAGCCCGACGGCGACGAACAGCACAACGGACTTCGCCGAGGCGAAGCCGAACTCGTAGAACTGGAAGGCGGTCCGGTAAAGGTCATAGATGAGGATGTTCGTCGCACCGGCGGGCCCACCCTTGGTCATGAGGTCGACCATCGCGAACGTCCCGAAAAAGCCGTAGATCGTGTTCATGATGACCAGAAACACGAGCGTCGGCGAGATGATCGGGACGTACACGCGGAGCAGTCGCCGCGTTCGGGAAACGCCATCGAGTTCGGCGGTCTCAGTCAGCGACTCGGGAACGTTGCCGAGTGCGGCTGTCATGAAGATAACGTTGTACCCGACCTGCTTCCACACCGCGGCGATCAGCACGACGACGAACGCCTGCGGACCATTGCTGAACCAGTTGACATCGACGCCAAAGGCCTCGATGTAGCTCGTGAAGATGCCGATGTTCGGGTGTGCAATGAACAGGAACACAAGCCCGGCGACGGCCGGCGGCAGTGCGTACGGCCAGATAACCGCCACCAGATACACTCCCTTTCCGACATCAATCTCGTGGATAAGGAAGGAGACGCACAGGGCAACGGCCATCACGCCGACGACGACACACGCAGCGAACAGTACCGATATCAGGACGCTCCGGAGATACTCCGAGGAGCTGGCTAACCGTCTGTAGTTCTCTAGCCCGACGAACACGTCACCTCGGGCAAGCGAGGCCCGGTACAAACTGAGTCCAACTGCACGGACCGTCGGGTAGTAGAGGAACACCAGCGATACGACCATCGTCGGTAACAGCAACACGCCGGCCTGCAGGCGGTCTGTGAAGACTTCGCGCGTGGACATTAGCTGTAGTATCGGTCCAGTTCGTCCTCGACAGCCGACTTCAGCTCGGAGAGCCCCTCGTCGACGCTGACATCGCCACTGAACAGCTCGACTGACATATCTTGAATTGTTGTCTGGACCTGTCGAGCTGGGCCGATGAGCATCCGCTTCGTCGCCGGCGTGCTCTCGGCCTGTGTCAACTGGTCGAATGCGGTTCGGTACATTGGGTTCTCCGCAAACCAGCCGTCGTTTTCGAGCTGTTCGACAGCGCTCTGTCGGATCGGGTAGTAGCCGGTCCCCTTGTGCCAGGTGATCTGTGACTCCGGTCGTCCCATGAATTCGAGGAAGCTGCCGATGTCGTCCTGGCGCTCCTGTGGCAGTCCGGAGGGAACGAACCACGAAGCACCACCGATAACCGGCCCGGTTCGGTCACCGTCAATTGTTGGGTAGAAGGCGTTGTCCACCTCGAATCCGTTCTCCTCCGCGCCGGAGCGGATACCAGTGACCGATGCTGTCGAGGTCATCAACATAGCGGCTTTCCCGGTAAGGAATGTGGACGTTGCTTCCCCCCAGGCCTCGATCCCGGGGTTGCTGAACAGACCGTTGTCAGCCATTTCGTGCCACCACTCGTACAGCGACCGGGCCGTACTGTTGTCCGTCTGCATCGTCGTCGGTTGGCCGGCATGGCCGTTCTCGGCGTCAAGTAGCGTCTGTCCGTCGACGGAGTAGAAGTGCTCGACGAACCAGACGTGGTTCGGCCAGGTGAGCCCGGCTTCGGTGACTCCTTCGTCGACGAGCGTCTGTGAGTAGCTACGCACTTCCTCCAGCGTGGTCGGTGGGCTGTCCGGGTCAAGCCCGGCTTCCTTGAACGCCGACCGGTTGTAATAGAGAATAGCGTTTGAGTTGTTGAACGGCATCGATGTGAGCGTATCATCGATGGTGAAAAACGAGGTCACGTTCGACAGAAAGTCATCGACCGGGTAGTTGTCGGAGAGCAAGTTCTCGACGGGCTCGACTGCGTCCGTATCGAGGACTTGTTGGGCGAACAGACTGTCGATCTGGAAGACATCAGGGACCTCGCCGGAGTCGAGTGCGCTCAGTGTGTTCGTCAGCACTCCCTCGTAGGAGTCCTGAAACACGAGGTTGGCGTTGATGTCTGTCTCGGACTGGAACTGGTCGACCAGCCCCTGCAGCGTCTCACCGTTGGTCCCGCCCATGGCATGCCAGATAGTGAGACTGTCTTCATTGACCGGTCGGACGCTGGCACCGCTGCTACTGCTACACCCCGCTAAGCCCACGGTCCCGACCGTGAGCGCAGTCCCTGAGGCTTTCAACACCGACCGCCGCGATACACCGTCGTACCCGCCACCACTTTGCACCATATCCTGTGCCAGCAAGGCATGAAAAATGAATGATTATAATTGCTCTCTATACGGTCCAATATGTATACAAAGGTATTATGATAGGACAGTAGGCGCTGTCCGTTGCGATGGCGGCTACTGCGTGTCTGTCGGTCCGGAAACACGCTACCGAAGTTCCGGTCCAGTCACGTCATATCAGAAACGCATGAATCGTACCCACACCGTCAGTGTGCGCCTTTTGACAATTATAGGCACTGATTCGGCGTATGCTGAACCAGCCGTTAATTACGTTATCCGCTTACCGGGCGGTGTGACACTGTTCGACTCGACGACACTCAACGAGCTGCCATTAGACAACCGAGTTGGCCTTGCTCCGATGACACGGGTGAGCGCCACTGACGACGGCCGTGCGACGGCGGAGATGGCCCAGTACTATCAGCGGTTCGCTGACGGTGGGTTCTCGTTTCTCATTACAGAGGGGACGTATCCCGACGAAGCACATAGCCAGGGGTATCTGAACCAGCCCGGACTGGCGACCGACACGCAGGCAGCGTCTTGGCAACAGGTTACGGAGACAGTCCACGAGGCTGGTGTCCCGATTTTCGCACAATTGATGCATGCCGGTGCACAGAGTCAGGGGAATCCGCATGTTGCGGGGGAACAGACGATCGCCCCCTCAGCGGTACAACCGGACGGGCAAAAGGCCGAAGCCTACGGCGGAAGCGGAGACTTCCCGACGCCCAAAGCAGCCACAGTCGATGAGCTTGCCGACATCCGTGATTCATTCGTCACCTCGGCGCAGAACGCCATCGACGCGGGGTTCGACGGTGTCGAGATCCACGGTGCGAACGGGTATCTCCTTCACGAATTCCTCTCGGCTGACTTCAACCAGCGTGACGACGAGTACGGCGGTGAACCCGCAAATCGGGTACGCTATCCGCGCGAGGTTGTCGCTGCGGTCGACGAGGCCACACCTGCCGATTTCGTTGTCGGTATCCGAGTCTCACAGTCGACGGCCCTTGATGAAGACCACCGGTGGCCCGAAGGCGAGGACGCCGCCGCGGTGTTCTTCGACGAACTGTCGGCGGCTGGGGCCGACTACATCCACGTTACTGAACCCGATGCGACCACGCCAGCGTTTGGCGACGATGGACCAACCCTGGCCGAGGCCGCGGCCGAATACGCCGCGGATGAGACGGTCATCATCGACAACGGCGGGCTTGGGACGCCTGACGCGGCCCGCGAGAAGGTCGATGCCGGTGCCGACCTCGTAACACTGGCGACGAGTGCACTCGCCAATCCGGACTGGCCTGACAAAGTCGCAGCGGGCGAGGAACTGACTGCGTTCGACCCTGCTAAATTCCTCGCGCCGTCCGCTGCACTCTCCGAGCATGAAGTGCAGACAGGCGGTGCCTCAGCCGACGACTGAGAGTGATTGCTGTGAGACAGTCTCCGCTCGCTCTCAGAGAGTCAAACTGTTCGACACAGCGGCCATAGCTGTCAGGGCCACGTGTCTGAAAGCCGTGTGATAAGGAAAACAGCCGTTCCAAGAGACCTCTTCTCTGCGGGCCGATAGAAAACGATGTGTGTAGTTTGCCAGCCGAATACATCAAAAATATAGAAAATGAGAACGACTAACTAGGTCTGTTGAGACGTGAGTGGTACAGATGCCAGAGCCAGTCATCGCATCGGTCGGTGCCTCACCGCTCGGCCGCACAGACCTCCCGGGCCGCGACCTGTTCTCAGTGGCCCTTGCAGAGGCGTTCGACGAACTGCCCGACCCTGCCGAGATCGTCGAGGCGGTGTACGTCGGGAACCAGTCGGAGAGCTACGAACACCAGATCATGCACGGGACGCTACTGGCCGAATGGGCCGGCCTCCGTCACGTCCCCGCCGAGCGGGTCGAGGGGTGTGCCGCCGCGGGCGCGCTCGCGCTACGCCATGCAGTCAAGGACGTTCGCAACGGCGAACACGAGGCGGTGCTTGCCTGCGGCGTCGAAAAAATGACGTCTGCGGGCACCAGCGGCGCGACAGATGCGCTCTCGGCGGCATTCGACCGCGCCATCGAGCAACGCTCCGGCATCACCGCACCCAGCCAGTACGCACTGCTCGGCCAGCGCTACCTCCATGAGACCGACGCCACGGAGCGAGACCTTGCCGAGATCGCAGTGAAGAACCACGCCAACGCCGCTCGCAACCCCCGGGCGCAGTTCCCGAAAGAGATCGACGTGGCGACCGTGCTGGAATCGGACCCTGTCGCCCCGCCACTGAAGCTCTACGACTGTGCGCCGGTCGGAGACGGTGCCGCCGCCGTCCTCGTGACGACCGCCGAACTGGCGGCCGAGCTTGACCAACCACAGGTGCGCGTCGCTGGCAGTGGGGCTTCTGCGAACAACATCGCAGTCGCTGAGCGAGATATGACCGATATCGCGGGCGCTCGCGTCGCCACCGAGACGGCCTACGAGGAAGCAGGTATCGACGCCACGGCCGTCGACATCGCGGAGGTCCACGACGCTTTCACCGTTTGCGAGGCGCTGCTTGCCGAGGCCGCCGGCTTCGCTCCCGCAGGAACGGGCTATCAGAGCTACCTGCCACCAGCGGAGCGGGCTGACGGCTGGACGGACGTGCAGTTGAGCCCGAGTGGGGGACTGAAGGCCCGCGGTCACCCTATCGGTGCCACCGGGCTCTTGCAGGCGCTCGAAGCCTACGAACAGCTCACGGGCGGTGCGGGCGACCGGGCAGTCGAGGGTGCCGAGACAGCTCTGTTGCTCAACGAAGGAGGCGTCGGGGATGCCGTCACCGTCAGCCACGTGCTCACGACGGCGGAGGCACCATGACGGGCAGCGACCTCGATGCGACCGACCCGCGGACGCTACCGGGCTTCTTCGACGCCCTCGCAGACGGCGAACTTCTGGGCGGAGTCTGTGCGGACTGTGGACAGGTCCTGTTGCCGCCGCGACCGGCCTGCTACGCCTGTGGCAGTCGCGCTGTCGACGTCGAATCGCAGTCCCGCGAGGGCCAGATATTCTCGTACACAGCGGTCCACACGCCGCCGCCGGCCTTCGAAGCGGACGCGCCCTACACGGTCGCCGTCGTGGAACTCGCGGACGGTGGCCGCCTGCTTGGGCGCGTCGCCGCCGACTACGCCGATGTCACCATCGGGGACCCGGTCGAACTCACGGTGCGTGAGCCGACGGCCACAGAGCAGGAAATCGCCCTTGACTACGAGACCGACTGGCCGGTTCACGTCTTTGAGCCGCGATGATAGACAGGCGACGGTGAGACAGTGTCGGCCACCGTAACCCGTCGACGCTGCTGATGGGGTGTACGGTTATCGTCGGCAGAGTAGGTTATCGTCGGCAGATTCGGAGAGCGGTCGGTCAACCAATGTTTCCGTCGTCGATCTGAGACCAGGTATCCAGACCGACGCGGAGAGCGGCTTTGAGCGCCCCGAGGACGACGGGACCGAAGAGCAGTCCCATAACCCCGAATGCGTATGCCCCGCCGAGGATACCGAGGAGGATGACGGCCGGATTGAGCTTTGCGTACCTATCGACGGCGAACGGCCGGAGATAGTCGTCGGTGAGTCCAACAATGATGACACTGTAAAGGAATAACCCGACAGCAAGCAGTGGCTCGTTCGTGACATACAGGTACACTACTGCCCCACCCCAGACAGGGATTGTCCCGATGAGTGGGACCATCGCGAGCACGACCATGATAGCCGTCCAGAACAGCGCATTGGGAACGCCAGTGGCGGCGAGTCCGACGCCGGCGACAATTCCCTGAACGATGGCAACGAAGACGTGGCCGAAGAGGACGCCTAGCATCACGTCGTCGATTTCGTCGTAAAAATCACGCTGGACGTCCACCGGAAGGGGCACTGTTTGTTGGAGCCAGTCGACCAGGTCATCGCCGTCTTTGAGAAAGTAGTAGATCAGAAAAAGTGCCAACGCAATCCCGATGAGATGGAAGGTGACCGTACTGAACGCCTGGGTCGACCGTTCGAATATGATCGTTCCGATGTCCCGGCCGGAACTGACGAGTTCACCGGCGATATCGACCTCGCGGCCAGTAAGTTCCTTGATTCGGGATTCGACTACGTCAAGCTGCACCGGCTCGGTGCCCAGCTCTCGGAGTATCCGGTCAGCACTATCGGCCACCGACGCGAGGACAACTACGACCGGGGCGACGAATCCAGCGACTGCCAGCGTCACGAGCGAGAGTGCAGCGACCATCGGTGAGACATACGTTTCGAGGCGGACCTGTAGCGGATAGAGAACGTAGGCGAGGAGGACAGCACCGAGAATGTACTGGAGAAACGGCCGTATCAGCATGCCCGCTAGCACGAGGAGGGTGACGATGAGGGTGAGGACAAACCCCTTGCTGAGGTTCACGACTGCGAGTTTAACGACCGATGACAAAAAGATTCGATATCTTCACAGTGGTCTGTGTCGTCTCCGGTGTGCCAGAGCAGCCGTTAGCAAATGACCGATGGGCGGTTCGAACAAGATAGTAGCACTCCTGTGTCAGTCAGAAATGACAGACAACGCCCCAGCGTGTGCGGAGTACTTACTCTATTTCTAGCTGCCCACTTCCGCCGCCGTCCTCGCCATCAGTCTCGTCCCATTCGAGTTCGAACTCGATACTCAGTTCAGTCATGTTTCCTGCTGGACCTTCACGTTCAGCTTTGACTTCAAAGGTTGGTCGGGCAGGGGGAGCCAGCGTTACAGTCTCAGAGCCTGCTTTCAGGGTAATATCGTTTCCGCTGTCGAGATTGTCCGCGACTTTCCGGAGGTACGATGCAATCGCTTCTCGACTCTGGTTACTTTCTGACTTGAACAGAACTTCTTCGGGCATACGGGAGATGGTACACAGCCTGTCACAATAAACCCGCCCGCCGTACGACTAAACCACGATCAAATTTCGGTCTCTCGTCTCGGACGTTGGTATGCTCGGTGGAACACATCTCGACAAAATCTCGCCTACTCCCACCGCTGTGCAATCGTCTTCGCGTTGAACTATCCCGTTTCCGACATCCAAATGCTGACAGAACTCACGTTTCACGGTCTTGATATCGCCCGAGTCGAACCAGACGGCGATCTCATCGACTTCGTCGCAGACGAATTCCCCGCCGGGCAGCATTGCTGTTTGGACAGGCAGACCAACAGATACCCATCACGGCCGTCACGGCCGTCCGGGGACTGGAGTATCAAGATGGGGAGGGCGAGCCGAATTCAGGCGGTGTCGTCCGCGCGGACTTCTCAAGAGCATCCAGTTAACGGCTCGCCTGAAGGCCGGTGAATGGGTCTGACAACAGCGCTGTGCTGATGCGTTCTGTGCCGATAGTCACTCGGCCGCGCGATCCATCGGGTCTTCGAGTTCACCGGTGATCGCCTCGAACGCGTCTGTCGCGGTGAGAAGACCAACGACATCGTCATCTGCGACCACGAGGGCGAGTTCCTGATTTTCGGCCTGACACCGGTCGATGAAGTCACTGATAGTTGTTTCAGCAGCGACAGTCAGCGGCGAGGTTACCAGTTCTTCGAGGGTTGTCGCCCCCGAATCCAGCATTTCGTAGTTGTGCAACACTGTCGGGGCGTAGACGACACCGATGAACGAGTCCACTGAGTCTTTGATCAACGGAAAGCGGACGTATGGCATCCCGTCGATCCGGTCCATGTTCGTCTCGAAGTCGTCAGTCGTCGAGAGCGCGACGATGTCACTGCGATCAACCATGATCTCACTGACTGGCGTTGCGCCGATATCGAGGGCATTGATAACTTCACTTCGTCGCTCTTTGGAGATATCGAGTCGGCTGAGTGACTCACCCATCTCGCTGCGCAGTTCGGCGCGAGTGGTTGCGGGAGCGCTTTCGGCTTCTGATTCAGTCCACGAACGGGAGATTTTGACGCCGAAGAGGCCCAGCAACGCCTTCGCCACCCAGTCCGCTGCGATGATTACCGGATACATGAGTTTTGTCCAGACGTACAGCGGGCCCGAGCCGTATCCGGCGACGAGCTTGGCACGCTCGATTCCCAGATACGTCGGTGCCTGCTCGCCGATGATAACGTGCATGAGATTGACCACTACCAGCGCGAGGAGCACGGACAGCGTCGTGTGTCCGCCGCCGGTGACGCCAACCGCGCCCAGCAGGGGCTCCAGCACTGCTGTGATAGCCGGCTCAGCGACAACTCCCAGCCCGACACTACAGATGGTGATTCCGACCTGACAGCCTGTGAGGAATATCTCCAGCCGCTTGGTCATGTTCCAGGCGCGTTCAAGTCCACGTCCGTTGCCGAGAAACGCGTCCTCCTCAAACTGCCTGACGCGGGTCATCGCGAACTCGGTCGTGACAAAGAAGCTGTTTCCCAGAAGTAAGGCGACACCACCGAACAGACGGAGCCACGTTACCAGCGAGATAGGCATCAAACGCTGGTTTCTCTGGCCGTTATCTAAATCTACTGCCGCTACGCCGTGGTCGGACGCCCTATCTCGGTTTCCAACTCCACCTCCAGCAGTCGATACTGAATGCCTAGCGCCAGACTCAGTCAGCTGTTGAGTCGGAACTCGGTGAAATAGTACAGAAGGCTGACGTTCGGGAAGCCGCGGTCATTATCGGTTTAGCGCAGGTTGTTGACCTCGCCGACATTCTCGAAGAGTGGGGATACGGACAGTAGAGCAGTCTTGCGATGCTGAAAAAGTGTGCCCCGAAAACGGCTGTCTAGTGGCTCACGCGAAAATCTCGGCGCGTCGTGAAATCTGGGTAGAGAGCGCTTCCCAGCAGTCCGTTCTCCGATGTACGTGTCTGAAACGGAGAGCATCGCTGAGTGGTGAGGCTGCCGACGCCGACCAGCAACCGCTTAATACAGCCTGGCCGATTGTGATGGCGTCCCCTCGCACTGCAGTCGGTCTGCCGCAGTCTCGGAGAAATTACTCTTCACGTCGCTGTGAATCGTGTTTACTGTCGTGGGAGGCGACAGCGAAGTGAGACTGCATCTCGCTCGAGTCAATGCCATCGACATCCAGCGGGAGCCATTGCACTTACCCAGAAGTTAGTTACTAGCTTAGCCTTTGGTTAGCGCACGCTCTTTACACGCTACAGCAACAGTTTGGCATGCACTGTTGGAGACAAGAGAGGAGCATATACCGAGGCACGGAGTGATGCAGGGCAACACAGATTCCGGGGACAACCATGCGAGTGTCCTGCTCGTCGGTGCAACCCCAATGGATGCCAGAGTGATCTCTTGTGGGCTCAAGCGCGAAGACATCTCAATGGACATTGCAGCAGATGTCCGCACAGTAATCGACCGCCTGACGACAATGTGTGAGGACGAGACCACTGTGGCGTCCTCCTGTCTCGTCGCTATCGACTTCACGACGGCCCCGGCCGACGGGCTAACCGTGCTCAACGCGATACGGGCGAGCCCCCGACTGCAGACGCTTCCAGCTATTGCGCTTGTCAATCACACAGTGGCCCCAGACGAGGCGAAAGAGCGCATACAGAGTGCGTACGAGCACGGCGTGAACGGACATATCTCGGGTGCCAGCGACATTGAGACCTACGCCGATGCCATTCAGGAGTTCGCCGCATTCTGGTTCAGCCAGGTGTCGCTACCGCCACAGTCGTTATATTCCGACAGTGCAACAATATCGTATGACTGATGTCTTTTCGGACGCTGAAAGTTCGCTCTTACCCGAATCTCTCCAGCAGAGCGTGTCTCTCGTCTCAAAGAAGTGGCATCCGGCCATCATCCGCTGTCTGGCGACGAGCGATGGACTGGGCTACAGCGACCTCGAGGACCGACTGGACGGTGTCTCCGCGAAGGTCCTAACCGACGCGTTATCTGAGCTTCAGGAACACGATATCATCGACCGGACCGAGGTCAGCCAGCAACCCCTCCGCGTTGAGTATACGCTAACCGAACGTGGGGATGAATTGGAGGGAGTCATTCAGTCGCTCGCGGACTGGGGCGAGACACATCTTGACAGTAACGATGAAGAACGCGTTGTCTTGATAGCTGACGACGATACGCGTGTCATCACCATGCATGAGACGTGGCTGGAAGACGAGTACACTGTCCGGACAGCACGAGATGGAAAGGAAACGCTAGACCAACTCGACACGGACGTGGATGTCGTCGTCCTTGACCGACGGATGCCGGGACTGACGGGTGATGAAGTGCTCGACTGGATCCGCTCGCAGCGCTACGACACTCGCGTGGTTATGGCCACTGCCGAAGACCCAGAAGTCGAAATCCTCGAGATGGGGTTCGACGAGTATCTCACCAAGCCGGTGCTGAAAGATGAGTTACAGTCGGCCGTGGCGAACCTTATCGAGCGAGCCGAGTACGACGAGCAAGTCAGGGAGTTGCTGGCACTCCGGTCGAAGCTAGCGCTGTTGGAGGCGGAAGTGCCGGGTGACGAGCTGGCAGCCGACGACGCGTACACCCGCTACCAGAAGCGCCTCGAGACGCTCGAACACGATATCGAGAACCCCTCAAAAGCCGCTGAAACAGCACTCGAACAACTACGGGCAAACAACACATAATGAGCACTGACAATATCGCGCAAGAAACAACACCTGAGACTGTCTTCGGCCGCATCGACGAGGCGGTTTTTGCGCTCGATACTGACTGGCAGTTCACTTACATCAATCAGCAGACGGCCGCGCTTGTCGACCGCGACCCGGCGACACTTCTCGGGGAGTCGCTCTGGGAGGTGTTTCCGGACAGTGCCGACTCGGCCGCGTTTGACGCGTGTCACAACGCGGTCGAGACACAGGAGCCCTGTCACTTCGAGATGGTGTTTGGCCCCCGTGACACCCGATTCGTAGTGCATGCATACCCGTCGAATGATGGGCTGACCGTGTGCCTCCGCGAACTGACAGCGGAACGCGAGCGAAAACTCGAACTCCAGCGCAGTCAACAGCTGTTCGAGTCCGTGTTCCACGAGACGGAGGACGCTATCATCGTTGCCGACACCGACCGCCGAATCACTGATTTCAATCCCGCGGCGGAGCGGCTATTCGGGTACGACGCGTCCGAGGTCATCGGCGAGAAGTCACAGTTGTTGTACGCTGATCCCGAGACGTTCGAGCGCCAGGGTGACAAACGGTTCAACGAGCGAGCCCCGCAGCGCCGCGACCGATACGTCGTCGAATACGAGCGGGCGGACGAGACAACGTTCGAAGGAGAAACAGTCGGAACGCCGCTCAAAAGAGAGGCGGGTGGGACGTTCGCGTTCTTCGCGACGGTCCGGGACGTGACGAGCCAACTCAACTACAAGCGCAGCATCGAGCAGCGCAATCGCGCGCTCAAGCAGTTTCACGATATAACGACTGACGAGAAGAAACCGTTCGCGACGCAGGCGGCGGCAGTGCTCAAGCTTGCGGTCGACTATCTCGATGTTGAAACTGGTGTGATAGCTGAGATAGACGGGCAGACGCGGATTCCCCGTCACGTATTCACTGCTGGGGAAACGGCAACAGCCACTGAGCGACGCCCCCTCGACACGACGTTCGATGAGCGCGTCGCGACGACCGGCAAACCGTTTGGGTTCCACGACGTGAAGGAGGCAGAGTTCACAGAGCACCGTGCCGCCGAATCGGGGGAGATAGCGGCGTATCTCGGCGTCTCAGTCACCGTCGACGACAAGCAGTACGGAGTCCTCAGCTTCTCGGACCGGGACAGCCGGGCGTCGGCGTTCTCAGAGAGTGAGGAAACGTTCGTCCGCACCGTTGCACAGTGGGCGGGCAAAGAGATCAGCAGACGGCGAAATCAGAAGCGAGCGAACGCCGAACGCGAACGGTTGCGGCAGATAATCGATATGCTCCCACAGCTGGTGTTCGCAAAGGATGAATCGGGAACGTTCCTGCTGGCAAACGAAGCTGTCGCCGACGCGTACGGGACCACGGTCGACGAACTGGAGGGGGCAACCGACGCCGAGTTCGCCGACAGCGAGGCGGAGGCCGAACAGTTTCGGGCTGACGATCGAGCCGTCATCGACTCCGGGGAGCCAAAGCACATCTCCGAAGAGTCGCTGACGACCACTGATGGAATAGAGCGGATTTTATCGACGAGGAAAATCCCCTACGACCCGGTCGACACACCCGGCGACGCCGTGCTGGGCGTCTCAACGGACATCACGGAACTCAAACAGCGCGAGGCCGAGCTGGAGATGCAATCGGCCGCGATGGAGGCATCGATGGACGGCATCTCCGTCCTCGACGACGACCGTGAGTACATCTACATGAACGAGGCGCACGCGGCGGTGTTCGGATATGACCCTGACGACCTCATCGGGAGTTCGTGGCGACGGTTGTACAGCGACGAGGAAGTCGAGCGAATCAGACAGGAGGTGTTTCCGGAACTGGAAGAGCACGGTCAGTGGCGCGGCGAGACGGTCGGACGGCAACGCGATGGGTCGCCGGTCACCCAGGAACTAGCGCTCTCGCTGCTCGACGATGGCAAACTCATCTGTACGAACCGTGACATCACGGAGCAGAAAGCCAGAGAGAACGTACTCGAACAGTACGAGGCGCTCATCGAAAACATGAACGAGGCAGCGTTCATCGTTGATGATGAGTGGCGACTCGCCTACGCAAACGAAAGAACGCTCTCGTTGGGAGATGTCGAGCCACGTTCGGTTCTCGGACAGGATATAATGGAACTGTTCGACGGCTTGGTTACCGACAAGGCTGATTACAAAACGTTCAACGACACATTAGAGCGAACGCTCGATGGGGAACAGGTCAATGAGCGGTGTGAAGTACCGCTGCAACTACCGACCGGGGAGTACATTCTGGAGTGTCTGTTCTCACCGTTCACCTCCGCCGGCGAACAACGGGCAGCAGTCGTTGCCCGTGATGTCACGGCACGGAAAGCACGCGAACAGGAACTAGAGCGCAAGCGGGCACGGCTCCGGGCGCTGTTCGACGAGTCGCCCGATGGCATTATTGTCCACGACGAGAACGGCGAGATTATCGACACGAACACCACTCAGATCGACCAGCTCGGCTACGAAGAGTTGTGCGGGGTGAATGTCGCCGAGTTCGAGGTCGGACATAGCCGGACGGAACTTCGTGCACTGTGGAGCGATATGGCACTTGGCGAAACACGCCGGGTTGAGGGGAATCACCGTCGTAAGAACGGGAGTATCTTCCCAGTTGAGGTCTGGGTATCGAAAACAGAGGTCCACGGGGAGATACGGTTTATCGCCATCTCCCGTGATATCAGCGATAGAAAAGCCCGCGAGCGGGAGATGGTCCGTAACCGCGAGTTCCTCGAGAAAACACAGAATATCGCGTCCGTCGGCGGCTGGGAAATCGACCTCCAGACAGATGAGCTGCGGTGGACGGACGAGGTGTATCGCATTCATGACTTGCCGCTCGATGCCGACGTTACTGTCGAGGACGGCATCGACTACTACCATCCAGAGGAGAGGCCGACACTCAATGCGGTGTTCGATCGGCTGGTCGAAGAAGGCGAACCGTACGACGAGGAACTGCGCATCGTCACTGCGGCTGATGCGGTCAAGTGGGTACGGACTGTCGGCGACCCCGAGTTCGACGACGGCGAAGTCGTCGGGGCCCGTGGTATCTTTCAGGACATCACCGATCGAAAGGAGCGAGAGCAGGACGTGCAGGAGCTGACAGAGCGACTTGACCTCGCCGTCGAAGGCGCGAATCTCGGTGTCTGGGACTGGGACATGACCACGGATGCCGTGACGTTCAACGAGCAGTGGGCGTCGATGCTCGGCCTCTCGTTGGATGAGATTGCCCACACGCTGGAAACGTGGGAAGAACGCGTCCATCCAGCGGATATGGACCGCGTCGAGGACGCGCTGGAGGCACATATCGCTGGGGAGGCAGAACTGTACGACTGTGACCATCGGATGCGGACAGCAAGTGGTGAGTGGAAGTGGATTCGGGACGTCGGCGAAGTCGTTGAACGTGATTCTGACGGCCAGCCGACCCGTGCTGTCGGTATCCACCTGGATATCACTGACCAGAAGCGGTCCGAGAACGCTCTCGAAGAAGAGCGTGATATGTTCGCACAGGGTCCCGCGGTCGTGTTCAAGTGGCAAAACGAACCCGACTGGCCTGTGGAATACGTCTCGGAGAACGTCACCGAGACGTTTGGCTTCACGCCGGAAGAGCTGGAGTCGGGTGACATCCCGTACAAGACGCTGATTCACGACGAGGACATGGATACGGTCACCGCGGAGGTGCAAGCAAACACCGACACCGAGACCGAACGGTTCAGTCACGACCCATACCGGATGGTCACGGCCGACGGCGAGGTGAAGTGGGTCACGGACAACACGAAGATCATCCGTAACGACGGCGAGATAACGCACTATCTGGGCTACCTTATCGATATCACTGACCGAAAGCGACTCGAACAGTCTCTTCGGCAGAGTGAGCAGTCACTGCGCGAAATGACCGAAGTCGCATCCGATACAGACCGTGGGTTCGAAGGCAAATTGGCCGCGATACTCGAACTGGGCTGTGAGCGACTCAACCTGCCGTATGGCTTCTTGACCCGTATCGACGATGGGACACAGCATATTGTTGAGGCGTCGGGTTCCCATTCAGAGCTACAGGCCGGGGCGTCCGCACCGATGTCGAAGGCGTACTGCCGGCGGACTATCGAGCAGGACGAACCGCTCACCATCCAGAACGCGGTCGAAGAGGACTGGCCGGACGACGTCGCGTATGAAATGTTTGGACTGGGCTGCTATGTCGGCGGGAAAGTGACCGTCAACGGCGAACTCTATGGGACACTCTGCTTTGCTGACCGCGACAACCGAGACCACCAGTTCGATGAAAGCGAGCGCGCGTTCGTCGAACTCCTTGTCCAGTGGGTGCGGTATGAACTCGCCGGTGAGGCCGTCGAGACGAAGCTCCGCGAACTCAACGAGACCGCGCAGCGACTCCTGTCGGCCAGCGACGCGTCGGAAGTCGCGTCTACCGCTATCGAGAGTGCAAAGCGGGTACTCGGCCTGCCGATGACGGGAATCTGGTGGTACGATGAGGGGAAGGACGCACTCATTCCGGCGGGACTAACAGATGAAGCGGGGGCGCTACTGGGCACGCAGCCGACGTTCGATGGAGAGGGATCGCTCGCCTGGGAGACCTTCGAGAGCGGCGAGGTGCGGGTCTACGACGACCTACAGGAAGTGGAGGCACGGTTCAACGACGACACACCGATACGCTCCGAGACCCTCGTGCCGCTGGGCGATAAGGGGATTTTGATAAGTGGGTCCACCGAACAGCGGGCATTTTCCGAGACCGACCGCGGGCTGTTCGAAATCCTCGCTGCGACCGTCGAAACGGCACTCAGTCGGGCCGAGCGCGAGCAGGTGTTGCGAGACACTCGCGAGCGACTGGAGCAGTCCAACGAAGAACTCGAACAGTTCGCGTACGCGGCCTCCCACGACCTGCAGGAACCGCTTCGGACCGTTTCGAGCTACCTCACGCTCCTCGAACGACGCAATGAGGAGGTGCTGGACGACGACGCGCTGGAGTTCATCGACTTCGCCGTTGACGGAGCCGAGCGGATGCGGGAGATGATACAGGCACTGCTGGCCTACTCGCGTGTCGATACTCGCGGGCAGGCGTTCGAATCAACCGATATGGATGCAGTGTTTGACACAGTCGCTCGAAACCTTGAGGTGAACATCGAAGAGTCCGGCGCGGTCGTGAACGTCCCCGATGCAGGCGGCCACGTCGTCGGCGACACGAACCAGCTCGTTCAGTTGTTCCAGAACCTCGTCGAGAACGGGATCAAGTACAGCGAAGAAACGCCACACGTGGATATTTCTGTCGTCCGGTCCGACGACGATACCGTCGAGTACGCGGTGTCCGACGACGGAATCGGAATGGAGCCGAGCCAACTGGACGATATCTTCGAAGTGTTCCAGCGACTCCACACGCGCGAAGAAATCAGCGGGACTGGTATCGGGCTCTCGATGTGCCGGAAGATCGTTGACCGACATTCCGGCCAGATACGGGTCAAATCGGCACCAGACGAGGGCTCGACGTTCTTCGTGACACTTCCCGCCGCAGGTGAGGAACATGAGTGAGCCGACGCCGCTTGTCGTCTCGGTTGAGGACAACCCGGCCGACGTACGACTCATCGAAGAGGGTGTCGCTGCCGTCGACCGGGATATCGACTTCCGCGTATACAACAACGGCCGAAATGCCATCGAACAGTTGACCGGCGATGGTGGCGTCCCCGCAGAGTCGGTACAATTAGTATTGCTTGATCTCAATATACCAGGCAAGTCAGGGCTTGAAATCCTCCGATATCTCCGCAAAGATTCGGAATTAGACGCTGTGCCTATCCTCACTGTGTCGAGTTCGGAGAACCCGGACGACATCCGCCGTGTGTATGAGTCGTCCGCGAACGCGTACTTGACGAAGCCGACCGACCCCGACGAATTTATCCAGATGATCACCGCCGCAGTGCGGTTCTGGATGCCACCAATCAGTAGCTCAACTACCAATGACTGACACACAGCAATACAATATCCTGCTCGTGGAGGACAATCCCAGCGACGCGCGGCTCATCAAAGAGTATCTCAAAGAGCCGGGCTGGTCGGGGCAGCAAACAGTGCCGACCATCCAGCACTTCGACCGGTTGTCTGCGGCGGTCGATGCCCGGGACGAATCGATTGATATTATCTTGCTGGACCTTGGGCTGCCGGACAGCAACGGGTTCGAGACGCTCGAAACGATGCTCGAAGCAGCCGGGGACGAACCTGTTGTCGTCCTCACTGGACTCGACGACGACAGCGTCGGGATTGAGGCCGTCGAACGCGGCGCACAAGACTTTCTCGTCAAGGGCGACATCAACCCGAAACTCCTCCAGCGGACACTAAGCTACGCTGTCGAACGTGAACGCCAGCAACAGGTGCTTGAACGACGTAACAAAGAACTCGCTCTACTCAATCAGGTCATCCGCCACGATATCAAAAACGACCTGACAGTCATTCTCGGCTGGGGTGATGCGCTCCGTGAACACGTCGAACCAGCCGGACAGGACCATCTTGAGCGGATTATGAATGCAAGCGAGCACATTGCCGGTATCGCTGAAACCGCCGGCGACTTTATGGAGATACTCGAAGGGAACAGGGAACCAGAACTCCATCCCGTTGCGCTCAAACCCGTTCTGCAGAGCGAAATCGAGAAGTCACAGTCCGCACACTCGGCGGCAACCATCACAGTCAACGGCGAACTATCCGAGACGCTCCAGGTTTCGGCAACCAATCTGCTCTCGTCCGTGTTCCGCAATTTACTGAACAACGCTGTCACACACAACAATAAGTCAAGCCCCGAGATCACAGTCGAAGTGGACGTCAGCCCGGATACAGTCGAGGTCTCCGTCGCTGACAACGGCCCGGGTGTGCCCGATAGCCAGAAGACAGAGATATTTGGTCGTGGGGAGATGGGGGCAAAGAGTCAGGGGTCAGGAATCGGCCTCTATCTCGTGGATACGCTGGTAGAGATGTACGACGGGACGGTCACGATTGCAGACCGCGACGAATGGGTCAGTGAGCCGGACGTGGATGGCAGCGTCTTCACAGTAACCCTCAATCGGGCCTGACAGCCGGTGACAGTTGCTCTGGCTAGCCTGCGTTCTGTTGGCCGGCACTTGTGACCACAGGTGTCCAGTGCGTTTGTCGGCCTGTTTCCGTCATATGGAGATAAAAAGGACATACAGGTAGCAACTTACCCTCTTTTTCGCAGACTCTCGCTCGCCGGCACGTGCAGTGTCACTTCGGTCCCGCCCTGAGTCACATCAACGGAGACATCGCCGCCCACCTGCTTGACGATCATCCGCACCATACAGAGGCCGATCCCCTGTCCGTGGTTTAGTGGCGTCTCTTCGCCCGTCCTGAGTACGCTTGCTTCCGCATCCGGCAGTCCAAAGCCGTTGTCTGCAACGGTAATACCGACCCAGTCGTCAGCGGTTTGCGAGAGCGTTACTGTAATCTGTCCATTCGAGTCGGGAGTAGCATCGGCGGCGTTTCCGAGTAATTCACTGACCGCTTCGCGCATGACAGTCGGGAGGTGTGGTGTCACACCATCTGGCAGGTCGTTCCTGATTCTTGTCTCGGCGACGAACTCGTCAGCTCTGGCGGTCGCGCGGGCAACGAGTTCGTCTACCGCCGTGGTGGCTTGCGAGTGTCGTTGTTCTTCAAGCACCTGTCCAATCTGCCGTGTCTTTTCGGTCATGTCGGTCCACTTATCCAGAATCGCTTCAATGCGCTCGAAGTATCTCGACTGCGCTTCCGAATCAGGCAGGGTGTACAGCGCTCCAGTGAACCCCCGGAGCTTCGTCAGGTCGTTGCGCATATGATGTCGCATCACACGCTGCATGACCTGTAGATGATCTCGATGTCGGCTCTGTTTTGTGATGTCCCGCCCCTCGACCACCAACATATTTACACACCCGTCTTCGTTGGTCACGGGCTTGACGGTGAAGTCGATAGTCCCGACTTCCTGACTGTCCCGAACTTCTGTCTCGTAGCGGGCAGACTCACCGTCGGCCGCGCGCTTGAGAGCGTCCCAGACACGGTCACGGACGGTTTCAGAGTGACTCCACCATGGCGCTTCAGCGAAGGGTTTCCCAACCATATCTGCACGGTTGAAGCCACCGAATTCCAGGGTCGCATCGTTGGTCTCGATGACCGTTCCATCGGGTTCGAGCAGTGCAGTGAACTGATAGGTCTGGTTGAACACACTGTCAAAAAGTCGGGCTCGTTGTTTGCTGGCAGTCGTGCCGCGGGTATGAGATAACAGGTCATCAACTGCGTCGGTTTCAAGTGCGTGGGCCGGCTCGTCAACAGTTTCCAGTGCCATTTCACACCGTTCCAACCGTTTGCTCTGTCTCTCCTGCTCGATTTTACTCCCGAGCCACTGTGCAGTGAAGTCGACAAACTCCCGTTCGGACTGCCCAAACGCACCTTCGCGTGTCGCCAGACCAGTGAATTCAATGACACCGTAGGTATCTTCACCGACTGCCACGGGTGCGCCGGCGTACGCTCCGTGCGCGTCTAGAGAGCTGTGCTGGCCTTCGCCCACGACAAACGTGGCAGGATCCGTTACGGCACCAGTGACTACTTCACTGGCGATAGTCTCACCGAGGGGCATTGACTGCCCCGGTTCGTACACGGCGGATTCACTGCTGGTATACTCAACCGTGTACGTGGCATCGTCGATGCGTGCAAGCGCGCCGGCGTCAGCTCCAAGGTAGTCACATCCCAGCGTTAGCAATCGCTGTGCGGTGTCTGCAACGCTCTCGCTCTCCATCGCAGCTTTATGCAGTCGTCGGAACGCATCCTTTCCCGGCAGCGTCAACGACCCAGGTTCTGCCGCTGGCAGCCGAAGCGTCGTGCAGACGTATGTTTGCGGCCCGATACGAACCGTGTAGCTATGCTGTTCGACGGTTGTCCGCGTCCCGTCGGCACATTCAAGAACTACATAAGATCGTCCGTCCGTCTCGGATAACGCCGTCCCAACTTGCTTGTCGGAATCATCCGTACCTGCGGCACAGAACAGGGCAGATAGTGGCATCGCAAGCAACTCTGCTTTTGAGTAGCCGGTCACCCGTGAGACCAGCCCAGTTGTCTCAACGATTTCCCCGCCAGAAGCACTCACAACCAACCCTTCATTAGTGCCAATGTCTGGACGTGGACTCCCGCACTCGTTGTTACTCATGTGAAAAACTTCCCCTGAGTTCAGTCACGTTTAGGCGGGCCATTGGGGAAAGAACGCAATGTTTCCACTTAACGAGTTGCGAACTGTGCAGTGAGGCAGGGACATACTCGGAAGTAAGTACCGGCTCAATTGAGGGTGCGTGTCAGACCGTGAGAAAAAAGATGGTCCGACGCACCCTCACGCGGGCGATGACGACTGACGCTCTTCCCGGAGCGCAGTGATGCTGCTGTAGACGACAGCACCACTGACCAGCAACGCGGAGCCGAGGATGAGCACCAGACTGACCGTGTTCAGGGCGTCGATACCGTAGACGTTGCCGATTTCACGGACCGCGACAGCGAGGGCGCCGCCGAGCAGCATTAGCCCGAAGTACACCTTGATTTCGTCTTCGTCGACGATGCTCGTCGCAGCGGAACCCACACGGGCCCCGAAGGCGCTCCCTGCCAGCAGCGGGAGCACAATGGAGAGGTCGACACCACCGTCCAGCGCGTACAGGAAGCTCCCGAGCCCGCCCGAGAAGACGATCTCGAAGAGGTCGGTCCCGACAGCGATGGGGACGGGAACTCCGATGAGGTAGAACAGCGCGGGCATACGGATGAATCCGCCGCCGACACCGAGGAAGCCCGAAAGCAGGCCGGTGACGAACGCGACGCCAAGTATCATCCAGAGGGAGACGCTGACGCCGCCACGAAGCGATATCATCGGCGGGATGCGGTACGATTGAATCTTCTTTGCGATGTCCGGGATGTCGTCGGCGTCGACGTCGTCCTCCGCGGCATCGTGGTTGATCCCCTCGCCGCCATCGCCACCTCGAAGTGCCTCGTAGGTGACGAACGCGCCGATACCGCCCAGAAGGACGACGTACGTGACGCTGATGATACTGCCAGCCAGCCCGAGCGTTTCCAGATGGAGGACTATCTCTTTCCCGGCTTCGATGCCGGCGGTCGTTCCGGCGATCATCAGCACCCCCAGTTTGTAGTCGACCTGCCCCATATCTCGGTGTTTCAGTGTAGCGATAACCGATGTGCCAAACACGAATGCGAGCCCGCTCCCGACGGCAACCCGGGTGGGATACCCCATCACCAGCAGTGCCGGGGTGACCAGGAACGACCCACCCATCCCGAAGAAGCCAAACAGGACGCCGATGAGCAGGCCGAACCCGACAAACAACACCACCATCGCCAGGCTGAGTCCCAGTATCTCCATTCGTCACTCCCCTCGTAACCGCTCGACGACACGCTGTCCGAATGCCTCTTCTACTGCCCCGTACCCGACGTAGAGGATGGCCGCCTCCAGCAGCACCGCGCCGATGAGCATTGCCGCGTCGATGCCGTCTGCGCCCATCGATGTGAAGGCCGCGAGGTCTACCATGGGGATTCACCTCTGATATTGTGCTGTCGTGAACGTATCATACTTTTCTACTCAATCACCCCTAATCGGAGGGTACTGATAACAGTTTTGGGACTGTCGAACAATATTATCGACGGGTATCACACCGCTATCCCACGGAGATATCTGCATACGTTATACAAATATCGGCCACATATGGTCACTGTTCAAAACCCTGCTTCTTGCCTGTAATAATGTTGCGCGCGCTGTTCTGTCGCGTTTATGTAATCGGCTCTCAGTACGGCGTGGCTACCTAGATTGACCTACCGTCAGGTGAGACAGCAGCTCTACAGACCAATCCAAATCTGACTGTCTTGTACAAACAAAACAATATTAACAGTTGGCTGCGTACTGTCGAGTATGAGAGCCATCTATGCGACAGACCTCTCGGCGGCGAGCGAAGCGGCGATACAGAACGAGACGTGTCTCGAGTGCCTCGGACGCATCGGTGTCGATACGGTCCACCTCGTCACCGTCATCCCATCGAACGTCCACGCAGGGATGCCGGGAATGAACTTCAGCAAGCGGCGCAAACAGGGACTTACGCGGTACCAGAATGTGATGGAGGACGCCGGGTTCGACACTGAGACCCACGTCGTGCGTGGGACTCCCCACCGCCGCATCAACGGTATCGCGGAGGCAGAGAAAGCCGACGTGACAATAATCGGGTCCCGGGGGCAGAGTCCACTCAATAACCGCGTCATTGGTTCCACTGCTCGGAACCTCGCGCGAACCACGGTGGTGCCGTTGCTGGTCAACCGCATCGAACGCAGTACAGACGAACCGGACGTGCTCAGGGAGCACCTGTTCCAGCGGGTGCTCTACGCGACTGACTTCTCTGAGAACGCAACGCGTGCCTTCGACGCGTTTCAGTATCTCCGCCACGCGACCCAGGAAGCGACGCTTGTCCACGTGGAATCACCGAAAGATGCGACGAGCGAGGCGGACCCAGCTGAACAGCTTGCGTCGCTCGCCGACACACTGTCACAGTGGGACATCGAAACGAACGTCGAGGTCCGCCGTGGCGACCCCGCTGAGGAGATTCTCGATGTCGAAGCGGCCGTGACGCCAACGACAACGCTCGTCGGCTCTCGTGGCCAGAGCCGGATGCGCCGGCTGTTGCTCGGCAGCGTCTCCGAGGATATCGTCGCGCAGGCGACCGGGAACGTCTACCTCGTCCCGCCGCCACGAACCGCCTGAAACGGGGGGTCAGAGCGCGCCCATCGCGGTCATTGACCCGAAGCCAACGGCCAGCGCAAGCGTGAACGACCCGGCCCACGCGCCAACCGTGACTACAATCTTCTGTGGGTCAACCGCCTCGCTGCCGCCGACTGCGGCACCGCTTCCGATGATCGCACTGACGATAATCTCGTTGAACGACACCGGCACACCGAGGAAGACGGCGAGTTGCGCGATGAGGAACGAGGGGACGAGCGCGGCGATAGAGCGCCGCGGGCCCAGCGAAGAATAGTCCTGTGCGAGCGATTTTATCATCCGTGGCGCGCCGGTCCACGACCCGACCAGAATTCCGAGGCCACCCCCCAGCAGGACGACCGCTGGCGAGAGCGCCCCAACCTCGTCCAGCAATGGGAGCAACGGACCGACCGCCAGCCCGACCTGACTCCCACCGGCTGAAAAGGCGACCAGAGAACCGAGCGCTAGCAGGACGTGTCTGAGTCCGCCCGCCTCGTCGTGGCGGATGTCTCGGTACACCGCGGCCCACACCACGGCGGCGACAGTGCCGGAGAGAACGACTGTCGCCACGACGCCGTCGATGCCGAGCAGTCGCTGGCCGAGGCTCGTCAGCGAACCGGGGCCGCCGCCGGACCCGAGAAACGCGAACTCGACGTTGGCCAGCACGACGCCGACCAGCGCCGCGAGCGTCGGAATGGTGGCCTTTTCGGGGGCATCAGACCGCGGCAGCACGCTCGCGATGGCGTAGGCGAAACCGCCGCCGACGACCGGTGTCAGGACCCAGACGGCACCGATTTGCTGGTACTTCCCCCAGACGGGGGTGCCACCGAGGGCCAGCCCGACACCGATGATTGCGCCGGTCACAGTAAACGCCGTCGCGATGGGGTAACCGGTGTAGATACCGACGGCCATGAGCCCAGCGCCGGCCAGCAGCGCGACGATGACCCCAGTGGCGGGAAGGGTGACGCCGCCGATGAGGCCGCGGCCGACCGCTTCCGAGACGTTTGACCCCTGTGTCACCGCGCCCGCGAGCCCGAAGATGCCGACGATGAACGCCGCCCGCATCGTCGAAATGGCGTTGGCACCGACAGCGGGCGCGAACGGCGTCGCGCCGCTAGAGCCAGCACCGATAACCCACGACATGAACAGGCTCGCGAGACCGGCGGTCAAGAAGAGCGCGAGAAGCTGGAGTTCCATTGTGAAAATCGGGGTACGTTCAGTCCGCTCCCGTGGGGGACGGGTCGACGCCGTCGGTTGCGCGGCTTCGCCACCACCCCTGGAGGTACGCACCGAGGAACATCCCGGCGAGCGCCCACAGAATAGTCACGTTTCCGATGCCGAGGCTGGCATAGGCGGCACCCGGACAGATCCCGGAGAGCCCCCAACCGACGCCGAATATCGCGCCGCCGATCAGCACGTTCCGGTCGAAGGACTTCAGCCGACGTTCGAATGGGTCGCCGGTCAGCGGTGCCCGGTCCAGCACGCGCGGCATGACAAAGAACACGATCCCTGTCACGGCCGCGCCGCCGAACATCACGAACAGCAGGCCGAAGTCCTCGAACTGGAGGAAGTTCAGCACCACCTCGGGACGGGCCATGTGGCTGTAGCCGAGGCCGAAGCCGAAGATGAGCCCGCCGACCAGCACGAGCGGGATGAACAGCGGGTGCCGGTCCGTCGACGTCGCCATTACGGCGTCACCCCCAGTGCGGCGACGACCTGTGCAGTCAGTATCGCGACCAGCAGGAAGGCGAGGACGCCCGCCAGTGACGTTTTCGAGGCCGATCCCACGCCACAGACGCCGTGGCCCGAGGTACAGCCCTTCCCGACGCGGGTTCCGATACCGACGAAGATGCCACCAAGCAACAGCCGCCACCAGGAGACATCCGTTGTCCACGCGCCGCCCTGATAGACGACCGCGTACACGGCCGCGCCGAGGATGATGCCGAGCGTGAACACGAGCCGCCAGTCACGAGAGGCGACGTACTGCTGGAACCGCGACTGGCCGGAGACGTACGACAGCGTCGATTCGAGGAACGTGCTCGCGCCGGCGCTAATGCCGGTGCCCACGTAGATTACCGCCGCGCCGAGACCGACGAAGAGGCCGCCGATGGCGTACCGGCTGATACCGTTGGGGAACAGCTCGGCGGCCAGTTGCAGCGGGACAGGGTCAGCTACCATCGACGGTTAGTCACCCGCGAGCGATTCCTGGCTCGCCGCGCAGTTGTTCGGTCCGAGTTCCAGCGTGAACGCCTCCTCGTCGTCGACGGTGTTCTGGCCGAGGTTCGTCGCGATGATGTCCTCGTAGTTCGCCGGTCGCGGTGGCATATCGGCCAGAATCGTCTCGACGAAGTCGTCCTCGTCCATAGTGAGAGCGTCCATCTCCTCGACAAGCTGGCCGATCGGTGCGGTGTAGGTGCCGTCGTTCGCCGGTTCGGCCGCGTCGCTGAAGTGCGCGCCCCCGATGAGCGTGTCATCGGGCAGTGTCAGCACGCGCTCCTGCAATGACTTATAGAGCATCCGAGCTGCGTCGGGTGCGCCCTCGTCGCCCTCTTCGAGGTCCGGTCGGGCGACACTCTCGATGAAAAGCCCGTCACCGGTGGCGAGCAGGCTGTCGTCGACGAGATACGAGGTCATCCCGGTCGTGTGGCCGGGTGTCGCGACGGTCTCGATGGTGACGTCGCCAACCTCGAAGGTGTCGCCGTCCTCGGCAGTCGTCAGGTCGTCGGCGTCCTGCCGAGCTTGCGAGACAGGGCTCGCGGAGCTCTGCTCCGCGGCGTAGGTGACCCCGCGGTCCACGGCGGCTGCGGGGATGACGCCCTCGACGCCCGCCGCATCGAGGCCGCGGACCCCCGAAATGTGGTCCGCGTGGATGTGCGTGTCAAGCGCGTATTTCAGGTCGACGCCCAGCTCGTCAGCATCGTCGAAGTATCGGTCGGCAAAGGCGCGCAACGGGTCGATGATAGCGGCTTCGCCGTCGTCGTAGACCAGATAGCCGAGACAGCCGGAGGACGGCCGCTGGTACTGTAGGAGTGTGCCGGCTCCGTCGTAGTCAGTGACTTCGACAGTCTCGTAGATGCGTGCCCACCCGTTCATGCCGTCTTCGAGGTGGTGAACGTCGTACCCGCGGTCTGCGAGTGTGCCCGCGACGTACTCGCTGGCCCCGCCTTTCGCACAGAGAACCGTAACCTCGCGGTCGTCCGGAACATCCGCGATGATGTCTGCATCTAGCTCGTCTTCCAGAAAGTGGAAGTACGGGACGTTGATGGATTCGACGTTTTCCCCGTCGATGTGCCATTCCTCGTAGTCCCCGGACATACGCGCGTCGAGGATCGTGACCGACTCTCCGTCGTCGATACGCGATTTCAGCGTTTCGGGCGTGACCGATTCGACGTCTGCGTCCGGCGTCGGGAAGTCTTCAGCGTTCATGTAGTACACTCATTGCTACAGGGTTGAGGCATAAAAGAGTTTGTATAGAAATTCCTAATCTACACAATATCATTACGTTAAAGAACACCGATAAAGTACAGTTATGGTATAAGAAACTCTCTGAAAGCTATTTGAGGGCATATTGTCCAAGGATGGTGTTGCTAGAATAGCACAATAATCGATATTCTTTTAACCATCCACCCGATATTGTGTAGTAGCTCCAATACAGTAGCTGGAGTCTTTCCAACAATGAGTGAAGCATTCGACATCGCAGAGACGCTCGACGTGAAAGGTGCATCGTGCCCAATGCCGGTCGTCAAGACGAAACAGGCGATAGACGACCTCGCCGAGGGGTCAGTACTGGAGGTCATCGCGACCGACAGCGGCAGTATGAGTGACATCGAGGGCTGGGCCGAGGGAACGAACGGCGTGGCACTACTCGAACAGGTCGACGAAGGCGACGTGTACAAACACTACGTCGAGAAGACGGACTAAAATGAGCACGGACACACCATCGGCGGGCGACGGCGATTCGATGACCGAGGCGGAGCTGCAGGCTCGCATCGAAGAGCTCGAAGAGACCGTCGCTGACTTGGAAGCCGACGACGAGCAAAAGAAGATGACTATCGTCGCGACCCAAGGGTCGTTTGACATGGCGTATCCGCCGCTCATTCTCGCCAGCACCGCGGCCGCGTTCGGCTGGGACGTGGTCGTGTTCCACACGTTCTGGGGTCTGGATATCCTCCACGAGGAGAAGTCCGAGAACCTCCAGTTGTCGGCCGTCGGTAACCCGAACATGCCGATGCCGAACGCGCTCGCGGCGCTGCCTGGCATGGACCGCATGGCGACGCGGATGATGGAAAAGCGTATCGACGACAACGGGACGGCGACGATCGACGAACTCATTGAGCTGTCGCTGGATCAGGGCGTCGAACTGCAGGCCTGTCAGATGACCATCGAACTGATGGACTACGACGAGGACGACTTCTACGACGACGTTACTGTCGGCGTCGGGGCGGCCACTGCGCTCCAGCATATGGCCGAGTCCGACATCCAACTGCTCGTCTGAGCGACGAGAGCCACTGAGCGGCTTTTCCCGGCCCCCCAAACATGAACCAGACAATCGCAATCGTCGATGCATCAGTCGGTGAGACACCCGCAGAACGAAACCTGACCCGGTCGCTTGACGCCGAGACGACGGTGTACAAAGTCAGCGATGGTCATCTCCCACCGGTGCCCGCGGGCGGCGACTGGCGGTACGACGGCGTGGTTATCAGTGGGTCACAGACATCGGTGTACGACGACCACGGCTGGATTCACGACCTCACGTCGTGGGTCCGGGACGTCCACCGGGCGGACGTACCAACCCTGGGGATTTGCTGGGGCCACCAGTTCCTTGCGCAGTCTCTCGGTGGGCGCGTGGTCGACATGGGCGAACACGAACTCGGATACCGAACAGTTCACCGGCGAGGCGAGGACCCGCTGTTTGCCGATATGTCGCCGTCGTTCACCGCGTTCCAGACACACTCTGACCGCGTCGCCGAACTGCCTGCGGGTGCGGTAGAACTGGCGCGAAACCAGTACGGCATACAGGCGTTTCGGCTCGGCACACGCTACGGCGTGCAGTTCCACCCCGAGTACGACCGCGAGACAGCCGAGTGGGTCATCGGCAACAAGGACCTCACCGACGAACGGCGGGAGGCAGTAACGGCAACGATCACTGATGAGTCGGTCGCAGCCGCCCGGGAGGCGACGACGGTGTTCGAGAACTTCCTCGGACTGGTCACCACCCATCAGCGGCGACCGGGTCGACTCGACTGACTCGGTACGTCAGAATTCCGCCGTCAGTGCCGTCGCAAGCCGGTCGACTTCTGACTCAGTATTGACTGCGTGTGTCGACGCCCGCACCGCCGATGGCTCGGGTAGCGAACGGACGACGATGCCTTCACCGGCCAGCCGTTCGTCGGCCCCACCGGATTCTTGCCATCCTCCCCGCTCTGAAGGGCGGCACGTTCGCCCCGAACTTTACTTAAACTGGTGTGTGGTCACCGAGGGTGTTTGTGTATAGATAAACTGCTTTCTCACAGTCTTGGAACACCCATACATTATTAAATTCATAGCTTGCCTATGTACAGATGAGAAAGCATGACCACCAATCAAAGTCACACTGAGGCTGACACGACTGTCGACGCTCGGGGCGCGACCTGTCCGGGTCCGCTGATGGACCTCATCTCGGAGGTTCGGGCCGTCGGCACCGGCTCCGTTATCGCCCTGTTGAGCGACGCCGAGAAGTCGTCGTCGGAGGTCCAGGAGTGGGCCGACGAGTCCGGCAACGAAGTCCTTGACATCGCCGATGAAGGCGACCACTACAGGATTCACGTGAAGAAACTATGACCGAACATATCGCAATCGTCGGTGGCGGCACCGGTGGTACCGTACTGGCGAACACCCTCGTGGAGAAACTCGATGCGGAGCTAGCCGCCGGCGAGGTCGAGATCACGCTATTCAACGACAGCGGGGACCACGTCTACAAGCCGGTCTGGCTCTACGTCGCTTTCGGACAGCGCGAACCTGCGGACGGCCGCCGGCCCCTTCGAGAGGTCGTCGATAACCGCGTCACCATCCGGCAGGACTACGTCGTTGATGTTGACCACGAGCGCAAAGAACTCGAACTTGTCGACGCTATCGACCCTGCGCCGTACGACAAACTTGTCGTCGCGACAGGGGCACAGCTCGAACCAGAGCGGGTTCCGGGCCTCGCCGAGGGCGGGCACCACTTCTACGGCGAAGACGGTTCCCAAGCTCTCCGTGACGAACTCTTGGAAATGAACGGCGGCCACATCGTCCTGAGCGTTGTCGGGACGCCACATATGTGTCCGGCCGCGCCGCTTGAGTTCACGTTCATGGTCGACGACTGGCTCCGAGAACGCGGCCGTCGGGACGCGTTCGACATCACCTACACCTACCCCATCATGCGGGTCCACGGAAACGAACACATCGCGGAGTGGGCCGACCCGCGACTCCGGGAGCGCGATATCGCCATTGAGACGATGTTCAACGCCGAGGCTGTCGACCCCGATGTGGAGACGATTACGTCGATGGAAGGGACGGAGCTGGACTACGACCTCCTCGTCGCCATCCCGCCACACACCGGCAGCGACTTCGTCGAGTCGGCCGGCCTCGGCGATGGAGGGTGGGTAGATGTCGACAAGCACACGCTCGAAGCGACCGGCTTCGACGACGTGTACGCCATCGGCGATGCCGCCCAGACCGGGGTCCCAAAGGCCGGGAGCGCGGCGCACTATCAGGCCCACGTCGTCGCTCAGCGACTCGCGAGTGAGGTCCGCGGCCAGCCAGCGACAGCTGTCTACAGCGGCAAGACCGTCTGCTTTATCGAGACTGGGATGGATGACGCCACGTTCGTCGAGTTCGACTACGAACGCCCGCCTGAGCCGAGTGAACCGAGTCGGGCCATGCACTGGTCGAAGCTTGCGTACAACGAATCCTACTGGCTCACAGCGCGGGGGCTACTCTGAGGTGACAAACAATGAGTGAACAACAATCATCGGCTGACGATCTGAGCGAGGAACTGACCACCGCCATCGAGGAGAACCCCGAGGCCTTCGCCACGTTCGTCCGCAATCTCGATACGGTCAACGAACTGGTCGAAGTAGCCGAACTCGGGACCGCTGCGATGGACGACGAGATGGTCACCTCCCTCGCCGGGACTGGCGCCTCGCTCGGCGAACTCGCGGATACGGCCGCCGGCGACGACACCCGGGGCGCGCTACAGACTGTCCTCGGCGCACTCGGCGACGCGAACTCTAGAGGGCCAGTCGATCTGCACGATGTCTGGGATGGGATTCGAAGCGGCGAGTTTCTTACCGGCATCCGATACGTGCTCGCCATTGTCCGGTCGCTCGGTCGTGCGGTCCAGAACCAGTGAAATCGTATTTTTCGTCATTGCCAGATGCCTGGCCACCTGTCTGAGAATAGGCTGACCGGGAACCTCGATTCGAAGAATCAGTCGCTGCTCGGCGTGAGCCGATCAGGCCCCGCCCCGATTGTTCACCGGGTGTCGACAGAGCAGGTGTCGACACCCAGGAGTCCGTACAGCCCGCAGAATCCGGTGAAGCCAGTGAAGAGCAACAGCACCGCGGCGAGCCCGAGCACAGGTGCAAGTATTGCTGGCAGCGGAACGGTGCTGGCGAGGATACCGAGCGATACCAGCCCCGCGATGGCACCGATGAGGATTCTGGCAGTCTTGTCTGTCGAACCGACGTTACGCTCCATACAACACACTTAGTCCTCCAAGAACAATAACTCTTCGATTGTACAATATAAACAATAGTAACTCTGTTGAAACACTGGGTCGCTACCAGCGCTCAGAAGCCATACTGGCTAAAGTCTAAGCCGGTTAGCGATCTTCCGCTGGCGATTGAGACGTGAATCCACCAATACACCAGATGTGACTCCAGTGCGGTAGCAAACTGGGATGACACAGCCGAGAGAGTCAGGTGTAGCTCTCGATGAGCGACCGGAGCTGCGGTTCCTGTTGCATCCCCACTAAGCGCTCGACCGGCTCCCCATCAGCGAACAGCAACAGCGTCGGTACGCTACGGACGCCGTATTTGGCTGCCAACTGCTGGTTTGCGTCGATGTCGACTTTCGCTACGGTCGCGGCGGTGCCAGCGGCGATGCGCTCGACGACGGGTTCGAGTTGCTTGCACGGGCCACACCAGTCGGCGTAGAAGTCCACGAGGACGACCCCATCATCAACGGTGTCCTGTAGGTCGCCTGCGCCGTGGACGTGGACTGGTTCGGCTGCCGACTCGCTGTTCTCGTTCTCAGCAGCGGTCCCTCGCTCTCCGTTTCGGAGCTCTTCGAGCTTCTTCTGTCGGATCTCTGCTAGCTCGTCGGTCATCACCGTTTAGTATGCGCTCGTGGCGTTTATTTGTTTTGCAGCTACCGCACAATACCGTGCTCTGGAACGGGGGCCCTGAGTTCGTTGCGACACACTCGCGAGTCATCTCGCCGACACCTGTGTTCGCCAGGTAGTTCGGACACGCATAGACTAACTTCCGATTATGACTGTTCATCCGTCCACCACTCCACATTTCCTGTGAAATCTGGTCGCTATCTGGTGGTATTTTACTGGAAACAGTGGTGTGTCCAGAACCGTGGCAGTAGCGTGATAGCGCTCGCCATCAATGACACTGGTTTCATGTCTGGCCGTCACCGCAGTCAGTCAGGTAGAGCCGGTGATGATATCTGCCACCCGCTGTCGGTCGAACACTGTCTCCTCGGAAAACTCGTCGGAGTAGATCCGCTGGGCCGCGGCTTCGGTCTGGAAGGGGTTGATGATCGGCCCCTGATCAAGATATCCACCACGGTAGACTACGTCGTTCTGGACAGCGGTCAGTTCGCTGGCGACAGGGTTGTTCCGCAGCGAGTCGACGATGGTCTCCTCGAAGGTCGCCTGATCCTTTTCAACCTGTCCACGGACCAGCAGAACATCCGGATCAATATCCAGCAGCGTCTCGAAATCCACCTTGAGACTCGTGTTGCCCGAATAGTGTCCTACGTCGGTCCCCTCGAAAGCGTCCCGGAGCCGTAGATCACGCCAGTGTTTCTTTCCGACACCACCGTCATAGAGCTGGTAGGGGTAGAACGTCTCCGGTGTCTTGTCTGCGGGGTAGAGCAGTGCCGCCTCTGGAGTCGTTTCGGGCAGTCGCTCCTGGAGGTTGGTCAGGAACTCCTCGTGGAACGACGCGAACTGCTGGTAGCGCTGCTCGCGGTCGAAGACCTGTGCAATCTTCTCGAAGGCCCCGTACAGCGAGTAGTACGGGTAGTCGTGCCAGTCGTCGCTACGCCGCCGGATGAAGTTCCCGAAGAAGGGACCGATGTTCTCTTTGACTTCCCGAATGTCTCGGTCGTCCCAGTCGTACCAGTTGCGTAGCTGGTTTGGTTCCATGAAGTGGACGTCGGCATCCATCTCGTAGAACAACTCTTTATCGACGCCATCCTGATAGAGGGTCGTCACCGCATCGGGGTCGTACTCGACACCGGGGAGTTCTTCGTAAAACTCGGTGGCATACCGGTATGGTAACTGTATTCCGAGCGTCTGGCCTGCGTCGAGGGCCATCCCCATGTCGGCGTAGCTCGGGAGCAGTGCCACCCAGCCTTCCGGAGGCCCGTCGAAGGTCACGGGCCCCATCGGTTCCATCGAGGCAGTGTAAGAGTCGGCCGATTCGGGCGTTGACTCACTCTCACTGCTCCCACTACTACAGCCCGCCAGCAGGCCGCTTGCCATTACTGTTCCACTTGCGATATAGGTTCGTCGTCGCACAGGTTTTAGGCTAGCCTAAAAACATAAAGGCCTATTGGAATGTCTATCTGGCTGAAATTAGTCTGCGCTGCTGTGCAGAATCACAGCATTCTCCGCCGGTTGCCGTGACTCCGACGTGCCCGAAGCACAACGCTTATTGTATTTAGGCCAGCCTAAAATTTTTATGGATGACAGCGAGGCGACATCAGTGACGAGGCGTCGCATCCTGCGAACGAGCGTCGGTACTGTTGGGACGCTGGGGGTAGCTGGTTGCCAGTCCGGGACCGAAGAGGCGGCGTCCGCGACTGGAGACACGCCAGCAGAGAACGAGGACACGGCGACACTCACCGATGAGCAGGGGACTACGGCCGAGGACGCGGCGACCGCGAGCAGTTCTTACTCAGTGTCGATGGAACCGGTCGGGGAGGTCACCTTCGAGTCCGTCCCCGACCGCTGGATGACCTACTACAGCACGTACGGGGATATGGGGATTGCCCTAGGCCACCTCGACGGCCTCGCCGGGCTGTTCTACGTCGATGACTGGCCAACCGACTTCTACGACCGGCTCCCTGGTGTCGACGTCTCCCTCGAGGACGTCCAGAAAATCAGTGCGAGCGATGGTATCGACCGCGAGGTGTTCTACGAGATGGATTGCGATGTCCACCTGATGGATCCAAACATGCTGACCTGGATCGACGACAACTGGAGCGAATCCGATGTCGAGGACGTCCGCACCGAGGTCGGCCCCTTCGTGGGCAACCACATCCGTCGTCGCGGGTATGAGTGGCACAATTACCGGCCGTACTCGTTGTACGAGGCCTTCGAGACCGTGGCCGAGGTGTTTCAGGAACACGATCGATACGAGGTCCTGCGCGAGGTCCACGATGGGCTGCTCGCCGACCTGCAGGCGGGCCTCCCGCCGGAGGACGACCGCCCCTCGGTCGGCTTCCTTTCGGTCAACTCCGATTTCGAGTCCGGGACGTTTTACGCCTATCCGCTCGGAGCGGGCAACGGCAAGAAACAGTACCGTGACGTTCGCATCGACGACGCCTTCGCGGACGACATCGACGGCGCGTTCGCCGAGTGGGACTACGAACAGTTGCTGTCGGCTGACCCGGACGCACTCGTATTCCTCTATGGCTTCTCACACACGAGCGCCGAAGACTTCGAGTCCGGAGTCGAGCAGATGCGTGACGACCCGGTCGGGAGCCAACTGACCGCCGTCGACGAGGGCCGACTCTACCGCGGCGGTACCGAGTACCAGGGCCCGATCATCAATCTCTTCCAGACCGAAGCCGCCGCAAAGCAACTGTACCCCGACCAGTTCGGCGCGTGGAACGGGCTCGAAGATCCCATACCCGAAGCGGAGCGCCTGTTCGACTATCACCGCGTTGCGGACATCATCAACGGTCTGGCCTGAGGCGAAGCGACTGACGCTGTGTCAGAGCCTGCGCCTCTTCCCGGGATAGCGATGTTTGGAGCAGTTCTCTGTGCGCTTGTGTCCGACGTACTGCCACTACTCGTGGTTCATCCGGGCTTCTACGCTGGCTACCATATGACACTTCGTCTGTTCGAACCCGAGCTTCTCGTAGAAGGCGTTGGCTCGGTTGTTGTCTACATGCGGATCGAGACTGAACTCTTCACACCCGGCGTCGTGTGCCCAGTGTCTGAGACGGTCAAACAGGTCCTCTGCCAATCCCGTTCCACGATACGGTTCGTCAACGTAGATGTCACAGATGAACAGTCGGTCGGGGCGGTCAAAGACACGCGGCGCTTCGTCGATTTCGGCCGCGATATACCCGGCAAACTCACCGTCGATATCGGCGAGCGGAGTCCCATCGGTGAATCCATCGACGGCGATCCATGTTCGATAGTCCGGCGAATCGAGGCGGTCGACGCGGAATGGGAGTTCCGCCGCGACGAGGTCGATGTCGTCGGCGAGTGAGAACGCATCAACGGTCGATTCGAGTTCACCGCAGTATGGAGACGCACCCCAAACCGCCGGACGGGTGTCGGAATGCGCTCATTCTCCCAAACGTCTTGGCTGTCCTCATCTAACGTTTCTCTGAGGAGGTCTGCGAGTTGCATGGACACTTCTCGCTACGACCTCCTCGTTTCTCAAACTCGCCCAACTAGACAGTGCCTGCAATCCTAAGGGACTAGATATCCGAGCGGATCCAGTTTTCCTCCATTTATATATGCCACTTGATCGAAACCAGTGTATGTACTGTCAATTGACACTCCTCGACCGCTATTCACTCCGATAGAATGAGCGGGTTGTTTCGCCGGTACTTGGTCGTTCTCGTCCGGTTTTTCCCATTCGCGCTGGCATTTCTCCGCGATCGGCGGCGGTTCATCCTGTTTGGCTCACGAAGGCAGGTCCCGGACGAGGCCCATCGACAGCGAGCCGAGCAGATCCGGGATACGATGCTCGAACTCGGACCGGCGTTCATCAAAGTCGGGCAGGTACTCTCGACACGCCCCGATATCGTCCCGCCGGTCTATGCCGACGTATTCGGAACCCTCCAAGACGAGGTCCCCGAGGGCGCGGGGGGAGATCCAAAGCACGTCATTGCACAAGAGCTTGGCGACGAACTCGATCAGTCGACACTCGAACCGGTCGCCGGCGGGTCGCTCGCGTACGTCTATACGGCGACCTACCGAGGTGAGCGAATCGCACTGAAGGTGCGACGTCCTGAACTGAAGCCCATGATTACGCGTGACCTTCGGGTCGTCCGGGGACTGGTTCCGTTGATTCGCCCCTTCGCTACCGAGCGCCAGCAGTATTCGATCGAAAATGCGGCTGACGATTTTGAGGACATAATTCTGGACGAACTGGACTTCGACCGCGAAGCGACGGTCATGGCTGACATCAGGGAGAATTTCGACGGCGATGAGCGAGTCGTGATCCCTGCCGTCTATGAAGACCTGTGCTCGGAACGAGTGCTAGCGATGGAGTATCTGACCGGGCAGAAAGTAACCGACGGCAACGCCTTCGACGGTATCGATATGACGCCACACGAGATGGCGACACGGATCATCAATGTGTATCTAGAGATGGGACTCGTCGACGGCGTGTTCCACGCTGATCCCCATCCGGGTAACCTCGCCGTCACAGACGACGGCCGTCTGTTACTCTTCGATTTCGGCATGAACGAACGCCTTCCACCCACGGTTCAGGAGGACATTGTCGCGCTCTATCGGGCACTCCTCCGTCGTGACGTGGATGATCTGGTAGATGCGCTTGTCGCGCTCGATGTCCTTGAGCCACACGTCAACCGTGCTGAGGTCGGCCGGGTGCTTGCGCTCGTCATCGAGAACCTCGAAGGCCGCTCAGAAATCACTTGGCGGATGATAATTACGGAATTGACGACAAATCTCCGTGCGTTCCCATTCCGGATTCCGCCGGACGTAATGTTACTCATCCGGGTCGGGACCGTCGGTGAGGGTGTCTGTCGGCAGCTCGATCCGGAGTTTGACTTTCTCGCCGCTGTGCGCTCATTCCTCGTCGAACAGGGGCTCATCGAGAACGAACTCAATGCACTCATCGAGGAAACGCGGGCAGATATTCGCCGGTCGCTTCCTGCACTGGCACGGGTCCCCTCTCGGGTCGATAGAACATTGTCCCGGCTTGAGCGGGGCGAACTGGTCGTCCGTACAGACCCGGTTGAGGGACGCGGAACGGGTGCACAGAAGCTCGGCTACGCGGTGGTCGCCGGCGCGCTCATCGTGGCCGCAGCGATTCTGACGTTCCACGAGCGCCCGTACGAAATCCCCGTGGGTGCCGCCGCAGCCGGCTTTCTGCTGTTCTATCTTGTCGACATCGGGTCATAATTTTCAGATTCACCGGGTCCCAGAAGAACAGACGGCAATTCGCTCGAGGAACAGGACAGAGAGTGACAGCACGGGGAGACGGTCATCTGAAATGGCTCGTCCAGTTTGCTGCTCTCCAAATAACTCGAACCGAGCATGGCCCCATAGCACCCACAGTAGACAATTGATTCCGGGCCTCACACCCGAAGTTTGACAACTTGGAGGACTGAACTCTAGAGAATGGTCGAGATCATCGACTCGCTTCTCCTTCGTCTCCTCGTTGCATTCGGTATTGGCGCTCTCATCGGACTGGAACGGGAACAGGCGGAATCTGGGGGAATGTTCGCCGGCAGCCGGACGTTTCCGCTGTTTGCCCTCGCCGGCGCAACCGTTCAGGCGTTCTTTCCTGCCCTCTTCCCCGTCACAGTCCTCGCTATTGCAATCCTCCTGACCGTCGCGTATGCCGGGAAAGTTCTGACCGAAGGAGATATCGGACTCACGACGGTGACTGCTGCATTGCTCACTGTCCTTCTGGGCGCGTTAGCAGTGTCCTCTGAACGCGGGACGGTCTTCGCGATCATTCTCGGCGGGCTTGTCACTATCCTCCTGTCTGCGAAGCCGACGATCCACAGGTTCGTCGACAAAATTGACGAACGTGAACGCCGTGCGTCCCTCAAATTCATCCTTGTCGTGTTGGTCGTGCTGCCAATTCTGCCTGATCGTGAACTCGATGTGCTGTATGGTCTCAATCCACGGTTTATCTGGGTGATGGTCGGCTTTGTCACCGGGCTGAGCTTCGTTGCCTACATCCTGAGTCGGGCTGTCGGAGCCAAGCGAGGAATTGCCCTCACGGGAATCCTTGGCGGATTCGTCTCTTCAACCGCGACGACGGTCTCGGTGGCCGAGCGAATCAGTGAAACTCCCGACCTCTACAGGATCGGCTCGTTTTCGGTTGTTGTCGCATCGATTGTCATGTTTCCGCGCGCACTCCTCGAGGTCGCTGTCGTGAACCGGGCACTCCTCCCTCAAGTCGCTGTGCCGCTCGGAGTGATGACTGGTGTTGGCGTGTGTATCGCCGGCATCGTCTACTGGCAATCGACCACAGAGTCGGCGGTCGAGACCGATCTCACGAACCCGTTTCGTCTCCGACCGGCACTGTTTTTCGGCGCTGTCTTCGCAATCGTGCTCCTGGTGTCCCAGTCCGCAAATACCTGGTTCGGCGATTCGGGTATCTACGTGACTGCGTTTCTTTCGGGGCTTGCTGACGTCGATGCGATCACGCTTACGCTGAGCGCACTCGAAGCGGACGGTGAGATCTCTGCCAGAGTCGCAACTACCGGTATCGTCATCGGTGCTATTGCGAATACGCTCACAAAGGCCGGCCTCGCGTGGCTACTGGGGACGGTCGAACTGGGCCGGCGGGTGACGGTCGCTCTTGGGGTCGTCGCCGCCGCTGGCATCGTTGTCGTCGTCCTGTGATTCGCTACGCTAGCGGAGCTACGTCGCCCTCAAGAGAGCGCGTCTAAAAGCCTGTACCGACTGCGGTCACACAACTCTGGTGTCGCGACGGTCTCAGAATAGCTATGGACGTGAGTGGTGAGGTGGCGAAACGTCAGGCGTCGAAAAACCGGTCAGGCTTGATTCGCGATAGCCGCATCGCGTTTCCGGTGACGCCGAGGCTCATCCCCATGTCGCCGACCACGACCGCGAGCGCGACGCTTACCAGTCCCAGTGGGACGCCCAGTGCGAGCAGGAGCTTCACGCCGAGGCTCACCCAGATATTCTGCCGGATCACGTCGGTGGCGGTGTGTGACAGCTCGTACAGGTAAGGGAGCTTCCCGATGTCATCGCCCATCAGTGCGATATCCGCAGTTTCCAGCGCGGTGTCGGTGCCGGCAGCACCCATTGCAATGCCGACCTCTGCGGTGGCGAGTGCTGGTGCGTCGTTGATCCCGTCGCCGACCATCGCCACCGTACCGTACTCCGCCTGCAACTCCTCGACCGCATCGACCTTCTCGTCTGGCAGGAGTTCGGCGCGATACTCGTCGACACCGACCGTGTCGGCGATGGCGCGGGCGGTGCTTTCGTTGTCGCCAGTCAGCATCACGACACGCTCGATACCGAGCGCCTGTAAGCGCTCGACAGCCTGTTTTGAGGCGGGGCGTACCTCGTCGGCGATAGCGATGGCACCCAGCAGTTCCGAGTCCGTTCCGACGATAATGACTGTCTTGCCCTCCCGCTCCAGTGCGGCGAGTGTATTCTCGGCGAATGCCCCGCCACCGGACACAGGTGTCTCTTCCGACACGACGCCACCGTCAGACCGATGATCTGAGGAGCCTCCGGTCGCTCCGCTCCCGAGGACACCGTCTGCTTCGCGGCGAGTACGTGAGAGGTCGAAGCCCACCTCCTCGAAGAGCGCAGGCTTGCCCGCGTAATATATCTCGCCGTCAATCTCTCCTCGGATACCCTTTCCGGTGAGAGTCTCGAAGCCAGTCACCGCAGGCAGGTCCTCTACACCGTCCTCGGTGGCACGGGTGAGAATCGCCGTGGCGATCGGATGCTCGCTGCGACGTTCCAGTCCGGCGGCGTGACTGAGGAGCGTCGCCGCGTCGGTGTCGCCGGCAGGGACAACATCGGTGACAGCGAGTTCGCCTTTCGTGAGCGTCCCCGTCTTGTCGACGGCGACAGCGTCGACCTCGCCCATCGCCTCGAGATAGTTGCCGCCTTTGATGAGAACGCCGTTCTTTGCGGCGCTGGTGATGCCCGAGACCACCGAGACGGGCGTCGAAATAACGAACGCACAGGGGCAGGCAATCACCAGCAGCGTGAGCCCACGGATGAACCACGTCTGCCAGTCGCCGACGAACGTGACTCCATACCCCGCTACAGCCACTGACACTGGGTCGGCGATGACCAGTGGCGGGATGGCGGCGGTCAGAATCGCCAGCACAACGACGGCTGGCGTGTAGTAGCCCGAGAACCGGTCGACAAACTGCTCAGTGTCGGTCTTTTTCGCCTGTGCGCCCTGCACCATCTCGATAATGCGCGAGAGCGTCGAGTCGCCCGCCGTCGACGTGACCGTCACTTCGAGGTATCCCTCTTCGTTGATTGCGCCGGCGTAGACATCGTCACCGGCGACCTTGTCGACGGGGACACTTTCGCCGGTGATCGGTGACTGGTCGACCGCGCTCTCGCCCTCGACGACCGTGCCGTCAAGCGGGATCTTGTCACCGGGGCGGACGGCCACAGTCTCACCCACCTCTACCTCGTCGGCGGGCACCGTCACTTCCTCGCCATCGCGCACAACGGTGGCCTCGTCAGGTGACAGTTCCATCAGTTCACGCAGAGAGTCTCGTGCCCTGTCCATCGCGTAGTCTTCGAGCAGTTCTGCAATGCTGAACAGGACGGCAAGCGTCGCAGCCTCAACGAAATAACCGATGCCGGTCGCGGCGATGATAGCCGTGCCCATCAGCAGGTCGATATCGAGACTTAGATTCTTCGCAGAGTAGTAGCCACTGCGGACGACGGGGACACCGCTGACGGCGACGGCCCCCAGAAACAGGGCGTCGGCAACGGACAGCGGATACCCGAGAGCGCTTGCTACCGCGACGTTCTGTGCCGTCAGGAGAAATTTGAACAGGAGACCGAACGTGACCAGCGCTGCGCCGAGCCACGTCTTCTTCGCGCGGGGACTCGTCCAGACCTCCGACGGCGGCGCGATATCGGCACCGCCACCCGTCTGCGCTTGCTCATCGGCGTCGGAGTCCGGGCCGCCGCTGACCTCGTAGCCAGCAGCCTCAATCGCCTTGACCACGTCTGTCCCGCTGGTGCGCTCAGGGTCGTACGTGACAGCGGCCGTCCCAGTAGTCGGTTGGAGGGTAGCGTCGACAACGCCGTCAACGCGCTGGAGGCTCTTATCTACCTTCTGGGCGCAGGAGGGACAATCCATCTCGGGGACTGTGAGGCGGACAGTCCGCTCCTGTCGCTGACCGTCGCCACCCGCCCCCTCCGCCGCATCCGGATTCTCTGTCATTACTTCATGATTGGTGCGTGAGTTCGATAAGGCTTTATTGGAATATTCCAAACCGAGCGTCAGCGTGATACCGGCGGCTCTTCGGTCAGTCGCCTGCCTGCGACGTACTGTTTTGCCAACTGTTCCTCGGCCCGACGCAGTCGGTAGGTCAGCGTCGACCGCGGGACATCGAGGTGCTCGGCTAACTCGCCGCCGTCGACTTCCCGGGGTGACTCGTAGTAGCCGTGCTCGACGGCGGCCTGGAGTGCGGCCTCTTGTTCCGGCGATAGAGCGCTCTGTGTCCCGTTGGCTTCTCGCATCGACGCCGTCGTGTCGGCAGTACGGAGTATCTCCATCTGAGCACGTTCCCCGACGGCCGCCGCGAGCTCGTCGAAGAACGCGGCCACGTCACCGTCGCCGGAGTGAATGAGCCGCCACGTGTAGTGACGCCCCTCGTGGCGCGTCTCGAACAGCACCCCGTCGCCCAGGTGGTCCTGAGCGATGTGGGGAACCGAGGCACAGGCAGGGGTGCGCTCCCAGTCAGAGTAGAGGACGAGCATGTCATCGGCTCGGTCAAGGACGCGAGTGGTCTGTGTGGCACCGCAGTCCTCGGTGGCAAGACAGTCAGCGTAGTAGTCGCTGGTGAGGAAGGCGTCTTCGATGGCGGTGAGTGCGGCTGGCGTTCCAGTCGCGTGGTCAACCCGCCAGAGACGGTCAGCAGTGGCGTGCAGCGACAGCGAGCGGACGCGGGCATCGGGATGCTCGGCGAGGGCGTCCGCGACCCTGTTACAGCCCGGTTCGTAGTCAAGGGCGAAGACGAGTTCACGCATACCCATCATACAGCGCGGTTTGATAAAACACGTCGGCACGGTACTGGCCAGCGCCAGTGAAAGTCAGAGCACGCCATCGGTATCGGGTAAGTCCTGTATTCGGCGGCTTTCGGTAGGCTGGTACCCGTCCAGAGTTACGTCACTGCAGGTAGTATAGTTCTGCTCTCTGTCTAACAGCGGAACCGGTGGGGTGGCTAACAGCGGAAGCAGTGGGGTCACGGGCTTTTTTTCAGGAGTTCTGAGAGGCCCGTTTTGATTGAACTGATGGATTGCTCTAACTCGAACTTCTTGTACTTGCCGCCGCCTTTCCCCCGGTTATACTCCGTCGAGGACACAATTCCGAGTTGTGTGAGTTCACCGAGATAGTCACGGACCGACCGCTCTGAAACCGGGTCCAGACCCTCCTCACGTGCTAACTCTTGATATGCACCCATGATATCCCGTGTCCGTGCCGGGGTGTCATCTTCTTCGGCGAGCCCAGTGAGTGCATAGAGAACGAGTTGCCCGTGGTCAGAGCAGTTGCGGATCCCTTCGACGACTTGGTCAGTTTGAAGCCGTTGCCGGGCTTCACGTACGTGGTGTTCAGTTACGAGCTCGTCGTCATACTCTCGAGCAAGGTCGCCGGCCTCAAGGAGGAGATCCAGAGCCTGACGGGCGTCTCCGGAGTCTTTCGCACCGTACGCAGCACACATTTCTATAACGCCGTCGTCAAGGACATCATCCTGAAACGCGACGGCCTCGCGCTGTTTCAGAACTAGCTGTAGCTCATTGGCATTGTATGCCGAGAACGACACTTCCTTTTCACAGAGACTCGACCGGACTTTTGAGGACAACTGGTTGCGGAAGTCGAGGTCATTTGAGATACCGATGACACCCAATTTCGCTTCGGAGATGTCACCGTTCGATCTGGCGCGGGGGAGTTTGTACAGCAGCGAATCGTCCTCAATGTGATCGACTTCGTCGAGAATGATAAGCACCGTTCCGCCCAGATCGTTGAGTGCATCGAAGAGGAATTGATACACTGAAGCCTGTGGATACCCGGTGTTTGAGATTTGATTCGCTGGATCACGAAGCGTGTTGACGATTGCGACCGCGGCCTGATAGCTCGAATTGAGTCCATCGCAGTTGACTTCGACCGTACTGAGGTCTAGTCCGTCGACATCTGCTGCATCACGTTCCAGAGCGGAGAGTAGGTATCGAGTGGCAGCGGTCTTCCCGACTCCGCTTTTTCCGTACAGAAAGATGTTTGACGGGGTTTCGTTGTTGATGACTGGCTGGAGCGCAGCGTGATACTTCTGGAGCTCCTCGTCACGTCCGACAAGCTCCTCAGGTGTCCACTCTTCAAGCAGTGCCTCGCGTTGTTCAAATATTGTGGATGTCGGCGAGAACGTAATGTCGCTCATTTGTCTATAATTGTAACATGAAATGACTTAACCTTTGGTTCCGCTGCTTCCGCTGTTCGGTTGGTTATATAAGTGGACGACCCCACTGCTTCCGCTGTTAGATGAGAAATGGGCAGCTGCCCCACTACACCCCCACCCCACCGCTTCCGCTGTTAGGAGGGTGGCCAGGTGGTGCGTTTTTTGAGGAACGGGACCGGATAATTATGAGTAGGTAGACAGCGGGGTTGCAGTAACGGAGCGACACACCCACCCCACCACTTCCGCTGTTAGCTCGACAAAACGGGAGTGGGCTGACACAGCCCACTGCGTCTCCAGTCTGTACGGACCGAGCAACGCTGGTTTTTCCAGTCTATACAGGGCGAGTGTCGCGGTTTTTGACTCTTAGAGGATACACCACCCCCGCTCGAGGGATTTTTTGAGATGAGGGAGTCGGTATCCCAGAACCTCCCTCACGAATTATCAGTACAGAGTCTGCTGTATGAGATACTGCTGTACGAGACGGAGTACACAGGGACTCCCACCCCACTGCTTCCGCTGTTAGACCTGACAGCCTGCGGTGGCCCATTCGAACTACAACCTCAAAATTTTCAGTGGTAATAAATAAGTTCAAGTACATCGGCAAAAAACAATAACATTACTACATTACCACAAAATAGCAAATCACCTCCTCCCATGGGGGTGGTGCCGTCTATTTATTTCCTAACAGCGGAAGCAGTGGGGTGGGTGTGTGGAGCATCTCCAACTACAGATGCCGGGATCACAATCTACCGTTGCCACTTCGATCAGATTGTGACGGTGACGTACGAACCGGTGCGATAGTGACGCGACGACGGTACATATATGCCATTGGAACAAGAGGTTGCTAAGAACATCAGCAGACCAACTGAGGGCAGGTAATGTCGAGCCACTACATCACGTCAACAGACCATCTCCCTGAGGAAGCACAGGCAGAAACCACACTACAGATCACGGACGCGCAGACGAAACGCATCTTCGAGACACGCGTCCGGATTGCCAAGGACCCTGCTGAACTCACTGACCCGGAACCGCTTACAATCGTTGCCGGGCCACACGAGAGCGTCAGCGAGACCAGATACGTCGAACTACTCGATGAGACCGATGCGACCGGTATCGATCACGAGCTCGTAGCCCATCTGGCGGCCGAACAGGAGACGGCGTCGAATATCCTCAACACCCGGTCCGACGATCTGAAGGTACTCTTGCAGTATCTCGTCGAGACTGGCGAGTACGAATCAACGGCCGATGCGCTTCGTGAGGTCGCGTTCGACCACCTCGCCACAGAGCGACCGGCCCTGCTGGACGCCTACGCGGAGGTCCGCCGCGAACCCGATGACGACCCACTCAGGCGCGTGCTCGGAAAACAGGAGTGACAGATGGCAGTCAATTCGCTCCGCGAGTACCTCGATTTGCTCGACACGACCGGCTGGCTTCGGTCCTTCGACCAACCGGTGTCGTGGGACCTCGAAGCAAGTGCAGCGACGATGCTTGCCAACATTCGTGACGGACCGGTCCCGGTGTTCGAGTCCATCGCAGGGATAGAAACGGAGTCGAAACTGGTTGGCGACCCGTACCGCGGCCCTCAGACACGCCCCTGGGATCACTTCGCTCAAGCGCTGGGCTTCCCAAGTGGCCTTTCAGGCTGTACGTACTACGACCGAGTGATTGCCCGCCTCAACAGGACGAAAGCGCCTCGAACCGTTGCGAGTCACAGGGCCCCCTGTAAGGAAACAGTGCGGACGGGAACCGAGGTCGACCTCCTGTCGTTCCCGTGGCCATATATCCACGAGGGCGACGGGGGGCGGTATTCTAACCACCACACCATCGTCGCACCGGACCCCGACACAGAGTGGGGGACCTGGTCGAGCCATCGAATGATGATCCACGACAGCTCCCAGGCCAGTCTGCTGTTACTGGCCGGTGAGCAGGTTCCCAACCGCTACTACTACGACTACGAACCGCGGGGCGAACCGATGCCAGTCGCGGTCGTTATCGGTGCAGAACCCACTGTCGAGAGTACTGCAGATATGTGGATCCCGACAGGGCGGAGCGAAGCGGCCTTCGCGGGCGGCCTGAAAAATGCGCCTGTAGACCTCGTCCAGTGCGAAACCAATGACCTGTACGTTCCGGCGACGGCCGAGCTAGTTCTCGAAGGGCACGTTCGACCCGACGACCGGCTTGATGAGGGACCGTTCGGAGACTACTTCGGCTACATGAACGGCCCGCGGCGCTCCATGCCGGTGTTCGAGGTCGATGCGATCACCCACCGCCACGAACCGCGGCTACCGTTTTGCGTCGAGGGGAGCGGTGTCGGATACGGACAGAACTCGACGAGTACGCTCCGACTCGTCGCAGCCGGCCCCGACGCGACCGTTGGACTCCGAGCCGCCGGATTTGACGTTGCGATGGCGGTCCCGTGGCGCTTTACCTCCCGCACCGTCTGGGTCATCGCGACCGACCGACCGTATCCGGGGTATCTCCACGAACTGGCGAACTTTATCTTCACGACGTGGGGGATGCTCCACATCGACTTCTTCGTATTTGTCGACGCTGCTGTCGACCCGCTTGACCCGCGGGCAGTGTTGACGGCCATCGCACTTGAGGCTGATCCGGACGCCGACTTCCACCAGTTCGGCGTCGAGCGGATGCCGAAAGTCCCGCTCAATATCTACCAGACGCCCGACGAGAAGGGCAGTGCGGATGTGGGGACTTCGAAGGCGAAGACGGCTAAAGCCTACATCGACGCAACGACTGACGGTGACGCGACGGACACGACGGCGACCGCAGAAACACGGAAGCGAGCCCAAGAGCGGCTGGTCGAAGCGGGACTAGACGCTGCGCGGTTCGACCGGCTCGACGAGCGGGAGGGCAAATCACAGTGATACCGTTCACGCAGTACGTCCGTGGACTGGCCGGCGACGACGACCTCGTCCGACTCGACGGCCCATTCGAGGTCCCGGTTGACGTGCTTGCGGCGGAGGCGCTCCGTGCAAGTGGGCCGGCGCTTCGGTTCCAGCGACCCACAGGCATAGATCTAGTTAGCGGTGTGTTCAGCGGTCCGGACCAGACACAGCACCGCGAGGCCCGGCCGTGGTCGCGACTGGCGCTCGGCCTTGGACTTGAGCCGGACGCCACGCTTGTTGATCTGCTGGAGACAATCAGCACTCTCGGCCCAACCGGCGGGAATCCGGAGCCGACATATGCGGGGCAGGCAGCCTCGGGGACAGATATCGACGTACAGGACCTGCAGCTCCCGCAGGGCGAAACCGACATGTGGCCCGCAGTGACGCTTGGTGTCGCATCGGTCTCGACCGCTGACGGCACACACTGGGCACCGGTTCACGGCTCGGTTGTGGGCGGCGACACGCTCAGAGTGCGCGTCCCGGACGCGCTGTCGTCGCTTGTTGCTGACGGGACCACGATGACGATAGCGCTTGGCGTGCCGCCGGCGGCGATTACGACGGCATACCTGCTCGCTGTCACCGAGCAAACGACCACGCCAATCCAGTCCTGTGGGGTAACTGGCACCGTTCCGCTCGTCCCGACCAACGGCGGACTCGTCCCGAGTGCGACGGAGGTTGTTATCGAGACGACAGTTGTGGACCGCCAACCTGACTTCCGCTCCGACCGTCGAGAAGGCTGGGAGTACGTCGTTGCGAGCGGGCCGCTCTCACTGTCGGTTGAGAGCGTCCGCGCTACTGACACCCCAGTCATCCCCATCTCCCCGGTCGGCCGCCCACTCGCGGATGATATCCAGCTTACGGGGCTTGCGACCGCCGCAACGCTCTATCACCGGGTCAACAACTACTGGGGTATCTCACCAGTCGAATGGGTCATGTTACCAGCAGAGGCCGAGCTTGGTATCTGTTTCGTGGCCAGTGACGTGTTGTATGGCGGCTTCGAGTGGCAACTCGCGAATATCCTCTTTTCGTTCTCGTCGCTTTTCGACACAGTGGTTATCGTCGACGAAGACGTGCCGCCACAGGATTTCGGCCGCGTTCTGGCTGACGTCTGGCTGAAATCTCACCCGGCTCGCGACTGGACGTTCAGCGAACCGGACGCACCGGCGGCGACACGGCCGCACTACCGAACGGACAATGAAACCGGTTCGCGTCTGTACGTGAATGCGGCATGGGACCCGCGCTGGAAGGAAACGTACATCGCGCCACGGGTCACGTTCCAGAACTCCTTCCCGGGCAACGTCCGCGACGTGGCGCGTGCTCTGTGGGACGAATCCGACACCGGTCCCGAAGACACGACTGAAAGCGGCGCGTCTCGCTGAATATGTCTCCCGAGTGTGTATATCTTCAAGGATGTTGTAAACGCATCTGTTTACGCTATACGTAGTACAAATACTACCTACGAAGGAAGCCAAATAGTAATTGGTACAATATATCTTGCGTGGAAAGTAACCGGTACAGTTATACCGGAAACCGGTATTCCGAGCGGTGTATGGTGACCAGCCACAACCTCCCGGACTACGACACAGCACGGCAAGAATTCTCCTGGGACGATATTTACGCGGACGCGGACTGGGATGCACCGAACGACCTGAACATCGGGCACGAAGTTGCCGACCGACACGCGACCGACCGGGGACAGGTCGCACTCTATCAGGTCGGGACCGACGGAGAGCTGTCGAAAATGACGTTCTGGGAGCTTGCTGACCGCTCAAGCCAGTTTGCCAACGTCCTTGACGACCTCGGGGTTGCGCAGGGCGACCGGGTTTTCTCGTATATGCCTCGAATCCCCGAGCACTACGTGGCGCTGGTCGGAACGCTCAAACACGGTGCGGTCTGGGGAAGCGTCAACGAGCGGTTCGGGCCCGATGGCATCTCGTACCGTCTGGACGACTGCGACGCGAAGGTCGTCGTCACCACGACTGACAATCGAGACACGGTCGAAGACGCACTGGACGATGCGCCCGCGGTCGAACACGTGATTACCGTTGACCGCGGCGGCGGCGCACCCGCTGGTGACGTGGTCTTCAATACTGCGCTCGACGGCGCGAGCACAGCCTACGAGGTTGCCGAGACCAGCGGGGAAGACGACGCACTGCTGTACTACACCTCAGGAACCACTGGGCTGGCCAAAGGCGTCCTCCACAAGCAGCGCTGGATCGCCGGTGTCGCGGCAACACAAAAATACGCCGTGGATCTTCAGGATGGCGACCTGTACTGGTCGACTGGCGACCTCGGCTGGCTGACGGGTGCAATCAACACACTCGGTGCCTGGTTCTGGGGTGCGTCGCTGTTCACGTACGAGGGCGAGTTCGACACCGACGAGTGGGCCGCCCTGCTGGATGAATACCCGATCAGCGTCCTGTTCTCGGTCCCGACGGCCTACCGGATGCTCCGGGAAAACGAAGACGTGCTTGCCGATGTCGACCTTGATCTACGGCATGCGCTCTCTATCGGCGAACCACTCAGTGCCGGGGTCGTTGAGTGGGGAGAGGACGAACTCGGTGTCACGATTCTCGATACGTACGGGCAGACCGAGACCGGGAACATGATTATCAACAACTATCCGACGATGGAACTCCGGCCCGGGTCGATGGGGAAACCACTCCCCGGAATCGAGGCCGACATCGTCGACCCACAGAGCGGTGAAGTTCTGGAACCCGGCGAAACGGGCGAGATCGCGCAACGAGGGGACTATCCGTGTTTCTTCGCCGAGTTCTGGAACAAGCCCAAGAAAACCCAGCGGGCGTTCATCGACGGTCCCGACGGGAAATGGTATCTCTCGGGCGATCTGGCACACAAGGACGAGGACGGGTATTTCTGGTTCGAAGGGCGGGCAGACGACGTGATCCTCTCTTCGGGCTACCGCATCGGGCCGTTCGAGGTCGAGAGTTCGCTGGGCGAACACGAAGCGGTCGCTGAGGCGGCCGTCGTTCCCAAACCTCACGAAGCGCGGGGCAACATCGTCAAGGCCTATGTTGTGCCAAGCGAGGATGCGGAGCCGTCCGACCCACTCAAAGAAGACATCCAGAGCTACGTGAAAGAAGAGCTCTCCGCACACGAGTACCCGCGCGAAATCGAGTTCCGCGAGGAACTGCCCAAGACCGTGACTGGAAAGATCCGCCGAACCGAGCTCCACGACGATGCCGAAGCAGAAGCTGAAGTCGAATCCTGACACAGGGTATCAAGCAGTACGAGTGCCAACGCAGACACAACCACAATGAATTTCGAAGCTACAGAGGAACGCTCGATGATTCGGTCGACCGCAGCGGACGTGGCGGCCGAGTACGGACCGGAGTACTGGCGCGAAAAAGAAGAAGCAGGCGAGTTCGGAGAGGAATTCTGGGACGAACTGGCTGCAGCCGGCTTCCACGGCCTGCTGGTCCCGCCGGAGTACGAAGGGGCCGGGATGGGCATCCAGGAGATGGGGCTGGTCATGGAGACGCTCTGTGCCGAAGGCTGTGGCATGGCGGGCACGTGGTATCTGGTGCTCACCGCCGGCATGGCTGCTGTCGGTATCAGCGAGAACGGGACAGAAGCGCAGAAACAGACCTATCTGCCGGACGTCGCTAACGGCAAGCGAAACTTCTCTATCGGTATCACAGAGCCCGAAGCCGGGACAAACACGCTGAACGTCGCGACCCGTGCCGAGAAAGACGGCGACGAGTACGTGCTGAACGGGAACAAGGCCTGGATTACCTTCGCCGACCGGGCTGACAACATGATTCTCGTCACGCGCACGACCCCACGTGACGAGGTTGAGCGCGGGACTGACGGCATAAGCCTGTTCATCGTCGATATGGACGACCCCAACATCGACGTGTCTCCGATTCCCAAACACGGTATCAATTACTCGAAGTCCTGTGAAGTCTTTATCGAGGACGTTCGGGTCCCCGAGGAGAACCTGCTGGGCGAGGAAGACGACGGCTGGTGGACCTTGGTCGATATGCTGAACCCGGAACGTATTGGCTTTGCCGCCGCCGGGACCGGTATCGGCAAACTAGCCGCGGACACTGCTATTGAGTACGCCAGCGACCGGGAGGTGTTCGATGCGCCTATCGGGAGCCATCAGGCGGTCTCGTTCCCGATCACCAAGGCGTACGCCCGTATGGAAACGGCGGCACTCATGCGTGAGAAGGCGTCATGGCTCTACGACCAGGGCGAAGAGTGTGGATACGAGACAAACGTCGCGAAGGCGACAGCCGTCAGTGCTGGTATCGAAGCGGTCAAACAGTCGATGCAGGCGTTTGGTGGCTGGGGCTACGCGAAGGAGTATGACGTCGAGCGCTGGTGGCGTGAAATCAACCTGACACGGTTGGCCCCAGTTTCCCAGCAGATGGCGTACAACCATATCGGCCAGCACCTCGGCTTCCCCAGATCCTACTAATGTTCGAGAAAGTCCTTGTCGCAAACCGCGGCGAAATCGCGGTTCGTGTGATGGCTGCGTGTGAAGAGCTGGGTATCGAAACGGTCGCCGTCTACAGCGACGCCGACCGCAACGCCGGCCACGTTGAGTACGCCGACGACGCATACAACGTCGGCCCGGCACCTGCAAGCGAGTCGTACCTCGACCAGACAGCGATCCTCGATGTCGCTGAGCGGGCCGGGGCCGACGGAATCCACCCCGGGTACGGCTTCCTCGCCGAAAACGCCGAGTTCGCTAGCCGCGTCGAAGCTACCAACGGCATCACGTGGGTCGGTCCGCCAAGCGACGCGATGGAGACGCTGGGCGAAAAGACGAAAGCCCGGACAGTGATGCAGGACGCCGGTGTCCCAGTCGTCCCCGGCACAACGGATCTGGTCGACGAGCCAGCGGAAGTGCGGGAACTGGGTGCAGAGTACGGCTACCCCATCGCAATCAAGGCTGAAGGCGGCGGTGGCGGTCGTGGCATGAAGATCGTTCGGAGCGAGGCCGAAGTTGCGGAGGCGCTCAAAAGCGCAAAACGCGAGGGGGAAGCGTATTTCGGCAATGACTCGGTGTACGTCGAAAAGTATCTCGAAGCCCCAAAGCACGTCGAAGTGCAGGTGCTTGCGGACGAACACGGCAATGTCCGCCACCTCGGCGAGCGCGATTGCTCGCTGCAACGTCGCCAGCAGAAAGTCATCGAGGAAGCCCCGAGTCCAGCGCTTGACGCCGAACTGCGTACGGAGATCGGGGCGGCCGCCAGACGCGGTGTCAGTGAAGCCGGGTACACGAACGCCGGGACCGTGGAGTTCCTCGTCGAAGACGGGGAATTCTATTTCATGGAGGTGAACACCCGAATTCAGGTCGAACACACCGTCACTGAAGCAGTGACCGGGATCGATATCGTTCGCTGGCAGCTCCGGGTCGCTGCAGGCGAGCGACTGGACTTTACACAGGACGACGTGTCGATAGACGGGCACGCCGTCGAGTACCGGATCAACGCGGAGAACCCGGCGGAAGACTTCGCGCCGACGCCAGGGCCGCTAACGACGTACGCGCCGCCAAGCAGTATCGGTGTCCGGCTCGACCACGCGGTCTCCCAGGGCGACGATATCGGGGGCGACTACGACTCGATGATCGCGAAGCTCATCGTCGCTGGCGAGGACCGGGAGCACTGTCTGGACCGGTCAAAGCGTGCTCTTGACCATTTCACTGTCGAGGGGGTCCATACCACCATCCCGTTCCATCGGTTGATGCTGGATGACGACACCTTCCGCGCCGGGACGCATACAACAAAATACCTCGACCAGGAACTCGCCGACGATGCCCTCGACGCGGCTGTTGCACGATGGGGGACTGACGAGGTCGGTGGCGACGCCTCGGCGGCGTCGACGGATCAAATCGCTGTCGAAGTCGATGGGAAGCGCTTCGATGTCGTCGTTACGGACGGACTGCCCCGCATCTCCCGTGATGGCAACGCCAGTGGCGGCTCCGGCAGTGGCACTTCGGGCGGCAACTCATCCGGTGGCGGCACGGTGGACGTGACCACGTCGGGTGCGATTACGGCCGAGATGCAGGGCACTATTCTTTCGACTAAAGTTGCACCCGGTGACGATATTGCTGCGGGCGATGTCGTCTGCGTGCTGGAGGCGATGAAAATGGAAAACGACGTGGTGGCATCTGCGGGCGGCACTGTCGCATCTGTCCCGGTCGCAGAGGGCGATTCCGTAGACATGGGTGACACCCTGGTTGTACTGGAGGAATAAGTATGCAAGTCAAAATTTCAGACGACGCGACCGAATCGGAAGCACAGGCCATTGCCGAGGCGCTGGCGACACACTTCGAGGACGACATTACCCTCGTTGTCGACGGCGGCGAAGCGGTCAGCAGTGCCACGTACGACGGCACTCGGCAGGATGAATCCACGGACCCAGTCGAGGACGACCTCGGCCCGACCGAACGCGAGGAGGCCCTGCGCGAGGAGATTGAAGAGATCCTCGAAGGCGGGCCGGAAAAGTACAAAGAGCAGTTGCCTGAGGAGGGCAAGCTGTTCGTCCGGGACCGTATCGACCTGTGGTTCGGTGACGATTTCCTGTTCGAAGACGGGAAATTTGCGGAGTTCGACGCCGACGACCAGCTCCCGGCCGACGGGCTCATCACGGGGGCCGCGGAGTTCGAGGGCCGTGACCTGCATTTCATGGCCAACGACTACACGGTCAAACGCGGCAGCATGGCCGCAAAGGGTGTCGAGAAGTTCCTCCGGATGCAACAGCGGGCGCTGAAAACCGGGCGACCGGTGCTGTATCTGATGGACTCCTCGGGGGGTCGTATCGACCAGCAGACGGGCTTTTTCGCCAACCGCGAAGGTATCGGAAAGTTCTACTACAATCACTCGATGCTCTCTGGGCGGGTCCCGCAGATCTGTGTGCTGTACGGTCCCTGTATCGCCGGCGCGGCCTACACACCCGTCTTCGCGGATTTCACCGTTATGGTCCGGGATATGAGCGCAATGGCGATCGCCAGCCCCCGGATGGTCGAAATGGTCACCGGCGAAGAGATCAGTCTCGAAGAACTTGGTGGCCCTGACATCCACGCACAGCACTCCGGGAGTGCGGACCTCATCGCTGACGACGAGGAACACGCCCGCGAACTCGTTGCGCAACTCATCAGCTATCTGCCCGACAACGCCGACGAAGACCCACCACAAACCAGCGGGACGGCCCCGAAGCGCTCGCCGGAGGGTATCGATGTCGTCGTGCCAGAAAAGCCCAACAAGGGCTATGATATGTTCGACGTGATCGAGCGAGTCGTCGATGCTGGGTCGACACTCGAACTCCGGCCCGAGTACGGCAAGGAAATAATCACGTCGTTTGCCCGGATAGACGGCCGGCCAATCGGCGTCATCGCCAATCAGCCAGCCCAGCGTGCGGGAGCCATCTTTCCGGACGCAGCGGAGAAAGCCGCCCAGTTCATCTGGACCTGTGACGCCTACAACATCCCGCTGTTGTATCTCTGTGACACGCCGGGGTTCATGGCCGGGTCAGGCGTCGAGAAGGAAGGTATCCTCGAACAGGGCAAGAAGATGATCTACGCCACGTCTTCGGCGACAGTGCCCAAGCAGTCCGTTGTGGTCAGGAAGGCCTACGGTGCGGGCATTTACGCCATGTCCGGTCCCGCCTACGACCCCGAGTCGACGATCGGGCTTCCAAGCGGGGAAATCGCTATAATGGGGCCCGAGGCGGCTATCAACGCCGTCTACGCACGGAAGCTCTCCGAGATCGATGACGAGGACGAACGACAGCAAAAGGAGCAAGAACTCCGCGAAGCCTATCGCGAGGATATCGACATTCATCGAATGGCCAGCGAAGTTGTCGTCGACGACATCGTTCCGCCCAGCGACCTCAGAACGGAACTGACGAACCGGTTTGCGTTCTACGAGACCGTCGAGAAAGACCTGCCAGACAAGAAACACGGAACCATCCTCTGAGCTATGACAGGACTTTATTACGAAGAGTTCGAGGTCGGCGAGACCATCGAACACGAGAAGCGCCGCACGATCAGCGAGCGCGACAATCAACAGTTCTGTGATATGACGATGAACCAGCAGCCGTTGCACTTGGACGCCGAGTTCGCGGGCGAGACGGAGTTCGGCGAGCGACTGGTCAACGGGCTCTACACCATGAGTTTAGCTGTCGGACTGACAATCCCGGAGACGACCGATGGCACTATCGTCGCGAACCTGTCCTACGACAGCGTCGAGCATCCGAACCCGGTGTTTCACGGCGACACCATCCGCGTGCAGTCGACCGTGACCGACAAACGCGAGACTAGCGACGGTGACCGCGGCATCGTCACGATGCACGTCGAGGTGTTCAAACTCGCAGATTCGGACGATGTCCTCGTCTGTGAATTCGACCGGACCGTGCTGTCACTGCGACGCGATACCGCTGAGTGACGCCGGGACCGGTTGACGGACGAAGCCCGGGTCCCAGTCGCCTACTCTGGGACACCGATGACCCACCGCCATCGTTGCTCGAACGTCCCATTGAGAGAGCTGAGGAGTTCACGGGCTCGCAGAACCCGTTCTTCGATGTCGAACTTTGGATAGAGCCGTGCGGCCATCGCGGGAATCGCGTGGAACAGCCGGATGTTTTCGGCAGTCGTCGAAAACCGCCACGTTCCTGTCGTCGTTGAGAACTCACCCGCGAGGGCGTCTTGGAGAGCCGATGTGTCAGTCGGGGAGCGTGACTCGCGCTCAAACTGTTCGAACACGTCCGTGCCGTCAGGACGGAACCAGCCAAGCGGCGCGACGGCCCCGACCACCCCACCAGACCGGAGCACTCTGGCGGCCTCCCGCACTGCGGCCGCTGGCTCGGGGACCAAAAAGAGCGAAGCGGTAAACGCCACCCCGTCGACTGACTGGTCACAGAGCGGCAGGTGGTCGAAATCAGCTTGCAGTCGGACAGTGGACTCGATTTCGCTCAGCATCTCGCGGCTGATGTCGAGCGCAATAGTCTCCGCTGCTGTCTCGGTGAATACGCGTGTGCTCACACCTGTGCCTGCGCCCGCATCGAGCACTGTCCCAAGCCCGTCGTCAGCATGAGTGCTCATCTCGACGGCGAGCAGGCGTGCGAGCGACGTGAAGCGATTGGTCCGCCGCTCGTAGGCCGTGTAGGCGTCGACGCTGGCATCGAAGTTCTGCCGGACGACGGCTTTCATACACGACAGCACAGTCAGGTCCCGGATAGGTGTTGTCGTTGGCTACCGCTGCCCGGCCTCGCGAACGCGTTCGAGGACACGCTCTGCCTGTGCGATAAGCGGTGCGTCGATCATCTCCCCGTCGACTTCGAAAACCCCGGCATCTGTTTCGTCGTCGGCCGCAACAACGCGTTCAGCCCATGCTATCTCCTCGTCATCGGGGGTGAACGCGTCGTTGATGACCGCCACCTGATCCGGGTGGATCGCCATCTTGCCGTCGTACCCGAGCTGGGCAGCGAACGCAGTGGCGTCACGGAGGCCATCCAGATCGCCGTATTCCGGGTAGATCGTATCGACCGCATCGATTCCCGCGGCGCTGGCCGCAACGACGACTCGCTGGCGTGCATAGAGTACCTCCCGCCCATCGCTGGTGCGACTCGCACCGATGTCGGCCGCGAGGTCTTCGGCCCCGAACAGGAGCGCATCGGTTGGGTCGGCGGCTGCAATCTCCGCCGCGTTGAGGACGCCGGCGGCCGATTCCACCAGCGCAAGCACCGGGAGATCCACACTGTATTCTCCAAGGAGCCGTTCCAGTGCCGATATCTCGTCGGCAGAACTGGCCTTCGGGAGCATCACACTGTCGGGACTGGTGTCTGTCAGTATCGCCGCAAGGTCGGCTGTGGCGCTGACTCCTACGGGATTGATGCGAACGCAGATGTGGCTGTCCGAACTGACAGTCGAGAGTACCGACTGCACCGATTCACGCGCCCGCTCTTTATCAGCCGGTGCAACCGCATCCTCGAGGTCGAAGACGACGACATCGGCGTCGCCATCGGCCGCTTTCCGCATCAACTCCGCATTGTCACCCGGTGCAAACAGAACACTGCGACGAACCATAGCCGTGCCTTGACCCCCCAGCAGTAAGATGGTAGGGGATCGACACCGGCCATGACCCGTGTGTCCGTGCGTCTGGCGACCCGTTCGCCTGTCGCAGTCAGCACCGGCTCTTCTCGAATCAGCTATCGGTGTCACGATTCCGTCTACTTCGGCGGGTCTGCTGCACAGCACAAACAGCATGGATTTTTATGATACTGGGTAAAATCTCCCTCTGTGACAACCGACCTCCCTGGTGTCGACGACAGGAAACTGTTCGACACGCACGCACACCAACCGACCAGTGAGTTCCTCCACGACGCCGGCGGCGACATGATGCAAGACGCTGCCGACCGGTTCGGCACTGATCTGGAGACGTGGGACTACGACGAAATGCTCGCGGAGTACCACGAAGCGGGCGTCGGTGGCGCTGTCCTGCTTGGCTGGGACGCGGAGACGAACACCGGGAACCCACCCGTCCCGAACGACTACGTCGCCGAGGTCCGGGACGAGTATTCCGACTTTTTCGTTGGCTTCGGGAGCGTCGACCCGCTGAAAGACGATTGTGTGCAGGAGGCAATCCGGTGCGTTGAGGATCTGGACCTCTCCGGGTTCAAGTTCCAGCAGATCGCACAGGGCTTTGACCCCTCGGACGAACGCCACGACCATCTGTGGAGTACCATCGAAGACCTCGGCGTCCCCGTTGTCTTTCACGGCGGGAACTCGACACTGGGGGCCTGCAGCGCTGGCGGCCGCGGCCTGAAGGTCAAGTACGGCAACCCGATGCTTATCGACGACGTGGCTGCTGCACATCCGGACCTCCATATCCTCATCGCCCATCCCGCGTTCCCGTGGGAGAAAGAGCAGCTGGCGATCTGCCAGCAGAAGGGCAACGTGTATATGGACCTCTCCGGCTGGGTGCCGAAGTATATCGACGATCAGGTACTCCATTACGCCGGCACGGTCCTCAAAGACAAGGTGATGTTCGGCACCGATTATCCGATGATCGACCCAGAAACGTGGCTCGAATCGTTCGCTCGCGACACTGACTTTGATACGGATGTCCAGCGGAAGATTCTGTTCGAGAACGCACAGGAGTTTTTCGACCGCTAGTCGAAATCCGGGGTTCGCCCGTCCAGAAACGCCTCGACACCACGTGCATGTGCCGGCGTATCGTACGCCAGTGATTGGATGCGTGCTTCTCGACGCAGCCCGGTTTCCAGGGGCTGGCCGATGTTGTCGTGGATCGCTTCCTTCGCCAGCCCGAGGTTCTCCGTTGGCTGTGCCTGAAGCGTTTCGAGCAGGTCAGCTGTCCGCGCATCAAGCTCGGCCGGGTCGATAGCCTCGTTGATCAGATCCATTTCGGCGGCGCTCTCGGTGTCGATCAGCTTCCCGGTGAACGCGAGCTCTTTGGTTTTCCTGAGACCGATCAGCCGGGGAAGTATGGCGGTTGCGCCCATGTCCGGCACGAGGCCGACGCTGATGAACGATGCACCGAACCGCGCGGAACTGGCGGCGTACGCGAAATCAGCGACGGCCACAAGCGACAACCCGGCACCGACTGCGTCGCCGTTGACCTTCGCGACGACAGGCACGGGTGCCGAGAGGATATTGCTGGCGACCCGGCCCAGTGTTGTCCGGACTCGCTCGTAGGCTTCCGTTGTCGATTCTTCCCGCTCGCTCATCGCCTCGATATCCCCGCCAGCGCTGAACGAATCACCGTCGCCAGTGAGGAGGACGGCGTCGTGCGTCGCCGGGTCGAGATCCTCGAGCGCATCGGCTAATTCAGTAGCGACCGCTGCCGTCATCGCGTTTTTCGAATCTGGACGGTCGAATACGATTCGTCGAACAGCGCCGTCTTCAACGCGCATGGTCGTACTCACACGCCCGGGTATTTAACTCCGAACCCGTCTTTCTCTGTCGTCGCCTGGTCGGCCGTCGTCGTTACTCTCCACCGTCTCCCGGATGGCCGTCACCGACGCCGCCGAACAGCTGTGTGAACAACGAGTGCTGTGCGCGATGAAGTCGTTCGAGGAATGCAGACTTACTGATCCCGAGTTCGCCAGCGACTTCGCTCGCAGTCGTCTGTCGTGGGACGACAAAGTAGCCCATCTCGACTGCGTATCGGAGACTCTCCTCCTGTGCCGGGGTCAGGTCCCATTGCTGTGCGATAGACGCGTCTTCTGTTGCACGCAGTGCGTACACCCGCTGTAGTTTCACGCCGACAGTTTCACCGGCCGTCTCCATGACTGTCTGGAGAATCTCGTGCCCAACCACAGCACCAGCTAAAACCGCGTTCCCGTCCCGATACGTCAGCGATTCTACCATGAACCCCGCGCTAATGAGTTTATGCACAACACACTGCTGGAGTGACAGGCATCGATAGTTATACCGCCCCTCGGTAACTGACTGGTAGAGATAGCGGATCCGGTCGTCTCCGTCGAGGTAGTCTTTGAGGTCGTCGCTCGCCTGTGCGCTGAACCGCAGCAACACGTTACCGTCCTCCCGGAGGAGCGGCGGGGCCGCCTCGATGGGTGTCCCCGTGACACTGCTCGCATCTGCCAGTGGGCAGTCGTCACCCTCGATGCGAAACTCGACCATCAGGCACTCCTCTATCATTGCCTCGCACATGTGCGGATGTACGTATAAAACCCGCCTATATGGGGGCAAATTAGTAAGAACATTCCTCACGATTTATAGAATAGATATGAACGTCGACGAAGTCAAAGACCGCGCCGGACCCCGGGAGTTCAGCCCGAAAGACGACCTTCCCGAAGAGTATCGGAAGGCAGCCACGCGGATGCTTGAGTTCCACGCCAACAGCGAGATTATGGGCGCGTTCCTTGAACGGCCCTTCATCAGAAAAGCACCGAGTATCGAGCGAAAGATGGCCTTCAGCGCGAAGGTTCAGGATGAGATCGGCCACGGCCAGATGCTCTACCGAGCGGCGGAATCGCTCGGCGTCAAGACCCGTGAAGAGATGCTCGACGATCTGGCGAACGGAGACGGAAAGTTCCTGAACTGCTTCCACTACCCAATGGAGAGCTACGTCGAGACGCCGATGATCGCGTTCTTTGTCGACGGGGCTGCGATGCGTCGTCAGGCGACCCTGAAAAAGTCCAGCTGGGAGCCATACGCCCACGCGATGGACAAGATCTGCTTCGAAGAGGGGATGCACGTCAAACATGGTGAGTCGATCCTCCGCGAACTGATGAACGGCTCCCGGAAGGAACAGCGTATGACTCAGGAGGCCTTCGAAGAGTGGTGGCCCCGAATCCTGCAGTTCTTCGGCCCGACCGACGACCAGAGCACCCACCACGACTTCGCTGCGGAAGTCGGACTGAAGACGTGTACAAACGACGAACTTCGAACCGCGTTCCTCAACACGTACATCCCGAAGGCCAAGAAATACGGCCTGGAGATGCCCGATGAGCCACGCATCCGCGAAAACGGTGACGGGAGCTACGAGGTCGTTGAGGATGACCTCGACTGGGACGAGTTCTTCACGGTCTCACAGAACGAATACGAGGGCAGTATCGAGCAGATCACCGGTCGCCGGCAGGCTCAGGAAGCGGTACAGTGGGTCCGTGACATGATGGACGACCAGACGACGACGAACAGCGGCCCGCAGTCACAGGCGGCGGATTGAGAACAATGATCTGGGAAGTATTCCGACAACAGAGTCCGGACGCGGATTTCGTTCACTGCCGGGATGTTCACGCACCCGACCGAGAGATGGCAAAGCAGTTCTCGGTCATCCAGCACGGACGGCGGAAGCCAACCCACGCCCTCTGGGTTGCCCCGCAGGAGAAAATCACGCAGGTCGACCCCGATGCAGAGAGCCGCGACGAGACTGGGGACGGTGCCGAGAAACCGTGGGCCGTCTTCCGGCAGGACAAGCCCGGTGGGTATCATACGCACTGCGGTGATGTCGACGCTGCCAGCGCCGCCGACGCAGAACAGGCGGCGATCGCGGCGTTCACTGACGACGACCCGAACAGTCTCTGGGTCGTCCAGCACCAGTACATTGGTGAAGTCACAGCGGATGACGTAACGTTTGGCGGGACGACCAACAAGTCCTACCGGTTTGCACAGACGTACAACGTCAACCCGGCTGCTGAGGAGGTCGAAGCCTCCGAGTCTGAGCAGATAGAAGCGGAGAAACAACGAGGTGAAATCTAATGGCAACAACAGAATCCGACCTCGGCGGTCCAACCGACCTTTCGGAGGAAGAACAGCGCGCAGTCGAGGCACAGCTGCTCCGGCTTGCTGACGACGAGTTGATTCAGGCCGAACGCTACACGTTCTGGCAGGTGCGTGCGCCGACACTGGAATCGGACCTCTCGATCTCGAACAACGCACAGGACGAGCTGGGCCACGCACGGCTGTGGTACGATGCAGTGCAGCAACTGGGCTATTCCGAGGAATCGCTCATTTACGAGAGCGACCCCAGCGACTTCCAGCACAGTACGTTCGTCGAGCTGCCGTTTGCGGAAGGTGACTGGGCCGACGCCATCGTCAGAGCGTACCTCTACGACGTTGCTGAAGACATCCGCCTCTCCGCGCTTGAGAACTCGTCATACGAGATAATCCGGAACAGAACGAGCCGCATCCAGGGCGAGGAAGGCTATCATCTCGAACACGCCGAAAGCTGGCTGGACCGGATGGCACTGGACGAGGAAGCCAGCGAACGCGTGCAGGCGGCTATCGATGACCTCTATCCGTACGCCCTCACGCTGTTCGAACCAGTCGGGGACGTGGAGGCCGACATCGAACGGCTGGGCATCCGGACGATGACTCTCGATGAGATGCGCAGCGAATGGGAGACTCGCGTCGAGTCGTTCCTGACCGAACTGGGATTCGACGTGCCGACCGACGTTGCCCCCGCAACGCCGACGGGCCGGGACAACGAACACACTGACCACTGGCACGACCTTCACGAACAAATGACTTCGAGCTACCGGAATCTGGGACGTGACAAAGCGACGCTGATAATGGCGGACGACGATGAGTAGCGACTACGACCGGCCACGCGCAGACGCTGATGCCACCGCGTGTTCGTACACTGACTATGAGACCAAAGACCACGCGGCGGACGACGTGCCAGCCACGGGCGAAGACGCCGACGGCATCGAACGCGACGTGTGGGCGGCCCTGTATCAGGTCGAGGACCCGGAGATGCCGGTCAGCATCGTCGATCTGGGCCTCATATACGGGCTTGACGTGTCCGACGGCGAAGCCACGGTTGATATGACGCTCACCTACAGCGGCTGTCCGGCACGCGAAATCATCCTCGATGAAGTCGAAGAAGCCGCCGAGAGTGTCGACGGAATCGAGACTGCATCGGTCCGGCTGGTCTGGTCCCCGGACTGGTCCATTGATCTGGTCACCGAACAGGGCAAAGAAGCGTTGCGTGACTTCGGGATGAGCTTCGACGGATGAGCGAGCCGGACCCCAGCGTTACGACCAGCGGCGAACAGACAGGCGCGGAGTGCCCGTACTGTGGCTCGACCGACACCGAACGGAAACACCCACGAGGACCGTCACGGTGTCAGTCGATTCATTACTGTAACGAGTGCCTGCAGCAGTTCAAGAAGTTCGAGTAAGCAGTTATTACTCGCTAGTTCTGGCGTCGCAATTTTATATCGTGAATCAGGGCAATGGTGCCATTGATTGCACTGACTGGCGGTGTGATGCCGACTCGTCGAAGAGAGCTTCAGCCGAGGTTGATGTGGACGTTTTTCACCTCGGTGTAGCTCTCGATAGCCTGTTCGCCCTGTGCGCGACCGTGACCGCTCTGTTTCGTGCCGCCGAAGGGAGTCTGTGGCCACGTGTTGGGCGTCTCGTTGACCATCACCATCCCGTAGTCAAGTCTGTCTGTGACGGTGTGAGCGCGAGTCAGGTCGTTCGTCCAGACACAGGCAGTGAGGCCGAACGGCGAGTCGTTCGCGACCGCAGTGGCCTCTTCCTCGTCGCTAACTTCGATTGCGGTGAGCACAGGGCCGAAGATCTCTTCTTGGGCAATCGTCATCCCGTTGTCCACGTCGGCAAAGACGGTCGGCTCGACGAAGTGACCGGTGTCTCTGTCCGCAGGAACGCCACCACCAGCCACAACAGTCGCACCCTCCTCCTTGCCGGTCTCGATGTAGTCGAGTATCTCCTGTTGCTGGCCCGCGCTGACGACTGGTCCCATCTGCCCATCGTCGTCGATGCCACCGCCGAGTGGGATGTTTTCAGCGATTTCGGCCATCCGGGAGACCATCTCCTCGTAGACGTCCTCGTGGACGACAATGCGCGAGTTCGCCCAGCACATCTGCCCGGCGTTCATGAAGATCCCGTACTGGATGCCACGGGCGGCGGCATCGAGGTCAGCGTCGGGGAACACGACTGCCGGCCCTTTGCCACCGAGTTCGAGCGTTACGTCAGCGACCGCATCGGCAGCAGTGCGCTGGACTGTCTTTCCGACACCGGTACTCCCGGTGAAGGTGACGTGATCGACGCCCTCGTGTCCGGTGAGTGCGTCACCGGCCTCGGACCCCTTCCCGGGAACGACGTTGACGACGCCGTCCGGAAGGCCCGCTTCCTCCGCGGCTTTCGCGTAGTACAGCGCCGATAGCGGCGTCATAGCGGACGGTTTGAGGATAACGCTGTTTCCTGTCGCCAGCGCCGGTGCTAGGCCGCGGCCGGCGAGCTGGAAGGGATAGTTCCACGGCGCGATGTGTGCGGTCACACCGACTGGCTCACGAGTGGTGTAGTTGAGCCGGCCATTTTCGACAGGAATCTCGTCACCGCGGACCTTGTCCGTCCAGCCGGCATAATGGCGGAACGTATCGATGACCATGTCGATTTCCAGCCCAGCCTCGAACGGCGTTTTTCCGTTGTCGTGGGATTCAACCATGGACAGTTCGTCTTTCATCGCCTCGATGGCGTCGGCCATCGCATGGAGTTTCGCCCGGCGCGTTCCGGGGTCCATCGTCGCCCACTCGGAACCCTCTGCGACGGCCGCCTGTGCCGCTTCTACTGCAGCATCGATGTCGGACGCCTCGGCCTTCTGTACTGACGCGTAGGTCCGTTCAGTTGCCGGGTCCTCCGTCTCAATGCTGTCGCCGTTGGTCGCTTCTCGCCATTCTCCGCCGATATACAGGTCTGTCGGGCCGGTGTACTCCATTGCAGTAACAGAGGGAGTGCGCGGCGTCTTAGTTGTTATTATTGATTATTAATGTCTGGGCGACAAGAGCGCTAGCTTCGAGTTTCAAGCCGCAAAATTGCGGTACTACGCGCTATCGATGCATCGCCTTCGGCCGCGGCAGTAGACTCACTCGCGTTTCTTGATCAGGAACTTCATATCGCCCTCGAAGACGACGGTCCCGTCCTGGTTTTCCATTTCAGTGTCGAGGACGACCAGCCCGGCGTCGTCGCGTCCGACTTCTTTGGTGTTGTCAACGACAATCTCCAGCTGGAGTGTATCGCCGATGTGGACCGGGTTTGGGAGGTCCATATAGTTCATCCCGAGGAACGCGAATGCGGTCCGCTCGACGATCCCGGTCCGGTAGACGAAGCCGGTCGCCTGCACGAACGTCATTGGACCGTGAGCGATCCGCTCACCGAACTCCTGTTCTTCCGCGTATTCCTTGTTCGTATGCAGCTCTGTCCAGTCTCCAGACAGGGCGGAGTGCATGACGAAATCGGACTCGGTAACGGTCCGGCCGACACTGATAAATTCCTGTCCTTCTTCGAAGTCCTCGAAGTGGTGTGGCTCGTAGCTGTATGCCATATTTTTTCATCTAATAGCAGCCATTTATATTTTTACGCTCCGCTGACAGCAGCAGTGACCGGTATATATTTATTATTAGTGATGGAACCACGACCCGTATGTCCGGTGTCGCCGACGAAGTCAGAGAGCGTATCGAATCGGATGCGTACTGCGAAACCCTTGGTATCGATGTCGTCGAACTTGATTCGGGGTACGCCCAGACTGAACTGACGATTACCGAGGACCTGCTGAACTTTCATGGGACACCGCATGGCGGAGCGATCTACTCACTTGCAGATGCGGCGTTCGCCGCGGCGTCGAACTCTCATGGCGAGGCAGCGGTCGCACTGGAGACGAACATCTCGTATTTAGACGCCGTCGACACCGGTGAGACGCTGTCTGCGATCGCTAAAGAAACACATCTCGCAGGCAGCACCGCAGAGTACGAGGTAACGGTGACTGCACAGGATGGCGAGCGCATCGCGACGTTTCGTGGACGAGTCTACCGGCCCTGACAGTCAGTCACGGTGGTCGTAGACGCGTTTTACCTTGCCGACCTGCGTTCGTTCGATACTGCCGGGCGCAACGAGTTCGAGTTCGTCCGGGGTGAACGCGAGTACGTTTTCTAGCCGCTCGATGATTTCGTCTTCCAGCGCTTTGTCACCCGGCCCCTGCTCTGCAGTTCGTTCGATGGTGAGTTCCAGGATGTCGAGGTTGTCCTCTTTGTAGAGGTCGATCCGGTAATGCGGAGCAACGCCGTCGATATCCAATACAGCGTGTTCGATTTCGCTGGGATAGAGATTCACGCCCCGAACGATGAGGAGGTCGTCGGTCCGGCCGGTGACGTTGTCCATCCGTACCATCGTCCGTCCGCACGCACACTCGTCGTAGTTCAGTGTCGTGAGGTCGCCAGTCCGGTACCGGAAGACCGGCAACGCTTCCTTGGTGAGTGTTGTCAGAACGAGCTCACCTTCTTCGCCTTCCTCGACCGGTTCTTTCGTGTGTGGGTCGATGACTTCCGGGTAGAAGTGGTCCTCCCAGATGTGGAGTCCATCCTTCGCTTCGTGGCATTCACACGAGACCCCAGGACCGATGATCTCCGAGAGTCCGTAAATATCGATGCCATCAACGCCCAGTCGCTCTTCGATTTCCTCCCGCATCGGGTCGGTACACGGCTCAGCGCCGAAGATTATCGTCGAGATCGGCAGATCTCTGGGGTCGTGGCCCATCTCTTCGGCCGTTTCGGCGAGGTAGAGTGCATACGATGGGGTGCATGTGAACACATCGCTTTCTAGGTCGGTCATCAACTCGACCTGTCGCTGTGTCTGGCCGCTTCCGATAGGAACAACTGAGGCCCCCAACTCCTCAGTTCCGTAGTGGATACCAAGTCCGCCAGTGAACAACCCGTACCCGTAGGCGTTCTGGACGGTATCGCCCGCTTCAGTGCCGCTCGCAGCCAGCGAACGCGCGACAACTTCACTCCAGGTGTCGAGGTCGTCATCCGTGTACGAGACGATTTTCGGCTTCCCGGTCGTTCCGGACGACGCGTGGATGCGGGCGACCTCCTCGTCGTCTACGGCGAAGAGTCCATCTGGGTACTCGTCGCGGAAATCCTCTTTCGTCGTCATCGGCAGTTTCGTGATGTCGTCGATACTCTGGATGTCTTCGGGCGAGACACCTGCCGCATCGAGTTTCTCCCGGTAAAACGGGACGTTCTCGTGGGCGTGTGTGACAATTCTTTGCAATCGGTCAGATTGCAACGCACGCAGCTCTGTCCGGTCAGACGCCTCCAGTGGCTTGTACACCATCTTCAATGATAGAATTGAATGTTAATGATAAAATGGTTTGGGATTGGTCACTGCACCGCCAGTTGCGTGCTTGGTATAGGGCTGTCAGCAAACGATGCAAAGCTATTTTTCAGTACCCTCAGAGTTCCATGTATGCGGGATGCGTATCTCATCGGCGCAGGGCAAACGCCGTTTGGCTCGATGCCCGAAGAGAGCTACAGATCACTGTTCGACCACGCAGTCAGCGAAGCCATCGACAGTGTCGACCACGGTATCGATACGAACGCGATAGACGAAGCGGTCGTCGGCTCACTCGGCGTGGGCGGTCGACAGCTCGGTCTCTCTGGACCGGCAGCGACTGAACACGCTGGGCTGCACGGCGTCCCCAGCGTGCGCGTTGAAAACGCCTGCGCCGCGTCGGGCTACGCTGTCCGACAGGCAGTGCAGGCAGTCAAAAGCGGGATGGCCGACGTAGCGCTGGCTGGCGGCGTCGAAGTCATGACAGACATGAGCAGCGATGTGACGAAGTACTGGCTTGGTGTTTCCGGTGAAACAGAGTGGGAACGGCTGACTGGGACGACCTTCTCTGGCGTTTACGCACAGATGGCAAGTGCGTATCTACGGGAGTACGAGGCCAGCGAGGAGCACCTCTCGATGGTGGCAGTCAAGAACCATCGGAACGGCGCAAAGAACCCGAAGGCCCACCTGGGCTTTGAATGCTCCTTCGAAGACGCCGTCGGCGCACCGGTCGTCGCAGACCCCTTGAACCTCTATCACTGCTGTCCGACCTCTGACGGCGCAGCGGTCGCGCTCATCGCGAGTGAGGACGTCGTCGGGCAGTACACCGACGACCCGGTCCGGATCGCCGGGGTCGGCGCGGCCAGCGACCGGGTCGGTCTCTTCCAGCGAGACAGCTACACTTCGATTTCTGCCTCGGAAATGGCCGCAGACACAGCCTACAACCGTGCCGGGGTTGGCCCTGACGACCTCGATTTCGCAGAGGTCCACGATTGCTTCACGATCGCCGAACTGCTTGCATACGAGGACCTCGGGTTCTGTGACCGCGGCGAGGCCCCACAGTTACTTGAAGCGGGAACGACCGAATCTGACGGAGCAATGCCGGTCAATCTCTCCGGCGGGCTGAAATCAAAGGGTCACCCTATCGGCGCAACCGGTGCCGGACAGCTTGTCGAGGCGTTCAAACAACTCACCGGCAGCGCTGCGGACCGGCAGCTAGCGGCCCCGAAGTACGGGCTGACTCACAACGTGGGTGGGAGCGGCGGCAGCGCAGTTGTCCACATCCTCGAACGGGAGGCCGCACGATGACTGCCGCAGGGCTTGCGGCCATCGGTGCGTACGCACCTCGCCTGCGGATCGACGCTGAAGAGTTCGAAGCCGCCTGGGGTCGGTTCGATGCGGCGGGGGTTGATGAGAAGGCGGTCCCCGATGCCGACGAAGACGCAGTCACGATGGGTGTCGAAGCGGCCCGCCGTGCGCTCACTGCGGCTGACGCGTCCGGCGCGGCCGTTGCGCATCTGGCCTTTGCGACGACGACACCGCCGATGGCCGAAGAGGACCTTGCAGCGAGACTCTGCAGTATTCTCAACGTCCCCGACGATGCAAAGACGCAGACGATGACCGGCTCCACGCACGCCGGTGCGCAAGCACTGGACGCAACCATGGACGGCGGGCCGTTCGGGGAGGACATCGGCCTCGTCATCATCAGTGACTGTCCGCGGGGCGACCCTGACAGCGAGGTCGAGCACGCCGCCGGTGCTGGGAGCGTCGCGCTCGTTGTCGACGATGACGGTCCCGGAACCGTCATTGAGCGAGCGTCACACACGGAGGCCTACCCCGGAACGCGTTTCAGAACGGGCGGGGACGACCGGACGACCGGTCTGGGCGTGACGCAGTACGACCGCGAGGCGTTCACGACCACACTCAGCAGTGCGGCGGACAGACTGGACGTGCCGATGGAGACAGTCGATGCAGCAGCGGTCCAGTCTCCGGACGGAAAGCTCCCGTATCGGGCAACAGGTGCGCTCGGGGTTGACGCAGCGACTATCGCCGCCGCTGACACAGTTAGTTCGCTCGGGGACACCGGCGCAGCAAGCGCATTTCTCGGGGCGGCGACAGCGTTTGCGGATGGCGCTGAACGTGTGTTGATTGCTGCGTACGGAAGCGGCGCGAGTGCGACGCTCTTCGTCGCCACTGGTCCCGTTCCGGTCAACACTGCGCTGGACGGTGCTGTCTCCCTGTCCTACGCCGCGTACCTCAGGCGGCGAGGCGAGATTACGCGCGACGAACCCGAAGGTGGCGGAGCGTACGTCAGTGTCCCGTCCTGGCAGCGGACGATTCCGCAACGCCACCGGCTTGTCGCCGGTCGGTGTTCCGCGTGTGAGGCGTTGAACTTCCCGCCGACCGGGGCCTGTACGGACTGTCACGAGCGCACCAGCGATTTCGAGGCTGTCGAACTGCCCGGGACAGGGACAGTCGAGGCAGTAACGACTATCCAACAGGGCGGTGCGCCACCGGAGTTCGTCGCCCAGCAGTCGAAAAGCGGCCAGTTCGATAGTGCTATCATCGCGCTCGATAGTCAATCAGGCGAGCAGACTGTGAGCGTCCCTGCACAGGTGCTTCAGGCGACGGACGAAGTCACGATAGGCACACCTGTCGTGCTGACGACGCGACGCATCTACACGCAGGAGGGGGTCATCAGATACGGCTTCAAAGCACAGGTCGCCAGCCAGCGCCGGTAGCCGGCACTAGCAGGGATTCTCGAACACAACCGCGACACTCTGACCGAAACCGACACACATCGTCGCCAGTCCGTGGGTCGCGTCCTGCCGTTGCATCTCGTGTAACAATGTCGTCGTGATTCGTGCCCCCGAACAGCCAAGCGGATGGCCTAACGCGATAGCCCCACCGTTGACGTTGAGCCGCTTGCCCGGAATCTCCAGTTCGCGCTTACAGTGGAGACTCTGCGCGGCAAAGGCCTCGTTGAGTTCCACGAGGTCAATATCGTCGATTTTCAGGCCGGCATTGTCCAGTGCAGCACGCGTGGCCGGAATCGGTCCCCGTCCCATGACCAGCGGGTCGACACCAGCGACAGACCGCGTCTCGATCCGGCCGAGGACATCGAGACCGTGCTGGTCCGCGTACGCCGCTGAGGTGACAAGCATCCCAGCAGCCCCGTCGGTCAGCGGTGACGCGTTCCCCGGCGTGACTGTCGCCGCCTCGTCGTCACGGAACACTGTCGGGAGTTCGCTCAACTGCTCGACTGACGTGTCTGCTCGCGGTGTTTTATCGCTCTCTACCGCTGTCTCGTCGGTGTGGACTGGCACGGTCTCTGCATCGAACCGACCGCTTTCCATGGCAGCGACCGCCCGCTCGTGTGAACGCAACGCGAACTCGTCCTGGGCTTTTCGGCTGATATCGTGGGTCCGTGCGATGGTTTCGGCCGTCTGTCCCATCGGAAGCCTGTCGGGGTCGTACCGCTGTTCGATAGCGGGATGCAGCCAGTCGGAGAAAGGGACGGTGCTCATGTGTTCGACACCGGCCACCGGATACACCGCCCCGTCGCCCGCCTCGATGGCGCGAGCGGCGTCGACAAGCGTCGTCAGCGAAGAGCCACACAGGCGGGTCGTTGTCGCCCCGGGCACTGTCTCGGGAAACCCGCCGGCGAGTATCGACTGCCGGGCGAGGTTTCGGCCCTGCTCGCCCTCCTGGTTTGCACACCCGAGCCGGAAGTCATCCCACTCGACGGCCGGGACACCGGTCCGGTCAACAAGTGCAGTAAGCACAGTGGAGACGAGGTCTTCGGGATGTGTCCCAGCCAATGCGCCATCCTTCGGTACCTGTGGCGTCCGTACGGCGTCGACAACAACGGCTTGCGAGTCGGAAGCAGTCATCCTCACCGGTTCATATCGCGGCCGCCGTATTAAATGCAGGTCACACCGGGGGTGAGACGCAAGCAACGTTTTTATCCTTTGCTACTGTGCTGAGAAATGATGCACGTAGCTATCCTAGGCGCCGGTACCATGGGCCACGGTATCGCTCAAGTATCGGCAATGGCCGGTCACGACGTCACTCTCCGAGATATCGAGGCGGATATCGTCGACGACGGCCTGACCGCCATCGAGTCGAATCTGGAGGAGGGTATCGCCCGGGAGAAAGTGACCGAATCGACGGCCGAGGCAACCCTGGACCGCCTCACCGGAACGACATCGCTGGAGGCGGCTGTGACCGGGGCAGACCTCGTTGTGGAAGCAGTCCCCGAAGAGATGGCGATCAAACACGAGACGCTCACTGCGGTCGAATCCCACGTCGACCCGGCAACGCTTATCGCTTCAAACACCTCTTCGCTGTCACTGACTGAGATCGCGAGCGTCCTTGACTATCCCGAGCGAGCTATTGGCCTTCACTTTTTCAATCCGGTGCACATTATGACACTCGTCGAGATTGTCGTCGCGGAACAGACGAGTGCCGAAACGATTGCGCGTGCCCGGGAGTTCGTGAACGGGATCGACAAGACACCGGTGGAGGTGGCCGATGCACCGGGTTTTGCCTCCTCTCGCCTTGGCGTCTCGCTGGGCGTCGAAGCGATGCGGATGGTGCAGGAAGGCGTTGCAACACCGCAGGACATCGACACCGCGATGGAACTCGGCTACAATCACCCGATGGGACCTATCGAACTCGGCGACGTCGTCGGTCTTGATGTCCGACTCGACATCCTCGAATACCTGCGTGACGAACTCGGTGAACGGTTCCGTCCGCCACAGATTCTGAAACGGAAGGTCCGTGCGGGCAAACTCGGCAAGAAATCCGGCGAGGGGTTCTACGTCTGGGAGGACGGTGACATCGTTGGCACCAGCGGCGAGTGGGGGGACGCATGACGGACCTCGCTGACGTTGCGGCGGACTGTGAAACGGTCTCGGTGCACGTCGGGGACCGCGTGGAGAACGTCGCTACCGTCGAATTACACCGCCCGGAGGCTCGAAACGCGCTCAACACCCAGTTGCGGTCGGAGTTCAAGCAGGTCTTCGACGCAATCCCGGACAGCGACGTTCGTGCTGTCGTGTTGACTGGCGCGGCAGACACCGGCGCATTCGTTGCGGGTGCGGACGTAACGGAACTCCGCGAGCGGGATATGTTAGAGCAACGGGAGGCGAGCAAGCGACCTCGCGTCTACGAGTACGTCGACGAGTGCCCGATGCCGGTCATCGCCCGTATCAACGGGCACGCCCTCGGCGGCGGCTGTGAGCTGATTCAGGCGGCTGATATCCGGATCGCGCATACGGACGCGAAATTCGGGCAGCCGGAAATCAACCTCGGCATCATGCCTGGTGGTGGCGGCACACAGCGACTGCCGCGTCTGGTCGGGGAGGGCCACGCGATGCGGCTTATCCTCACGGGCGAACTCATCGACGCGTCGGAGGCTGCCGATATCGGCCTCGTCGACGAAGTTCACGATGACGACTCCTTCGATGAGCGTGTCTACGACATCGCGTCGTCGATTGCAGAAAAAAGCCCTGCGGCGCTCGAATTAGCGAAGAAAGCCGTTCGTGCCAGTTCCCGAATGGACCTCGAAGCCGGCATTGAGTACGAAGCCGAACTGTTCGCTCAACTGTTCGCAACCGGTGACAAGAACGAAGGTATCGACGCGTTCCTCGAAGACAGAGATCCAGAGTGGGCCAGCGAGTGAGCGCATCTCGTCCCCAAAACGGGGTCCATCGTTCGACCGCAGCCACACACAGCGAAGTACAACTCGAAAACTGCTCGTTGCCCCGCTGGAACTACGCTGGTAGCCTCAAGGATGGGCCATGTTTATCCCGATCTCGTTGACAACGCCCAGTAGCAGCGTCGGCAGTTCGTCCCGAAGAATGGGGCCTTCAAGCCGGCTTGCTGGGCCAGAGACACTGATCGCCCCGATGGCGATGTCGTTCTCGTCCGTGATCGGGGCCCCGACCGCGTGCAGTCCCTCCACCGACTCCTGAAAGTTGAACGCGTATCCGCGGTCACGGATGGCCTCGATTTCCTCCCAGAGTTCGTCCCGGTCGGTGATCGTCTGTGGCGTCCGGCCAGGCAAGCCATGCCTGTCGATGGTCTTCGTGATCTGGTTGTCTGGAAGGTGTGCCAGTATGGCCTTCCCCGCGGCGTGCTGGTGGAGATAGTTCCGATGGCCAACCCGGGCGTACGTCTGCACCGAGTGTTTCCCCTGAGCGCCGTAGATGTGGACGCTCCGGCCGTGTTCTTCAACGGCACACCAGATTTTTTCCTCGGTCTCCTCCGCGAGTTCGTCGACTCTTGGCTTTGCCTCGTCGTAGAGCCGGTATTTGTTCCGTGCCACTTCGCCGTAGTCCAGAAAGCGGATCCCGAGCTGATACTCGTTATCGTCCTCGACGAGGAGACTGTTGGCCGCGAGTGTCTTCATGTATCTGTGTGTTGTACTCTTCGCACAGTCGAGGTGGGCTGTCATTTCAGACACCGTGGCCGTATCGTGTTCCTTGAGATACTCCATGATCTCGATTGCTCTCTCGATCGTTCCGACCGGCCTGTTGACAGCGGGCGGGATTGCCATACGTACACACATGACTAATCGGCTTACAAGTGTTTTGTTCGAGTAGCTTGAATCAGTGGTGGCCCTGCCAGATCGGCAGGTAAAAGCCAATCCGCGACGACATGGCGCACGCATGACAAAAATCGTTGATTTGCTCGTCCGGAGAGATGGCTACACTCACGAGGAGTTCGCCGACCGATGGCAAGGCGACCACTCGGAGCTAGCGAAGGATCTGCCGGGGTTGCAGCGCTACGTGACATCCGTGCCAACAGACCCGGAGCGTGCGGCCTACGACGGCGTGCTTGAGCTGTATTTCGAGGACATGGATGCACTCAGCGACGCGTTTGATTCAGACCTTGCCGAAACAGTGCAGGCCGACGCAGCCGAATTTATCGATCTGGAGGCCGGCCCCCGGCTTATCGTCGAGGAAACGGTCCAGCTCGACGAAAGAGACGACTGATAGCGCTCCACCTGTTTTGCCGACCGATGCGTTTTCCCTGAGCGACCTTCTGCAGATATCACCCATCAAGCCGGCTTCCATCGACGTAGAGTTTGCCGGCAGGTGGCCGGTCAGCGTCATAGCTATCGTGATACTCAAACAATTGAAACAGCGCCCCGGTCGGGTTCGATGGTGGCACAAATGCCTCTGTCCAGTCCTGATACTCGCGGTACTCAATGACGCTGTATCCGTTGCGCTCCAGTACCGCTTTCACTGCGTCGACAGCGGCCACTTCGAGCGTGACGTGGTGTAGGCCCGGACCGTGGTTGTCGAGATACGACGTAAGGAATGTGTCCGATGCCTCCGGTGCGATGAGTTCTAGCCGCGACGCCTCCCGACCGAAATCGTACTGTGCCCAGCGAAACCGCCCCTCGACGGACTCTTCGATGAGCTTCCGACAGCCGAGTGCGAACAGGAACGGTTCAGCGTCGCCGATGTCCTCGACAGCGATTCCGATGTGGTCGACACGGATCGGGGTCTCCTGAGACATGGCAAAGACTGCGTCAGGCTCCCCATTATATGCTCGGGTCGGGAGTACGAGCCGTAATTATGTCCGTCTCCGTGGCCACCCTCGCAGTGGCAGAAAGCGCTACTGAACTGCGAACCAGCCTTCAGCCGTCCTGTTTTGTGCGGTCACCGTATCAACCGTCATCTGCGCTGCTGGTCCCCGAACTTTTTCCCGGTGCTAGTCGAAGCGGCTGCGTATGTACCACAGTAACGAGTGTCTCGAACGCGCCGAGCTTGGGAGCGTGCAGAGCGAGCGGCTCCGGTCAATCGTGAACTACGTGTACGAAAATGTGCCATTTTACCGAGACCGGCTCGATGCCGCAGGGGTCTCTCCGACGGATATTGACGGGATTGCCGACATCAGTTCGCTCCCGATGACAACCAAGGAGGACTTCGAAGACGAATATCCAGACGGACTCTTCGCCGTCGATGACGACGAGGTCAGCCGCTTTCATGCCTCCTCTGGCACGACCGGGAAACCCAAGATCGTCTCCTACGTCGATGCAGATCTGGAGTTGTGGGGCAAGACGATGGCGCGGTCGCTGTCGGCTGCTGGTGTGGAGCCCGACGATACGGTTCAGAACGCCTACGGCTATGGCTTGTTTACCGGTGGGATGGGTTTTCACGAGGGCGCTGAAGAACTCGGAGCGACCGTCGTTCCGACCAGTAGCGGCGGCACGCAGCGGCAGGTCGAACTCGCCGCTGATCTTGGCACCGACGTGCTGGCCTGTACCCCGTCATACGCATTGTACCTCGCCGAAACGGCCGAGGAGATGGGATATGACCCGCAGGCGCTTCCGATTTCGGTTGTCTCCTACGGCGCTGAGACGTGTACAGAGCCGATGCGAATGGAAATCGAGACCGCACTGAACGCCACCGGGATCAACAACTACGGGCTCTCAGAGATTATCGGCCCCGGTGTGGCTGCGGAATGTCACGAAGCACAGGACGGACTCCACATCTGGGAAGACCACTTCTACCCGGAGGTTATCGATCCACGCACGAAAGAGCCACTCGAGGCGGGCAAAGAGGGCGAACTCGTTCTCACGACGCTTACCAAGCAGGCACAGCCGGTGATACGATACCGAACGGGTGACCTGACGACGCTAAATTACGACGAGTGTGCGTGTGGGCGGACAATGGTACGGATGGACAACGTCACCGGTCGAACCGACGACCTTCTCATTGTCCGCGGCGTGAACCTCTATCCAAGCGAAATCGAACACGCAGTGCTTGACATCGACGGCGTCGCGCCATACTACCGGATCGACCTCTACGAGGAGGACAATCTCGACGTCATGGAACTCACTGTTGAGCGCGCTGAAGGGTCCAGCAAAGACCACAGCGAACTCCGTGACGACGTTCTGTCTCGCCTGCAATCCGTGCTTTCGTTCACTCCGGACCAGCTTGACCTCGTCAACCCCGGGACTATCGAGCGAACCGAAGTCGGCAAGATTCAGCGGGTCTACGACCATCGCAATTGATTGGCAGTTGCCGACAGCTATCGTCTCAGCTACCCGTTGTTAGGGTATCTTGATACGGTCATTGGGAGAATGGCAGCCGCTGGGCGAATTTGTCCAGCGCGCCACGGGGGGTGACCGACGTTGATACCAGAACTGGAGAGCCATGCTGTCGGTGTGGCCAGACATGTCCCCAAATATTTATTAAATATCCAGACTGTCAACTACGGGATGTCAGCACAGCACCAGCAGTCGTGGCAGCACCTTTCACGACGAACGCTTCTGAAGACAGGCGCGGCGGTTACCGGCATGACCGGTATTGGAGCCGTTGAGACGGAGTTGGCGTACGCGCAGGAGGACGATGCCACGGTCACGATACGACGAGACGACTACGGCGTCCCACACATCTACGCCCGCGACGCTGACAGCCGCGCGCCGGTGTTCTACGGGTTCGGATATGCAACCGCGGCAGACCGGCTCTATCAGCTAGAACTGTACCGGCGGTACTATCACGGGACCGTCGCGGCGGTCCTCGGTTCAGGTGACGGGGACACCGACTGGGTCCAGTTCGATATCGAGGCGCGGCGCAACACCGCCGGCGAGCCGTCACTCGACGAGCAGGCTGCTGAACAGTTGACAGCGGACCAGCGAGCGGTCCTGCAGGCGTTTACCGACGGTATCAACCGGTATATTACTGAAGTCCGCGAGAGCGAGGAACTGGAATTCCATCAGGCGTTTCAGGAACACGGGTTCGAGCCTGAGGAATTTACCACGACAGACGCCGCCGGGATGTTCGTCGCCAGTATGGCGTATTTCAGCGGCTTCCAGCTTGAGACGCTCAGTGCGACTGTTCTCGACGCACTCACGCAGGAAACCGGGAGCGAACAACGTGCGATGGAGTTGTTCGAGGACCTGCAGTGGGGCGACGACCCTGGCTGTCCGACCTCGACGGTCCAGCCATCGGATATCTATGCCCCACCCTATACTGACGTGGGCGCAGGGCCAACACCCAACGTGGCCGGGGGACAGCAGACAGACAGGGTGACGCGCGGGGCCAGTGGTCCGTCTGCGACACCGAGCAACCTGGTGACTGGCGGGGACTACACGCCGCCATCTGATGCCGAAGGGATGCACGACGGAGAGATAGAGCGGATGCGAACGCTTGCGTCCGGACTCGACAGTCTTGGCCTCCCGATCAAGTACGGCAGCAACGCCCTCGCTGTCCAGGGTGATATCACGGCCAGTGGCGATGCGCTACTGATGGGCGGGCCCCAGATGGGGTTCAACACTCCCTCGATAATGTACGAGGCAAGCCTGCATGGCCCGGACTTCGACGTCGCCGGTGTCACCGTTACGGGGTATCCGTTCATTATGTTCGGACACAATCGCAACGGGGCAATGACCTCGACTGCCGGGATCGACAACTGCATCCAGATGTTTACGGAATCGATCACGACCAACTCGTCCGGCCCGGACACGTACACTTTCCGTGGTGAGGAGTACGAGGTTGAAATGGCCGAGCAGACAATCACTGTCGCCAATGGCGAGGACGTAACGTATACAGAGCGGTTCACACGCCACGGTGTTGTGACTCAGTGGGACCCCGACAACGGGGAAGCACTGGCGCAGACGAAGTCATACGCCGGCCGGCACATGAACTGCTGGCGAGCCTTCTATGAGTGTCAGTTCGCGACGGACGCCGAGGAGTTCCGGGAGTCAGCACAGCGCTGTGACTATGCGCTGAACTTCATGTGGGCCGACAAGGATGGTGACATCGCGTATGTCCATCTGGGTCGGTACCCGGATAGCGAAGCAGTCGACTGGGACACTCGGTTGCCAGCCGATGGAACACAATACGAACTCACATCGGCGGACTACCTCCGTGCGGCTGACGGTGATGTCCCCTACGCGATCAATCCCAATCCGGGGTACTCGGCACAGTGGAACAACAAACCTGCGCCCGCGTGGAACAACGGTGACCTGAGCTATTCATGGTCGACCGACCACCGCGTGCAACGGATCATCAATCTGCTTGAGCAGCGGTTAGATCAGGAGGGGACAGTCGATTCTGACTTCCTGAAGACCGTTATCTACGACATCTCTTTCACCGACCTGCGTTCGATTCGGTACAGAGACCATCTGCTTGACGCGCTTGCAGACGCAGACCTCTCTAATACCGAACAGCAAGCACGCGACGAACTGGCCTCATGGAACCACTTCGCGCAGGCCGACGGCGAAGACAACGAAGGCCGACACTCTGCTGGCTACACCATCTGGGATGCGACGTTTCCGTACATCCTGGAGGAGGTTTTCAGCGAGACGTTCGGGAGCGCATACGGGCCAGCATCGTACTTCCTCAACTACGACTACGGTCGCGGCACCCTGATGCGGGTCCTCAACCCGGCGAAGACAGCACTGGCGACACAGGCCGAGTACGCCGATGGAGATATCACGGACGCGCTAATCAGCGCGTTCCGAACCGCCGTGAGCGAACTCGCCGAGCAATACGACGGTGACCCGGCCACCTGGCGGCGTGAGGCGGCCCTGCACGAGTTCGATAACCTCGCGCTGTTCGGGATGCCTATTGGCGTCACGTCCGCGGGGAACACGGCGCTGCTGAACCGCGGGACTGAGAATCACGTTGTCCGGCTCAGCGACGACCCGAAGGCAGAGAACATCCTCCCGCCCGGAAACGACGGCTACGTCGCTTCGGACGGCACTACTGGCGAGCATTACGACGACCAGCTGGCGATGTTCGAGAATTTCGAGTACAAGCAGTTGTTGTTCGCCGACGCAGATATCGAGTCCGCCACAGCCGAGACCCGAACACTGTCGAGGCCAGCAAATACAGCTGGTGCTGCTATCGGTGACACGCCGACGAGTGACGGCACTGAGACAGACGAGAATACTGTGGCGAGCGGCCCGACAGCTACCGAAGAAACAGAGAGCACAAACACAGCGACGGAGGCAAACACCGGGACGGACGCCAGTGGGCCCGGCTTTACGACACTCACTGGGGTCACCGCGGTACTCGGGACTGTGCTTGCGTGGCTGTACAGACAGGACGACAGCACCAGCTAGTCACTACGGCACCGGGAAGCGTGAGCGACAGGACGCGATAGCGCGCGACTGAACGCAGCGAACAGCGTGAGACGCGCCGACAGGGGGCAAGGCTTTAATACGATTTGCTTAACAATAGATAATGAACCTATGTCGAGCGAAGGTACCTCACCAGACAGTAGTGTGGGAATCGACCGTTCACGGAGACAGTTCATTGCCGCTGCCGGGGCAGCCGGCGCGCTTGGGCTCGCCGGCTGTCAAGGCGGGTCAACAGGCGGCGAGGCGGCAGTGACTGTTGCGAGCCTGAACCCAATGACTGGCCCGTTCAGTTCTCTTGGACCGGGCCAGCGTACCGGGGCCGAACTCGCTGTAACGGAGATAAACAACAACGACGACTACGACTTCGAGTTCGAGCTAGTGACGGGCGATACAGAAACCGAGGCCGGCGCTGCACAGTCTGAGGCACAGCGCGTCGTTCAGGAAGACGGGGCGGAGTTCGTATTCGGTGCGATTTCCAGCTCCGTGGCGCTCGGGCTGAATGACTTTGCCGCTCAGTCGGAGCACATCTACTTCCCCGGTGGTGCAGCCGTTCCGATCACTGGGTCTGCCTGCAACGAATGGGTGTTCCGCTTTGAAACGAACACTGCACAGATTGCCGAGGCGATATCGTCGTATTCAGTCAACAATCTGGGGAACAACGTCTGGTTCCACTACGCGGACTACGCTTACGGCGATTCGGTGTACAACCGCACGAGCAGGCGTATGGAAAGTGCCAGCGACGACTACACCGAGGTCGGGACATCAACGTCGGAGCTGGGTGCAAGCAACTACGGCTCGTTCATCACGCAGATCAGCAACTCCGACGCTGACGTGGTCGTACTGGGGATGACTGGTGGTGATCTGGTGAACTTCACCAATCAGGCCGCGGACCAGGGTCTCACCGACCAGATCGCTGTTGTCGGGCCGACCCAGACGTTCCAGAGTGTCCGTGCCGGGACTGGGGCAAACAGCGTCGGCACATTCGGCGGCGCTCGGTACGACCCCTCGCTCGAAACGGGAGACAATCAGGCGTTCGTTGAGGCCTACTCCAGCGAGAACGACAGGCAGCCCGGCAACTTCGCCCGCGTCGGCTACGACTCGATGCGGCTGATGGCCAAGGGAATGCACGAGGCTGGGAGCACCGAACCGGGGGATGTCCGAGACGCTCTGGAAGGTGGCACGTTCACGACAGTACTGGGGGACATTACGCTTCGGGAGAGCGACCATCAGGCCACGAATCCGACGTGGATGGCTGAAATCGTCGAAGGCGATGGTGGTTCAGCGGATGTCGAACTCCTCGAGCAGGTCCCGGGTTCGGAGACGCTGCCACCAGCCAGTGACCTCGGCTGTGAGATGTAGGTAGCACAATGGTTGCTGCCGACTTCATCGAACAACTGCTGAATGGCCTCACCCTGGGGATGGTGTATGTCCTGCTAGCCGCCGGACTGTCAGTCATCTTCGGCGTCATGGACGTGATCAACTTCTCCCATGGCGAACTGTTCGCACTCGGTGCGTATTTNGCNCTGANCATCATTGCGCCGTTCGGAGCTGGGACTGGATTCTGGGTCGCGATAGTGGTTGCCCCGGTCGTCGTCGGTCTCATCGGTGCCGCTATTGAGCGAACGACTGTCCGGCCGCTGTATGGCCGCGACCCGCTGTATCATATTCTCCTGACGTTCGGACTTGTACTCGTTATCAATGACGCGATCCGTCTTATCTGGGGGACACAGCAACGGCAGCTAGCTGTCCCGGAGTATCTGAGCCAGCCAATATCCATACTGGGTGTCCGGGTGTCTGTGTATAATTATTTCATGATCGTTTTCGCAGCGTTGCTCGCGGTAGTGACGTGGTACCTGCTGAACCGGACAAAGTACGGGATGATCATCCGTGCCGGGTCGCAGGACCGCGAAATGGTTCGGAACGTCGGCATTGATATCGACCAGTACTACACGCTTGTCTTTGGCGTCGGTGCAGCGCTCGCCGCCGTCGCCGGGATTGTCCTTGGCGGCTATCAGAACGTGAACACCGGGATGGGGAACAGCGTCATTATTCCAGCATTCGTTGTCGTCGTCCTCGGTGGCCTCGGTAGCTTCAGAGGGGCCGTCTTCGGCGGGTTGCTCGTCGGTATCGTCCAGACGCTGATGCGGGCCTACAACGGAACTGTCCTGGCCACGTTCGGTGATACGACGCTGAGCGTCCCCAATCTCGAAGGACTGACTGTGTACCTGCTTATGATTGCAGTGTTGCTCGTGAAACCGCAAGGACTGTTCGGAACGCGAGGTGAAGAGTCGGAAGGCGAGGGCGAGATTCTCGTCGGCGGGTACGGCGGGATACTGGCAGACAGCACACGGGTACGGCTCGGCGGTATCGCTGTTGTCGCGCTCGCACTTGCCCCAGTCGCGATTCTGTTCATGGGCGATCAGTACTACCTCGTCGTTCTCAACGAGATCCTCATCTGGGCCATCTTCGCACTGAGTCTGGATATCGTGATGGGGTACGCCGGACTGGTCCCGCTCGGCCACACGATGTTCTACGGCGTCGGCGCGTACACCGCTGCGCTCGTCATGCTGCACTACTCGCAGTCGGTTTTTGTCGTGTTACTCGGGGCGATTCTCCTCTGTGCTATCCTGGCCTGGATCGTCGGCAGCCTCTCTATCCGGGTGTCCGGCGTGTACTTCGCGATGATTACGCTGGCGTTTGCGGAGTTGCTCTACAGCGCTGTGTTCAAGTTCGACTTCACCGGCGGGAGCGACGGCTTGCTCGGCTTTGAGGCGTTCATCGGACTCGGTAGCCTCGGGGCGTCACTCTCGAATATCGAGTTCGGGCTCCTCGGGTACGAAATCGGCCAACAGTTCGTGTTCTACTATCTGGCCCTGCTCATTGCGGTACTCTCGTTCCTGTTCGCTCGGCGCATGATGAACGCGCCCTTCGGCAGCGTCTTGCAGTCGATCCGGGAAAGCGAAGAACGGGCGGAGTTCATCGGGTACGACGTCAACAGATACAAACGCCGAGCGTTTGTCATCAGCGGCGGCATGGCTGGACTGGCCGGCGGCCTCCTCGCGGTCAGTCCATCGACAGTCATCATTTCACCAGACCAGACACTCAACTGGATTCACTCAGGGGAGGTCATCGTTATTGCGCTGTTCGGTGGGATGGGTACACTGTACGGTCCCATGATCGGCTCCGGCGTTTTCTTCGGCGCCGAAGAATTCCTCTCGTCGTACACCGACCAGTGGCGGCTTATTATCGGGACGATGTTCATCCTGTTCGTGCTGTTCGTCCCACGCGGTATCGTATCGATTCCGTCTCTCGTCGCACAGCGACTGGAGACGGCCAACAACGCGGATGGGTCCGTAGATATGGATGAGCCGGAAGTGAGAAGCGATGACTGAGACTGTACTCGAAACGGATGGACTGACGAAGCGGTTCGGCAAGCTCACCGCTGTTGACGACGTGTCACTGTCGGTTGCGGATGGTGAGTTCAGGAGCGTTATCGGGCCAAACGGGGCCGGGAAGACAACGACGTTTAATCTCATCACTGGCGCACTATCGCCGTCAGAAGGCGTCGTTCGGTTCAAGGGTGAAGATATTACTAACGTTGCGCCACACGAACGGGTCGGCCGCGGACTGGGGCGGTCGTTCCAGATTACGAATGTTTTCGGCGGCCTCACCGTTCGAGAAAACGTGCGTCTGGCAGCCCAGTCCGTCCACAGTGACGAGATCAACCCCGGCGAGGCACTGTTCCGTGACAAGAACGGCTTCGACGAGATCACGGAGCAAACTGGGACGGTACTGGAGCAGATCGGCCTTCGAGACCGGGCTGACGAGCACGCAGAGGCACTGGCATACGGCGACCAGCGCCGACTTGAACTGGGTCTCGTACTGGCGACAGACCCTGATCTCATCATGCTTGATGAACCAACTGCCGGAATGAGTAGCGAGGAAACACAGGCCACAATGAACCTTATCGATGACGTCCTCTCAGACCGGTCGCTGATGCTCATCGAACACGATATCGACCTTGTGATGCGTGTCTCGGACCGGATTACCGTCCTTACTCGCGGTGAAGAACTCGCAAGCGGGACACCCGAAGAGATCGCAAACAACGAGGATGTCCGCGATGCGTACCTCGGTGGTGTTCGAGAATGACCGACCCACTGCTCTCTCTTGAAGATGTCCGGGCCGGGTACGGGATGACTGAGGTACTACAGGGCGTCTCAATGGATGTCGAACGCGGAAGCGTTGTGTCGCTGGTCGGGCGAAACGGGGTCGGCAAAACAACGACGCTCCGGTCGATTGTCGGCAACATCACCCCGAACGGAGGGTCAATAACGTTCAACGGCGAGGACATCACGACACTCACTTCCGAGACGACGATCCGGCGCGGTATCGGGTTCGTTCCCGAAGAGCGGCGGATCTTCCCCGAACTGACCGTCCGAGAGAACATCAGAATGGGTGAGATCGGTTCCGAGTCACCTGACGGGCCGTCAGTTGACGACGTACTGGATATGTTCGAGAACCTTGCAGAGCGCGAACACAGAGACGGGTCGGTCCTTTCGGGTGGCGAACAGCAGATGCTCGCAGTCGGTCGTGCCCTGACTGCCGACCCGGATCTGTTGTTGCTTGATGAACCGACCGAAGGACTCGCACCATATGTCGTCCGGCAGATAGAGGACCTCATCCGTGAGCTGAACGAGCAAGGCATCACAGTACTCGTCGTTGAGCAGAACATCCCGGTTGCACTGGAGGTCTCGGAGTATACGTACATCCTCGAAAAGGGCAAGATAGTCCACGAGGGAACTGCGGCGGAGATCCAGGATGACGAGGACGTACTCGACAGACACCTCGGCGTCGGTGTCACTGACTGATTGCGGCGACAATCGGCAGATATCGATCCAATCTCCGGTCATTGGATCATATGGCGTAGGACCTCGCTCAACGCAAGGCCTCGACCATCGTTCGAGTGCCATGCACCGAGCAGTAGCGACTAGTTTGATGTAAACACACCACATGGAACGTTCTATTCTATTGAATAGGGAGTTGTCGTGTCAGCGCCTTATTGGATGGGGAACAAACGGTCTTGCGGATAGATCGCCCAAATCAGCGGTGTTCGAGTTATTAGAACTATTGGTATGAGAGATTCACCTGTAGTTCGCCGGAGATCCCACGGATGAGGTCGGTCAGTTCGTTCTCGATGCGTTCCGAGTCCAACCGGTTCGCTGGGCCCGAGACACTGATTGCACCGTACGCGTTGCCGGCGTTGTCTACCAGCGGTGCCCCGACACCGGCTACGCCTTCGAGGAACTGGTCAATGCCGTAGGCGACCCCACGGTCCTGAATCTCGTCGAGCTCCGCTTCGAGTTCTTGCCGATTTCGACCGTCCGGAAGGGGGTAGTCGTAGCTTTCGAGGATTGATTCTCGCCGGTGTTTCGGCAACACTGAGAGGATCGCCATTCCACCAGCCAGCCTGTACAGTTCGGTGTACTGGCCGATCTGTGAGTTTGTCTGGATCGCCCGACTGCCGAGTGCTTTGGCCAGGAAGACTGCCTTGCCGTTCTCTTCGACTATCCACCACGCTTTTTCATCAGTTTCGTTGGCTATTTCGTTCAGTTTCGGAGCGACTTCCTGATACATTTCCTGTCGCTCGCGGACTTTCATCCCGATGTCCAGAAACCGTAAGCTCAGCCGATAGGCCTTGTTCTGGTCCTGTACGACGTAGCCTCGACTTTTGAGAGTTGAGAGATGAACGTGGACTGTACTCTTTGGCATCCCCACCCGCTCTGCCAGTTCGGTGACGCCGAGTGACTGCTCCGTTTTCAGTGCTTCAATAATATCCAGCACTCTCCTGGCGGACTCGATTGTGTTTTGTCCTGTCATACACGTATGTTTGGCTAAGTGTTTATAAAATTATTCAACCACATTGAACTCTGACCTCAAGGTGTTCTGCCGGTGCATTCCCAGTGGCGTCCCGGTGACTGTACTGCGACACGGCCTCCCAGCCTCGCAGACTACTTCCTTGGACTCCGTTCTTTCTGGTGACGTTGTATAGTCACTGAAAACGGAGGAGGACGGTCTCATAGTAGTGTACTAGCTTCGACTGCTGCAGATATTGAAGGCTGGCACGTTTACTGCTCAGTGTCGTGTTCAATCTGACTGAATCTGAACGCAGCATACGAAATGCAGTGAAACCATGCAAAGGATATCAGCGGCAACCGAGACCAGTCCCGCCACCGTATCCCAGTCCGCTTCGGCTGGCCCTGTGCGTACTCACGCTCTCCTTGCACAACTGCAACCGCTTTCTGTAGCGCCTCGATACTGATGAGTTGCTGCAGTCCAACACTGTCACCCGAAATCGGCGATTCTCAGTCCGATACTCAGTTTGAATAATAGCTGTACACCTGTTATGCTATGACCGATACTCTGGAACTTGCGAGTAGTAGTGTCCCACAGTGCAACCATCAGGATTATACTGTGTTGTTCATATCTGTTGAATATCAGGCAGGAATGGGTGTGTCTTCCTGCTCCTCTTGTGCGTCTGGTGAGAGATGGAGACCACTCTAATAATACCTGTACGCCTGTTATCTGAACACTCCGCAGATGTCGCATTACGAAACAAAGCAGCGGTGCTATCTTAACAGCTCTCAGCTATGAGAGTTCATTTAGGAAGTGATTCCGCCTTGTTAGCTACTTCTGGCGGTTGTCCGAATAATTTCATATTATGAAACAAACTCTTGTCCTCGCTCGTGGGGAGAGAATATTGAATACTACGCAAGCGCTCACCGAATAACATCAAATCGTACATTGAGTTTAGCACCTGAGTTACAGCACACCCGTTGTACGTGCATATCTGGTCCAAAGAGTTGTATTCTCCCCAGGTACGCGCATTAAAAATAATTTTAATTGTCTTTGAGACAGGTATGAATGGGTCGACCTGTTGTAGAGATATTTATACCAATGGATATCATTCGGTGAACATACTTTCCGTGCGTTTAGGTGTAAATTGCTGCTAAGCAGGTAGAGATAAGCTGCTGATCGCAAAATACGAGTAGGGGAACCCCGGCGTAGTGTCTTCAGTACTGCCAACCTCGAAGCTACCGGGTGACAACGATGCGTTGGATTACGCAGTTACTATCGGTGGGCTACGAGGGACTAACTCCGCCGACCGATTCTTTCGCGGGGCGTTATCGCTTGCGGCAGTGACTACGTCTGGGAGTACTCATCAACCCATTCCTGCAATGTGATACCCATCGTTGACTGCGTAATCGCGTTCGAGGACGCGGAGTTTGCACTCTTGACGAGTTCGGCCTCCAGTGTCCGCGTCGGAATCTCGCCGATAAAGTGCGGAATCGCTCGCTGGACCGCCAGCGGACAGCCGACTTCGTGAGCAAGCGCATAGCCCGACAGGGAGTGTGGGATATCTTCGGTTGCGTATCTTGGGTCTGGGTCGAGTAGCTTCTCGTCCTCGACAAAGTCAACGTACTCATAGCACTTTCCGACATCGTGGAGTAATGTCGCCGCGACGATGACGTCGATATCGGGGTTGGCCCCGTGGAACTCCTGCTGTTCGATAGCGGATTCCCGCGCAATTTTGGTGACACCGCGGACGTGCCTGACGTTGGTTACTTCGTGGATATTCCACGCATAGGGAATGTCCATAATGTCACGCCAGCCGCCTCGGTCGAGCGCGAGTGTCCACGCTTCGATGACTTTGCTACGAAGGTTGTCCGATGAGATATAATCGAGTTCCGGGAACGCCTGCGTGACCTGCTCCTCGTAATCGGGCATACTACCCCTCGTCCTTGACGAGCTGTTCCTGTCCGATAAACCGGGGCCGCTCGTCGATAGCCAGGAAGTTATTCACGTCCTCGCGGGCCGCTTTCGCTTTGCCTCTGTCCGGTGCGTAGTCCCGTGAGCCTTCGCTACCGAGAGCGTCGTATAGCTTCTCAATGTCGTCGAAATAGAGTTCGGCGACACCGTCGAACTCGGCGTTCTCGGGGTCTGTTGGGATGACCGTGTTGTACTTGACGACGCCCTCGATTTCGCGGGCAATCGGCGTATGGTTGGTCTGCCAGTAGTCGACGAACTCTTCATGGGTCATGTCGTCCTGTCGGACGAGAAACGCCGAGTGCTTGTAGAGACCGTCAGTGTCGCCGTCGACCTCGTCTTTCTGGACTATCTCTTCGCCGATAATACGCGGCCGTTCCTCGACAGCGAGGAAGTTGTTCACGTCCTCGCGGGCCTTTGCGGCGATCTCCTTGGTGGGGTCATAGTCCCGGGAGCCGGGGCTACCCAGTGCCTCGTGCAGGTCCTCAAGCGTCTCGAAGTACAGTTCCGCCAATCCGTCAAACTCGGCGTGTGCTGGTTCTGTTGGCAGGACTTGTTGATAGCGAACCACGCCCTCGATGTCCTTTGCAATCGGCGTGTGATTGGTCTGCCAGTAATCAACGAACTCCTCGTGAGACATATCGTCCTGTCTGACTAACAGGGCTACATGCTTGTACATCATCAACACGTTTCTGACCTATGAGTATAAAAGCTAACGTTGTTGCCTGTCAGAATATTTGGGTCACTAAAGATTAATGTATGCATGACGCTGAATATTGAACTGATATGGATGCAGTCAACCCAGCTACGGGCGAGCGGCTAAACGTGTACGACCCTGATGACGACGAGGCAGTCGAACGGAAACTGGACCGTGCCACGTCGACGTTCGAGGACTGGCGTGAGGTCCCATTGCGCGAGCGCGAGCAATTGCTGGTAAACGCCGGTGAGGTTCTACGAGAGAACAAACAGCGGTACGCTGAACTGATGACCCGGGAGATGGGGAAACCAATCACGCAAGCCGTCGCTGAAGTCGAAAAGTGTGCCTGGGCGTGTGACCATTACGCCGAATACGCACACAAGTATCTCTCCGAGGAGCACCACCCCAGTCCACCGGGGACAGAGGTAAAGACAGTCCATGACCCGCTCGGACCAGTGCTTGCAGTGATGCCCTGGAACTACCCCTTCTGGCAGGTCATTCGCTTTGCTGCACCCTATCTCACTGCCGGCAACGTTGGCCTCCTCAAACACGCCTCAAACGTCCCCGGCTGTGCGCTCGCACTTGAGGAAGTGTTTGCTGAAGCCGGCTATCCTGACGGCGCGTTCCAGACGCTGATGGTTGGCTCCAGTAACGTTGACGGCATCCTCGCAGACGACCGTGTCCGTGCGGCGACGTTGACCGGAAGTGGCCCTGCTGGCCGTGCCGTCGCCGAAACCGCCGGCAAACACCTGAAAAAGACCGTACTGGAACTCGGTGGGTCTGACCCGTTTATCGTCCTTGACGACGCAGACCTCGATGCGGCCCTCGAAACTGGGGTGCAAGCACGGACGCTGAACGGTGGCCAATCGTGTATCGCCGCCAAGCGCTTTATTGTTCACACAGACGTCTACGATGAGTACGTTGATCGACTCGTCGCTGCCTTCGAAGACCTCACTGTCGGCGATCCGATGTCCGACGAAACTGATGTCGGTCCACAGGCCGACCCTGGCCTCATGGCCGAACTCCACGACCAGGTACAGGCCAGCGTCGACGCCGGAGCAACGCTGTTGACCGGGGGCGAGCCGCTTGACCGGACCGGCGCGTTCTACCCACCGACAGTACTGACTGATGTCCCTTCAAGATGCCCTGCCGACACAGAGGAGACATTCGGACCAGTGGCGACCGTCTACGAGGTTGCCGATGCGGAGGAAGCAATCGCAGTCGCAAACGACACCCGGTTTGGCCTTGGTGCAAGCCTCTGGACAGCGGACCGAGAACGCGGCCAGCGGCTGGCACGAGATATTTCCGCGGGCTGTGTCTACATCAACGAGATGACCAAATCCGACCCGCGAGTCCCGTTCGGCGGCATCAAGGACGCCGGCTACGGCCGTGAACTCTCGGAGATGGGAATCAAAGAGTTCGTCAACAAAAAGACGGTCTGGGTCGAATAACCACCGCAGTTGATACTGGACGGTACTTCTATTGCTGGCGTGCCCGGTTTTGACGTGATGGCAGCTACGTACGGTCGGTAGCGATCCGTGTGGCAGGACAAAGCTTCTTGTTTCAAGGGGCGTTATGCAGGTGCATGGAGTTAGCTATCCTAGGCGGAACTGGTGACATTGGTGAGGGACTCGCGATGCGGTTTGCCGCCGATACGGACCATGCGATTACGATCGGCTCGCGGGACGCTGCAAAGGCCGGCGAGCGAGCCAGAGCGTACGAAGAACGATTATCCGATCACGGTGTCGAGACTGAAATTGACGGGACGGATAACAGTAGCGCCGCGGCCAGTGCAGACGTGGTTATCTTGGCCATTCCACCACATCACGTCGGCGATACAGTTGAAGCACTGGCAGAAGATGACGTGCTCTCAGACCAACTGCTCATTAGCCCCGCCGTCGGAATGAACGGCGATGGGGATGGACTTCACTACCGACCACCGTCGACAGGGAGCGTTACTGAGTTTGTCGCGGAGCGAGCCCCTGAATCTGTTCCAGTGGCCGGCGCGTTCCACAACCTTGCAGCGGACCGGCTGGCAGATCTAGAGGCCACGCTCGATGTAGATACGCTGGTGGTCGCGGACGACCCGACGATCAGCGAGCGAGTCGTGGCGCTAACTGCTGACCTCGCAGGTATCCGGCCTATCCCTGCTGGGCCGCTATCGAACGCTACGGAGGTCGAGAGTCTGACGCCACTGCTCATCAATATCGCTCGATACAACGAGGATATGCACGATGTCGGTGTGAGCTTTACGTAGACTCCGGCAGCGGTTCTGTCCTCCGCCGTGATTCAAGTAGTGTCGTCGTGCGGCTGATTGTGTGCTTGTATTGCCTGTGTCCGCAAACAGTCACAAACAGACAGGGAAGTATTTCACCGCGCGTTGTCGATTTCGTCGATCGCGTCGGGGTTCTCGATACTTGAGAGGTCCCCCAGTTCTGCGCCCTCGTAGACATTCTGAATGATTCGCCGTACAATTTTTCCCGACTGGGTCTCCGGAAATTCATCGACGAAGCGGACTTCACGCGGACGGAACGGCTTGCCAAGCGCTCTCCCGACTTGCGCGCGCAGCGCCTCGCGAAGGTCCGCTGACTCCTCGAACCCCTCGTTGAGGATGACATATGTGACAACTGCAGTCCCCTTCGTTTCGTCGTCCGCACCGATCGCAACAGCGGCGTTGACCGCATCGTGTTCGATAAGTGTACTCTCGACCTCGGCCGGGCCGACCTTCCGACCGGCGACGTTGAGGACATCGTCCGAACGACCGTGCAAGAACCAGAACCCGTCTTCGTCTTTCTGTGCCCAGTCACCGTGGTCCCACATATCGCCGAACCGCGACCAGTACTCCGCAAGATACCGCTCGTCACCACTCCACAGCGACTTTGTCATCGACGGCGCTGACGATTGACAGACCAGATACCCCTTCTCGTTGTCTTCGGCAACGGATTCCCCCTGTGCATCGACAACGTCGATGTCCATGCCGAGCGCCGGGCCACCAAGCGTCCCCGGCTTCAGCGAATGCAGCGGCGTCGGCTGGAGGAAACAGCCGAATATCTCCGTTCCGCCGGAGATGTTCATAATTGGTGTCGTGCCGTCGCCGACGTTCTCCAGAAACCACTCCCAGGAATCTGGGTCCCACGGCTCACCAGTCGAACCCAGCAGGCGCAACGTCGAAAGGTCGTGGCCCTCCAGCCACTCGTCGCCGTGTTTCTGTAGCGAACGGATCGCTGTCGGTGAAATCCCAAACACCGACAGGTTGTGGGTGTCGATCATTTCCCAGAACCGGTTCGGCTCGGGATAGTCGGGGGCCCCCTCATACAGGAAGACGGTGCCACCGTGGGCGTGATTGCCGATCAGCGTCCACGGCCCCATCATCCAGCCGATGTC
>JGI12478J12828_1000001_pt1 | contig 104433 bp, 92 predicted proteins | sample A23E2SouthBayCA_FD_12828 | JGI IMG/M metagenome (IMG submission 12828) | reverse complement strand
ATCTCTGTTGAACTCATGGCTGTCTCATCAATCGATGCTAGAACCAAACGGTATTGTCAGCAGTCTAGTGGTTGGTAGGATTTGAGATCCCGAAAACGTGCTTCCAAACCGGCCATATTCTGTATCGCGATATACGATATACATTTTCCTGTAGTGCCGAATTCCGGCGCTAAGAGACTCCAGATCCACGAATTCTCCCGTTGGACCGAATACAGCAAGTGGTCGTGATTACCAAAATAATCATGACCACTTTGAAGTACCCCGCCGCCGTCGGGGAAACATGAATGCTGCAACCGCCTCACGACGGCGCTTCCCCCGGGTAGAGGCATCGAGAACAGGCCCGAAAGATGGTGGAGGGCCGGTGGATGCCTGATCGAGCGCTTTCGACGCCGCTCGACGACAGGTTCGAGCGCTACCTCCAGGACAAGGGGAAAGACCGCGGTGGCGACGGCGAGAACTATCGACCAAACGCTGCACGCGAGCTCGAGCGGTTCGCCGAGTGGGCCGCCGGCGACCGCGGCGACGACTGGGCCGGGATCGTCCCCGATGATGTCGACCTATCTTCGAGGACCTCGACGAGCGAACGTTCCGAGAGTACGCTCGGCATCTCAGTGGAGATCAAGGACTCAAGCAGAACACGGTACAAGCCTACTACCGCTATATCTCTGCGTGGTGTCTGATTCCAACGAAGTAGGGTAAATGTCGGTTGATTCTCGGTCGGTTTCGAGATACAGACCGGAAAATAGCCGGTCGCGGCACTGTCTAGTTCTGGACCTCCTGAGCTGGCGTTCGGCCGTCGAGTGCTTGATTGGGCCGTTCGTGGTTGTAGTGGTGTCTGAAGCGCCGTAACCACTGTCTGGCGCTTGATTGACTGCCCCGCCAATACGTGTGGAAGCGGTCGATTCGCATGGTGACGGTCTGGAACCACTTTTCGATGTGGTTCCGAGTTCGATAGTCGAGCCGACCGCTCAATTCGTGACGTGCGAGGGCAGTCAAATAGCCACCAGCAACTGTTCCGAAATGTCCTCGAACATCGATATAGTACGCTCCGCATCCGTTCTAGTTTAACGGCCAAACCGCCCGCAGTCTGTTGATTCGATATCGTCGCAAATACCCGGTTGAGGAACCCGGTGGAAAATGTGTACTCCCCACCGGATTCAGTAGTTGTTGGTCGGATTCAAAGAGCGTTTCCCTCCGATGAGTTGCGCGAGCGCGCTCGCGCAACGTCACTGGTCGAACGAGAGCGGAAGTTCGACATCGTCGCGCTGTTCTACACACTCGCCTTCGGCTTTGCAGCCGGGTCAGACCGCTCTCTGCAGGCATTCCTTGAACGCTACGTCGAAATGGCTGACTGTGAGGAACTCTCCTACGCATCGTTCCACGAGTGGTTCGAACCGGGCTTCGTTGCGCTCCTTCGAGAGATTCTCGATGACGCTATCGAGAATCTCGACACCGGACGAGAAGACCTGAACGGCCGTCTCGAACGCTTTCGAGACGTCCTTATTGCCGACGCGACCATCGTTTCGCTGTACCAAGACGCTGCTGATGTCTACGCCGCAACTGGCGACGACCAAGCCGAACTGAAGCTCCACCTCACCGAGTCTCTCTCGACCGGCCTCCCGACACGATTCCGCACAACCGATGGAACTACTCACGACCGGAGTCAGCTACCCACCGGCAAGTGGGTAGCTGACGCCCTCATACTGCTCGATTTAGGCTTCTACGACTTTTGGTTGTTCGACCGCATCGACCAGAACGGCGGCTGGTTCGTCTCCCGCATCAAAGACAACGCGAACTTCGAGATTGTCGAAGAATTGCGGACGTGGCGGGGTAACAGCATCCCGCTGGAGGGAGAGTCGCTGCAGGCCGTCTTGGACGACCTGCAGCGACGGGAGATCGACGTCCGCATCACACTCTCGTTCGAGCGCAAGCGAGGGTCGGGCGCGAGCGCGACCCGGACGTTTCGACTGGTTGGGCTCCGTAACGCAGAGACCGGCGAGTACCATCTGTACCTGACGAATCTGCCGCGTGAGGAATACCGCGCGCCCGATATCGCACAGCTCTATCGGGCGCGCTGGGAGGTGGAACTGCTGTTCAAGGAGTTGAAATCGCGGTTCGGCTTGGACGAGATCAACACGACCGACGTCTACATCATCGAGGCGCTGATTATTATGGCGGCGATTTCGTTGCTGATGAGCCGCGTGATCGTGGATGAGCTACGGACGCTCGAAGCGAACCGACACGAGGCGGACGCCGCAGACGCCGACTCGTCGGCGTCGCGGCTTTCCCGTCGTCGCTGTTCACTGGCGGTCGAACGCCACGCGCATCTGATCCAGTTGTACCTGATGATCGAGTTGGGCTACGAACTGCCGGATTTGGACGAGCTGTTGCTGTGGGTGTCTCAGAATCCAAATCCACACAGGGAACGGTTACGCGAACAGGTTCAATCGGGTGAGTTCGCCTTTGATCGCCACTAAACTAGAACGGATGCGGTCACACCGGAGGAAATCGTGTTTGAACTCGGCTCCATACCCACTGTCCAAGAGGTGTTCACCTACTTCGAGCGCAGACTGTTCTCGAACACTGCTCTTCCGCCTAGGAATGCCCGCGATGACATCGTTGATCGTGCTGGAGTTGCTCTCAGTATTGTCGAGGATCACACCCTACAAATAGTGATGCTCCTAGTAGCGGCGTTTGATCTCGTTTTCACCCCACAGATACTGAGACGATCTGCCCGTGATGTCTAATGGTTGGTCCAGCTATCCTCGCTGGCGTTTACCTATCTGTTTCTTTTTCTCGAGCGAACACAGACTGCTGTTAAGTGGGGAATTCCCTCTCAAGCAACTCGGTCATAACCGCTGTGAGTCAAGAACAGTACAGTTCTCGTTAAGATTGAAAACAAGCCCCTCATCGTCTAGTTTAACAGTAACTTGTGCCGCTGGTGATTCGCCATCAGAGACGGACACTTCGCTCACCCCCGCAAGGTCATACGGTCCAATCTGAGCATCTCGTGGTCCAAGACCGTACTCGGCATACAGTGTTTCGAGTGCGTGATGGCCCAGAATTGTGTGCGCGAGGGGAATCGGGTAAGACACCCAGCAGGCGTTACAGTCTGCCGTCGCGTACGGAATACCTTGATGAAGATATGATTCGGGTACCGATTGACGAGGGAACGACAAGCTCGCCGCTCCCCAGCAGTATGGGCATACCCCATCCCGTAACAGGCGAACATCACACGCGTGTTTCCGGAGCGAACTGTCGATGATCTCCTGTAAGGTTCGAGTTTTGGAAACTTGTGGCGGCGACGGATACGCGACCGCAGCCCCGTGGTCTGGACAGCCGATGTACAACTGATGGTTCTGGTAGGCCGCGATCAGGTCACGATCGCAGTGTGGACAGTCATACTCAGTTTCTTGTCGGGCAATCCCGGGTCCTTCGTCACTCGCTGCTTTGTCATAACTGCCGGCGCGGATGGTGCTTACAATTTCGAGAGCGGCTACCCGGGGTCGGTATTGTCCGTCAACCTTCTGAATGAACGTCTCCTGAAGCTCAGACAAGTGATAACTGAATCGGCTCGTATCTTCAACGCCGACTTGCTCACGTAATTCGGAGAAGCTTGGCCATTCCGATGACCACGCCTCATCGTACTGATCGGCCAGCGTGAGCAGAATCTGAATCCGTGTTTCGTCAGTCAGGGCCGCGTATCTTGCTTCTCGGACTGAACTGTCACTTGTCATTGATAGCCTCCGTGGTGCTTCGATATATTGGATATCTGACCTGTTTCTAATTCAACTTAACGGTCATCCAGATAACACTTACAACCAACCCCGGACTGTTAGTGGTTGTGGTTGAACTGCCCTCCACCCTGACGACGTTTCAGGATCGACTCGATAACAAGGCCGGTATTGCTCGCACAGGGATATTTCTCGCCCTCATCGTATCGGTGACGATAGTCCTCAATTTGGTTGCCTCACTCGCTGTAGTGACGATAATCGGCTCAGACGCAGGGAGTACAGTAACCTTCATCGCGGGGACTATCGGGACTGAACTCTCCTTCTTACTGATTGGAGTTGGCTATCTCCGATACCGTACGACGTTTGATCTGCCGATTCAGCAACCTGACCGAACAACTGCTTCTTACGTTCTTGCCGGACTGATTGCCAGTTTTGCGACGGCGTTTATATCACTCGCGATTACCGATGTTCTTCTTCCTAGTATTGAACTCTCCCCGGGCTACATGGAGTATACAAACCTTAGCACACCAACTGGTATGGGGCTTGTCCTCGCCGTTGTTTTGTCATTGACGGTGATCGGCCCGATTGAGGAGTTCTTTTTCCGTGGTCTCATCCAAGGTCGGCTTGAATCAGCTCTCCGTCCGAGCGGTGCGATCGGTATTGCTGGGCTCACATTTGCCCTATTTCATGTCTATCCAGTCCTACTCCTATCACCACCTACGATCGTCGTTGCTCACATGACTGTCTACTATTCGCTCATGGGCATTATTTTCGGGTGGGTGTATTATCAGACGGACACCCTCCTTGCGCCTGTGGTTGTCCACGGAATTTTCAACGCCGCGATCTTCACTATCCCGTTGTGGACGTGACCAGTGGTCGGCATGACGCTTAGCCGGTCCTGCTGGTTGGTGTTTCTCCCGTTGAAACACTGCTGAAGGCTTGATACGAGACCTAGCACAATGCGCATGTGGCCGCCGGCCGGAGGCGGTCACCGACAAGAATTCCGGTCGTCGGACCCCCCACTGCTCCTCCCTGTTGGGGTGTTTGTCTGTCCCCCGCGACGCTGTATCGACGACCTTCGCTGGAAGGGCGGCCCTCCACTCCATCCACCGCCGCTGTTCACCACATAAAAAGAATCTACCGGTACAGACCTATTACATCGATGCATATGAAGCCCTTCACAACGTCGGGTCTGTTGAGTTCGGTCCGCGAGAATCTATCGAGGGGATGGTCATTTGTTGACCCGCGTCCAGAATGTGATCATGGACTCCACGCCGGTCATATGGGAACTCCATTTTGCCAGAGTTGTGGTACCGAAGTCACTCGTCATGATTCAGACCGGTTGATGTACAGCCCGCTAGGAAAGTGATTCGTCGAATGACTGGCTGAAATGATAGATTCTTAACCAACACCCGGAATCTAACTACACCGTTTGTTGGTTAACAACCGGCGCTGTCGGCGGGGCCTGCAGGCGTCCAACCGTGATGCCGAAGTGACACTCTTCTGTTGTACAGAAGTCTCTATGCAATGAGTTGTAAGAGGAATCGAGGAACCGCCGGACGCCAGCACACTGCGCTGTGACCACACATGCTTACTAGGCCAGACACCGCCACGAAGGGAAGGGCGTGACCTACGTCCTCATCTGTGGTTAGATCACCTGAATGTAAGAAAGTTTGCTTGAGATTCCAGGTCGTGTTTAGTTAAGCGAGAAAAGTGAGGCGAACGGATTTCTTGGTGCCTATGCCAGAAATCAGTCGCCTCAGCGGACATAGAGAATGGATTAATTTGGATTTTGTGGAGCGCGAACGGACACCCGGACTGGCGATGGCGCTGGGGTATTCAATCGCACGTTCCAGGCCTCTCGCTGTCGAATACCGTTCAGATACTGGATGCACTGGGTGTCCAACGGAGTCGGAAAGCGATCCACGATTGGGTTCAGAAGGCCATCTACAGCCCAAATCGGGCCGAACCACGAATCAGATTGCATTCGACGAGACGATGATTCGGATCAACAGGCAGCAGTTCTGGCTGTATGCCGCCGCAGATCTCGCGACAAACGATCTGCTTCAGATCTGTCTCTTTTCCTCGACCACGACCACCCTCACCGAAATTTTCATGCGGGGGAACTCAAACAAGAACACAATATCGAAACCGCCGAGTTCCTCGTCGATGGTGCGAAACATCTCCAGACTGCGCTTCAACGATCTGAACTCCCCCAAAGCGCGAGCGATCCTCGCCCGTTCACTCTCCCCGAGGGTGGTTGGATAGATCTCAATTCATGCTGCTACGCAGCGCTCGATAGTGTTCCACAGACAGAACTATTCGAACGAGGAGAATGTTCTAGTTGATTGATTGTTTCGAAATAATATCGGCTAGAATCTAATATGTTCTCGTCTGGTCCAGAATAATTGGCGAATAACTATCAAATAAATAACTACTTATGCACACTATTCGTTGGCTACTGGTGGATGACACGAGAAAGCACTTCATCAACGGCGGACAGTACATCGACCAGCCGGCGGACCTTCCTGGGGGCGCTAATGGGCCTCGGCGGGGGCGCGCTGTTCGATGGGACAGGGACGGCGCGGGCACAAGGCGGTAATCGGCCGTTCGCGCCAACAGACCACGACCACAGCGGGAAACACGGCGGAACAAATCGACTCGGTGAGGCCGAGCCAGTCGAGTCGATAGCGGTCGATCAGCTCGAAGCATCCCAGCAGGGCCGCGTTGTTTCCGTCCCCTACATCCCTGAGGTGTCCGGAAGTGGGACGGAAGACGATCCCTGGGTGTCCGAGTCCGGGACCGCAGGAATGCGCGAGGCGTTCGAGCGCTTGGACAACCTCAGCGGTGGGGTCATCTACTATCCGAGCGGCTACTACGGCGACAGCACTACCTCTTGGGTGATCGACCTCGCGGGGTATGAGAATCTCCGAAATAACTGGGCGATCTACGGTGACGGGCTCGAGTCCTCACGGATTCGCGCCAGCAGCGACGACGGCCATGGCATCCAGATCCGGGATTCAGATGGAACAGACATATTCTATGCCGAGATCATCGGCGTTCGGTTCGAGGGTGAGAACGACGGCTATACGTTCGTCTGGGGGTCAGAAGACCTGCGAGATCCCTACAACAGCTGTTTTACCCGGTTCGCGACGGCAAACGGGAACCCCGAGGGCGAAGGCGCCTGCCAAATCAACTTCGCACTCAATACCTACCACTACGGTGTTCACAATGCAGCAGGTGGTACCGGCCTCGAACTCCGACGCGTCCAGTTCTCGGGGCTTGAGGGAAGCGTCAGTTCCGGGGAAAACGAGGGTGACGTCGCGCTGAACATCAAGGAGTACTCCTTCGGTAACCTATTCTCGTACCTCAACGTCGAGGCGACCTACGACGGGATTCACATCGAGGACGCCAGGGCCATCGGAAACGTGTTCCAGAATGCCTACTTTGCGAACGTCCTCGGAACGGCCTTCGTCCAGCAGATTGACAACAAGGACGAACGGTTTCCGGATGTCTCAGACCAAGGGACATACTTCCACAACCCGTTCGTCGCAGGTGCCATTGGGCAAGTCGCCGAGATCGACGACAGCGCGGTGTACGTCGACGGCTCAACACGCCGATGGCCCGGCGCAGCCGTCGAAACCTACCAGGGAGAACAGTACGGCGGTGCGCTGAACGAACTTAGCCACATCGACTTCGAGCCGCTGAGCGAACCTCCCGAGGGATCGCTCGGCCGCATCGCACTTGCCGACGGTGACGGCTGGGACCCCTCCGGGCACGGGGTCCCAGTGCTTGTTATTTCGACGGGCGAAGAGTGGACAACGCTCCAGACACTCTGACGAACACGAGACACCAAGATTGGACAAGGTGAGCAGATGTCCCTCAAGAGAATTACCACACTACCGCCGCTCGTGTTCGACGTTAATGATCCAAGCTGTGCGGTCCGAGAGAGTCGCGAGTAGTTCCAAACGCACTGCCTCGTACTTCGAATCGTCCAAGCAATTGTGGCACTTGGAATATCGACGAACTCGTTGCCGTAACAGCCCAACGCATCGTGGTGCTGCTCGCTCCAGATCAAGATCAATTGGGGTGGTTCGCCGTTATTCGGACTCTATCGGCGCCCGAGCGAACCTGGCCGTTTCCTGTTCGGGGACAAGCCACTCGCCGTCATACTCAATGATTCCGCCCCAACTCCCAGCCGGTTCCGGAGCAAAGTCGACCGGTTCAGTCGGGTCGTCCTTCAAGTAGCGTACCTGTCCGGAGGGTGGATATTCGTCGCCAGCGGGATTAGTCGTGTGGAGGCGCTCACGGAGATCCGGCGAGGGAACATAGTTGGTCGTCAGGATCATATCGTCCTCACGGCCCGGGATGTTCGTTATCATTGAGGCCGGTTCATGGATAGCCTCCACACCACGGTCCGGTATCGGGTCGACGAACCGCTTTTGTTCGAACTTCCAGTTGCGGAGGTCGTCGGAGCGGCCGATCAGCTGACGATCATCGGCCAGTTCGCCAACGTACATCAGGAATTCGCCGTCAATCTTCACCGGACGGCCCTGCGGGTCGCGGGGAATGACAGCGCCCTTTGCCCAGCCGCCAGTCAACGATGCTGGGACGATCTGACCCTCTTTCTCCCAGTGTATCAGGTCCTTCGACGTCGCCAGGCAGATGTTACACCGAATACTGCCGGGGCTACCCCAGATCCCTTCCGACTCCCAGGCAGGGTTGTAGAACATGTAGTACGTGCCCTCGTGTTTGTACAGTTTCGGGTCTTCGCAGCCGCGCTGTTCATAGGGTTCGGTCGGTTTGATTACCGGATTGTCGACGTGACGGAGGAACGACTGGCCATCGTCGCTCCACGCCAGTCCGATACGGGAGTCTTGGTCGATACGGTCGTCGGGCGTCGCCCGGTAGAAAGCGAATAAGGTGTCTTCGACCTCGAGGAGGGAGAGATTGAAGATACGACCAGCCTCCCAGCCGCGGTTAGTCGGCTCGAGAACCGGTTCCGCGCCGACGGTAAACGGGCCGACGATCCACTTTGGGAGCGAGTCAGTGTCTTTAATCCCGCCGATGGGGCGGCGCTCCGCGGAATCAATATCGTCGTTCGGGGCAGTAGGGTCACTCGACATTTTCGCCCCCGTCAGCGAGGGTGTCGGCGCCCTCGTCTGTCATCGATACCGTAGTCGGAACGTCCGATTGCTCCGCGACTTCGTAGGCCCTGCCGTCGGTGCCCGTCGTTTTTAGTGCGGACCCGTTTGGGGCGAAGAGGTGGAGTGCATCCAAGTCGAAGGTGTACTCGATCTGGTGGTCCACCTCGGGGGAGACGTCATCGCTTACCCTGGCTGTCCACGGAGAGTCGCCCACCCGCAGGTGGAGGTAGTTGTCGCTCCCCATCGGCTCAACGACGTCAAGCATGGCCTCTTGAGACTGGTCCGACGCCTCCTGGCGGTGGGTCTCGTCTTGGGGGACCCGAATGTCCTCTGGCCGGACGCCAACGACGAGTCGGTCACCCGGGGAGACACCGCATCGCTCGATCGTCGTTTCGTCCAACCGGTAGTCAAAGGTTGAGTCTCCCTCGGCGACGAGGTGGACGGCGCCGTCTCGCCCGGCAGCCTTGACCGAGAGAAAGTTCATGCTCGGCGAGCCGATGAACCCCGCGACAAATTGGTTGACCGGGTGGTGGTACACTTCATCGGGCGGCGCGACTTGCTGAAGAATGCCGTTATTGAGAATAGCGATGCGGTCGGACATCGTCATCGCCTCTGTCTGGTCGTGAGTAACGTACACCGTCGTCACGCCCAGTTTGCGGTGAAGGCGCTGGATCTCAGTGCGCATCTGCGTTCGGAGCTTCGCATCCAAGTTTGAGAGCGGTTCGTCCATCAGGAACAAGTCCGGGTCGCGGACGATGGCCCGCCCGAGCGCAACGCGTTGTTTCTGCCCGCCCGAAAGCTGCTTGGGCTTCTTATTGAGTAGATCGCCGATACCCATCATGTCCGCTGTCTCTTGGACCCGGTTGCCGATCTCGTCGGAGGATCGGTCGGTCTTCATTTTCAAGCCGAAGCTCATGTTTTCCCTAGCGGTCATATGGGGGTACAGGGCGAAGTCCTGAAACACCATCGCCATGTCGCGAGCCTGGGGCTCGTCATCGGTGATGTCGTCATCACCGAGACGGACCTGACCGGTCGTGGGCGTCTCGAGACCGGCAATGCAGCGGAGTGTCGTCGACTTCCCACACCCGGATGGGCCGAGCATGACGAGGAACTCGCTATCCTCGACAGTGAGGGAGACATCGTCAACTGCGACGAGCTGGTCACCATCGCCCGCCGACGGGAACGCCTTAGTGAGACTTTCGATACGGAGATCGGCCATGTATGGCGAGGATGCGTGACCGACTCTGATAATAGTTGGTCTGGATTTTGGAGTTTGAGGTGCATGTTTGATTTCATCCAAACTACTTCGGTGCGTCCTCGGATGCGAAGCCACGGCCGAGAACCACGTAAAAAAGAAGCAACGCCTAGCCGCCATCGTCTTGGTTAGTTCGAGCGCCAGTGTACGCGTTCGAACTCTCTGAGCTCCTGGTATTGCTCGCGGACGGTCTCCCACTGCTCGTTGGAGATGCGACCGACATTGGCTCCTGTAGAGAACAACGACACGCCCTGTGAACCGCCGTGCAACGCCATCTGGATGGCGGTCAGTAATTCATCCGATGGGATCGGCGTCTGCGGCTGCTTGGAGTCGGCAGTGCGGATCGACGGAACGACAGGACAACCCGTTTGTTCCCGAAGCGACCGGACGATATCGCGAATCCACAATGGGTGCATGTCGACGCCGACGTGCGCGGCACGCGGTGTGAGCACGTCGGCGAGTTCAGCGATGGAGAGTTGGTCGACGCCCAGTGTATCCCGGCTGTCTTCAGTAGCCGAATCCAAGTCCGCAAAGGTTTCCATCTCGACGTTCATCATCAGGTCATTCCGGTCGCGCAGCGGCGCCGACAGCTCTTCGAGAAGCCCCGTGATCGTCTCACACCGCGCGGCTGTCCACTCCGCTGAACCGTCATCAACGTTATGCGATTCGTGACGCGAAAGGCAGGCCTCGCAGAAACAGGAGCGGTAGCTCGACTCGTCGTTCATCACCGGCTGGTACTCGAAGTGGGTGAACTGGAGGCCGTCGATATCATACTCAAGCAGTTCGTCGACGACGTCACCAAGATGATCACGAACGATATCGTGATTCGGGCAGGCCCAGTGCATCCACTCCGCGGAGACGTTCGGGTACCTGATTTCGGTCCCCTCACGGGCGACCTGGACGACTTCCGGATATTGCTCGACGAGGTACTTATCACAGAGGACGAATAGCGACGGGACGACAGTGATGTCATAGTCCGCCGCCACTTCGACGAGTTCGCCGAGCAGGTCGCGATCTGGGACCTGGGGGGGAGCCACGTCAGAGTCATAGAATACGCGTCCGTCGCTCTCTTTGACGACGACAAAAATGGCGTTGACGCCACGGTCGGCCAGATTGTTGATGACGTCCTCGGTGTTCATCGTTGCCCACGGATACAGCGTAACCGACCGAAAGAACCGTTCATTCCACCATTGCTTCCTGCCATCCGTTGTTGTAGCCATTATTGAAGCCGTACTAGTCACCTGATTTAAACCTATTGGCTTAGTTAGAGTAGGAGCTAACATATTATAGTAGAATTATATATATTTGACTACAGTCAAATACAATCGGAAAGTTCTTCATTATTGTTCGAGAGGTGTGACAAAGCACGAGTCAACCATGGACGAACCTCGATTTACTCGCCGCATCCCAGATGCACAATCCGAAGTCCGCCCGCCTGAGAGTCAAGAAGTTAAGTCGGAGGAGGCGTTCGATCTCGCGGTTGCGCTTGGGTCCGAAACGCGATGGCAGATTATCCGGACACTGGCCAAGGACACGTGCACGATTCAGGAACTGACAGAGGAGGTTTCCCTCTCGAAGGGGACGGTGTCCGTCCATGTCCAGCAGTTAGAAGACGCCGGCGTAGTCGGGTCACGATTCAACGTCAGCGACAGCGGGGGCGTCGAGAAGGAGGTCGCGCTCGTGGTTGACGAAGTCGTCCTCAAACTGTCCGATCGGTAGGCCAGCGGCCGTGTTGCGACGCTGGCAGATACTGCGACTTATATGGATAGACGTACCTATTGTCTGCGATAGTTGTCAGACATATGATGAGTGTTAATTAGTTTTTACGATGTAGTATCCCAATATCACGGCTAGCAGCGCGTGGACAACCACCAGTACGGGCCACCCCCCGGGCCAGACACCCGGTGCGCCTTCAAAGAAGCCAAGCACGCCGAGGAGGAGTGTGGTCACTGAGAGAACGGCAAACAGGGTGGCGAGCGTTGTGGGGGTGCGCATATGAGCGAAATCTCTGTACACTGGGCTTATGAAAGAGCCTATTTAGTCCGTCGATTCTCCGGTGAGATAGCGAGTTGCCTGGACCAGCGTCGCCGATAGTAGCACCGGAGCTAGTACCATGAACCCGACCGTGGTGAATGCGAGGAGAGCGCCCATCGAGGCTACGAAGAGGCCGAGCGCGACGGAGACGCCGACGCGCGAGACAGCGACGGTAGCCGATGCACGAACTAGGTCAGCCGCAGTCGGACGGTTGTCAGTGAGGTCCTCAACCGGGACGGCGCGGTGAAGGCCGTCGTCAACTAGGAGCGGGCCGTAGTACAGCAAGAGGACTCCGTACACGACGAGCGCGTCGACGGCGAAAAAAGCCAGGACAGCGGGGAGCGCGTCACCGGTCGCCGTCGCATGAAGCCAGAGCCAGCCGGCGGCGTTCACAAGGAGTAACGCCGGGACGAACGCCGCTTGGGCGCGCCAGAAGTAGCGCTGAAAGGCCTGTACTGCGGTCCGGACACCGAACGGTTCGTGGTCCAGAACGCTGCGACCGGCGGCAAAGGCTACGGCGGTCGCCGGTGCGGCCAGGACCACCGTAGCAGCCAGTAAGGACCAAACGAAACTCACGGCCATCACCCGAGGGAGGTGGTAGTAGCCGTCGCTGACTACCTCGCGCGCAAGGGCGAGGAAGTGAATGCGTCCGGTCGTGACATCATACGTCGAAGTCATTCGTTGAACGGAGGTAGAGGGATGCTCCTACGACTTCAGTCCCGACATCGTGACGCCGCTGATGAAGTAGCGGCGCAACAGGAGGAACAGAAGGATAGTGGGTACGGCCAAGAGCGTCGCGCCAGCCATAAGTGGCCCCGTGCTGCTCCCGTACAGACCAGTCTTGGCGAACAGCGTGATGCTCACCGGCAAGGTGTACATGTCCTCGTTACGGATGACGATGAGGTCCCACAGCATCTCGTTCCACCGGTTCATGAACGTGAACAGCGCCACGGTGGCGATAGCGGGCAAGGAGTTTGGAAGGACAATCCGGAACACGATGTCCAGTTCTGAGCAGCCGTCCATCCGCGCAGCGTCGATGAGGCTGTCCGGCAGCTGTTTGAAGAATTGCGTGAGCAGGAAGATGCCGAAGGAGCTGATCGCGAACGGCACAATCATCGCCTCGTAGGTGTTGACCCAGCCGAGCCAGACGATGATGATGAACTGCGGGATCAACAGCAGGACGCCAGGGATCATCATCGTCACGAGGATGAAGTTGTAGGTGAACTCCCGGCCGAACCAGTCGAGCTTCGCCAGCGAGTATGCCACAAGACAGGAGGTGACGACGACACTCGTGACGACGGCAACGGTGACGATCACGCTGTTGAGCATCTGCCGGAGTATCGGCACGTTCTCCAGCAGGAACGCGTAGTGTGCCAACGTCGGTTCCGACGGGAGCAGCGACGCGGAGTACATTTCCCCCGTAGGCTTGAACGCCATCGAGACCATCAGCGCGAAGGGGAACAGCGGAGCAACGACACCGATCGTCAGCGCCGCGTACACCGCGAGCTTCTTCGGCGTGAGTGACTCGACGAAAGACGATTCGTCTGAGTCGCCGAGCAGTTCGTCGTCCGTGATTTCGGGCGTCTCACTAGCCATTGATGATCACCTCGTGGGAAGGGGAGACGTCGGACGTAGCGTGAGCCGTTCTAGGCATCACATCGACACCTCCGTCTCGATGTAGTTGCGTTCGACGTAGCTGATGACGAAGATCATTGCCGCTAGGACGACACCGAGTGCGCTGGCGAATCCCATCTCTAAGTACGAGAACGCCGACTGATAGATCGTAAGGACGAACGTTGTAGTCGCTCCATCTGGACCGCCCTGAGTCATGATGAACGGCTCGGTGAATATCTGGAATGCGGTGATCGTCGAAAGAATCACCACCACCAGCATGCTCGGGTTGAGCAGCGGGAACGTGATGTGACGGAACTGCTCCCACTCGTTGGCACCGTCGAGCGCCGCCGACTCATAGACGCTGTCCGGGATGGACTGTAGGTTCGCCAAAAAGATGATAGCATAGTAACCGACGAACTTCCAAGACACCATGATCGCGATGGCGGGCATCGCCAGTTGCTCGCTCCCGAGGAAGTTGATCTCTGTTCCGAAGACGCCGAGTAACTGATTAAGGAAGCCGTCCGGCGAGTACAACCGGTTGAACACGACGGCGACGACAACGCCGCTGGTCACGTACGGTACGAAGTATCCGGCCATGAACAGCGCTCGCCCACGGATGATCCGATCGAGCAATACCGCAACGGCGAGCGCAGCCACGATCTGGGTCGGGACGTTCACTAGGAAGAAGTACAGCGTATTCCCGAGGAGTTGGTAGAACATGTCCCCTGTGAACAGCGCTACGTAATGCTCCAGTCCGACGAACGGCTGCTCGGGCGAGATGATCGCCCACTCGTGGAAGCTGAGATAGAGTGCGAAGAAAAACGGGAACAGAAGGAATACGCTTGCCCATGCGAGCCACGGGATAATCAGGATGAATCCCTTCAGGTTGTCGTCGTACTTGCCCATCCGCTCAACGACCGTTCCGAGGACCGGGAGGTGCGCGAGCCGGGAAGCGACGTCTGTGCTTGCCTCGGTGCTAGCCGCGCGGACGCGACGAACGATCAGATCAATCATTTGATATTCGATCGCTATCCTTCGAGTTCGTTGAGTATCTGTTCCTCGGCGCGGTCGAGCCCTTCCTGGGGATCGCGGTTGCCCCGGGTCACCGGCACGAATGCCTCCTCGCCAAAGATATTCATCACTTTCGTATAGTCGGGCGTGTACGCCGGCGGGTGAGAGGTCTCCAGTGCCTGCGCGTACGGTTCGACCTGCGGGTTCTCCTCGAAAAAGGACCCTGCGGCTTCGACTAGCCCCGACCTGAGCGGAACTTGGAGCGTGTCTTGCATAAATTTGATGTCCCGATCCTCGCCCATCTCGAACTCAATGAACGACCACGCTTCGGCAGCGACATCCGAGGACTGGAAGACCGAGGTATTCTTCGGGTCCGCGTAGGTGTGGCCGTTCTGCTCAACCCCTTCCGGCACCGGTGGAGTGAGGTGACTCATCGAGATGTCCTCGTTGACGCCCTCGAAGTACGGGATAACCCACGGACCGCCCGTGTTGATTGCGGCTAGATCGTTGGGGAACTTAGGCTCTTCGCCTGACTGCTGGGGAATCAGGTCGTTCGCGAACAGTTGCTGGAAGAACTCCAGCACTTGAACTGCAGTATCGTTGTTGAACGCCGGTTGTGTCTGGCCGTTCTCTTGGGAGAACATGCTCGCCTCGCCTTCCGAGGCGGCGAAGTAGATCGGCAGGAAGTCGAACCAGCGCTCGTACCAAGTCGGCAGCGGTGCGCGGTCCCAGAGGACCTCGGCACTGCTGGATTCGATGATGTTCGGTCCTTCCTCAATGAGTGCCGACAGTGTGCGTGGGTAATCCTCCTCGCTGTAACCAGCTTCCTTGAAGACTGTGTCGTTGTACTGGAAGAGCACAGGGTTAGCCTTCCAGGGAGCCTGGTAGAGGCCACCATCTGGCGCTTCGTACCGAGAGAGAAGGTCCTCACCGCAGCGGTCCGTGAGGAACTCTTCGACCCCGTCGATACTGTAGAGGTCGGTCGCGGAGTCGTTAGCCTGGAGTTGAGCAGCGAACCCAGGGAATACGTTCGCGAACACGTCGGGTTCCGTTCCAGACGCGAGTGCAGAGAGGACGACCTGTTCAGAGCTGTCACCTTCCGGAACGGGACTGACCTCAACAGTAGTTTCACTCTCGGCGCCGAACTCCTCGGCGGCCGACTCGTGGAAAGAGAGTTCCTGTTTGTTCGGCGAAGACCAAAACTTGACAGTTGTGCTACCACTATCGGCGCCGTCTCCACTGGCACCGCTACCGTCTCCACTACTATCTCCTCCATCTCCACCACCATCGCCGCCGTCGCCACTACCATCACCGCTGCAACCGGCAAGCGAGAGCATCGCTGCGGTACTCAGTCCAGCCGTTCCCTTGAGAAAACGGCGCCGTGATTGACTTTCATTGTCTGTCATAGATCCACATGGAGGAAAATGATTCGGATGAAATAAACCCACCCCCTCGTCTTTGATTAGAGCCAAAGAGTTTCTATTGGGATAATATGTTCGCGTTCGAGACTCTCTCGCCACCGGGCAATTCAGGAACAAGTATTCGAACGTGATCAGAACAAGCGCCAGTAGGACAGTCCGCGGTTGTCGCAAATCCCAGCTTGCACCGCTAACAAGAAACACTCCACGGGACAGCTTCGGGGTTCGAGACGCCCCCAGCCAATCAGCGATTCACACGGCCTGCGAGATAATTGACCGCACGCGGTACCGTCTCGAAGGGATCCTCGTCGCCCTCGTACTCCACAGTCACAAAGCCGTCGTACCCGCGGTCGACCAGCGACGCAAGCGCTTCGTCGTAGTAGTCGTAGGATGGTTCCGAGCCGTCCGCGGCAACGTCGTCGTACGCGGCGTGGACGTGGTCTGCGAGGTGGAGCGACCGCCGGACGGAGTTGACACCGTCGACGTAGTTCGCCAGGTCGAGCACCAATCCCAAGTCGCCGTTCACGCCGTTACGAACCCTGAAAATGTCGTCGGCTGTCCGAATGAGCCCGTCATGGTTGTGATTCTCGACGGCTAGCGTCGGTTCGACGGTACGTGCGTAGTCGACGCATTCCTGAAGGGAGGTAGTCACGTCACGCCAGACTGCGGGGTCGCCATGGTCGCGATTGTGGAGGCCAGGAAAACCCGTGAACGCCCGGACAACGTGGGCACCCAGTCGGTCGGCACTGTCGAGCCAATTACGAACCAATCGGACATCCTCGCGGCGTTCCTCACGACTCACCTTCGCGAAGTCGTTGTAGAACACAGAGAGGCAGGCAATCTCCAGTCCATGGTCGGCTGCGAGGTCTGCGATCCGGTCGAGCGAGTTCGGATCGTCACCTGGGAGGTGCTCGTCAATGAGTTCGACACCCCCGACGTCAAGATCGGCGGCACAAATCTCGAAGAATTCGGCAAGATCCATCCCATCTTCGAACACCTCGTTATACGAGTAGCTGCTACAGGCTAGTCTCATTCTTCACCCTCCCGCGGTAGCGGCAGTTCGACGGCCCCATGGTGCTCCGAAGACCGGTAGATACCCATAACGACCTCCAGAGCACGACGTCCATCAACACCGGTCACGGTCGGCTCCGTCCCTGCGAGCACGCTATCGACAAAGTGGGCTATCGGACCGCCGTACTTCGATTCATCGGGCACAGGTACCTCCAGAACGCCGCTGTCGTCGGCGAACTCCACGCGGATCGTCTCCTCGATCTTGTCCACGTAGATGACGCCCTCATCGCCCACGATCTGCATTGTGATAGACGGCGGGTCGGTGCGCCAAGCGGTCTCAAATGTGCCAAGAATGCCGTCCTCGAAGCGGACTACGGCGACGGCAGTGTCTTCGACCTCTGTATCCATCGAGAGTGTGTCACTGTAACCTACCACCTCGTCAATATTACTAAAGAAATGATTGATCAGGTCGGCGTTATGTATGCCGATGTCAATGAGGGCACCGCCGCCAGAGGCCTCAGCGTCCGTGAACCATGTCGACCGAGGCGACCATCCCTCCGGCCCAGGATGACTGAAACGACTCCGGATATTGTGAATTTCGCCGATGATGTCCTGGTCGAGCAGGTCCTTCGTCTTCTCATACACCGGAATGAAGCGCTCCGACTGATCGACCATCAGGATGGCGTCGCTTTCATTGGCCGCTGCGACCATATTGTCAGCCTCTGTGAGGGAGGTGCTGATCGGCTTCTCGCAAAGGACTGCAATGTCGCGCTCCAGCGCCGCGACGACCACGTCGTGGTGCAGATGATTCGGCAGACAGACGCTAATTGCGTCGAGGTTGGCCTCGTCCAGCATCTTCTCGTAGTCGGTGTAGTGGTTCGACACGTCATACTCGTCGGCGACCGCCATCGCCTTTTTCTCCTCCACGTCACAGATAGCAGTTGCCCGGGCCCGCTCGTAGTCCTTGTACTCGGGGATGTGGAGCCGCTGGGCGATGGCACCAGTGCCTACGACGCCGACATCAATCGAGTCCGCGTCCAATCCTTCTTGCTCGGAAGCAATCATAATCTCTGAACTCATCTTCAGTGTGTGGTGATCGCAGCGTAGTAATCAACCTCCGGCTCATATTGTGTTTGAAATAATATTATTTGACCGAAGTCAAATACTGGTGGTGGCAGAGCGGCGACCTATCTGGACACACGGAGAACTATCTGGGCGGCTAAACTAGACTGTCCCTGAGATTCAGTACTTTTGGCTGGCTGAAACAAAATCTAAAATATTATTGACGCTATAGTTTAAATTTCTCAACCAGTCTGAATTATCAAGAGTCTACGCTCGTTGGAGTCGTACCCCACTGGAGAGGATAGCTCCGAGAGCGACAAAGGCACCCAGCATGAGAAAAGTAACTACAGTGCAACCAACTAACCGATGGGGTGAAATTGAAATAAGCGGTGCGAGTAAAGCAGAGCCGGTACGGCAATATTGGTCAAACCAACTGTCGCAGTTGCATTCTCGGAGCCGAAACGAGTGAGAGTAATCGGTGACCAAACCGAAGACAGGTCGCCAAGAACAATTCCAAATACGAGTAGAAAGATGTGAATAGAAGGGTATATCTCGACAAAAAGTAATATAAACGCACAGAAAATAGCTAAAACACACTCGAAGAAAAAGTATTACGATTTTCCACTCAGGTTCAAACAATTCTATTGCCAAAACTGGTGTAATAGTGAGGTAAATGATGATAATGAGTGCGGTTGCGAAATCTTGATATTAATTCCATTCGATTTGCGTATCCCCACGAGATTGGTTGAGGAGACGTAATACCAGCTAAAAGCAAGGGAGAACCCGATTACTGTGCTGAGAAAACGCATTTCGCCGACCCTAGTGCGGAGACATGCGGTGTCAACGGTGATGGGACGCTGCGATCCTGACGACGGTCGATGATAGACGAGGCTCGATATGATGGAGAAGGCCAGTGCCAATGGCCAGACTGATTCTGAGGACAATGAGAACGGACCGGAGGGAGAACTGGGCAACGAATACACTGAAAGACCACCAGCCATGAGGAAGAATGCAGTCGTGATCGAAAAGACCGACGAAACCTGCAACCCAGTGAGGCCGAAAGTTGCGACAAGGCGGGCGGCGTCGATGGTGAAAGTAGAAACAGCCTCCCAGATCATCACAAGGATGCAAATTCCGATCTCGACGATCAGCCACCCTTTGCTGGAATCGAAGGCTTCCTCACCGGCGCTAGTTCGCCTGATATTGATACCCGTCGCACTCTCCAGTGACGTAGCTGCTCGTCGAATGTTCAGGGATTTCGATTGATCTCTTCTCGTATCGTCCGCGTACCGTTTGAAGCTTCCAAGTGTTTAGCACACTAATCGAGTCCACTATCCGTGCCCATATCTCTCTGGCCTTGTCTGAATTCATGACAGACATACACAGTATTTTGATCTTTGCTCTGGCACGACTCTCTGGTGTGGGGAGTGTCAATAGCCGATGAGAAAATTCACTTCGAGGACACACAATCAACATCAACCAATCAGACGTTCTACCTACGACCGTCGGTAGCGACAGTCGTGAGTGTCGCTTGGCCGTCTGCATTGCCTGGCTGCTGTGACCCGATTTGCACCCCTGAAGGGTCCGAGTAAGATAGCATATCAGCGGTCGGCCCGTCCGCACAGTATGCTCTGAGGATGGGGCGGAAGCGTTCCAGTCCTAGTTCCCCGAGCAACCAGTCAATCTCACCAGTTCGCTTGCCCAGTTCGTAGTAGCGATCCGGCGGGATCTCGACGTAGTCGGTCTCAGCGATCACCTCCATCACAAGTGCCCCAGGTGTCGTCGGTGGGGCGGACTGTTTGATATACCCGCCGGGTGGCTGGGGCTGTGGATTCGGATGGGGTTCGTGATACGGCGTGTGTTCATCCGTTGCCTCGGCCCACCACGGCTCTAGCTGGGCGACAAAGCCCTCGTCCGTTGCCTCGACGAGGAAGAAGGCCCGAAGTGTGCTGTGGTGACGTTGATACGAACTCCGGGAGGTGATCTCGATGAGATCCTGCCGGTCGAGTGGCTCGTCGCTTGCGAAGAGGGCACTGAGCATCCGACGGGCGGCCGGCGGGAGCGTCGGGAACAGCGCCTCGCTCGGGAGCGTCGCTAGGGCGTTCTGGACTGACCACGTGTCGAGGCGATCACGAACCGTGTCCCGTGCCTCCAGAGCGGCGAGTGCGTCGGCGACGAGGAACGGGTCTGGCCCTCGATCGGTGGTCGAAAGGGCGGCTTCGAGACACCGCGTCAACCGGTCCAGATCCTGCCAATTTCCCTCGTGGAAGCCCTTGCGGTCGGCGATCTCCCGGACCAACCCTCGGATATGCCCGTGGGCATTAGCTTCCACTATCGGGATATCGAGAATCGCCGCGTCTTCGATCCCTTCGTCGACGCGTTCACGGAGGCGACTCGATTCCGATGTGATGGCCTCCTGAACGTGGTTTTGGAGCGTCGTTGCTTCGGGCCCGGAGAGAATCCACGAGGCCGTGAGATCCGCCGTCGAATCGGCTTCGTCGACGTCGTATGCGACCCGGGCTTGCAGCTTCTGTTTACGATCTTCGACGCACATCCGGTACCAGCTGTGGAAGCCGTTCTCGTCTTCGTACCCGGCCTGTTTGGTAACGGTAAATCGCATGAACCCCAGGAAGTCCTGCAAGGCGTCCTCGTTCGCGAGGAGTTCCTTGGTTCGTGGCAACCGGAGGTTGATCGTGACGTCCATCCCAGCGGCGTAATACAGATGCGTTGCCGACGTGAGCAGACCGTGGAGGTCGTTGAACAGCTCTCGGCGGAGGCCCTTATCCAGGTCGTCTAACTCACCGACCTTCGAGAGCACATTTGATCGAACGGCACCGATTCGATCGCGCCAGTTGTCGTAGTGTTTGAGCTCGTCTTCGCTGAGCCAACCGATCTGTTGGGCCCGAACGAGGACATCGTGGAGATCGTTCTCGAAGGCTTTGACCCCGCCGTGTGTCTGCTCGAACTGCGTCCCGACGGCGTCGATACTCAAGGCCTTATTCAGCATCCGATTCCCGAGTAACCCAGCACACAGACGTGCCATCGTCTGTGCTGGACCGCCCCACTGTGTGATGAGGAGAGCTTGATCGTCGAAGATCGACGCGTAGGTGACGCGACCGTCGCCAGTCGGCGCTTGCCGCTCGTTCGTCCAGTCGATGAGGTCTGCATCAGCGAAGTTCACGCCCGAGACACGCTCTCCGGCGAGCATGCGGCGGTGGAGGACAGGCGGTTCGACCTCGCGAGGACCGGTCGAGTTACCGAGGAATTGCACATATCCGTCCTCGCCTGGGTCGCCAGTATCGGCCAACCACCGTTCGGCCGGGGGGTGGTGGTCCCCTCCCGTTCCTTGGGGGGCTACACTGTACTTGTGAGACGCTGAAGGGTGTCCATAAGACGCACCCACCAATCGTGATTGGTCCCGGTGGACGACGTCACCCGTCGGCGTCACATACTCCTGTGCAGCGGTACCGAGTGGTGTGAGCGACAGCCGGTTGGAGGTATGCGAGCGATCGATTGTGATGAGACCTGCGGCCTCCAGATCGGCCACGTAGCGGTCGATACTGGCGTCGGCGTAGTCGATTTGGGCGTCTCGCTTCAGGGCTCGCACCGAGCGCTCGTCGTCGGCATTCAGGTGGGCCAGCAACGTGAGCAGGCCGGTCTGCGTGGCGTTGTCCTCGACGAAGACCCAGGCTTCCTCGGCTACATCAGGGTCCGTTGAGGAGCCCGTGTTCGCCGGTGACTGGCGGGACGTCTGCCCGGCGTCAGTAAGGAACGCGAAGCGATCTGCCCACGACGGAACGTCGCCGTCTTCGTCCAGCGCGTTCCTGGTGAGTCGGCGCACGCGTTGGCGGACGCCCGGAGACATCCAGAGGCGGACGTCGAACCCAGCTGCGAGCGCGTCGATGGCCGTGAGCGCCCGCTTGACGGTATCGCGGTCTGCGTCCGTCCACTGCTCACCGTCGAGAACGAACGTCAGTGTGCGCGGGACAGCGCGCTCTGCGTGGATGGCTACGAGGGAATGGCGCAACGCGTCGACGCCGGCGTTGAACTGACCGTGACTGGTCCCCGTCGTTTCGAGTGTTCTCATGATGCGCTCGAATTGCTCGGCGCCGTCGAAACCACGGCGCACGCGATAGACATTATCGGCCCACAGGAGTGCGTACCGGCCTATGGCGTCAAGATACGAGCGCGCTTCTTCGACGGCAGCCGTGGGTGCGTCGACGTCTTGGAGGTTCGCGACACGACCCACCAGCTCTTCGTGGATGAACGTTGCGACGGCACCGGAACTGGCGTTGGGATCACGATAGTCGAATTTGCAGTGCTCGCGCGCGATGTCCTGGACGAGCCGTGCCGTCGAGGGCACCAGATCAGCGACGACATCAGCGAGCCACTCGGAGGTACGCGGGCTCACGCCGTGATAGGTGTCGACGGCAATATCGAGCTGACCGTCGGGCTCAATCAGCGAGACGCCCGGTGTGCGGGGATCGGCATCGCTCGTCCCGTGTAGTTGTGGCCGATCGGCGACCGGCACCTCCACGTCGGGTCCAGTTCCCGGGCGTTTCGTCGTCACGATCCGCTCGTCGTTGGTGTGCTCGTCCTGCTCGCCGGTCAGGCGGTCGACAAGCTCAGGGTCGAGTGCAAGACCGTCAAGATACGAACGGTCGTCGACAACGGGCTCGCTTGCTCGTGTCGCTTGCTCCCAGTAGGAAATGAGATCGGCGTCGCCGGCGTCGGCCCGATCAGCAAGGAGCGCACTGCGTTGCTGATTTGCGACATCCCGGTCGTCGGCCTGAGCAAGCGTCCTGAGTGTGCTCCGCTGGTAGCGGATGCCACAGGTCGGGCAGATCGCTGTGTCGTCATTTGCCTCCTCAAGCAGCCACAGTGACTGGCAGTCCGAACAGCCGACGACGTGGTAGGTCATCGGTGATCTCCTCCAGCGAACGCTCTACAAGAGTACCGCTCATCATCGCGGTGATTGCGATAGTGTAGCCCTCGGCAGAGTGACCAGTGGCGGAGGATGGGTCTCTCCGTGGGCGAGCCTTCAGGCCCAGTCCCGTGGTATGCTATCGGGCCGTCGGACCTATTGAGCGTGTGACTATATCTTGCCATTCGCGTCGCTACCGGCGGCTACACGGCTGTACGACCGACTGTGCCTCCCCACGGATGCCCAGAGATGGGTCTGGCTGCGTGGGAAATGCTTATGATGGATGCGCAGGAAGTAACAGGTGTCCAAACCTGGAGGGCGAATGAACGCTCTCCTCTTCCTGCCCTTCAGTTCGAATAGTGATGGCTTTGTCCGAGCTTGATGTTGAGTAGTGACTGGTGGGTACCTATTAAAGACCGGGTAATTAGCGAATACATAGCTTTTACATAGGCCATCAGTGCGCCACCGGCGGCCCACTCAGTAGTCCTGGACACCTTCCATCTGCCGGGTGTGGGCTTCGACGGTGGCGCTATTAGCATCACACAGCACGCCGCCGATTGCATCGTCGTGTCGTTGGCGTCAGTGCCGTCGACATCATAGTAGTTGACATGCCCTGTCATCACCAGACCTCCGTACGGCGTTCGGTGACGACGTCGGGACGTAGTCATCGCAGCGATACTGCTTGTAGAGATTCTCGATGGTCGCGAACTCGTAGCCTACTCGGTGTAGTGGACGAGATCGCCAACAGAGTAGCGCAGGCGCCATTCGTCGGCCTGTGTGGGCGTTGGATCGCTCTTAGTGACTAGTAGTGGCGGCTCGCTGTTGACGGTGGTGACAGGGATGACCTCGCCACACTCGGCCGTGGTCATCGTCTCATCCCCATCGCCAGTGTGAGACAGTAACTTTTATTGGCAACAAATGTGAATATTTGGATGGGTTCTGATCCACGCTCCCCTGAAGCCTCCTGAGTTTACGCGGCCCCAACTCTAGGACTATCCCACCCCAACGGGTCCAGAACCCAGTAATCTTCGAGTAAGGTTCAGTCGTGCGGCCCCCATGCCGCACTTCTTTGTTCGTTCCGTGTCATCGCCGAGCAGTACGCACGCTCTTTCGGTGATGGGTTCGCGTGGTCCGCTGCGTAGTGATGTCAGACCGGACACCAGTGACGGCGTGCGTGGCTATCTGTATCTGACTGCGATCTTACTTCATTACCGCCACGTGGGTCGCATCTGCGTTGAGGCAGAACTCACACTTGCCGCACTTCTTGCGCTCTTCCTGCGGGACGCCGGCGGCGCGTTCGATCTTCATTAGGGTCGACCGCAACGGTGGCTCGCACTCATTTGGGAACTCATATATGGCACCCCCGTTATGATTTCCCAATGGTACGACCAGCACTGGTGTTGCCACCAGAACCCGACGAACGGTGGGAACTCGCCAAGCAGATGGGTGTCACGGACGCTGTCATCCATCCATTGGAGATTGGGGACAACAAAACGAAGTGGACCTTCGACGGGCTTCGAGCACTCCAGAATTATCTTGAGGGGGACGGCCTTTCGCTGTCGGTCTTGGAGGGGAGCGTCCCACTCACCGACCGCATCCGACTGGGACTCGACGGGCGTGACGAAGACATCACCGAGTTCAAGCAGTTTCTCCGCCACTGCGGCATGTTAGACATACCTGTCGTCTGCTACGACTGGATGGGCGGCGTGCGCTGGGCGCGTACGAGCGCACACGTTGAATCGCGTGGTGGGTCGCTCGTAACCGGGTACGACAACGAAAAGATGCAGGGCGGCCCAACAGTCCCGGCTTCGAAGCGGACCCGCGAAGATATCTGGGAAGCCTTGGAGTACTTCCTTCAGGAGGTCATTCCGGTCGCCGAAGAAGCGGATGTCAAGCTCGGCCTCCATCCGGACGACCCGCCGCGCGAGTCGGTGCGCGGTGTCCCGCGCATCGCCAACAGTGTCGCGAACTACGAGCGGATTCTCGAACTCCACGACAGTGAATACAATGGAGTAACATTCTGTCAAGGTAACTTCGCGGCAATGGGTGCTGACATTCCGGCCACTATTCGCCGCTTTGATGAGCGGATACATTTCGTCCATTTCAGGGACGTTGAGGGCGACGCCGACGCCTTTGTCGAGACCTGGCACGACAACGGGGCGACGGACATGCATGCCGCGATGGAGGCGTACTTAGACATCGGCTTCGACGGACCAATGCGCCCAGACCACGTACCCACAATGGCTGGTGAAGATAACTCCAATCCCGGCTACCACACTAAGGGGCGCCTATTTGCGATTGGCTACATACGCGGCCTGCTCGACTCGCTATCGTGAGGCGGTAGTTCCCGCCGAGTTAGATGAGGGCGGAGATTCACATCGTATTGTTGAAAGAACTTATAACGGACGTGCACGCACGTGCCACACATGTCTCTTTCAACGATAGCGGTGACCGGCGGTAATGGAAAGATTGGTCGCGCGATTCTATCACACCTCACAGACCACGGGTACGAGACGGTAAACCTTGCACGCGGCAAGCGCCGGGAGGAAGTGTCAGACAGGTACATCACGACCAATCTACTAGACGCCGGTGAAACCTACGGTGCGCTCGCCGAGAGTAATGCCGACGCTGTGATTCATCTAGGGACAATTCCAGGCCCTGGTAGCCATCCCCAGTTTGCGACCTACGAGAGCAACGCAATGTCTGCTGTTCACATCATCGAAGCTAGCGAATCGCTGGGTCTCGAATCGTGTTGCCTGGCCTCGAGCATCAACGCGATGGGAGCTGAACATCAACAGCGCGACCCACAGGTTAAGTACCTACCCATTGACGAGGCACATCCGCAAACGCCTGACGATATCTATGGGATCGCGAAACACGCGATGGAAGTCACGGCTGACGGGTTCGGCCGCAGGCCCGACTGCGAAATGACGCTTTCGACACTGCGATACCCGTGGGTCCCCAACGAGGAAGAGGTCCGCGAGACTTTCGTCAAACCCGATCGCTCAATGGTTGATCTTAGGGAAGACGATCCTTGGACCGGACGCCAGGTCATGTTTTCCTACCTTCATTTAGACGACGCATGCACAATCGCCAGGAAGGCCGTCGAAGCCGATTACACGGGACACGAGACGTTCTGGGCGGTCGCCGGAGACACCACGGCTGGGATTCCAACCACAGATGTCGTAGCCGAGTTCTTCCCCGAAGCCAATCTTCGTAGGGAACTAGAGGGATACGAAACTCTCTTCGATATCTCGAAAGCTGAAGCGCTTCTCGGATGGAAACCCGAGTACAGTTGGCGAGACTATTGACCTCTCGTACTTCTGTTGTGATCCCACTGATCAGTATAAGAATGGGATTAGTCAAAAGTGAGATAGAAATCTATGGGAACAATCAAACAAGTATTCCGGATGGCATACCTATTTATGCAACAATATCGAGTATATTTATATGCCATCTAGTGCTGACCTCACAACGATCGACTTGCCAGATTTCGGGATGCCAAGTACCGAACCTGAGCTTGGCGAGGAGGTCTATCGTAGTCGACTGGCAACACTTCGGTCACGGGCTGCTGAGGAAGGATACGACGCGCTCATCGTTTATGGAGATCGCGAACATTTCGCAAATATATCCTATCTGACTGGGTATGATCCGCGCTTCGAGGAAGCGCTGTTGATCGTTCCGGTCGACGGTACTACGGACCAGGTGACACTTCTGGTCGGAAACGAGGGCCGTGGCTACGTCGATAATAGCCCAATTCAAAGCGATATTAAGGTCGAGTTGTTTCAGAGTTTCAGTCTGCTCGGGCAGGATCGGTCAGAAAGTACATCGCTCACAACATTGCTCAAAGAGAACGGTGTCTGCGACGGAATGAAAATTGGTGTGGCAGGCTGGAAACATTTTCCCGAATTCGATAATTCCGAGACGGCATTAGAGATACCAGCCTATATCGCTGAAACGTTGCGTGAAGTGTGTGGTGCTCATTCGGCGGTCCAGAACGCCAACGGGTTATTCATGGACTCACAGGATGGCCTCAGGTCCCGGAATTCCGTTGACCAGCTCGCATGTTTCGAGTTCGCTGCCTGCCACACTTCACAGGCAATTCGGAATGTTTTGTTCGGACTCGAACCGGGTATGAGCGAGTATGAAGCCGTGGAGCTCATGGAACTGAATGGTATCCCTTTGTCCTGCCATCTGATGCTCTCCAGTGGACAGCGCGCGCACATGGGGTTGCCGAGTCCGTCGTCACGGACTATTGAGCACGGTGACCCCTTTACCACTGCCTATGGTGCTTGGGGAGCCCTCAACAGTCGTGCAGGATTCGTCGTGGAAGACGCGAGTGACCTACCAAACTCGATCGATGACTACGTAGAGAAACTGGTCGCTCCGTACTTCGAGGCAGTTGCCACTTGGTACGAACACGTCGGAATCGGTGTCGAAGGCGGCGAGTTGTATGATCACATTCACAGCAAGATCGGTGCAGACTTCTTCGGAGTCGAACTAAATCCGGGCCATCTCATCCACCTCGACGAGTGGGTAGACTCGCCAATCTACGAGGGGTCTGAGGAGAGACTGCAGTCGGGCATGGCCCTTCAGGTCGACGTGATTCCAGCTACAGGTACCGAGTACTTCATGACGAACATCGAGGACGGTATCGCACTCGCCGACAAGGATCTCCGCAATGAATTCAAGTCCCAATATCCCGAGGCCTGGGACCGCATCCAGCAGCGGCGTACGTTCATGCAGGAGACACTCGGTATCGACCTCCGTCCAGAAGTGCTCCCATTCTCGAATATTCCCGCTTATCTCCCACCGTTCCTCCTTTCACCCGACCGCGCGATGCATTTGGCCTAACTCGTTCCGATTCAAAAACGGTCAACTTGTGTTGCCGCGCTAGTCCGGTATCATTCGAAAGTGTGAATCAGAAGGGGGGAGGGGTGTCTGAGATGGGCAAGGGGTTGGACACGACTGCATCACTGGGGCGCTATCGGAAGTGGACCATGCCAGTCGAACCGGCGCGAACCATGACTAACTGGGAGTTGCTTCGCTGACCCCTTGCAAATACTTCTCTAAATCCTCATTAACTAATAATTTTCGATTGTCAATGAATACATTGGAATTAGCTACACTAATCCTGGTTATATTAGTAAGTAATTAACCGGTTCGAAAGGGCCAGAGTCAGCATGTATTAAAGGAGCGCTTCCAGGAAGAAAATGAAGGCAAAACCACAAGTGCCAGAGAGTGCGAGAGACCCAATCCAAGCTAGTACCGTATTCCGCATTTTTCGCCCGCTCACTGGATTCCCCTTCGCTGCGTAACCGCTCCCAACAATAGCGCTGACGATAATCTCGTTAAAAGACACGGGAACACCCAAAAAGACGGCTGTCTGTGCGATGATGAACGACGGCACGAGTGCGGCGATAGACCGTTTCGAATCTAGGTCGGAATAATCTTGCGAGAGTGCTTTGATCATTCGGGGAGCACCAGTCCAGGACCCAATTAGAAGACCCAAACCACCGAAAACAAGGATCCCGATAGTAGGGATGGGCAATCCATCGATCAGAGGAAGGAGAGGACCAACTGCTAGACCGACCTGCGTGGCACCAGCAGAAAATGCGACCAAACCACCAAGCACGACGAGAAATCTTCGTTCGGTCTGTACCGCTGACCGAAGGTGTGCGTAGCTGAGAACGATGCCGCACATTACGGCGGGGAGAAGTGAGATCCCTGCTATGACTAGATCATTGCTCTCTGGATACCACGACATCACAAGTAGTGATACTATCGACTGACTCTGACCTGCCGAGCCGAGGACACCAAACTGCATGTTGCTGACGACGAGTCCGGTGAGGGTTCCGAGTAGTGCGATGGAGTACTCAGTCTGAACTCCATCGTTGGCTAAGAGGCGTGCAGTCCCGTATGCCACTCCTCCGCCGACGAACGGAATAAGGATCCAAAGAAGGACAATCCGCCGATAGGTAGCCCACGCTGGCATCCCGCCAAGGGCCAAGCCGACACCAGTTACAGCACCGGTAACGGTGAACGCCGTTGCGATTGGGTAGCCAGTAAATATGCCTATCGCGACGAGGAGAGCAGCGGTAAAGAGGCTGATGATCACCGCTACTGACGACAGTTCAGCCCCAGTAATAAGACCACCACCAATGGTCTCCGATACATTTGCACCCTGTAACACTGCACCTGAGAACCCGAGCAGCCCTACAACGAAGCCCGCTCGCATTACTGACATGGCATTCGCACCGACAGCAGGAGCAAATGGAGTTGATCCACTTGATCCTGCCCCAATCGTCCAGGCCATGAAGAGGCTACCTGTCGCTGCAGCTATCAGCATTGCTACGACTACTACTGCACCCATTCAATGATACCCGATACGTCCACAATTAAAAAGACCGCCGATTCAGTGTTGGCTGTAGTCCGACAGGACAACACGTGGAAACATCGTGATAAGAGATCTAGACAGGAAATATTGAACGATCAGATCGGCCACACAATTGGTCCAGAACGGTGCAAATCAGAGATACAGCTCGAGGTGAATACGGTTGCATGGCTCTCCCAAAATATCGTCACCAAGTGGGTCATCATGATGACTAGACTCTTCGAAAAGGTGCTCTTACAGTTTTCGTACGTATCGGGATTCTCGTTCGCTAGTAGATTGCATCTGTTCTACGGGTCGTTTACCGGCTCGAAGGAGATGTCTTCGTCAAGAGGATAGATCGGCCGGGGAACGGATTCGAAAGGGAGTGAGTCGATCAGCTCGTTTGTTTCACCCGGTGTTAGCCCGAGAAGCGCTCTGGAAGCAATGTCTTGATACTCCGGACTCAGGTATCCACTCTTGACAACGACGACCGAATAGTCGTCGAGCTCTAGACCCAGTTCAGTGAGGAAGGTCGGATCGTACACGGCAGTTCGCTCGGCGGTAACGACGACAGTGACGCCTTGGATGTCGAGAATAGCGCTGTCGATCCCCGCTGCAGTACCTGTATCGAACACTGTTGTGGATGCGCAGAACGGGTCTTGCTTTCTTACGGGAGCTGTGTACCCTAGTTCACATTGGAACTGGCTCCCAATGCCGTTCCGCTCTGCATCAGTGACCGTGTCTTCATCGGCGACGACTGCAACCAGTGCGTCCTCAACACCCCGTTCGACGAGCCGTTCAACGACAAAAGACGAGTGCTCGGACGCGCCAGCGGTCGGATTGTCGCCAGAGTCTGCAATCACGACGGGAGATCGTGACTCGGCGATTGCCTCGTCAAGCGCATCGTCGAAATCGTGCGCTGGAGTGGTGAAAATAAACTGTTCGTGGTGACGCCAGAACGCTGCTGCGAGTTTCTCACAGGCGTCTTCCACGCTCTCTCGCGCCGCTCGGTCTCCAACAACGACAGCGTAGACGCCGTTGTGCGGCGAGTCTGCCCATGGGAATCCGAGCATGTACGATGTCGAGAGTATGTGCTCGGAGTCCTCTACTTCCTCAAGGTACTCGATGAGACCTCGCATCGGTTCAGCATCCGTCTCCGACTGTTCGCCGGCCAAGAGCATGGGTAACCGAATACGTTCGACGATCGGATCAACACCTTCAGCAATCGTGCAGAGCAGTTTCGCGGCACGAACACCCGTCTCATAGACATCGGTATGTGGCGCGGTACGGTACGCTGTGAATCCGTCGGCGGCATCGACCATCTGCTCGGTCACTGTCGCGTGCATATCGAGCGAACTCACGATGGGGACTGCGTCCCCGACCTTGTCACGAAGAGTTGCGAGAAGGGCGCCCTCGGGATCCGATTCGTCTGCAGCGTACATGGAACCGTGCAAATCGAGACAGATCGCGTCGACCGTATCTGCTGCTTCGATACCGTCGATGATTCCATCTTTCAACTTCTTGTGGGCATCTTCTTCCACGATTCCGTCCGGGAGTGCGTGGGCGAACTGGGTTAGGATTACTTCATGCCCCTGTCGTTCGAGTTCGTCGATGATCCCCATCGACGCCGATTCATCCCAATCCTCTCGTTCGTACATGTTGTCTCCCTGAACCGGTTGAAATGCCGCAGTACCTGTGGTTCGATCGGTGAACGTGTTGGACTCATGCTTCATCGCACCAACTGCAACTCTCATATATATCCTTCGGAATACTGTGTTAAAAAGTATCCCCTATCCAGCTCAAGTATCTCACCCAGCACGGTCAACGGTAAGCCACGAGACATTGCTACCCCTCAGAGGCATTTGGCCATATATACTGGCAGTGAACAAGGAAAACACGGATTCCTTGGCCCTGATATTAAGTTCGGCGGCCGCGACTGAATAATAGGATGCCAGATCGACCGAATCTCCTATTTATCGTCAGCGATCAACACCGAGCCGATGCGCTCGGATGCGCTGGGCATTCGATCGTCCAGACGCCGAATTTAGACCGATTAGCGTCTACCGGCGTCCGATTCGACCAAGCGTACACCACGGCGCCAGTGTGTGTTCCGGCGAGATCTTCACTCTACATGGGTGCCTATCCGCACAATACCCAGATCCGGGATTTCGATTCGTACGTGCCAGAATGCGCGACTACGTTTTTCAATCGATTACAGGATGCTGGATACTACACCGCTCATATCGGTGAAGCACATCAGAAGGGATTGCTCGCGACGAAAGGCGGAGATGGCGATGACCTTCGGGAATACAGGGATCACATCGAGTCATTGGGATTCGATTCCGTCCACGAAACGACAGGGGTGTGGTCGTCAAGAAACATTAATTCGCCCCTGACAGACTATTGGGCAGATCGAGGGGTTCTGGAGACCGCACAGGAGGATCTTCAGGAGCGGTATGAAATTGCCCAGAGTTACGACCTTTGGGAGGAGGGGGGATTTTCCGTTAACTGGCCGAGTCCCCTGGATCCTGAGGACCATCTCGACGGGTACATCAGTCGACAGGCGATTCAGTTTCTCGAAAACTACGACAGAGACCAGCCGTTCGCCCTGTGGGTCGGAATACCGGGTCCGCACGAACCGATGGATCCACCGAAAAAGTTCGCCGAGCTGTACGAACCCGGTGACGTAGGTCAGTCAAAAGCACCTGGCGACACCGGCGACTGGGTTCCGGACGATGTAGCGTCCTTCGTTCAGGATGGGATCGGAAAGCGGCCCGCCGATTTCGACGAGCAACAGGCTCGCGAGGTCCGGGCGGCGTATTATGGTAAGATTTCGCATATCGATCACTGGATAGGTGAGTTATTGACCACACTTGAGGAAAGGGATCTACGAGAGGAAACGTTCGTACTTTATACCTCTGACCACGGCGAACTGGGTGGAGATCACCACCGTTTTGCGAAGCACAGTTTCTTCGAGAAGAGCGTTCGGATCCCCCTTCTCGTTAGCCAACCGGGCAGCTACGCGGAAGGCGAGACAAGTCACGTACTGACAGATTTGACGGACATTTATCCGACCGTACTCGATGTCGCCGACCTGTCGAACGGTGGCACGCTGGGATACTCACTCTGTCCCGCTGCGCGCAATCCAAGTGACTCGAATGCGACCGGTCGAGATGCCGTCGTGAGTATGTTTGAGGACAGAACCATGTATCTCACACCGGAGTACAAGTATGCCATCGATGGCGACGCGCGGGGATACCTGTTGTTCGACCGGAACGATGACCCAGACGAACAGACTAATCTAATCGGCCACCCCGAGTATGTCGATATCGAGCGGGATCTTCGGGACGCAATACTACGGTTCTACCAAGAGACGACGTTCCGGTTTCGCCGTGACGCAGACTCGTTTCACGTCGAAGGTACGTAGCCACAGTGCCCGAAGATCAATTTATCCGCCAACAAAACTGGATTACCACTCAGTAACGCTGCCGTCCTCGAGTCGCCACACCGGATTATGCCAGTCGACCGATTCGGATGCGCGCTCCTCAAGGTACTGTTCGTCGATCTGGACCCCGAGCCCGGGACCTGACGGAATCTCCACGAACCCATCTTCGTACCCGAAGACATCGGGATCTGAGAGATATCGCAGACGGTCGGTGTCAGTACCAGTTGGGAGCCCCAGTGCAGACTGTTCCTGAACGAGGAAGTTGAGGCATGTCGCATCGACCTGAATCGCTGCGGCAAACGCTATCGGGCCGAGTGGGCAGTGAGGTGCGATTGCGACATCGAATGCCGCTGCCATGTCTGCGATTTTCTTGACTTCGGTGATCCCGCCCGCGTGCGAAAGGTCCGGTTGAATGATATCGACCGTCTGGTCTATCAGGACATCTTTGAAGTCCCATCGTGAGTACATTCGTTCTCCAGTTGCGATGGGTACATCGCTGCTGCTTGCCAGGGCGGGAAGCGCATCGTTGTGCTCAGACAGTACTGGTTCCTCGTAGAATATTGGATCGTAGGGCTCGAGCCGATTAGCGATGCGCTTCACCAGTCCCTTCGAGACTCGGCCATGAAAGTCAACAGCGAGGTCGACATCATTCCCGATCGCATTCCGGATCGTCTGAAATCGCTCCTCGAGTTCATCCACGACGGCTGGAGTCGGCAGGTATCGCAGTCCATCCGGGCTAACACCTGTTTTGAGCATCGTGAGACCTCTATCGACCAGGTCCTGAGCCTCTCTAGCGATTTCCTGAGGGTCATCGTCGTTTACACCTTGATAGATACGGATCTTGTCTCTGACCTGTCCTCCTAATAGTTCGTAAACCGGAACATCCAGTGCCTTCCCTTTGATGTCCCACAGCGCTTGGTCAACGCCCGCGATCGCGCTCAACAGGACCGGCCCGCCACGGTAGTATCCCCCCCGGTGCATCACTTGCCAGTGGTCCTCAATCTGCCGCGGATCCTCTCCCAGCAGATACGTTTCCATCAACTCTTCGACGGCGGTTTTCACCGTTTTACTTCGACCTTCGACGACGGGTTCTCCCCAACCGACGATGTCGTCTGATGTCTCGATTTTTAAGAACAACCAGCGCGGCGGTACCTCGTACAGCTCGTACCCGGTAATCTCCATACAGTAACACGCAGCACGTCCCTGACGCAAGAATCTTCCTGTCTCTGGTCTAACAGCGTTTCGCGTAACAGATCACTAGTCTGCAAAGTCGCGTTCCCTAACGACTTCACCGATTTTCGCTGAGAATTTTACACTCTATTGAGATAATGCTCGAACAATTGATGTCGGAAAATAATATTAAAATACAGTTTTCAGATAGCAAAAAATTCGATTTCCCGGATCTCGGGACGAGCCTCAATGGTTTCAGCGCTATCTCGGACGTTGTACGGCCACGCTGTCTGCGCTCGGAATCACAGAACAAGACAGATATCGCCGCTTCTACTCACCCTCTTCAGTTTGTGGCCAGTCAGCAAAGATCGTCGACGGGTCGTCCGCGATTACCGACGACCCGTACAGCACGTTTCCTGCGTCAACGAGTCGTCCGTCTGGCAGATGATAGATGTTACCGGACCCATGTGGAATACCAAGCGACCGTTCTTCGGAGAATTCCGCGTCCTCGGCCCGTTGAGCAACGAGCGCGTCAAAGTCGATAGAATCGTCGACGGTCCCCCGAAGTCGTTTTAAGATGTCTCCATACTCTCCGTCGCCCGCCGCAGCAAGGTTCGTTGTTTCGCTCGGGTCCTCACGGATATCGAACAGCAGTTCCGGCGCGTCGCTGAACTGGACGTACTTGTAGTCCCCGTCAATAACCATCCGGTAAATCAGATCGTCACCCCACAGCCGGGAGAAATTGTCACAGATGACCGGCCCACGCTCGGGTTCTGAACCGTTCAAGACAGCATTAGAGAGGTCAAATCCGTCGAGATCAGGGGGCGCTTCAATATCGAGCAGTCCACACAGAGTCGGATACAGGTCCAACAGACTCACCGGCGTTGAAATCGAGGCGGGATCCAGTGACCCGTCTCGATGGTCCGGGAGTTGTACGTGCCATGGGACCCGAACGCTTGATTCGAACCAGGAGTGCTTCCACCAGTGGCCGTGTTCACCAGCGAGTTCGCCGTGGTCACTCGTGTAGATGATAACAGTGTTTTCCAGTAGTCCCTCGTCACGCAGCGTCCCAAGCATATCACCGATAACTTCATCGAGATAGTCGACTGCGGCGAAGTAGGCTGCACGAGCACGGAGATTTTCCTCGCCGTCTATCTCGTCTGCATCGAACGTATCCTGTATCGCTTCGATCATTGGGTGTGTAGCGGCATCGCCTTCGTCGCCGACCTTCGGCTCGGTCACGTTTTCAGGCCAGTATTTTTCGAAGTACCTACGCGGAGCGGTAAGAGGGAAATGCGGGCGACTGAACGAGGCACACGTGAACCATGGATCGTCCGGATTCCGGTGCTCTTGTTCTCGAATGAACGAAATCGTTTCTTGGGCTACGTTCTGTTCTTGATGGAGGCTTTCGGGAATCTGAGTGACGCCGGCGTCAGCCGTCCGGGAGCGCATATCAGAGAGGCCGTGTTCTCTCCCTGGAGTCGGTGGGTCCGCTTGATGCGAGTTGGCGCCACCGGTGTGATCACCATACGGTCTGTGATCAAACCCGGCATACTGGCGATCACCACTGAAGTGCATCTTGCCGACTAAACACGTCTGGTAGCCGTTTGCGCCGAGCGTCTCCGGGAGAGTACGCGTCGCCGCCTGGAGGACATCCCCGTTGTTGTATACGCCGCAATCAGCTGCGTAGTTCCCGGTAAGAATACTCATTCGGGAAGGCGAACAGATCGGCACCTGACAGTACGTCCGCTCAAACGTCGCTCCTGTCTCAGCGAGGGAATCTAGTGTCGGTGTTGAAACCGGTTCGCCTTCTACACTTGGGTCTAATCGACTCTGGTACCGGAAGCTATGCTCGTCACTCAAGAGGAATAATACGTTCGGCGGATCGTCGGACATGATGTCTCTCTTGTAGTAGTATCAGATGATGACACATAACGATACCGGAAGTACCGATCTAAGGCTACTCCAGCTACTCTTTTCCTGCTCGTCGACAGAGAAAATGGACACTCCCGATTGCGAGATATGAAACCAAGAGTATGCCGCCAGCGATCAGTGCAACAACGAAAGAGCCGGAGCCGGGATCCATACCAGGAACGACCAGTAACAACATGACCAGAAGAATCGTATTCAGGACGAAGAGATGGGTTCGGATCCACGGCATGGAGCAAATATTGTCGAGAAAGGCATCATAGAATTCATTACTCATACCGGGATAATGGCAAGTCTACTGTATTAAAAGCTGTGCAAGCGATAATTCGGTGTTAGATGTGTGTCTGGCACAATCCCTGAAGAGCAGGTCAAGGACCATCAGCTATCGTTCTTGGATGCCGAAGAAATCGAAACTGCTCGATTTGAAAAGTGAAACTGGAACCGACTGACCAGATCAGATACTCGAAGACGTCGCGGGCGGCTCTGATGCGTTGTCCTCTTCGCTGCTCTCACCGTCAGATGCGTGGCGAGCGCGGATTCGGGGATTGAAGAGTCGGTCAAGTCCTTGTGCCAGAAGCACAAGCCCGAGCGACATCAAGATAATCACGATCATCGGAGCGAGCAACCAGTGCAGGAGTTCCGGCTGTCGGAGCGCTCCGTGACCGTACGCTGAGTTCAGCATCACACCCCAATTGAAGGTGCTGAACGGGAGGACACCTAGGAAGTACAGACCGACTGAACTGAAGATGACCCCGCGGGCGAAGCCCATGAACCGGATAGTGATAAATGACATCAGGTTCGGCAGCACGTCTGAGATCAGAATCGTTCCGGTTCCGATCCCCATCGTGCGCGAAGCTTCGACATATGACTCCTCACGAAGCGTTAGTACTTCGGATCGGAGAGCTCGGGATAGACCTGCCCATCGATTCACCGACAGAAGCAGTCCCACCACGAACGGGTCTCGTGGTTCGAGAACCATGGCGAGGACGATGAACAGTGGGAGGCCGGGAATCGTCAGGACGATGTCCGCGATGGACATTAGCACTCTGTCGACCATGCCACCGACGTATCCGGAAGCAATACCGACGACTGTCGCCACGGCCGTAGCCGCGAAAGCACCGGCGGCTATCATTTTCAGCATTGCAGGCGTGGCGTGAACTATCTGAGCGAACAGTCCCATACCAAGGGTGTTCGTTCCTAATGGGTACTCCAACGATTCGAACGGTGCTAACGCGAGTGGCCCAGTGGGGGAAGGGACAGGAATGAGCCATACGCCGACAGTACCGATAAGGACGAATCCAAATACGATGAGGAATCCAATGACAGTTCGCCAGTCATCCATCGCAGTTCGAACGAGGGTTTTGAGCGCCCCGACCTGTTTGTTGAGTCTATCTCGGCGCGAGACATCGACATCTGAAACGGCAGTGAATGTCGTATTACCGCCGTCGCTCATTGGCACTTCGTCGTCTGTATCCGTGTCTGTACTGCTTTCATTCCGTTGCTTGATCATCCGGCGAACACGACGAACTAGGGCTGAAAGCGAAGAAGGACCACCATACGTCTCCTGAGACGAATTCTTCGTGTCGGCCCTCGGATCCAGCATACCATAGGTTAAATCGGCGATGAGGATTCCGATAGTGACGGCGATGGTGATAACGATAAACCCACCCATCATCAAGGGGTAGTCTCGGGCGGAGATGGCCTCGAACATATAATAACCAACGCCGTGATACGTGAAGATCCGCTCGAGGATGACGGATCCCCCAAGCATGAATCCGATAGCGATGAGAAAGCCCGTGTACATCGGAAGGATCGCGTTGTTTGCCACGTAACGGAGCGCGATCCGTCCTTCGGGTAATCCCCGTAGCTTCGCCACCCGTAGGTAGTCCGAACCGAGTACACTCATGCTGTTACCACGCATACTGAGAGCTCGTCCTCCCCAGGACGTCAGTACCATTGACGCGAGAGGGAGTGCGGCATGGTACGCGACCCCCTTAATAAATGGCCAGTTCAGTCCTGCAGACACACCCGAGGGCGCTCGGCCTCGAGTGGGAAAGAGCTCATACTGGAATCCGAGAAACGCCACGAGAAGGATCGCGAACACATAATACGGGGTCGACATTGTGAGAATACCGAAGCCTGTGGCGAAATAGTCAAGCTTCGACTGGTCACGATACGCCATGAGAGCACCCAGACCGACGCTGATGACGAAGGTAATTAACAGCGCAGTGCCCATGAGCATCACCGTCCACGGCACCGTTTCCCCGAGAATACCCATAACTGGGGACTGGTACCAGGTGGACATCCCGAAGTCGCCTGTTAAGATAGACGACATGTAGTCCACATATTGTTCCCAGAGTGGTCTATCTGGTTGGATGTTCGTGTACGCCTCAAGAAGCGCATTCACTCGTTCTGGATCTGCTCCTTCCGAGAGCATTTTCGCCCGGAGATAGTCTGCCGGCCCACCAGGCATGAGTCTGATCAGGGCGAACGAGGCAGTTATCACAGCGAATACTGTCGTAACTGCCTGTAAGAGCCTCTTTGCGTAATACCACATATCACGGAAGTTTATCTGAGACAACTTAATAGTTATGTAATTATTGATGGAGAGGGCTTCTCAAAATGAGAGTGCGGTTTCACGTGATGGCAAAAACTTCTCAATACTCTCGTAGCATCAAGTAAGTATAGTACGGTCTGTAGTATAGGATGGAAGTGAAACCGCAAAAAACTGTATTTGGCGTTCGAGAACTTTGCTTACTAGTATAGCGGTGCACAGACGAGTGATCTACTCAAGCCAAGTCATGACAATGTTAAACGGTACTGTCGAAATAAAGTAGGACAATGAGAGTGCAGATTTAGAAGGTCACTGGGTCGTCGTCAGGCTGGGCCGTCAGTTCACCCGTCCGAAGACCCCACTGGAGTGTCCGGTTCAGGATTTTCCGCGACTCGCCTTCGGGCACGTGCCAGTCTGCTTGGATATATTCACGGTTATACTGGTGGCAGATTGGGATATAAGGCAGATCCTGGTTGAACACCCAGGCGAGCTGCGTGAGCAACTCTTGTTTTCGGTCCTCGCTGGGACCCCTTGCCAGTTCATCCAGTTTCCCGAGTACATCGACGTTTTGTGTAGATCCTGACGCGTCCCCCGGGGGCCACGGAACTTCTACGCCGCCTTCTGCCCGTGCTTTGTACATCGGACCGAACCAGTTGTGAGTGAATCCATTATTCAGATACGACCAGTTCGTGCCCGAACCCGCGAACACGTGCAAGATGATCTCGTAATCCCTAGGCTGGAAGTGATTACTGAAGAACGTCGCATTCTCCAGTGCCATGAGTTCTGCATCAATACCGAACTCTTTGAGGGTCGAGACCCAGGATCGACCAATGTCGACTTTGTCTTGATGACCGGCAGGGACTTTGACCGTCGGTGCAACTGCGTTCCCGCTTCCGTCCTGCCACGTTCCGTTATTTCTGGAGAAGCCCGCAGCCCTCATGTGCTCAGCAGCCTTTTCGAGGTTGCGAGAGTAACTCGTGAATTCCTGAGCAGCGCTTCCAAGCGCTTGTTCGCCGGCGCCAAGGGGCAAGCCGTTAAGCTGGTCATCCGCACGATAGAGGCGACTCGAAATCTGTGCGTATCGTTCGCTATCCACGGTGTACCTGAGCGCCTTGCGGACATCCCGGTCGCCCCAGATATCGTGTTCTAGATCGGTGTTGATGGAATAACCACGGAAGTTGTTGAAGTCCGTGTACCAGCCACCTTGATCAAGGAATGTCTGTTCGTCACTTTCCGAAAGAAGTCCTTGTGTGGTCTGGTCGATCTCACCATTCTGGAATGCTTGGAAGATAATCGAATTCTCCTGGTACACCTTGAGGACACCCTCTGAGAAGTTGAGGTCCTCAGTATTGGGATGGCCATCGTGGACCTCCGTTGTCACCTGGGTCTGCGACTTGTCGACCATTTTCAGCGGACCATTCGTCAGTGGATCGTCCCGACGGAACTCCGTGAGGTCCTGAATGATTCCTTGCGCAGCGTTATCGCTCGATGCAGAGTCAATTCGTTCGACGTAGTCGTTGTATTCTGAGCGCGAGATGAGCAATTCAGTCTGTAGGAGCGGATAAACGACATCCGAACTGATGGGGTCAGTGAGTTTGAACACAGCCGTTTTGCCCTCAGTCGTGATCTCATCGATGTATCCCCAGATACCAGTGTCGGTGTTCTGTGGAAGCGCTTCTCCATCAATCAGACCACCGAGGAGGAAATTAGTGCGGATGTCCTCACCGTTCACCTGATCACCATTGCTCCAGGTATGATCTTCGTTTACAGTTAGTGTCGCCTCGAGGTTATCGTTATCGATGCTCCAATCGCTGAGGAGACCCGAGACCCACTCCAACGTCTCATAATTCTGCCGGAGCGTATTGTCGAAGAAGGGGCGCCGGAGCGTGTTCGTTGCTAAACCATTCGGATTGTACGGGTTCCAGTGCACGTCAGTCGGAACGTCCTTACAGTACGCTGTTAGGACGTGATTGGTCATTTCCGACGAGTCCGTTCCTCCCTCGTTGTTTCCACCGCTCCCGTCACTACTTCCGTCAGAGCCGTCACTACTTCCGTCAGAGCCGTCACTACTTCCGTCCGCGGTGGTCCCACCACCGTCACCACTACACCCTGCGAGGCCGACGGCCATACCGCCGCCGATCGTCTGCAGTACTCGCCGTCGAGTATTGTTGATACTATCCGCTGACTTGCTATCTTGATCACCACTCATGCTAGGGATCAACAGCCAATTTGTGTATATTATACTTAAACATTTCCCCATAGTCAAATAGAGATGGTAAATGTGTACGGTAAGAATAGGTAGCTTCGGAGGGTCGATAGTCGATATCTACGACAGTAGATATTTTTTGTCCAGATACTACGAGGATCCGCCGATCTACCGTACGTCGTTATACTACGGTCGTCCCGGGAGTGAAACCGGTTCTGTCCAGTCCACGTTCTCGCCACCGGTTTCAGTCCACCAGTCTTGGATCAGTCCCTTGAGTCGTTGTTTCGTATCGGCATGCTCCGGTTGGGCCGCCAAGTTGATCATCTCACCCGGGTCGTCCCGAAGGTCGTACAGCTCGGAACTGTCGTCGGTCACGTACTCAACGTACTTCCAGTCGGCAGTTCGGACCCCTCTGAACGGATGCTCGCCGTGCAACGCGTACTTGTGTTCGAAAAACACGGGTGTGTCTTCTTCTTGTACTGTGCTATCGGCGTACGGAACCAAGCTCTCTCCTTCGAATGTCTCAGGAACGTCCAGTCCCGCCGCGTCTAGGAGGGTAGTCGAGACAGAGATTCCGGAAACCGGACTGTCGACGACTGAACCATTCGTCTCTAATCCAGGAATTCGAACGACCAGTGGTACCCTGAGCACCTCATCATAGGCGAACGTCCCTTTCTTGACGAGACCATGTCCTCCCTGCATGTCCCCGTGATCGGAGGTGACGACGAGGATAGTTTCGTCGTAGTGACCAGCCTCTCGAAGCGCGTCTGTGATCCGTCCGACGTACGAATCGATGCGAGAAACCATCGTTTGGTACTGATACCGCATCTCCCGAATCTCGTCTGGAGTCATGTCCGTGTCTTCGGCGCGGTCACGGTGGAACTGTGGTTTATCTTCTAAGTCATCGTCAAAGTTATCGGGCATATCGATTTTCTCAGGCCAGTTCTCGTCGCTAAATTGGTCATCTTCGAAAAAAGACGGGTGCGGGAGATTGAAGCCGGCAGTGAGGAAGAAGGGTCGGTCCCGATCATAGTTCTCGATATACTGGACCGCCTCAGTCACCGTCGTCTCGTCTCGATTTTTGCCTTCACGGCCGGGAGAGCCAGTCACATCGACGTTCCGAGTGAATTCCCACCCGAGGTCCGTGATGTTTTCCGCACCGAGGTCCCATCGTCCGATCCAGGTGGTTTCGTAACCGGCGTCTCGGAAACTTCGGCCGACATTCGGCGTCGCTGGGTCAAGTTCGTACGGTCCCCAACCCGAGAGTGTCAGCACACCGGTTTGATGTGGATACTGGCCCGTCAACAACGCAGCACGGGAGGGCGAACACTGCGGATGGACGCACTGACAGTTCGAAAACCGGGTCCCGTCGTCGGCGATCCGATCAATGTTGGGTGTCTCAAAGGGTGCATTGGAATCGAGTGTGCGACCCTGTTGCTGGTCTGTGATCAGAAAAACGACGTTCGGTCGTTGCGTTGGCACAGTGGATGCCACTCTCTGCCACTACAAAAACATTCCTCGTCGGCTGGGTCCTTGTCCACTTGCGAGAGCGCCTCCAAATGACGATCCAGTTGGCGACAGTTGAGTGATCGAGCGCATATTGTCTGTAACCGTGTCGCCGATGAGAAGAAATCCACTCCAAGATCGCAGATCGTACAGCCCGACTACATTCGGTCAGTCATCGTTCGGGCAAGAGAGAAGAACGTTCGACAAATAGAAACTATAAAAATCAATGTTTCAGCTCAAACAGGGTACTTACGCTCGGGGAGCGGATCCTCGGCATGCACCAGTGCATCGACGAGTTGTGCTTCGAGTTCGTTCCGTAGCTCCGGTTCTTCCTGCCAGAGGTTGTGGCATTCGTCCGGATCCGATTGGTGATCAAAGAGCTCGCCGTATTCCTGTTCGACGCCAGTATAATGGGACATGCGGTACCGGTCTGTGATGAGGGTCTTGATGTGGATTTCCTTGTTGCCGGGATTCACCAGACTTCCAGGCAACGTGTCGTCGTGGTTTTCAGCGTAGAAACTGTCCTCGCGGTACGTCTCATGACGATGCTGGACGAGCGCAAATGGCCGGAGAGACTCGCGGTCACCGGTGAGTACCGGTCGAAGCGAGTCACCCTGGACGCCGTACGGAATATCTACCCCGGCGGCGTCCAGAAGGGTCGGGACCATGTCTATCTGACTCGTCGGTGCTGACACCCTCCGTCCAGATTCGGCGACTCCCGGCCAGTCCACGATCCACGGTACCTGCGTCACCCCGCGCGTATGTACTGCCCCCTTCAGCCAAAGGTCGTGATCACCGAGCCAGTCGCCGTGATCCGAAGTGAAGACGACAATAGTGTTATCAGCCATTCCCTCTTCCTCAAGCGCGTCGAGTATTCGGCCCACCGAGTCATCTACTAGATCGACCATCGCGTAGTAGTACGCGACCATTTTTCGGGCGGCCTCCTCCGAGATCTCGGACCAGTTGTGTCGGTCGAAGTAGTGCTGCATGAACTGCGGTAGTTCGCTGTCCCATTCGTCCCAGACTTCACCCTCCATGTCGACGGGGAGTGGCATATCAGATGGGTCATACTTGTCACAGTAAGGTTCAGGAGGATCGAACGGGAAGTGAGGGTCAGGAATCCCTACCCAGCCAAAGAAGGGATCATCGTCTTCCTGTTCCCGTAAGTAGTCGATTGTGCGGTCGGCTACCCACGTCGAAGAATGGATTTCGACCGGAGCAGCCGACTTCCAGATACGGAAGTTCGCGTGTTCCGTTTCGAGTCCATTCTCTGCTTGGAAGGAGTCGAGCTTGTCAGGATGGTTCTCCCGCAGCCAGAGCCCGTAGTGACCACCCTGAATCCCATTCCTGCTATGACCGATGGTCATCTCTACATCATCGAATCCGTAGTACGGGCCGTCGAACGAACGCCAGAAGTCCCAGCACTCTTCCTCCGACATATCTGTATCCACCTGTACGCTTTCGGGATGTTTGTCAGGATCCCCGTTGTACGGCCCGAAATGACCCTTCCCAATGAGTGCTGTGTCATACCCGTTATCTCCAAGAATGTCCGCGATAGTTTGTTCTTCTCTCGGGAGCGGGATACCGTTCCGCCACTGGCCGTTCGCGTTGGGGTAGCGGCCAGTGAGGAGACTGCCACGTGCGGGCGTACAGAGAGGATGCGTACAATGGGCGTTCTCGAACGTTACGCCTGTCTCTGCCAATCGGTCTATATTCGGCGTTTCGACAATATCGTTGCCGTAGCATCCGAGCGTGTCCCACCGCTGTTCGTCGGTGTGAATGAATAGAATGTTCGGTCGGTCTGCTTCAGCCATGAAGTAACACCAAGTCCTCGCTCCTCCGCCACAATAATAAAACCAGCAGGTGTGTGTCACGAATCAGTTACTACTAGCGTGCCGATGGCCCCTAAAATGAGTTTCAGAAGCGAGAGAGAAGACAAACGCATACGATCGAGTTCACTGAGTCAAATGCCAAGTGAGTGAAGCGGAACCGTCGTGATCACGCTTGCTTGAGTGAGCAGACACTTACAGGTCAAGAGGCTCACTATCCCAGTATTCGTGATCATCGTCCTCTCGAAAACAGGACGCGTGGTGTGTATCCTCACCCTCGACATGCTCCAGAGGAGGGGTTTCCGTGCGACAGGCTTCGCGGGCTTCGGGGCAACGCGTGTGATATCGGCACCCTGACGGTGGATTCTGGGGGTCCGGAATATCGATTTCGCGAATTGGCATCTCATTGGACTTCTCGTCCGAGTGGATATCTGGAGTCGCCCAGTGGAGTGCTTTGGTGTATGGGTGGCGAGGATTCTTTACGATTTGCTCTGCGGGACCGATCTCTACGATCTCTCCGAGATACATTACCGCGATCCGTCCGCCCGCTTTCTCAGCCAGATAGCGTGCGTTCGAGAGGTCGTGAGAAATGAAGAAGAATGATGTATTGAACTGATCCTGGAGTTCCAAGAACAGGTTCATCATCTCAATCCGGAGCGATGCGTCTACCGCACTTATCGCCTCGTCCGCAAGGATGAGGTCTGGATTCATCAGGAGAGCACGGACCAGCGCGACTCGCTGTTTCTCGCCCCCACTTAGCTGGTGAGGGTACCGGCCCGCGTAGTCTCCAGGAGGGCTCATCCCGACTTCTTCTAGCATACCGAGGATCCTGGCTTGCCTGTCCTCGTACGAAAGGTGACCCTGCCACTTCTTGAGCGGTGCCTCGAGCGTCTTCATCACCTTGTCGTTCGGATTGAGTGAGCTCCCGGGATCCTGATGGATTATCTGGAGCGACTTGCGGATTTCAGAGTGGCGAATATCGATGTCACCTTTCCAGTCCTTGGCCTTCCAGATGTCCTGCCCGCGGTATTTGACTGAGCCCTCCGTCGGCCGCTGCAGTCCGATCGCGGTCTTTCCAAGCGTCGTCTTCCCACATCCGCTCTCGCCGACGACGGCGACGACATCGTTTTTTGGGATCGTAAGCGAGACACCATCGACGGCGCGGACCTCATCCGACTCCGAGAACCAGTCGAACAGACCGCCGACTTGGTCGAAGTGAACAGAGACGTTCTCCATCGAGAGGATCGGTTCTTGCTCTGCTTCATCCGCTGAAGAGCCTTCTCCTGAAGAGGGTTCCTTATCTACGCTCATGGACAATCACACATGGCAATTAATCGGGTTCGTCCATCAGTTAATGTGGGTCCCACATATACTTTCGCATATATTAGATCAGTGTCTCATTTTCGTTCACGTGTAGCATTCATTCGTAATGTGGGTAGCACTCTCATATCCCCATGAGACACTGCAAATTGGCTCTTTGAACAGATACATGATCCAACAAACGGCCTCACACGCCGAGTTGAGGTCCCCATCGGGAACCAATAAAAGAGCAAAACACTATTGAAGGAACGCGATTTTGGAAAGAATATGCTCAATATAGCCGTGACTGGGGCCGCGGGTAACGTCGGACAGCAAGCGATGGATGCCTTGGACGGCCATGATCTCACGCCAATCACACACAGGGACCACGATGATCTTGACGGGATCGTCCTCGACGTCACAGACCGTGAATCGCTCACGGAAGCACTCGAGGGGCAGGACGTTGTTATTCACTTGGCAGCGAACGCCTCACCGAACGCGTCCTGGGAAAGTGTGGATGAGGTGAACATCAACGGCACGTACAATGTCTACGAGGCTGCTCGGGCGAACGATGTAGACAGGATCGTGTTCGCGAGTTCTCACCACATCGCCCATATGCACAACACGACTGATCAGGCACGGGCAGGAACCACCAAAGAGTCGCCGTCTATCGTCAGGCCGGATTCCGGCTCGCGTCCTGATTCGTATTACGCAGTTAGTAAGATCACTGGAGAAGGACTCGGGTCGTTCTACGCCGATAGATACGGTATAGACGTCGTCAACCTCCGGATTGGTTGGCTTCTGAGCGAGGATGAACTACGAGAGAAACAAGATAATTCACCAGCCCGTGCCCGACACGCACGCGCGAACTGGCTCAGTCCCCGAGACTGCCGAAATGCGCTCCAGAAAGCGGTAGAAAATGATCTGAGCAAAAGTCCAGTGACCATCAATGTCATCTCACAAAATGACGACCGATACCTAACCCTGACCGAGTCACTCCAGTCACTCGGCTACCAGCCACGAGACAATGCCGCAACCGTCCTCGAGCGATCTAAGAGTTGAGATCTTGCAAGAGGTCCCTCTAGACGGTTAGACGTTCGAAGGAGTACCTTCTTGAGCAGGCAGCGACTATCATGACAGAACGCTTCAGGTGAAGAGTCGAGAGCGATATTCCGGAGTGCCACGGATGTCAACAGCGACTTCGAACACGGCCCCAGCTCCCGGACCTTCTTTACTCCGGTTGTCACCGCCTGCTGTAGTGATGTAGAGTGAGTTGAATGAATCCCCTCCCAACATTACGCTCGTCGCGCGTTCGGCGGGAAGATCGATACGCATTTCCTCGGTTCCATCCGGCGCATATCGGACGACGCAGTTTCCGTTCCATCTCGCAGACCAGACGTATCCCTCAGCGTCGATCGTCAATCCGTCCGGCGTTCCCTGCGACTCGGGAACCTCGGCAAAGACTCGCCGATTCGATAGTACGCCAGTCGCCTCGTCGTACTCGTACTGATAGATGGTGTTCGTTCCGGAGTCGGTGAAATAGAAGTACTCGTTCTCTGGGGCGAATCCCAGTCCATTGGGTGTCCCGATACCATCGAGTACGTACGAATACGAGCCGTCGGGTTCGATACGATAGAGTCGGCCGTCCCGCGTATCGGTGCCCATCATGCCAGCAAACACCCTGCCACGAGGGTCAGCGATGACATCGTTGAACCGAGTGCTCTCTTCGCCGGGTATTCGATCAATCAGGGTTTCGATCGTTCCCCTAGCCCATCTCTTCACACACCCACTGTCTCCGAAGAGAAGGAGAGATCCATCGGCCTGAACTGTTATCCCGCCGAGCCGGCCTGTGTCTTCGTAAATCAGTTCACTATTAGCGGTAGCAGGGTCGTACCTGTACAGATGGCCAAGTGGGATATCGACCCAGTACAACTTGTTCTGTCCCGGGTGCCAGATTGGGCCTTCGCCGCACTCACACTGTGGATCAGTAATTTCGTTCGGTTGCATCCTTTCGTACGTTGTCCAGCGTACGTATATCGGTGATGGTCACTTTCATAAATATTCGAACCCTGCGTCAGGGACGACTGATAAAATCGCACGCTCCGCCGTCGAATTGAAGAGCTCTGATGAAAAATCACACAGTTATTGCTGCCTCAGTCGGCAGTCGTCGGGGTCAGACATGGCTTGCCAAGATTCATAATCTCATGGAACTCATTCACATACTATGAGGCGGACCAGTGTGCGGGTAATCGGAGTTGCTGCCTGTATACAATTATTGGCGATGGGGACTCTCGTTATGTCAACAATACATCGGGGGGGAGACACTTCGACTTACTTCATGTTCGTGGGTGTACTCGGCGGTCTCACTGCCGGAGTTCTATCGAGTCCGTGGCCCTCTCGTAGAAGCAAGGTAGACGAGTCTTGGCTCCTCGGAGATGCTGTTCTTAACGGAGCTGTCGCCGCGATCGTCGCTACCACTACGGCACTGGTTTGCCAGTCAACATTCATGCTGGTAATGATTCGCCTCCAGCAAGGCTTCTGGGCACCGCTCATCGTGGGCGTGTATCAGGCAATCATCGTAGCAATATACCTTGTCACCGCCGTCCTATTCGGTGGCCTCGGAGCGATAATCGGCCACTGGTTCGGTAACTTCGCTGCGAGGCCGGTGCAAACTCATCCATAGCGTATACAGAAGCAAGAACATCAAAAGCCGGACGCAGAAGGACTCCACTCAGGTGTCGATAGTAAAGTACAGAACCGGTTCGGCGATGCGAGGCAATCGTACGTGCAAGTGTCCCTCGGACGACCATTCGTAGTCGTCGATGAGAGTTCGTTCTCCAGATTCGTAGTCGACTGTCGCTATCTCGATATCACCGTCGGAAGAGAGTCCTTCGATGCAAGCCTGGATCTTCGTCCGTTCGGATTTCGTCAGTTCGATCCCCGGAAGGTCTAGCCACGCTGCGACGAAGATTCGATCACCCAGTTCGAATGCGTAGTTCGTGAATTCGTAGCTCGAGCCGTGGCCATTAGTGAAGACTTCGAATCCAACGTCGACAGGGGATGAGTGCACGCCTACGGATGTGGTATCGGTCAGCGTTTCCGTGAGCGTCCGTAGCGCCGATCCCATCGCACTCAGCGTGATCTCACCTTCCTCTGTCTCTTCGAGAAGGTTCGTGGCCTGTAGCGTCCCGTATTTGTCCGGTTCGTAGTCCATGTGGTACCAGAACACCTTGAAATCGTCTCGGTCGGTCCAGTCGTGCTGGATTGCCCAATGCAAGACTGGAACGGTATAGCGGGGAACCCATTGGGAATAAGGTTCCTGTTCCCAGGGCTCAAGTGCAACGAACTCACCAGACTGAACCTGTGTAGCAGTCAGACCTTCCTCAGTATTCCAGATTCCGTCTAGTTTGCCAGATTCGATATAGTTCTCGTAGATGTAGTCATAGTATTCCATCATGTTGTCGGCAGATGGCAACATCGGTTTCTCTGTGTCGCCCTTGGTGTAGTGGACTGAGAGATAATCGATGTATTGCCAGGCCTCGTTGTACTGGAGCCACCGATCCATCGCATCGGTGTTCACCTCGTTGTTCCAGTGGTTTCGCTCCTCAAACTCGTTGCGCTCCGTAGCGGCATCCGGATGCTCGACGGTGTAAGAAGGAGCGACGACCTTCTTATCGTGTTCGTGAAGGACCTCTGCAGCTGGCTTGAGAATCTTGTCAATGTACGCTTGATAGTCGGCCTGGAGAAACCCGATGTTCGGTTCGTTCCAGATTTCGAAATTGTCGACATCCGGATATCGTTCGACGATAGTCTCGACGTATCGCTTCCATCGATCAATCATGTCATCTCGGGCTGGGTAGCGGTTTCGTTGGGACGCGTCTTCCGGTGCGCTTGATGCCCATGGTGCGGTAGATCCAAGAATCGGGAGAAGTTCAACTTCGTGCTCCGCCGCATCGGTAGCGATCCGGTCGAGTTCAGTAAAATCGTACTCTCCTGGTTCAGGTTCCTGATCCGACCAGTTTGTACCGTTTCTCCAGCTTTTCGCGCCACACTCCGGGAAGAACTCGATCAGATCTCCGCCGTGGCAGGCACCGAAAAAGTGCTCGACGTACTCGCTCGGAACGGCAGTACTGGTTTCGTTACCAGACATGCACCGGACTGCATTTTCGAGGTACTAATAGTTTTTGGACCGAGAGTGAAGTGGAGACACAGAGTTGGATACAGGCCTTCGTTATGACAGATTACGGTGCGACCGTCGATCCAACTAAGAGGGACAACCGCACGGAGCGATTCGCGGGACCTGATCAAGCGGAATATTCGCCAACATTTATTTGCTCCCCCCAAAATACCTAAGTCGTTGATCACCCATGTCCGCCCAGATCACAGATAGACCACAAGTTTCGACCAAGCCTGCGCGTACCGACGGGAAGCGAGCCCGTTTCAAACGAGGTGACGACGAGTGAGCGTCGATAATCAGGGTGTGGAACGAGTCGGTCTGAGCGACGAGACGTTGATCGAAGTGCGAGACATCTCGGTAACCTTTGACATGGATCGGGGCGTCTCGCGAGTCCTGAACAACGTCAGCCTCGACATACAGCGAGAGGAGATCCTTGGTGTCGTCGGCGAGAGCGGAAGCGGGAAGTCGATGCTCGCCTCGGCCCTCCTAGACGCAGTCGTGAACCCCGGCCAACTCGACGGAGAGATTACTTACTATCCGTCCGATTCCGAACCAATCGATATTCTAAATCTGGAACCGGCCGAACTCAAACAGTTCCGGTGGGAACGCATATCGATGGTATTCCAAGGAGCACTCGATTCGTTCAATCCGACAATGCGCATCAAGGGCCATTTCAAGGAAACACTAGATGCGCACGGCCATAATAAAGAGGAGGGGCTTGAACGAGCTCACGAATTGCTCGAAGATCTGTATCTGGATCCTGAACGGGTGCTAGGCTCGTACCCGCACGAGCTTAGCGGTGGAATGAAACAACGGGCCCTGATCGCGTTGAGCCTAGTTCTGGAACCCGAAGTGCTGGTAATGGACGAGCCAACCGCGGCGCTCGATCTGCTGATGCAACGGTCAATAATCCAGTTGATCGACGAGATTCAGGAGAAATACGATATCACGGTCCTGTTCATCACGCACGATATCGCACTCGTCGCAGAACTGGTTGACCGACTCGCAGTGATGTACGCGTTCGAATTTGTCGAGATCGGAGATGTGGACGATATAATGTCTCGCGCCGCTCATCCGTACACACGAGCTTTGCTAAAGACGATTCCTAACCTGGGCATGGAATTGAGTCAGATGCAGCCTATCAAGGGGTCGAGTCCCGACCCGGTTAACGCACCCGAAGGGTGTTCGTATCACCCTCGATGTTCACTGGCTGATGAAACCTGTCGAACGAAGAATCCCGACTATCAACGCGTCTCTGAGGATCACGAGTCTGCTTGCTTCTACTGGGAAGAAGCCGAAGAAGCGGTTCCCTTCGAGTGAGGGTTCCATAGCACGTATTCGTCGAGATTTGTTTTCTCGAAGTCTCAATCACGACACCTGCCGCGACCCAACTAGGCCCAGTGCCGCGAGCGGTCCTCAGCCTACGTCCTAACTATCGGCGGAGATCCACGTTGGACTTGCCCATGCGACTTCGCCGTTCGACAGCAGCAGACGTGCGTAAAGGTACTGCCTCCTCGTTGGGTCGCGGTCAACTTCAACTGTCGCCTCCAAATGTTCCCCGCTCCCGAAGCTGTGGATGACATCACCGTCCCGAATAATCTGGATTGTATCGACACCGTCAGGAGCTGTCACGTCGATCGCGTACTCAACGGAGTCAGCGCCTTGTGGCGGGTGATGGACTTCTCCCATTGAAGTACCGTCGACGAATGTCTCGAGAGCGAGGGTCGTTCCCGTTGTTGCGAAACACCGTCGTTCTCGGAGAGCGTCGTAAATACCGGCACGCGAGACCTCGTCAACCCAGACACCAGTAAGGGCGATGCCCCGGTGGTCGCCTCCACCGACGAATCCGAGTCGAACGTCATCATTGAGCGCGTGTCGGATATAGCATCTTTCGTCGTCGACATCACTGAATTCAGTTGCACCGGGCCCGTCTCGCTCCTCACACGTACCCCGCGTTGCCTGGAACACTTCAACGACCGGCGCGTTTGGGAGGTCGAAAAGGTCCGGACGAAGAAAATGTGAACGGTTCGCAGTGTGGTGTGGGATCGCCACGGCCTGATGATCGTCGAGCGTTTCAGCGAGAGCGTCTGGCGTCTGGGGTTTGATGCCAGAATTTGGAACTCCGAGCGGGGGAAGGCCCCCCTCGAACCAGTGGACATTGAAGTGGCCATAGTGCTCACCCGAAACGGTCCGGTGTGTGCCGGTCCATTCGTACGACGGGATCGTTACCAGACTAGACTGGTCGTAAAACGCTGCTGCGCGATCGGTTTTAAACCGGGTAAGTGCGTCACTGTTGTAGCAATGGTCGGTGACAGCGATGGCATCCTCACGCACGAGATCGCGGGCGATACGAACATTGAAGTCGAGTTCCCCGTCCTCCGCACGCTGGCAGACCGAGAGATCTGTATGCCGGTGGAGATTGAGGAAGACGAGTTCTCTATCCGTTCTACTCGTTGCATCGACGGCGGGATTACGCGCGTCCCGCCGATCATGCACCCACCGGTTTTGCTGGCGGAGAGTGAGTTCCGACGTTGATGATTCGCTAGATGCCACCGAAACACGTCCGACTTCACATCGGCCGTCATGCTCCTCCGTCTCGAAATGGTCCCAACCACCCATCGGGCGAGTGTCCCGACCGGCTGCGATCGTCGGAGTCCCATCGACGAGCGCATGATGGATACGTTCTGCATCACCGTAAATTGGTCCGTACTGTGGGTCTGTCCACCGATCACCTGTGAAACGCGATACAGCAAGGCGGGGCCGGTCCTGCTGATGTTCGTAATCCAACCATACGAGACGAAGTGCATCGCCGCCAAGGAGGGCGGGCCGTGTCCCACCTTCCGCAGGCGGGACGATTCCACTGATGTCGTTCGCCTCCGTCACAGGCGCCCAGTCCCGGTCGTAGACCGGGGTTCTGACGGATTCACCGTCCCAGTGATGGATGTAAATAGCCCGCGACCCACGAAACGGTGCGTGTTGGTCCTCCCGACGCTGGTGGTTGACATACGGTCTGATGTCGCTCGTCTCCCCCGGTGTATAGGACACCCAAGCAACCCACACGCCTGTCGGCCCGACTGGGGATAAATCATCTTTGCTGCCGTTGGACCTACTGCCCGTACTGCTGGAAGCGACAATCGTTGGATAAGCTGCGAGCCCTGGCTGTCGGCTCAGTATCTGCGGATTGGACCACTCGCCATCGACCAGAGATCGGCCGACTACGTCGTACCACCCGTCTCTGAGAGCCGTATAAATCAGATAGCGATCAGCATTGTCCTCATCCGCTGCCGGCGCAATCGCAGCGTCGTACGCCGCGTCACAATCCGATGACACTGTCTCGACGGATGTCCACTCCCCGTCGGTCAAAGAACAGATCCGGATTTCACTTGATCTGCCTGCAGCGGTCCAAGCCACGGAGACTCCGTTATCGGTTCGGCAACCAGTGACATCAAGGGGCGGTGCGTTTCCGACGGTGAGGCGCTCCGGGTCACCCATGTCCTCACCGATCGTGGCGTGAAATAGCGGCCATCCGTCATCAGTGTGAGCCGTCCAGAATAGGTGCATCCGTTCCGGGGCTTCAACGAGAACTGGTCGCCTCGGTGTGCTATCTGTTGTGACACCACCGGCAGTAGTCTGGATGTCGATGTCCCACTCGGAATTGCCATCTGTCGCATCCGTATCAGTGAGCTCCAACCAAGCTTGGTGGACATCGCCATCTACAGACCCTATCGTAGGACTGAACGCGTACCTGCCATCCGTTGCCTGTGATTCAAACGGAAGGTTTACACTATCCGGTATTTCATTTGGAGCCATACAAGTCGATTCACGACAGGCAAGAAATAGATTTCGGTCACTCAACGAACAGTCCGCGTTCCTGAAAGAATATTACCGCCCTGAGGGTCAATGGGGCAACCGATCGGACGTTCAGCTACTGGCATCGATTCGAGACCAACTTGATTCTCTCGCTCGCAACAGAGCGCTTTGACGTGGGTGGATTTTGATAGGACTCCACAAAATCAATATAGTCGTCTTCGGTAGTGCACGTCTCCGTGGATTTACTCCATCAACCCCCTGATATAACCAATGGTGAAGAGTCGCCCCAACTTTGGGAAGTCGCTCGGTAGATCAGTCATCTCATCCTCATTGAGCATCGATGGCATGTGATCCGGCCGGATTGGCCCGTCGTATCCGATGTCTTGGTAGGCGTCCATCGCTGCTCGCATGTCGGTCGGGCCGTCATCGTGCCATGTTTCGATGAACGAATCAGCGGTCCCCTCGATATCACGGAAGTGAACAAATTGAATGTCGTCGCCGAATCGTCGAATCGTCTCCGGGACATCGGCACCCATAGCAGCGAAGTTCCCCTGACAAAACGTGATGCCGTGATTTGGGCTCTCATACATGTTTAGTATCCGTTCGTAATTCTCGACCGAAATGGCGAGGCGGGGCACGCCCTGAATGGGAGAGACCGGCGGATCGTCTGGATGAAGAGCCAGATTCACTCCCGCTTCCTCGGCGACCGGTACGACTTCGTCAAGGAAATACTGAAGATTGGACCAGAGTTCAGATTCGGAGATGTCACTTGCTGGATGGTCATCTGCTTGTTCCATCCACGAGTCGTCATACCCGATCGTGCGTGATCCGCCGCGGAGTGGGATCGAGTCCGATGTCCGGAGGACGCCGAGTGGGTTCTCCGTCCAGACCCAACAGTACGTATCGATACCGATTTTCCCCATGTTACGGAGTAACTGCTTGACGATGGCTATCTCCTCGTCCCGCCCCTCTTTTCCGAGGACAGTATTCTCCATCGGTGGGCGATCTTCAACGACATCGAGAGAGAACCCATAATCGGAAAAGCGGTTGTAAGTCTTAACTAGCGTTTCGTAGTCCCACCATCGATCGACCTCCCAAAACCGAACGACTGCAGTCGAGATCCCCAATTGGCGAGCAGCAGTCCAACGTCTGTTCGGATGTGGCGGTAAGAGTGTTGTCGGCTTCATGACTCTTTAGTGTACGATTGTACCTTGATTATAGGCTAATATATAATTTTGGAAAGGGGTGATTTGATACTTTCACTGTTATGAAATCCGGTACAGAGCTATCCAGCCTCTGAAAGGCTCCAAGTACGGTGGCGAGGTCGATTGAGTCCAATATGGCACTCTAATAACTACTTCCCAAGCGTGGAAGGGATGAATCTTTTAGTGGCGGGTTGCCAAGCAGACGGTAGATGCCACGACAACCAAATGTACTATTGATCAACACGCACGACTCGGGGCGCCACTTCGGTTGTTACGGAGTCGATGAAGTCCAAACGCCTAACGTCGATAGATTGGCGGAGAACGGCGTTCGACTGACGGAATTCCACGCAGCTGATCCACAGTGTGCACCAAGTCGGTGTTCGCTACTCACGGGCCAGCACCCACAGCGGAACGGGATGATGGGACTCCCCAGCTCTGGATTTGAGTGGTCATTGGACGAGGACACTCGACACCTCGCCGAGCACCTTTCCAATAGCGGATACTACGCTGCTCAATTCGGTTTCCAACACGAGGCACAGTCAAGCGACATTGATGATCTCGGTTTTAATTCGGTCGACGATAGTGTCCGACCAGGACCGGATCTCGCAGCGGACGTCGCCTCGTTTTTCACGGACTACGATCGTGAGCAACCGTTCTACGCACAGGTCGGACTGTTCGAGACACACAACCCCCTCGATTTTGGTGGCGCAAAACCGGACCGCGAGAACGGCATCGCGATTCCCCCATACCTTGCCGACGAATCCGCATCGCGGGAGTACCTCGCTCAGTTCCAAGGACTTCTGAAGCAAGGTGACGACGCAGTCGGAATCATCCTCGACGCTCTGGAAGAGGCTGGATTGCGAGAGTCGACGCTCGTTATCTTCACATCAGACCATGGCATCCCATTCTCTCGGGCAAAGGGATATCTCTACGATGCCGGGACCGGGATTCCCTTGATATTCCAGTGGCCTGAAGGTGGACTCAGTGGCGGCGAAGAAATCGACGTACTCGCGTCGAGCGTCGACTTTCTCCCAACGCTATTCGAATTAGTGGGACTACCGGTACCGGAGGAGATCGACGGGGAGAGTTTCGCAGATTGTCTTGATCCGAGTAGTGGGACCGACGAGGCGGATCACCGGGACGCCATTTTCGGAATGTTCCACGATCATCGCCGATGGGGGTTCGCCCCGGATTGCCGGAGTGTCCGCACCGGCCGGTACAAGCTTATCAGAAACTTCGAATCAGGAAGTCACTTCGAACCGCCAATCGATCTTTCCAATCTCGGTCGCCTCGGTCGTGACGGACTCAAAACCGGAGATACACGACCGCCAGTGGAACTCTACGATCTTGAAACAGACCCGCACGAATTCGAGAACGTGGCCGAAGATCCCGAATACGCCGACATCCGTCAGCGACTCGAACAACGGCTACGGGATCATATGGAGTCTGTCGACGACCCGATACTGGAAGGCCCACCGCCATCACCGTTTGCCGAACGTGCACTCGCGGAGTTTGAAAAAACGGATGACAACTAAGCGAGTCGCTAATCAAAGATATCGATATCTGCCCTTTGCCGGGATGTCCTCATATTACGCGTCGGCAACATCAACGACACACCGGAAACCGATGTTGGTCGTGGAACTATCAGGCGCGTTCTTCGACCGCGCTGCCACACGATACCGGTTACACCACGAGCGGTGGCATAAATGGGACCCACCCCGCATCACCCGCTGGTCGCCGTCGTCAGGGCCAGTTGGATTGTCGTGTGAGTACGCGTCGGTCGTGTGGTACTCGGCGCTGAACCAATCGGCGCACCACTCCCAGACGTTTCCAGCAACGTTGTGCAGTCCGTATTCGTTCGGTTCGTACTCGTTGACGGGGGCTGTCGCAAGATACCCGTCGTCGGCGGTGTTGTGGTCTGGAAAATCGCCTTGCCAGATGTTACAACGGTGTTCTCCATCAGGTTTCAGCTCGTCACCCCAGGGATACCGCTTCCCCTCAAGCCCTCCACGTGCGGCATACTCCCACTCGGCTTCAGTGGGAAGCCGCTTGCCGGCCCACTTCGCGTAGGCCTGTGCGTCGTTCCAAGAGACGTGGGTCACCGGATGTTTCAGGTGTTCTGTGTCGTCAAGTACGGAAGAACTCGGACCGTACGGATGGAGCCAGTCTGCGCCCTCTACGGCGAGCCACCACGGAGCAGCCTCAACGTTCTGGAACACGTACTCTCGATCAGGTTCGTTGACGAAGTCCTGAAAGACGAACGACCAACCGTAGCGCTCCGCGTCCGTCGTGTAGCCGGTCTCGCGGACGAACTCCAAGAATTCGGCAGTTGTTACGGCATATTTGTCGACGTAGAACGGGTCAACCATCACATCGCGAGCAGGGCCCTCACCGTCCTGTGGGAATCCAACTCCGTCGTCCGTTCCCATGGTGAATATCCCACCGTCCAGGCGAACCATCGTTTGCGTCCGTTCGTCCTCATCAGTGGCAGGTTCGGTCCGGATCGACACAGTTGAGGTACTCTGATCAGGGTGTACTTCATCCTGAGAAGGACATTGTTCGTCACGAGAGGCCGCACAGCACGCGGGATCGTCGTCTTTCATACAAATCGATAACCGGAGTCGGAAGTAAACGATTTCGGTGGTGTGGCCAACAACCGCCTGTCAACAGCAGCATACATTTTTCAGAATAGATCACACCGGCAGCGCACAGTAAGTGATTGCTGGATAATAGTGACACCTACTCAGCTATAGTGGCCATTGAAGATCAATGCAAATCTGATCACACGAGTGCAGTGCAATAGGTGTGCGAATTGTTTCAATTGTTACCATAGTTTCTGGTAGAAAGCACGTCGAACGTGTCTTTCCGGGGGGAACTACGTCTTACGAAGACTCCGACCGTGACTTGCTCCGCTCGGCTGAGCCTTTCTCCGCCGGTCGTTTTCACATTTCATTGCTAGCGTTTATCACGGGTATCTCGTCCCCTAGTCTGCTGTGCCCTCGTCCCGAACTGCAATAGAGTGACGCGTCTTGCAGTACGGGGAATGAATATCACGCATCAGCGATGCCGAGGCGCTCTAACTGCTCAGACGGCGCATCCAGATCCTGCAACGTAGTCTTGAGCGCACGCTGCATTTTCCGTAGCTTATCGGGACGTTCATCAGCGAGATTTACACGTTCATTTGGATCATCTCGGAGATTGGAAAGCCAAGTCGGAATCTCGTCAACAGGATAGTCCTGGTTTGCAGGGCGTCGCCCCCGCTCTGGATCGTACCTACCCGTGTCGTCACGCTTTTCTCCAGTGATTCCGTACCAGAACAATGGCTTATTCTCCGGTTCCGGTGCTTGGTGTAGAATCCATTCACCATCAGTGATCGAAACGCTGTGGCCCCATTCACCGGAAATAGCGTAATCACGCAAGTCGGCTTCGGGATCGCGCAAGACGGGTTCGAGACCGCACCCGTGACGATTATCGGGACAGTCACGACCGAGAGCGTTCAACACAGTCGGATAAATATCGACCAGTTGAACGAGTTGATCACGCCGCTCGCCCTGGGCAAGTTCGGGGTGGGAAAGGATGAACGGAATGTGGGCGCAGGGCTCCCGGTTGTGCGTCTGTGGTATCGGAAACTTGTCCGTATATCCATGATCACCGTTGAACGTTCCGTGGTCTGTCGTGAATACCACCATCGTATCCTCCCACAAATCGTGCCGATCAAGGGCGTCAAGTAACTCGCCGAGCCATCGATCGACGAGGCGAACCATCGCCGCATATCGGGCTTGGATATGTCGGACTTCGTCTTCGGTGTACTCGCCCTCGCCATCCGGAAGTGAATCCCAGTCTGAGATGTCGTACCCTCTCGAATCGAACTCCTTGAGGAGAGATTCTGGTGGCTCCCACGGTTGATGTGGGTCGAAACAGTCGATGTGTAAGTAGAAGTCTTCGCGTTCGTGGTTTCGGTCAATCCAGTCGGCAGCCTCCGTGAAGACCTGCGCGGCGAAGTGGTCTTCCTCTCCCTCACGGGTCATCGTGACGTTCCGGAAGTGACGCTCGAGTTTACTGTCTTCGCCGTCCGGCGTCTCGAAGCTTACAGGCGCAGTTTTCCAAGCGTCTCCCTCCTGTCCCCGGATGAACTCGTATCCGGTGTAGCCGAAGTGGTAATTCCCAGACCCTGGGTGCCAAAGGTGGTAGTGATCAGTAATCAGTTTACTGACGTTATACCCCTCGCTGGTGGCTTTGTGAATCGACGAGTTCGGCGGCCCAGACACCTGTCGAGGGAGATCTTTGTCCCCGGGTTCGAGAGGTCCCCAGCCACGTTCAAGGAAGTCAAATCGCCCAGTGTAGATATCCCTTCGAGCCGGCATGCAGGGCGTGGAGCCGTTGTATGCGTTATCGAAGGTAGTACCCCGGTCGGCGAGACGGTTCATGTTTGGCGTTTCAACAACCCAGTCGGGTTGTTCATCGCTGTAAACCTCCGAAAGCGGCCGTCCTTGGTGATACGGTCCGCAGTGATCACGTCTCAACGTATCACAGAGAATGACGATACAGTTCACGTTCGGTCCTCCGTTCGTTGGCGTTTGAGGGGAATACGGTGTGTCGAGGTCAGCCAATTCATGCTGCGCATACACCTTATCTTCAGGGAGGAATCTTAAGACTTGCCAAGCCCCCACTTGTTTCAGTACAGAAACATTATTCTCGTTGCTACAGACTACTGTACAGCGCGGTGGGTGGGGTGTGGATAACTGGGAACGTCTCGTCAGATTCCATTCTAGTTGCGCTCGAACGATGCGCCGACGGGGCCGAGTCTCGCAGTCTTATGGAGGGAGTCCTCGCTGGGACCGACATGTTCTTCGGCCCAAACCGCCATTTTCGTCTCCAGTTCCTCAACGACATCGGGATGGTCTGGGGCCACATCCTCCTGTTCGTATGGGTCAGCCTGCATATCGAACAGCTGTCGATCCGGCGTTACTTCGCCCCAGTGGCCCGGGTGATAAGTACGAACGAATTTCCATCGGTTAGTTCTTACAGCGCGTTGTGCAGTGTAGAGACCGTGATCCACGATGATGTGGTCTCGCCAGTCAGTTGCTGTATCCTCGAGGATTGGACGCAGCGATCGTCCTTGCCAGGCGGGCGCACTTTCCAGCCCCGCGTAATCCGCTATGGTCGGAGCCATGTCTACGTTAGTCACAAGCTGGTTGCGCTTACCAGGTTTGTACGTCGTGCTGGCAGGTGGTTTCACGAGAAGAGGGATCCGCTGGGTTCCGTCGTATACGCTCCAGTGTTCTCTGTACACCCCGTGTTCTCCGAACTCCTCACCGTGATCAGCAGTAATGACAACGAGTGTGTCGTCGTACAGTCCCATATCCCGGAGTGTGTCCAGGAGAGCGCCTACCCACTGATCCGCGAATTTAATTTCGGCGTCATAGTGCGAGATAAGTTCGTTCAATGCCTTGCGATTCTCAATAGAATCCGCGTCGATGTGCTGGAGTGCCTCCGCTTCGATACCAAGTTCCCCTGCACTCCGCCACGTGTTCCATTCGCGATGGTCCCGAATTTGCTCTTCGGTCGGATACGGCGGCAACGGCACGTCCCGAAACTCATCAATTTCATCGTCAGACCGACGGTAAGGTCCGTGAGGGTCCCAGTACTGAACATACAGGAAGAACTCGTCGCCTGCAATCCGATCAAGAACATCCGTTGCCCGTTCTGTGATAACTTCGCCGCTGATAGCTTGGAAGCGCTTGGCTGGATGATCAGATTCCTGCGGATGATGGTACTCGTGCCACAAGTGATAGAACCATGGTGCAGGATGCCGAGGGAACGACGCAACGGCCGCAGTCTGAATCCCTTGTTCGAAGAGTAACTCAGGTAGCGTCGGATCATCCTCTTCGGCGTCATGAAGCCGTTGTCCCTGTTCCCCATGCGTTGTCACCCCATTATTAATTCCGTACCGTCCAGTGAGAAACCCCGCACGAGACGGCATACAGGGTGAATTCGCAGCGTACATTCTGTCGAAGCGGATCGCGTCCTCGGCGAATTGGTCAAGATTCGGGGTCGTGTTTCCCTCGTACCCATACGTCCCCATATGATCTGGGCGCAGGGAATCAATATCGATGTATAGGACGGGCATTGCGGTTATAACCCCTCTTCCCACGATAAAAAACGTTGTTCCTTACATGAGAGAGGCTAATTGCTTCCAACGATTCAGATTATAGTGTTGCCAACCGAGACGATCAGCCATGAAAATTATTCCCCAATTCCTATTATATTAGAGAGTCTAAAGACCCCTAATTCCTTTCAAAAGAAAAACTAATTCAGTATCATATAATCTATTATCGCAATACAGTGGCTTGTTATCTATCTATTTTGTCGTATTTCCATAAACAATGTCGCAGTGGGGCACCAGATATACCTCATTATCTTCCATTCACCTTCCTATAATATTAGAGCATCCTATTATCCCTCCCCCAAATATCATATTATCAGTGGTAAAACAATGAGTATAAAAATAATTTTGTTTTACTTTTCTATATTTTTATACCTCTATCACGCGTATTATCATTATATCCAATATTATTGGATGCGCTAACTCGAACGTTGGTCTCTTAACCGCAGTTATTTGGACTACTCGTAGAGATAGTCGACTTTGATCACATCAACTTCTTCCCTCAACATATCAACGAGTTCGGATTCCACATAATCATCAGTCATTCGATGGGTGGGCCCAGTGATCGAGATCGACCCGACTGTCTCCTGCTTCACCCGGATAGGGAGAGCGACTGAGCGAAGTCCTTCCCGACGGTCCTCACTCTCGAGAGCATATCCACACTCGCGAATCTGTTCGAGTTCTTCGAACAATTTATTTCGGTCAGTGATGGTTTGGTCTGTCGCCTGAGGCATTCCGTATCGGTCGAGAATAGCGTTAATCTCGTCCGGGTCTTTGTAGGCGAGCAAGGCCTTTCCAAGTGCTGTCCAGTGCATATTGGTAAATTCACCGATTGATGCGTGATCGTGAACTGACCTGCTCCCTCGTGAATGATACAGCGTAACTCGCTGCCCGTCCTCCTCGACAGCCAGACCTACCCCTTCCCCTGTCTCCGAAGCAAGTTTATCGATACTCGATTTCGCCTTGTGGTAAAGCGGAATAGATTCCTGAACCGAGATACCGTCCCGCAGAAATCGCAGCCCCATCTTGTACTTCCCATCTTCTTGGATCACGTATCCGACTGTCTTGAGGGTCTTGAGATAAATGTGTGCAGTACTAGACGTTAAATCGAGTGCATCAGCAACCTCTGTACCCGTTGCTGGTCCAGATTCGCGGAGGTAGGCGATGATCTCAAACGCCCGCTCAACCGCCTGAATTGTTTGATCTCCACCTGAGCTCGTGTTAGCCATACAGGACGATAGATGTGTGTTGGTTTAATCCTTGTCCCTCAGATATCGACGTTCAACGATCGCTCACGTGGATACATCGGCTCTCTCCACCCTACGTCCTCATCAAAGAGAGAACCGATACGCTGCTGTAGAGCTGTTTGCAATCCAATGAAGAATCGTGTTTCATCACGAAAATACCGATTGTAGCCTGGTGATGCCTTGTTTGGAAAGATCTTATGAATAGATCACGTGAGCCCCTATATATCGTCAGATATTATTGAACGTGGTGCGTACTTGAAATCACCATGTGTACAGCTCACGATTCACAGCGCTCGAAAGTCGCTCAGTTGATCCAAGAGTATGAGTTAGCAGACCTCGGTGACGAACTCGAACAGCGGTGGACTCGTACCGAAGATCGCGATAGTCTCCGAGATCTAGCTGAGTACTTCAATAAACAACTCTTGCGGAAATCGCTCGAAGATGAAAAGGTGAATTCGACCGAAGCGGTCATCTCAGATCACTATCACACGCTCACCAGTGACGACGTAACAAGTGGCGTGCGTCAAGAGCGACGTTCGCAACTCAAGCGGCAAGGAGTCGATATCGATTCTCTGGAAGAAGACTTTATTTCATATCAGTCAATGAGGACGTATCTCCGTAACTTCCGAAGAGCGACGCCGCCAGAGAAAACCATCTCACCAGAGGATCATCGAGAGCAAAAATACAATACTATTCAACAGTTGCGTAGCCGGTTGAACGCCGTCACCGAGAAGTCACTCACCGAACTGCGTCAGGCTGACCATCTCACACTCGGAGATTTTGAGGTTGTCATCACTGTACGGGTCCGTTGCTCGGACTGTGGAACGAGGGCACCTGTGACCGATCTGCTTACCGACGGAAGCTGTGACTGCTCTTCGTGACTGATTAACTGGCACACAGATATTGACCGTGCCCCTAACAGCCCTATGGGTGTTAGGCCTTTGCCATCCCTCAATAGAGATCGGGGCGCCTTTCCCCTAACAGCCCTATGAGTGTTAGGTCCAAACCGTCCATTGATAGAAACGGTACCCCGCCTCTAACAGCCAAGCTTTTTAATATATTCTGATTGGTAAAATTCATACAAAGAGTAGCCATTCGAAGTAAACAGGATTAAGTAGCTAAGCAGCATACTGAGATGTATGGGTCAAAAACGCGTTCACTCAAACAGAGTCTCTTTAGAAGTCAGAAATATCGGGGGGATTTCGCACACTACAGTCGAATTCGAACAGGGGGTAACGATTCTCACTGGTCGAAACGCGACGAACCGATCATCCCTACTCCAAGCGATCATGGCAGCGTTGGGTAGTGAGGCTGCAAGTCTCAAAGCAGATGCGGACGAAGGACGTGTGGTACTTACAATCGGCGACACAACCTACACCCGTGTTCTTCGACGCAAGAACGGGACCGTCACCACCAGTGGCGATCCCTACCTGGAGGACACTTTACTTGCTGATCTGTTTGCATTCCTTCTCGCGACGAACAAACCTCGGCAAACGGTCGCCACAGGAGAAGACCTTCGAAGCATTATTATCCAGCCAATTGATATAGATGATATAGAAGAAGAAATAAACAGTCTGCAGACAGAGAGAGACAATATAGATTCAGAGTTGTCCAAAATAAGCAATATAATGCAAGAATTGCCCAAATTGAGAGATAATAAAGAGCAAACTGAGTCTCAAATAGAAGATAACAAGAAAGAGCTGTCGAATATTGAGGGTAAAATAGATGGTATAGACACAGATATAGATGCAAAGAAGGAGAAAAAGGATGTATATCAGCAAAAGCTTGAAGAATTGAAGGACGTTAGAGGAGAACTAGAAACGGTCCGGCACGAAATCGAGACACACACGACTAGTCTGGATGCTCTGAAGAAGGAGCGCAAGGAATTAGAAACGGACCAAGAAAAGTACGATGAAGTATCCGAGGAGAAAATCAGCGAGATAGCAGACGAAATCGATCAGCTGCGACGGGAAAAAGACGCGATTGTGGCTGATATCGAAACCATTCAGACAGTTATTCAGTTCAATGAGGACCTCCTCAATGACGACCTCGAGTTCTTTGCTGATCTCCAGACCTCGACAGAGGACAATAATGTCACAGAACAACTGCTTGAGGACGAGGACGAAGTCATGTGCTGGACGTGTGGTAGCGAAGCCGACACCAGCCAGATTGAGTCGATGGTCGAAAATATACGTGAACTCCGCCGCGAGTATACGACCCAGCGGAACGAGATTGATGAGAAAATCGACGAACTGAAGCAGGAGCAACACAAGCTTCAGGAGCGACGGCGCCAGCGAAACGAGATCGAGGACCGTCTCTCGACTGTTGCCGACGAAATCGAAAACCGAAACGATCAGATCGAAGCACTTGAAGAACGGCGGGGCAGTCTTACTGACCAGGTCGAAGCTTTAGAAACTGAAGTCGAACAGCTCCAGACGGAGAACAACCGGGATAGTGAGCTACTCGATCTTCACAAGGAAGCAAACAAGTTAGAAGTTGAAATCGATCAACTTGAATCAGACCTAGAAAACGTCGAAGACGAGATAGCTCGGGTTGAAGATCGTATCGCTGATCGTGATGAGCTGCAAAAGGAACGTGAGACGCTCCAGTCTGAAATTGAGGATCTCCGAACCCATGTCGAACGGATCGAACAGGACGCAGTCGATCAGTTCAACAACCATATGGACACAATCCTCGATCTCCTAGATTATGAAAATCTCGAGCGCATCTGGATCGAACGTACTGAAGAAGAAGTCCGAGAGGGCCGTCGGGTCGTGACAAAAGGCCGCTTCGACTTACACATTGTACGAAAGACGGACGACGGTACCGTCTATGAAGATACTGTCGATCACCTCTCGGAAAGCGAACGAGAGGTGACTGGCCTGATATTTGCACTCGCAGGCTACCTCGTCCACGATGTCCACGAAGAAGTGCCGTTTATACTGTTAGATTCCGTTGAAGCCATTGACCCACCTCGTATCGCAGCGGTCATTAATTATCTCCGAGAGTATGCATCGTATCTAATCGTCGCTCTTCTCGAAGAAGACGCTGCAGCCGTTGATGACGACTATCAGCGGATTCACGGGATTTAATCAAGTCCGTTTTTGCGTAGCGCAATGTTGATTTCAGACCATTACTTTGATCATATACGGGACGCCGCACTATCTAGTTGAGGGATTGAGGAACGAGGAGGCCGTAGCGAGAAGTGCCTATGTAACTCTCGGACCTCCTCAGCTAGACGTTAGACGAGGAGGATCAAGACGTTTGGGAGAACGAGCGCACACCGACATCGTCCGGGCGATTTGGGGTGCGTCTCCACACGGCGAGGCTGTCGATCAGAGAGACGGTCGCCATGTTATATTTGTCGGGTGTCGATCGTTCTCGCAGTGCGGTCTGGAATGAGGTGCATACACTGTCTGAGGCACAGAGCGACCCGCCGACCGCGGAGCCGTCGCGGGTCGCGGTCGACGAGAAACAGATCGAAGTTGACGGTGAGAAAAATGGCTGTACGCCGCAATCGACACCGACTCAAAACTACTGCTCGAAATCGACGTGTTCAGCCGCCGCGGGACCGACCCTGCAGCGGCGTTCCTGCATCGCCTCACTGAGAAACACAATCTGGCCGACACAGGGTTTCTCGTCGATACTAGTGCCGATCTGCCTGCCTTCCCGCGCCACGAATTGAGCGGTCGGCACGACTACCGAACTCGGAACCACATCGAAAAGTGGTCTCAGACCGTCACTATGCGAATCGACCGTTCCCATACGTACTGCCGGGGCAGTCAAGCAAGCGACAGACAGTGGGTACGACGCTTTAGACACCACTATAACTACGAACTGCCGAACCAAGCACTCGATGGATGAACGCCAGCTGAGGAGATCCAGAACTAAACAGTGCTCCCTCAGTGGTTATGCCAACAGAGGGACTGTTACGGCCAGTATGAGAGATAGAATGGTTGGCTAAGTGGCTGAAACAGTCCTATTTATCGTTGTCCGATGGTGTCCGTTTTGACAGGCTGTCGAATCGGTCCTGTGCAGCCTCCCGGCGCTCGTCAGTCAGAGTCTCGTCGTACTCCCACTCGATCACGTCACTATCCTCGACAGCCAGACTGAATATCGCATCGGCATGCCGCCCTTCCTCGGGCAACATCTCGGCGTCGACGAGGGCATCCGCAACGTCCTCACCGTCCTCCTCAAAGAACACTGTCGCCAGCCCACCCTCGACCGAATCAACGACCGCCGTGTAGGTCCCGTCCGCGAGATCGAGATCGACACCAGATCCACTCATTCGTATGGCTCCTTACTCACGATGTCTCCTTGGGCATTGCGCACGATCACCGTATCGCCACCGTTGTTCCAAATCGGTGAGCCCGATCCCCAGTACAGGTCACTAGCAGTATCCGCACCGCTCCCGGTGTGGAGTGTCACGCTCTCGCCTGCATCGAGCGAAAAGCCATCTGGGAAGGTGTAGGTCGTCCCAGCTTCATCAGCAATGGTCCACCCAGAGAGATCCAGCGAGGCATCACCCCTGTTCGTGAAGACCACGTACTCGTCGTTCAAGTTCTCACGTTCGTCGCCTTCGGCATCGGCGTGGACCTCCGACACGACGAGTTCGCCAGTAGGGGTGCCACCATCAGTCGCAACCGCTGTCTCCGTCATCGTGACTTGTACACCGTCGTCGATGGTCGCACGCTCGCTCACTGCACCGTCTGTCCCCGGTTCGACCGGCTCACCGTCGCGAATTGCCAACGGATCGGTGGGTGCGCTCTCCTGCGTCCGCACGGACACGCCCTGCCCGTCACTCACCAGAACGATGTTTCCGTCCGTCGCCGTCCAGTACGCTGGGATCTCCCGCTCGGCGAGTCGGTTCAGTACCGCTTCAGTCGGATGGCCGTACTGCGAGTCGTAGGCACTCGAAATGATCACTGCTCGCGGACGGACCACATCGAGCAAAGCTCCGCTAGTCGAACTCGAAGAGCCGTGATGGCCTGCTTTCAGGACCGTCGCATTCAGTGACTGACCGTACTCTGAAACGAGTGCCTCTTCTGCATCTTCCTCGGCGTCCCCAGTCATGAGAAAACTCGTCTGGCCATATGTGAGCTGTAGGACAATCGAATTCTCGTTGTGATCACGATTGTCGAGGTAGGGCTCAGGAGGCCCCAGCACGCGAACGTCGACACCTTCGAAGGGAATCGAATCACCTGCACGCGTTTGATAGAGTGTGACGTTGTGTTCATCGACGGCGTCGAGGTATGCTTTGTAGGTCTGGGTACTCGCGGCGATACCGGGATCGTAGATCGCGCCGATCCCGTCTGCTTTGGTCTCATAGTACTCGATCACTGCTGCATTGCCGCCGATGTGATCGGCATCCCCGTGAGTTGAAACCATGTAGTCAATTCGTTCGACTTCTTTCGAGCGCAGATACTGCAAGACGTGCTCTCCGTCGTCTCTGTAGTGGCCAGTATCGATCAACATTGTCTCACCCTCCGGAGAGACGATGAGCGTGCTCACCGACTGACCGACGTTGATGAAATGAACTTCGAGTGTCCCATTCGGTGCGATCGCTATCCCATCTGCAGGAGAGGCGGTTTGACTAACCGTTGCTGGTGATTCATCAGTCCCACCGAAGTCATCAGCAGGGACTGCACTACTACACCCAGCGAGGAGAACGACGAACACGGCGAAAATAGACAGCAATTGTGACCGAGATTCCATATGAGATGACAAAGAGCTACGGGATGAAAGGTCATCCGGCATCTCACTGCTGGATCCGCGCCCGAAAGCGTTCAGCTAAGCTGTTGGTTTGGACGTGTGGTTTCACGGCCGTGGGTAGGTGAGGGAGAGTTTGATGTTTCTGAGCGCAAATTGCAGGGTGAGTTCTCGGTCCTGTCTGAATCAAGCTCGAGCCTGTCCGGGGTATTATCTGACGAATAGACCTTTGTTCTATTTACATCAATTTCGGGCAAATTCAGGAGCGTAATATTAATATATTTGAGTTAGATTATTACTAATATATGGCCTGTATGTTTGGATTATTGGCTCCGGCGCGACGAGTTGTCAGTAATCGAATCTGGCAGAATGGTGCGACAGAGTAAGAGAATACAGATACTACAATAGTCACCATGTCACAAATCATGACGACTTCCGAAAGTTGCACTGACCACCAACCATCACCCGGTCCCCTCGCACGACGGGTCATATTGGTGATCGGGATTGTCTGTCTGTTAGTTGCCAGTCCCGTCGCCGCCGATTCGCATAATTCCGACGGGACGACGAATGCCGTCTGTAGTGCGGATAAACTCCCCAACATGATCGAGGGCTTCTTTCAGTTGACGACGGGTCTGGGCATCGTCGGTCTGGCGATCGTTTGGCAGGCAGATTCGATGATCGAGATGTTCACTCTCAATCCAGAGCAAAAGAAGGGAATAAAGCGACACAAACGATCCGCGATGAAATCAGGGGTCATTCTTGTAGCACTGGGTCCGCTGTACACGGTCGCTGGTTCGATGATGAACCTGCCTCTTGCCAGTTGTGTGAATCTCGTGCCCTGGTAATCTAGCGCTATCACTCGAGACTCAGCTATGGTCCATCACGAATTATCCACGCTCCTGACTGTCGTTCTCGCATCGGGCCTGGTTGCTGGGAGTATCGCTGCCATTCCACCCGGTGTGGACGACGAAGAAAACGGGCTCACAGACAACGAGACGGCACTGCTGTGGTCACACGATCAGGATTCTGGAACACGCAATTCACAGAACCCTGCAGCCAGCGATCGTTCTGCCGTCCAGCAGTTGGCCAACGGAACCGATGCTACATTCAAACGCCCCCCTGACACAGCCGCGACCTGGACTCGTAACGATTTCCGGGACCTGGCGGCTGGTGGCACATCATCCTCGGTCCATCCACGCCACGCAACGCTTGAAGACGGTCGATTCATCAAAGACGGTCATGCAACCGTCTTCGCTGTCCATCCATCGACGCGTGGACACATTGCACCCGATAATAAGCCACTGTATGTCGCGCCCAGCGGAGCAGTCCGAGGGTTTGTCGATTATCGCGTTCATGTCCCCGAGGGCGATCCCCACGGCAATATCACGACGGAGTGGGAGCTTTCGAACCATGAAGTCGAAAGCGTACGGCTTCAGTCAGATGATGAGACAATCGCCCGGACGAGTGGCTCGCACACGCCGGTACTCGATTATCAGCTCGAGGACCGCAGTCCGACATTGACATTCGAGGCGACGATCAGTGTCACGCTGACGCGGATCACTCGAATCGACCGCGAAAACGAAACTGAGGTTCGACAGACAGAGCGAACCGAGACACTCACTGTCTCGGATTCCATTCCGGTCGAGACGTACGATCTCCATGCCTACCCTTACTCCGTGACGTATCCCAGCGGCGATACTGGCGTCGCCATATTCCAGCCACGTCCCTGGCAGGGATATTCATTAACTGACAGCGGGAACAGCCGCGTTCGTGGTGTGTGGCGGTTCTACACGGCTCGCGATCGATCCTGGGATATCCTTGCTTGGTCGACTGCGACCGATACGACGACCACAGCGTCCGATGCGCTCCCCGTATACGTGCACGCATATCCATCACAGATCGGCCCCCGTACCGAACCGGTCAGGAACGGCCCTGATATCATCGATACCTGGGGGTTTGAACGATCCACGCCTGCTGAGCAGCTCGGCGAGCACATCAACGTCGATGTCGTCGATCAGTCGTATACGACGACCTATGGCGTCGCCGTTCGGGCCGACGCTGTGAATCGAGAAGGACTCGAGGTCAACGGTATTGTTCGCGGCGTGAACGCGGATATCGTCGATCTCAATCCGAACTCTGAGCGGCACCTCAGGCGCAGTAATCTTTCGCTCGAACGGATCAACCACAACAACTCCGCAGCTACGCTTCGCATCACGCTACGGGACAATCGGACCGGCGATCCGATCGACCTGCAGAGCGATAGTCGCCGCTCAATCCTCGGGGACAGCGTCACCAGGGGGTACATCACCGTGGCGGATCAGCGCGTCGAGACCAACGAATCTGGGATTGCAGTTGTCACCGTCGAACAACCGGGGTTGGTCACGGCCCACTACCAGCCCGGCTCCTGGCTCAGTCAGGATCCAGCTTACACAGGCGATACAGCAACAGTGCGCTGGCACCCGCTGGGGACGATCGGCGGATGGTTCTCCCTGCTCGTCGCGCTCGGCTGGCGGCTCCTCCCATTTTTCGTGGCGCTCTATGCCGGCCGACAGCTGTTGCAACTGCTTGGATACACCCCACAGTTTAACCACAAACGATGACTCGAAACACTCCATCGATCAGCCGCCGAACCGCTCTTCGAACAGTCGCTGGTGCGTCTCTCGGTTGCTTTGCTGGCTGTCTCCAGGGCGATTGGACTGGCAGTAATGGCAGCAATGGTCCGCTCCAGCAAGTTGGTGTCGAAGGCACCGAGCTAGTCGTCGAACTCGCCCCGGCAGCGTCGATCAGTCAGGTTACTCTTGTCCAAGCGAACGGCGAACTATTCGATCAACAGGCAGTCCCCAACGGTACCGAACAAGTCTCGTTCGAACTTGACACAACCTATTCTCCCGGCGACTACCGTGTTGTCGCACAACGTCAGGAAGAGGCAATCAATGAGAAGACAGTCACTGTTCGACCAGCCCTGCAGATTGAGGATATCGACCTCTATCGAAATGTTCCAGAGAAGCCATGGAATGAGATATACGGTGACACGGAAACAGATCGCTTAAAGAACGGAGAAGCCTTCGTTACAGTCAAAAATAGTGGTAGCGGACCCGAGGCAGCAGCGGGATTAACTTTCTCTGGTGATGTCCCAAATCCGGTCAATGACCCACGTGGTAGTGGAATGTACGACGTAGAAACAGTGATTGTGAAACCAGGAGAGAAGACGGATCTCTTCAGCGATTCGTTCCCATTCGGACCAAGGTCCGAGTCTGGCATGGGCTGTTCACCGGACGGCAATAACGGTGAATTCACGGTTGCAGTAAAAACGCGAGCTGGACCAACACCAGTGACGAAAACGTTTGCCGTCCAGTATTCAGGTTCGGAACAGATGCACGACTGTGAGGTCTCAATCACGGAGATCTGACGATGGTGGATTTGATAGATGCTGTTTTTGAGGGGATCGTCGAAGCCATAGACTGGTTAATCAGCCAATTTCTGGACGGGTTGCAGTCAGGTTATCAGAGTCTGGTGGAAGCGATGTTTGGAACTCCCACTCCAATGACCGAGAGTCCATTTGTCTTTGGTGAGCCAACGAATCCTCCATGGGACACTATTCGTGAGAGTCTTGTCGGTGGTGAGATCACACTTATCGCACTCTTGTTGCTGGTTATGAGTGTCCAGGGGCGTCATACAATCCGGCTGTTCAGTATTGGGAGTGTCTACAAAGCCAGAAAAACCAGTAAAACGGCGTGGGTCGGTAGCTTTCTGATCGTCTCATGGTACTGGATCGGGACTACGACATTGTTTCTGGTCGATGGATTCACGGTGGCTCTGCTGCCGGGACTGGATTCGATTTCGTTGTTAATGCTACAGTTTCTGGGAGAGTCGATTTCGAATCCCGCTCTGGGACTGTTGCTGACATCGCTGGGCGCACTCTCGATGTGGTGCCTAGAAGCGCTACTCTACATTCGACGAATCCTTCTCTATATCTACCTCTATACGATACCGATCGGACTTGCACTGTACTACGGCAATATCCCAGTACTATCGAATATTGCATACGGGTTCTGTAAGCGGTTCGTCCCACTCTGTGTTCTGCCGCTACCAGCAGCGATCGTATTCAAGGGATATGACCTCATATACTCGGGCAGAGCTCTGTCGCCGGCTACCCCGTTTTTACGATATCTGGTCGCCATTTCTCTTCCGCTCATCGCACTGTTTGTCACGTGGAAGACGTTCAAATACGCCACGCCGCTGACGGCCAAGGTGATCGGTGGCACTACGAAAGGAGCAGCGACGATCGGAGGTGTCGCTGCAGGAGCGTATGTCGCCGGCGGTAGCATCGCGACGACCGCTGCCCGATGGGGACCGAAAGCCGCAGCAGGTCAGGCCGTCGCACAGAAGATTGGGAGTGACAACGGAACGGCAGATGGTAACGGAAAACCAGCCTATCGTCGAACAGAGAACGATCCTGGAGGAACTACGTCAGCATCGACCGGCAAGCGTGGTATGGAATTCGACCGAGGGATCCAGTAACGATGTCGCCAGACCAGGACGCAGCTGCCCGGCGAATCATGAACCAGTTCGGAGAGGAGAGCCACATTCCGTACCTCAATGTCGAGGAGGGCGACATCGGCCTGCTGGTCGCTTTCCCGATGGCTGGCCTCTTTATCGCTGGATTCAGCGGCATTGAATCTCTGGCGATGCCGCTGATCGCCGCCGGGCTTGGCTTCGGCGTGGCCGTCGTCTACGTTGCACCCGACCACCTGAACGCGTGGACGTGGGTGACAGACCTGTATAGATACCTCAAGCGACCCCGGAGAACGTACAGTGCTGCCGATCCCGACAGTGGAAATACTGAAACACCAAACGAGGGCGGGCTTGCGAATTACACGCCGTTCAAGCCGGACGAGCGAACGCAGAACCTCACGAATATCAAGCGTGCCTGGCCAGGGGCTGGGGCAATTCAACGAGCCGACGGTACGATGGAGGCGTTCATAGAAATCGATCCGGACAATATGGACTTCGCGATGTCCGACGACTGGGCCCAGCTTCAGGACGCCGGAGAAGAGTTCGCCAACAAGGAACTGGACGCGAAGCTCAAACTCCACGCAACAACCCGTTCATTTCCGGTAGAGCAGATCACTGAGAATATTCAGGACCGAATGAACGACGAGGACGTTGCGGAGAACCCGATTTTCCGAGAACTCCTCGAGGAGTACCGCGAAACCCGTCCGCAGGAAATGCGTGAGCAAGGTATCCAGCAAGTCCGCTACTACATCGGCGTTCAGGTCACGCCACTGGAAGTCTACGATCGGTTCCGCGACGAGGGGACACCCGCCGAGAAGTTAACGAAATTCCCCATCATCGGCTTCCTGTTCAATCCGTTCGTGACCCGTCGCGAGGACCTCACTGATATCGAGCGCCGCGCACAGATGTTCGAAAAACTGGATAATCGGGTAGCCGATGTTCGTTCCGAATTCATCCAGCAAGCGTCGGGGTGGTCTGCTCGCCGGCTTAGTACAGTGGAGCTGTTCGTCCTGAATATGGACTTCTGGAACGGTCACGAGCACGACTACGACGATGCAGAGCGCGCCGTCCGCGACCATCCCATCTCCACCAACTCATCTCGGGAGGACAATCTCGATGCGTAGCACGCTCTTCCAAGCGGGAAGTAGCAGAGTCGTCCAGAGAACACTGTGGCTTTCGAACCCGCCCACAGTCGAGAGTGTTGTCCTCTATCTTGTTCTCGCTATGCTACTCGCAATCGGTGGCCAGCGCCTCTGGGACTGGTATACTATCGACGACGAAGCGGACATCGACTTTTCAGACGTTCTCGATGAGGAGACACTCAACCCGGGCCGTGCCGAAGGCCAACTCTTTGACGACATCTCCGAATCACACAAGACTACCACTGCCCCGGCAGCGATCGAGTGGGAAACGCGGGCCGCACGGGTCGGCGAGCAGTGGACGACGACGCTCTACATCGCCGAGTACCCTGATTATCCAAGCGACGGCTATCTCTCTGACCTCTTCGAGATGACAGACGTACAGTTCGACCTGACAGCCCACATCACGCCGAAGAACCAAGAGCGGGCCCGGAAGGAATTGCAAGACATCGCTGACGACCTCCAGGTGGATGCTGACCTCGAACAGAGCGTCCGGAGTGCATACCTGCAGGAGCGTGCCAACGAAGCTGTAGCGACCTACAAGGCTGTCGAGAACGGTGCGAACGTCTTCGACCAGGGGATGTTCATCACGGTACGCTCCGATGCGAAAGAGACGCTCCGGGACGCCGTCCAGAAGGTCAAGAGTGCGCTCCGTGACGACCCAGCGAACCTCACGCCCAAGACTGCAATCTGCCGGCAGGATCTCGCGCTCCAGTCCGCCGCTCCGATCGGAGACAACGAATTTGGCCGGACATCGATCGCACTCGGTGGCGCCGTCGGTGCGTTGCTCTCCTCACCACACAACGCAACGATCCTTGAGGAGGGCGGCGTCGAGTTCGGGATTCACAAAGACAACCAGAGCCCAGTGGTCATCGACCCGTTCGCACGGGACAACGGGTACGCGATGTTTACCGTCGGCGACACGGGGTCAGGGAAGTCGTTCAGCTCCAAGCAGAACTTCATCCGGTCGATCGAGCAGAGCAAGGACCGCATCGGTATTATCCTCGAACCGCTTAACAACTGGGCCGGGGTTTCGGAGGCGCTCGATGCCAAACGGATTACCGTCGGTGGGACGCTGGGCCTCAACCCCTTGGAGATTCGTGAGACGCCCGAACACGTGCAGCGAGCGATGGGTGAGGACGCGAGTCCCTTTAACGAGAAGCTCGACGACGCGATGAGCTTTTTCACCAATTTCTTCGCACTCCGTGGCATCTCGCTGGGTGACCGCCGGACGACCCTTGAGCTCGCGCTCAAGCGGGCATACAAGCGTCAGGGAATCACTGACGACATCTCCACGCACGGCAATCCGAGCCCGACCATCCGCGAGATGATGGATATCCTCGAGAATATGGTCAACGACCCCGAGGAGTTCATCGTCCGGTCCAACGAAGAAGCCGGGAAGATCAAGGAGGACGCGACGTGGTTGCTCGATCAGCTCCGGCCCTTCGAGGCAGGCGGTCGCCACGCGAATCTCGGCCAGGAGTCTGACTTCGATATCCGGGATGAGAAGGTCATCTACCTCGATCTCGCCCAGCAGGAAGGCAGCGTCGATAGTAGCACCGCACTGACGATGCAGCTGCTCATCTCACTAGTGTATGAGCGAGCGAAAGTCTCGGACAAGGAGGTCGTGTTCTACATCGACGAGGCGCGCTACATTATGCAGGACGCCGCGAGTCTGGCGTTCCTCGAAACGGTGTTCCGGCACCACCGCCACCACGACCTCTCGATCCGACTGGTCACGCAGACTGTCGATGAGTTCTTCGAGCACGCCGAGGCCGAGGCAATTCTGGATCAGTGCGCAGTCAAGCAGTTCCACCGATTGGATGGGATGGACGAAGAGTGGGCAGATGAATTCGGACTGAACTACGCACAGATGCGGTTCGTCCAGGATGCCATCCCCGGAAACGAGGACGCCGGTTTCTCCGAGGCACTCGTCGGCGTTGACGGTGAGTGGCGCGGCATCCAGGTCAAAGCGATGGCCAAGGAGAAACAGGTCATCGACTTCGACCCGACCTCACAGGTTCAGTCCTCGCTGCCCGGGGCCGGCGAGAGTGCCGTAGAGAGCGAAATGCAAGAGTTCCAGGAAGAGCTTGAACACCGAGAAACGAACGGAACGAATGAAAGGAGCAAATCGAACCAGGAATCGGACACCGTCGCAGCCGAGCCAGACGGCGGATCAATGGAGGGAAGCAACGATGGCTGAGTATCTGCGCATCACGCCGACATCCGAGCGACTCGATCCGGAGAGTATCCCCCGGGTACTCGATAGCCTCCACAAACTGACCACGCCTGGCTCGTCGGGCCTCGGGGCGAAGCTGAACCCGCTCCACAGTGAGACACCACCCCGATTCGAGTTCCTCGCGATCAGTGATGGGCCGGACGACCCGGTGGAGTTCTTCTACGGGGCCGATGCGCACCTCGATACGCTCGAGAAGCGCCTCCGCTCCATCTATCCGGCCACGTTTGACATTGAGCGCGTTGACGTCGACATCGCCGCGCGGCTCATTCAGCCAGTCGAGTTTACACCGCAGGAATTCGTCGAACACTACGAGGCTGGGCGGCTGCAGTATGAGTTTGGGCCGGCGGAACAGTACGACATCGTCGACGAGGGATCAACGGACTCAGAGTCTCCGGAAGCAGACCCCGTTGTCGACGGCGGTACGGCATCCACAGGAGTCCCAGATCATCACGTTACTGTCGGGGACTCAGCTCTCGAACTAGCGCCGCCCGATGCGCTTCCAGACGACAACGAAGAGCGACGGGCCATCGAGAAGCCGACAATGACTCCGGACGGAACGATTCTGGCTCGCCCGACGCACGACGCTGTCTCGCCGCTCGGTGTCCGGTGGTGTGGCTCCGCCACGCGAAAGCAGGACTGGATGACCTCGCTGACGCCTTTCACGACGGAGGAAACGAACAGCGACCTCTCGTCTGTCGACCAACCCGGCGCAGCGCTCGCGTCGCTTGTCGACCACCTGATGGAGGCGATAGCGCCGACCGCGTTCCAGGTCGTCTTCCAACGGCGGACCAGTTGGCAGTCCGACGCGGAGGTGCGAAAAGAGGACCTCGTCGACGGCCGGGATACGTTCTTTCAGGAGGTCGTCGGGTCGTTGTTCGAGGTCAAGGACCAGCGGAGCGATGAAGACGAACAGCCTATCAGCGAGTCTGTCCAGAAGCGGATCGAGTACATCGATGTGAAGAACGCCAAACGTTCGTTCACCGCCAATATCCGTGCTATCGGTGTCCCTACCGACGACACCCGCGACGATCTCGACGCCCGGATCGATTCGCTCCTTCCAGTGTTCGATCCGCTCGATGGGCCGTTCTACGAGCTTGAGGGGCAACGCCTCCGGGAGAGTGGCTTTCGTGAGCAAACGAAGACGAAAAACGCACGAGTGGCGCTGCAGCGTCTCCTCCACCGTGACCTAACGACTGGCCGAGGAAAGCTACGGCCCGAGCTAATCCTCTGTGGGACAGAGCTGGCGAATGTTGTGTTGGTACCCTCCTCCGAACAATTAACGGTCGAAGGAACACGGGGGACCAGAGCGGAACAGCAAAGCCGAAATCCGCTCCCGTGGCCGAATCCAGACCTCATCCAGCAGTTCAAGGAGGGGATGGCCCTCGGCTATGCCCTCGACGAAAACGGCGAGCCACAACCGGACCCGATCCGTATCCCATCGGATCTGTTGACGACGCATTACGGTCGCTTCGCATCGACGGGCGGCGGGAAGTCGAAGGCTATCATCAACGACGCCCTTTCGCTCCGAGAGACGACTGGTGGCCCCGTCGTTATCGTCGATCCGAAGGGTGACGGGATGTGTGAGAACTATCTGCGCTGCCACTACGAACGATTCGAAGGGCTGGACGATGTCTACCAGTTTCGCGTCCCGGAGACCATCCCTGCGTTTGCCTTCTTCGACATCCGTCCCGCACTCGAGGCTGGTCGCAACCGAGAGGACGCGATTCAGGACAAGGTCGACCACTTCCACGACATCCTCCGGATGGTGATGGGTCGGGAGCAGTATGGGCAGGCCTTCGTCGCCAACGAGATTCTCAGCTACCTGATCAAGGCGCTGTTCGACGAGGAGTACGGGAGCGACGTGTTTGGGCTGGACGATCTCTTCGGCGCCGCCCTCCGGATGCAACAGGAGCAGACAGTCCCACCGATCGCCGCTGACAACCAAGCGATCGAAGATTCACTGACGCGCCATTTCGCGAAAGACGATCGCCAGTTCCAGGTGTCGATGGACGCCGTCGCGAATCGTCTGGATCAAGTGAACGAGGATGCACACCTCCGACGGATCTTCAGCCACGTTCCCGAGCAGAATGACGTCGGCGAGTACGTCGACAACCGCTTCGACTTCCGCGAGTTCCTCGATGAAGATGCTACAATCATCTTCGATCTGGGCGACCTTCGCCCAGAGGCACAGCGAGCGATTACGCTGCTCCTGTTGAGTAACCTCTGGGACGCCGTTCAGGTGCGCCGACGTGACGGCCAGACCGACTACGAGAAACTCACGAACCTCATTATCGAGGAGGCGGCCCCGGTCGCGTCGACGAAACTTGTTTCTGAGCAGCTGCTGCCGCAGGGCCGGTCGTTCGGACTGAGTATGGGGCTCGTAATGCAGTTCCCCGAACAGGTGCGGAATCGGAGCCAACGGGCTTACGATGAAGTGCTGAACAACATCAAGACGAAGCTCATCGGCAACATCTCGATTGAGCGCGATCTTGCGGAATCACTCGCTCACGAAGACCTCAGCCCGACCGACCTCCGCAACCGAATCAACACGCTTCCGAGCGGTGAGTGGATCGCCCAGCTCCCGAGCCCGTCGTTCGGAGAGACTGGACCAGCCCCGTTTTCGCTGAAGCCGCTCCCGATTGCGCCGGGACATCCAGAAAGCGATCAGCCGCTCACAGAGCCCCAGGAAGACCATTTCGAGTCCGTCTCCCGGCCACGGATGGTCGAGCGAACACAGGCCCAGTACGGGCTGACAGAGACGACTGCGTCGAACACTGCTCCGGAAGAGACTGGCTGGGGTAGTACTGGGGCCGAGACGACGGTCTCAGCTGCCGACGGCGCGGGAGCAACCGACCCGACGCATTCCGCGTTCATCAGCGAGTCGACGGCCGAGGACACGTCGAGGGCGACCACTCAGCCTGAGACTGACAGCGAACCTGCTGGAGACGAGGCGGAGATGAGTCCCCTGTTGGGGGAGACTACCGAATACGACGAGAATCCAACTGCCGACCAAGCAGCGCAACCGGAGAACGGGTCAACGCCTGTCCGGGAAAGCAGCGTGCGCGTCACCGACGATGAACTCAGAAAGCGGGGCCTCAGCCAGGATGATGTACGGTTCCTGAGTCGGGTCCTCGACGTGATGAATCGGGACGCCAGCGAGTACACCCTCCTTGACTCGATGCGTCCGCTTCAAGAGGAGTTCGAAGACCTCAATCTCCAGTGCCTCATCGAACAGAACCTCGTTGAAGGAGCCTCAGTCTGTGGTCGCAAATACTACACCGTCCTTCCAGCGGGACGCGAGCTTCTCGGCGAAAAGCTGCAGGTGGGTCCCGGACTGGGGGACGTTGGCGAGAAAACGCCGCACAAGGTTGGCGTTCGCCTCCTCGAGCTGTGGCTTCAGCAACAGGACGATGTCACCCGCGTCGAGCCGTATTACGAATACGATGACGACACCGTGTTCGATGTCGCGGGGTTCAACGCGGATGGTGAACTCGTCTGGGTCGGGGAGGCAGAACTCCCGAGCAACAACATCCACGCGCCGGTCGACGATTACGATAAGCTGCGTTCGGTCAACGCAGACGCAATCTGGGCATTCAACAACCGCGAGACCGCTGTCGAAGTTCTGGACAGGCTGTCCGACGCGGATCGAATCGAGGAGAGTGTCAGCGGACGTGACGCACGGTCGTTCTCGACGATCCAAGACGCTGTAGCGGATTTCGATGCAGCGGGGATGACCACCGTTCGAGGGTTCACAAATCTCGATAAGGAGGTCAGCCAATGACCTGGCGGCAGGCTACTCGTGAGGAGATCTACGCCTACTACGCTGAGGAGTTCCCATGCTACATCGACAACCTCCCCGAGTTCATCACGGGAGATGGACCAAAGCAGTACGCCGTCGCCTTTCGAGACCCGCATCCGGTTCGCAAAGACGGGGTACCAAACAAGGACTTCATCCGGCGAGACACGTGGCAGACGGATAGGTCCGGGGAACGAACGACACCCGAGTTCGACAGCTTCAAGGAGGTTGTGGAGTTCATTCGCAACCCCGCCAGGAACGACCCGCTTAGAGGCAGCGAATTCGCACTTGGCGACCCGGATCTACTGGAGAAACCAGATCCACGGCCCGACGCCGTCTACTACGCACTGGACCACTGGGAACGGCCCTGGGTCCTCCTCGTCGATATCGACGCGAAAAAGATCGCTCGAGACCGAGCAGCGAACACCGTCTCAAAGGATTTCGACGACCGGGACGACGATGCACTCCTCGACGCCGCAGGAATCCGTGAGTCCGCTCCCGAGGGATACCCGTATGCGTTCCAGGATGTCGACCGCGCCATCGAGTACGGGTTCGAAGTTCGCGACATCTTCGAGGACGATTTCGACGCCGAGGAGACGATGGTCGTGTACAGCGGGCAGGGTGTCCACGTCTACCTCCTTGATACGGACCCGGCACATCGATACGACGAGCAATGCCGCGAGGTGTTGAACGACCTCCTCCTCGAGACGTACGACATCCCGATCGATCCTGTCGTGACCGCCGACCGCCGGCGCGTCGCCCGCCTGCCCTACTCGCTTCACGCCGACGTCTGTAGCATCGTCCAACCCATCGAGAGTCCGATGTTTGACGTTCGGTCGGCGACGCCTGAGGTGATCGACAAATGAGCCCGAGCACGCCCACCGACGACGAGGACATGGCGTATCGAGTTGCAGCACTACCGCAGGAGTACGGTGACACCCGCATCAACCAGCTGTTTACGCATGGTTACAATCGATACATCGTCGACGGCGAGGACCAGCCCGAGGACCTCGTAAACGATATCAAGCGGTTCGGGACGGCGGCGTTCAAAGAGCAGGTTCGTGCCGACGCCGCTGAGGAGCCGTTCGTCGACGAGCCGGAGACACTCGCCGTGCTCGCGACGTTGAGCGCGATCTGTGTAAAAGAACACCCGAAGTTCGAGCACGCGTCGCCACGGAATATCCAGGTACTCTACGACATCCGAGAGCTGTACGTCAACAATCTCGCCTCACTCATCCGCGCCCATGGTGATGGGTCACTCCAGCAGGACATCGCCGACGTGCTGTACAGCAAGGAGCCCGGCGAGGATGGCCCACACCCAGGCCGGGTCTGTACGGACATCACGAAGATGCCGGAGTTCGGGGACGGTCTCTACCTTGAAATCCCCATGGCGGCGACCTCACGAAAATGTCTCGTTCGGGAGGACGAGACGGCAACGGTGAGTGACGATGGCGGGGAGATACTGACGCGAGTGAAAGACAACAAGCTGTACGTCCCGGTCGGTGATTTTGACAGCAAGTATCGGGGCTATGCTGAGCGGGCGTTTAAAAAGCTTCTGCGGGTGCAAGAAGATGGGCTCTCCGACGACCAGCTGACGTGGCTAACCACGAACGAGTCGGCGATCACAGAACGGATCGACCGCTTCCTCGAGACTGGCCACCACGAGCGGATCTGGCGGAACTGGGACCGTGGGGAGCGGACGATCCGCGTCCTCCGCCGGGCCCTGAGTGATGCTCCCGACGACGTTGCGCAAAAGGGAGAGTCCCATACGGCGAAAGAACTCTATCGGGCGGTTGCGGCGTACGACGCTGAAGACGACTGGGAATCCTCTGTAACGGACTGGATCTCGAGTCCGAGCAGTCTTGCAAAGACGCTGGCCGACCACGAGTCACACTCGGCCGTCATGATCGACCGCGACGGGCGCGTCAATACGTACCGAATCGGGCGAGCCGGATCCGGCGCCGAACAGATCAAGGTGCGGGAAATCGAGGACCTCTTTGAACTTCCCTGTATGGCGAATATGGAGGAACGGCTACACGAGAAGAAGCCCGTCCGGAAGGACCTCTACAACTTCGCGCGGATGGTGATGTGGCTGCCGCAGTATCAGGATAGCAGCCTCGACGCGATTGTTGCGGACCTCAAGGACGTCTTCTCTCGGTGGCCGTGGTACGACGAGCAGGAGACCGAGTACCAGGTTCGCTACGAGTTCTCGAACACGATCGGCGGCGACACGCCGTTGCCGATGAACTGCGATAACGACGATCTGCAGCGCTACTGCATCGGCCAGGACCAGTGTCCCTACTCGATCTGGGGTAGTCTTCCGTTCCCGGATGAGATGTACGAACAGGTTGAGGAGGAATCCGCGGGTCACGCTGAGCAATTCTGAATCATAGACAACCCCGAATCTGCGGAATTCTTAGAAAGTGATTGGTTTGGCGATTCTGCTGATAAGAGAGAGTGGATCGACGATCGCGTTGAATCGCTAAGTACAAAGGACACACAACGCATCTCACTCTGCCAGATTTGTGTTGGGACCGTGTGCAAGATACAGAGGCAATATACAGATGAATAGACGATCATTTCACTTTGGGATGGCTAAATTCTAGATTGAGCGGGATTATAATCCTGTTGGCTAGATTCTCGAGATGGATTTTATCGCTTCTATAATATATCCATTTTAATTTTAACAATGTTAACCTCTTCAAGCAGAGAAGGGAAATAGGCACTGGACACGAATTGATAGTGGGAGTATATTTATTATATTTTGTCTCGAATGCGTTCAATAGGAATGAGAGAGGATTCGGATGGGAACCGAAACAATGGGTTACCATTGAACCGTACGACCCACGAAGATTACAAGTTGCCAATAGCGCAAGGGGACGTCGAATCGATTCTTGGCCAGATCGGTGATGCAGTCTTCATTTTTTCGGTCGAACACCATCAGAAAGGTGTCTCATTCAGGTTTCAGTGGAACAATGCCGCGCACGAATCGATAACTGGCATGACAATTGACGAATATTACGGACTCTGTCCGGAAGAATTTCTCGGTGAAGAGTCTGCGGCAGAAGTTACAGCCCACTACCGGGACTGCGTCGAACAACGAGACACAATCGTATACGAAGAAACGCTCAAGCACGAAAACGACCAGATCAGGTGGCACACGAAACTAACACCTGTCATCAAGGATGACACAGTGGTCCAGATAATCGGTGTGTCCAGGGACATCACAGACCGGATGGCGCGCTCGAAGCACCACCAGGTAGTTAACCGAGTCTTCCGTCACAACGTCTGCAATACGTTGAATGTGATCGAGGGGCGGGCCGAGCACATAGAGACCAATACGGAGCCACCGATTAGGGATAGTGCAAGCCAGATCATCGATGCGTCTGACGACCTGTTGCATACGAGTGAGAAAGCCCGAACGATAGCGGAGATTATATTCGGGGGGGCCCCTGTGATGCCGTTGCGAATCAACTCGCTCTTGGAGCAGGTTGAGACGGAGTTCTCGGAGACGGACCAGAAAGCAGACATCTCAATCTCGGTACCCCAATCGGAGACGTTAAAAGCATCTCCGCGCCTTTCTGATGCGGTCTCCGAACTCATTCAAAACGCCATTGTTCATCATGACCGACCATCCCCTTCCATCGAGGTCGCCGTAACCATCCAAGAATCGACGATTGAGTTGGCCGTTGTGGACGATGGCCCCGGGATTCCCGAGAAGGAACGTAATATTCTGGTAGACGGACAAACCCCTCGTGAACTGTCACACGGTATCGGACTCGGAATGTGGATGGTGTATTGGATCGTCCACCGGTCAAAGGGCGATATCAAGGTGGCAGATCGGTCGCCACGTGGATCGGTCGTGACAATTCGCCTACCTCGTATGCTTGAAAATTCGCAGGATGCCAAGAAAGACCACTCATAGCAGGAAATATCAGATCTGACTTGCTACCAGACTAATGAGGGCCGACAACCGATACACACCATATATTTTACACGACTACCCAAACATCTTCAGTAGCTGATAGAGACACTAGCGGTCAGTCCGCAGACGTAGTGAGCGAATCTTTCAGCAATTTCCGTAAACGCTCATCTCGATAGACCATAACATCAATTTTGCTGGCTGATCAAGGATCATTCTACGATGGACCAAGAGTCGACTCGTGTCTTTCTGCCACCACGAGAGCAGTGCTTCGAACGTCTCCGTCTCGCCCGCTCCGGCGAGACGGTGACGTGTGTCCATTGCGAAAGTGAAGACGTTGTCAGACGGGGTACAACCGGTAAGGACGCACAGCAATACTGGTGCAAAGAGTGCGAGACGTACTTTAACGATCTCACGAACACGATTTTCGGCTAGCACCGCTTCGCCCTCGAAGAGATATTCTATATAAAGGGTGTCATAGAATCCATCTCATACCGTAATGACTGTGCTTCCCAGATTGTCTCCGCGTTCGTAGTTGGTGACGGCGACGACAAGTCGAAGGCAAAGTGCGAGGAACACCTGTGTTCGTGCATGGACGCGGCCTCGTTCGTTCGCTCAACCTGGATCCGGCGGTTGTACGTCTCGTCTAAGATCGGTTGCTTGAGCTAGATGTCGTCGCTGTGCTTTTCGATGGGGTCTTCGACCCTGTACTCGATATCGAGCGGCTCGATATCGATCTCAACTACGCCCAGCTCAATCAGCTCTCGAAACATCGTGCCGAACGCCGGCTGAGCACAAGACATACTCCAATATTATGGCTGGCTCAGTGTAACTACAGGGTCTTTCCGTACCCCTACACAAGAGCGAGCTTGGTCCAACGAAGGCGAACCCCCACACCCCGTGTGCGATATGAAATCGACGAGAACGACGGAGGAGGTGGTCAAGGAGAGAGACCACGAAACACCCGAAGCCACAGATGATACGCAGTCTATGCCGCAATGATAGCAATTCCGAGGTTGGCTATGATTCATACAAATCTTTATATAGCCACTCTGCCAAAAGCCCCGTAGTAGAACTAGAGTTAGTTGCAACGAAACGGTACGTTACGTGACACTACCGTCCTCGTTCGTGGTTTGTCCTCCTTGAGCTTATGCGGCTCCGGCGGTTTGACGGCTTCTTATGGACCTTCTCGCCAATCCTCGGGTTAGTCCGCTGCTTCTTCTCTGCCTACCTTCTCGTCGATTTCATATCGCACACGGGGTGTGGGGGTGATTTACCAACACGATCTGGACTCACTCAAGATCGTCGAGGAACAGCTCGGTGCTATTCAGACCACGAACACGTTTGGTGTTTGAGCCAGTGAAGTCGTTTGATTTGATTCGAAATTGACGGCTGCTCAATGAGGCGTCCGGCATTTCATATCGCACACGGGGGGTCACCACGACCAATTGATTTCGCCCGCGGTTACTGTATTCTACCCGCCCCCCTTCTCAGAAAACCCCTTTATCCCCTGAAATCGACTGATTTAACCTCGCACGCGGTACCCATATTTATTTATAGTTTCGACTTAACTGCGCAAATATGGCTGACGGCGACGATCAACAATCCCTCTCACAATCTATCAAAGGCCGTCTTCAGGAGGGAGTTCAGAACTCTGTTTTTCAAGATAAGGGACTCCTTGACCCGGATGCCGTCATCGACGAGGACCGGATCGTCGGTCGCGATGACCAGTTGGACGACATTATCACCTACCTACGACCGGCACTGCAGGGGAATCGTCCACCCAATATGCTCCTCTACGGCCCGTCGGGGACCGGGAAGTCGCTCATCATCAACGCAGTCTGTCAACAGGTTCTCGAACTTGCGAATGCACAGGGTGACCGATTCGGAGTCATTAAGATCAACTGCCAGACGATCAAGTCGCACGACCGCGCTGTTTATCGCTTGGCGAAGAATGCAGCTGACGAAGCGGGTGTTGACGTCAATATCCCTCAGAGTGGAATCTCGACAGACCAGAAACTCAATCGGTTCTACGAGATTTTAAGCAACAATTTCGACTCGGTCATCATCATTCTCGACGAAGTCGATCTTCTCGTTGGCAGGCAACGGGATCCAAACGACGAACCAGCATATTCGAAGTTACTCTATCAGCTGTCTCGAGCATCACAACTCGGTCGGATCGATGGTCATGTCTCTGTCGCAGCGCTTACGAACGATCCTCGATTTATGGAGGATCTCGACGGCCGAGCGGAGAGTTCGTTCAATCCGCAGGACGTCGTTTTTCATGATTACGATGCGAATCAGCTGCAGTCGATCCTTGAGCGACGTCGGGACGCGTACCAGGACGATGTCCTTGAAGATGGCATCATTCCACTCAGTTCGGCGTTTGCTGCGCAGGATCACGGTGACGCGCGTAAAGCAATTGATCTGTTTCGAAAGGCGGGCGAGATCGCAGACCGCGGGGGTGACGACACGGTAACTGAAGAGCACGTCCGTGACGCTCAGGAGGAAGCCGAGCGTGACCGGACGTTGACCCAGATGCAGGGCCTCTCCACACAAAAGAAGCTCTCGCTCTATGCCACGGCGATCGTTCCGGTTCACTCGCAGCGCAACCTGAATGCCGTTCCCAGCACAGTTGCGTACCGAGTATATCAGTATCTCACCGATTTGCTGGATGCCGACGAAAAGTCACGGGACTCTTATCTTCGATATATGAGCGAGGCTGAGACCTATAATTTCGTCACGTCTGAAAAACGGGGGCGAGGGTATGGCAGTGGTGTGCATAAAGAGTACACGTTCGTCGACGATCCAGAAGTGGTCGCTGAGACGCTTCAGGCCGACATCCGACTCGAAGAGGTAGAACACGAGGAGAACTTGATTCAGTCTGTTGTCAACGCACAAATAGACGATTTTTTCGAAGGGAACTGACGCGAAGAGTCACCGACGCCGGTACCGAATTCATATCGCACACGGGGTGTGGTTCCGACGAGAGTAATGTTAGAGTGGCAAGATATGACTGATAATAGTACGCAAGATTTCATATCGCACACGGGGTGTCTCCCATCGAATCGTCAGTCAATTCATCTCTCACGCGGGGTCACCCTTGAGGTGAGGCCGAAATCATCTCGCACACGGGGGGTGCTCACTCAACGCCTTCACCGAATTCACACTGCACACGGGGTGTATGGTTCTGGAAGCTATCAGTGAATACACTCGTGACGAGGGATGTGTTGTTCTTGGAGCATAAGGAACCGATCCGAATGACCTACATTCTACAGGTACTGCTTCTACCCCGTGTTAATAGGGTACTTTCACTCTTGATGAGGGGTTACATACCTCCAGTCCCCGCTTCAACCGATCACGATTATCCGAGATTGACTCCCGAGCCATCTCCAATTCACTTCGCACACGGGGTGTCGATCAGATAAGCTTCGGTCGGAGTGGGATTCCTTCCCACCGAGTGTGGCAAGGCTCACAGAGCGAGACTAGGTTCGATGGGTTGTGGGCTGTTTCAACCTCATCCTCGTCGAACTCAGAGAATGGCCGAATATGATGCACCCGTGGCGTGTATTCGAGTTCGCTTTTGCTACGGCCACACCCTTGGCAGGTTCGGTTATCTCGGTCTAGAACCTGTTCACGCCGCTCTTTCCACAACGGTCCATAGTTCGGGGTTGATTTCCAATCATAGGCGGTGGTGCAGAAGTCCTCACAAGGGGTGTGGAAGAGAATAACCCGCTGGCAACCTTTCCTGTGGCTGAACTGCGCCTATCAGGCGGACACCAGCAGCTCAAACCGTTTTAGACGCTCAGGACGCGACAGCAGAGAGCAACGGTGAGTCACGATCCAAGCAGATTCGACAGATCGACACGCCGTAGAAGGAGTTCACCACCAGTCGTAACGGCCAGAACACCGAGACACAGTGGCAGGAGTCCGACGACCCACACAAGGAGCGTGAACAACCCACCAGACTCACCACCCACCAAGAGTATAAATTCGCCGAAGGCCCACGTCACGCCAAATAACCAGACGAGCGGCGTCCACATTTCGTGCGTTATCAACAAGTACACTGGGAGTACGAACTGGCCCGCGATTACGAGTGCGAACCCGATCAGCACGGGGGCAACGATGGGCGCATCTCCAACTGGATCGAACGCAAACCGCCAGAACAATAGCCGAACTCCGGCCCACAGGCCGAGCATCACTATCGCATACGTCGCTCCACCACCGACCAGCAGTTGGCGTCTCGTTACAAACCGCCAACCAATAACCGATACAACGACAGTCCCGACTGCAGTCATCACTGCGACGACCGTCGTTAGCATCGGATCAAACGCATGACGTGGCGTGAGCTGCCCCACAATAGACCCACGCAAGGTGAGTATCTGCGGCCACGGTGTCGGGTTTATCAACATAGTCTGGGATTGACACAGCGGTAATTAAAACCGCTTGTCCGAATCCGACCAATAGATTCGTTCAAACCGCCCTGACAGAGAACCAGTCACTGTCAATTTAAAATCGGATTACTACTACTAATTGAACGCTGCGTTCAAATAGGCGGGCGTGCAGGAGGGTTCTCATAGCTTAACGACTGGACTGGCGATATCACCTCCTCGTTCGTAATTAGCGATGACGACGGCCAGACGGAGACAAAGAGCAACGTAGACGTGTGTTTTGACACGTTCTCGGCCTCGGACCTCGGGAGATCCGAGGCCGAGGTCCTTGCAGACGCCAATCGTCGTTTCGATCTGAGAACGATTATTGTAGGTCTCATCGAGTTGTTTCTTCCAGACCTGAACGGTGTCGCTGTGTTCTTCGATCTGTTTCTGAATGCGGTACTCGATGTCTGGTGGATCGTTCGTGTTCCGAGGATTGTACGGTGCGACTGGCACGATACCTGCTTTAATCAGATCGTCGTGCCAAGCGAGCATGTCGAACTCGGCATCCCCGACGAACGTTATCGGCTTCTTGACGGCGAGCGCATCCTGTGTGATGCGTCTCGCCGTCTCTTTGTCTACTGATTTCTCCGGGGTGAACTCCGCGGCAACCGGGATGTTGTTATCGGTCGTCACCAGACAGCAGCCATAGCCGTAGTAGCACTCCTCAGCCGTGCTATCGTAGTTCCAGGAAGCATCTTCGTCCGGGCGAGGAGCCCGGACGTCGGTGCCGTCGATTCGGAAACACGTACCAAGTTCCACGCGGACGAGAACCTGACGAAGAAGCCCTGAGAAGACTTCTACAACCACACCAGAGAGGTTGTCGATGAATCGGCCGATTGTCCGCCGTGATGGCGGTCGATCGAATCCACAGACCGGCCAGACATCATCGTTTGCGAGGTCCTGTTCCATCGCTTTGGGTGTGTAGATGTCGTTGTAGAAGCAGTGCAGCAGTCCTCGAAACAGTTCGGGCGGCTCAAACACTCGTTTTCGCCCCCGCGGGTCGGGGGCGAAAACGGGAAAATCCAGAAGGAACCCGAGATTGAGGTGATCGAGTAGTGTCGTAGTCTCCGTTTCCAGAGATTTCAATACCTCTGCTATCGTTTCCTGATGTGGCAGGGTGCTGGTAGACACACTTCAGCTTCCCTGCCTTACTTCCGAAAAGCTGTATCTTCGCAAGACCCGAATCCGGTAGTAGAGCTGTGCTAACTATTCTGCACGCCCGCCATCATAGGTAGCTGTTTCCTGCTGCCATTCTCACTGACACTCTCGACTACAGAAATGGCGATCCGCTGATTCGATATCGTACTGAATTCGCCTGATTGTCTCGCCGCAGTTTGTACACCCCGTCTGAGGACGATTTTCTATCTGCCAACGCCCCCTACACTCCGTGCTACAGAAATGGTTTGTCTGATCGTCGTCGAGATTCCTTTCGTATCGTTTGAACTTCGTTCCGCAGTGGTCGCATTGGAGGACGAGCCTGCTGTCCCTGTGTTCAGACCGCCACTTCCCGTGACACTGCTTATCACAGAAATGGTGTTCCGCACGCTCCACTTCCGACGGCGGTTTCGAGACTGTCTCACTACAGAAATCACATTCAACTTCAACGGGCATGGGTTAGCCTTTCGCCGACTATTAGCGACCGTCATCACTGATAAATCTCAGTGGCTACTCATTGGGATTGATGGGACCCTTATATTTCGACTTCACCCTGTCTCCATCCCGCCATTGCCAGTAGTAGTAGCGATTGTCGTTGATCTCCTTGATCGTGATCGTCGCTTTGGCAGGGACGTCGTCCGGAAGATCGTCTGGTTGCTCTTCGACCTCTTCTTGATCTGCCGACTCCTCGAGACGAGCCTCTCGTTCCTTGTGCTCGGCGAGCGCTTCTGCGTACGAAGCAACGTCTCGGAGCCGCTCCGGGTCCGACTCGTTGAGCGTGTTGACGATCTCCGTCGGGAGGGTCGCCGGTGGGGTCGGGGGTTCGTAGGACATCGGCTGCTCTCGTGTTAACCAACACTACCCGCGGATCCATAGTTTTGTTGGTTAAGTCGGTGGAGACGGTTCTCGCACCTGCTGGCTGTAACACTACTCGAACCTTCTTTATACAGTAGTTTGGTACTATGTTACACCGTGCTCCGGCGCATCGAACTCGAGGTCCTCGCCACGGTCGACCGCGGCGACACGATCTCCGAGCTCGCGACGAAGCTCGACTACAGCGAGAGTTACCTCTCTCGTGCCGTCGCCGACCTCGTCGAAAAGGGGCTCATCTACACGGAACGCGATGGCCGACGAAAACGAGTCGTCCCGTCGGATGCTCGCGCCGTCGAACTCTATCGGGACCTCGTCCGCCAGCACTCCCACATCGAGTTCCCCGAGCTGCTGACCGGGAAGGCACTCGAGGTGCTGTACTACCTCGACCAGCCGCGAACCGTCTCCAAGATCGCAGACCGGAGCGACAACTACCGTAACACGGTCAACCGCGTCCTCAAGCGGTTTCGCGATCGTGGGCTCGTCGGGACGGTCGACGGCCACTATGACTTCAACGCCGATTTCGACTATCTCCACGAGTTCGCCCGGGAATTCGCACACCATCTCCATCGCCAACGCCTCGAAGCCGTCGCCCCGAAGGGCACGATTCTCTGGGAGGACTACGACGAATTCCTCGCACAGACCGAGACGGAGATCGACGCGGAGGCGTTCCACGAAACCGGCCTCGCTCGATTCGCGGCCTTCGACCTCCAGTTCCTGCTCACCGGCCACCGCTACTACCTCTACTCCGAGGAGCTCGACGCCGTCTCGCCAGCGGAGCTGTGCTGTCACACGCTGTTAATCGACGACGGAAGCCGCCACCGCTCGTACTGCCTCCTCCTGCTCAGCCACGTCGACATCGACGAAGAGGATCTCCGGGAGCAGGCGGTGAAGTATGGACTCGAAGATGTGATCGACGCGCTGCTCCAGTACCTCGAGACGCAGGGCGAGGTCGAGGACGACCGGCTTCTCGCGTGGTCGGAGTTCCAGAAGCTGGCGGGTGAGTACGAAATCGAACGGTGATCGAGTACTGAGACGAAGCTAATTCTGTAAGGGTTACGCGTCGTCCGGGCGAGGGGAATTCTCGTACTTGACCATCTTCTCGGGCTTGTCAGAGATGGTCTCGTAGATCTGTTGGAGGGTTTCCTCCGCGGCGAGGAGATTGTGTTCGTCGAGGAAGGTCCGGCCCTCCTCTGTGAGGCCGTAGAACTTCCAGGGATATCCCTGCCGGCGCTGGTCATCGTCTAGAGCGACCTCCTTGACGATACCGGCGTCGATGAGCTTCTGAATGTGCTTGTAGACGGTGGCCTCGCTCACGCTGGGGTTGAGCTCCTCGAGCTCGTACATCGAGGGGAGCTGTTCGGGGTGCTGGAGGATGTTGTTGATCAGCGCGAACCGCGTCTGCTGAGTCACGAAGTGGACAAGTTCGCGGGATTCCATCTCCCCAGCAGTCCCCAGGTCGGTGCTCATACGACACAGTACACACCCTGGCGGCAAGTAGTTTACCCTTGAGTGAATCACCCTATAGTAACTCACACCGAATTAACCCGGTGATTTACTCCATAAATCATATCGCACGGCGCCGAGAGAGCCTGTATATGTCCGACAAAGAGCCGCCCGTCCCCGAGGAGGTCCTTACTAGTGCGAAGGACCAACTCAACGAGGAAGAGATCTCGCTGGCGGACAACGAGGAGATCCTCCACGCCCTGAGCGAACTGACTCCCGTCTACGAGAACGACCGCTCGTACTTCGTGCTGGGGAACTACGACCGGGAGCCGATCCGCCGGTTGAACCTCGTGATCGACCGACTCAACCGCCGACAGGACGCCTACGCCTTCCGGATGGTCGACATCCGCGGCGAGTGGGACAATAGCATTCAGAAGTTCTGCCTGATCGGTGATATCGTGACCTACCTCGTGGGTGTCGCCGAGAAGGAACCGAGCGACTTCCTCGTCGAACAAGGGCTGCTCGTCGGCACGACCGAGTTCTTCGCGAAGAGCCACGTCCTCAAACGGGAGTACGAGGACGAGGAGCACCCCTTCGGTTGGATGCAGGACGGTGTTTTTGAGCTGTTCGACCGGGAGGGACGGCTGTATCGCTGGCAGACCGAGGAGGACCTCGTCGACGTAACAGAAGACCTCCCGTGACCGCGGGCAGGATAGTGGCTGTGTGCGTTAACCAACGCCAGGGATAAAACGGATGGTTTGTTGGTTAACCGAAATCAGTTCGCGTCAGCCGGAAGTCGGCCATCTGGGCGGGGCACACGGCCCCGTTTGATTTCGTGATCGACGCGACGCAGGTGCTTGCAGCCGCCTTCGGGTGAACGCTGTTGCCAGTCGGGACAGGTACACGATTCGTTGATGACGTCGACTTCGTACCTGTTACCGGACGCGGACTGCACCTCGTAGCGGCCACCTTTCGAGAGGAGTGAGACGTCCATCGCTTCGGCGACGGCACGCTTCGTGCGGGGCTCGAGATCGTCCTGTGACTCTGCGTTCTCGTCGACGACCAGTCGGTCGCGAACGTCGCCCGTTCGGCCACCGTCGGGAGCGACGGCTTCCGCAGGGCCACTGAGCCGCTCGTGGAGCACTTCCTCCACCGGATGGCCTTCCGGCCACAGGTAGTGGACCTCACGGCGCTCGCGATGGTCGTAGGAGCCGCACGCCGCTGCGCTCCCGGTCCACACTCGCCAGGCACCGAGCGCGGCCATCACGTCGACGATGTCACGGGGAACTGTCTTATGGTCGTCCGGGAAGAACACCCGGAAGCGGGTACACGCTTCTTGTGGCGGGATGGTCTCCCACCAGTCTTCGCTGGAGCCCCAGCTGTCGTACATCGCGTCGTCGCTCCCGTAGCCGACGGTCACGCCGTCGGTCGGCGTCCAGTCTGCTGGGAGGTGGTCCGCCTCGCCTTCGAGCACCCGAAGAACGGCGTATCGGAGGTACTCGTGGGCTTGGTTGTCTGTCGTACGAGCGACCTGGTTGTGCTGCTCGGCAACGTGCTCGGCTTCCTCGAGGACTGTCGTGAGATAGGGTTCAGTCATGGTTCACGGAGGTCAGAACGCGCCTCCGCCCCTCTGCGGGCGCAGAAAACTTAACCAACAAAGCGGAAGGTATCCATCACGCTGTTGGTTAACTATATTGGGACAAGGATTCACCTTCGAGCACGTCGATGAGCTCTTCTGCTGTGAAACTGATCCGTCCGAGGCGCTCGCGAACGACCTCGGGATCGTCCGACTCCCACGCAGCGAGGTAGAAAACCGACTTACTGGTGCCGAAAAGTATCTTTGCTAATAATGCTGAAAACTGGTTAATTCACCGGCATACAGGGCAAGAGATGTTCCCTGAACCCTCCTCGACAGCGAAGGAGAATCCGCAGTCACTACACGTCATTTGGTCTGTTTCGATAGCCAGGTGTGGCGAGGGGGTGTTCCGGTGACCGAAATCGATATTGTCTGTATTCGTTTCGACTTCGATGAAATCGCTTGATCCCGTACCGCTGAATGCGTCTTCAAACATATCTGCGAACTGGTCCTCCAGCATCTGCCTCGCCTCATTTTCTGCAACAGCATTCCCGTACTCTGCCTGTTCCTCTGTGAGAAACTCGTCGAACTCCGCGATCCAGTCACAGTATGGACACCGGAGATTCAGATAGTGTTCTTGTTCGTAGGTCTCTCCATGGATCGTGAACTGACCGTCACAGCTCGGGCATTGACGGGGAAGCATCCCGGCCTCGTCGGTGGGTAAATCGATGTTGACTACCATATCCGTCATACGATCACCGTCCCGTTCTGCCAAGCGGCCGTAAACTGGGACTCAATAGATTCCCGATTGATTGGTCGGAGCTCAGAGGCGGTGTGCTGCGTATCACCGGCGTCGTGGAACGAGTGACCCCATGCCCAACCATCCTCCCGGTCACGTATGATGTAGCGGTCATGGAAATCCCAGTCGCTGTCCGAGAGATACCGAACCTCGATATCTGAGTGCTGCTGCGAAAACTGGGATACGCGCTGCTGGTAGCCCCCTCCAGTCACGCGATCCGTCGTCATCACTTTGATTTCGACGCCGTTCGGCACGTGCTGGAGCAGGTCGTAGAGGCCTTCGCGGGCGTACCGATCGATGATAATCACCTCATCTCGCGCAAGTTCCACGAAATCCCGGAACAGGTGCTCAGCTTGTTGCGACTCGTTAGGGCCAATCGAGGCCTGCCGAAGTGATCGGTGCGTCCCTGTCCGCGGAATTTCGACACCATCGTTCCGATATGCTTCGAACCGATCTGCACCACGGTCTGTGATCCTGGCGCCGTGGTAGAAGAGTCCGCCGCCCCCTCCGTGCGTCTCGATGAGTCGCTTCTCCTTCAGGTACCAGATGTTCTGGTCAACGAGCGTTTCATCCCCAATTTCGTCAATTAGTTCGTCTCGCTCGGCGAATACTACCCCGGTGTTCTCTCGATCAAGCTGGTACAATTCCTCTAGGATGTCGTATCGGGTGTTGCCGTCGATGATGGTTTCGCACCCGTCTTCGTGCAGTTTCTCGATCCCTGGCGCAGTAATCTGGATTGTGCTGATTCGCTGCCCCAGTGCCCCCTGTACTTCGACGTATTCTCCATCGATTCGCTCCGCCACATAAGCCACGTCGTCCTGCTCGTACTCTTCCAATGCCTCGTACAATCCATCCCCTGTCAGGCCACGGTACTGTACGTCTTTGAACTGATTATAGAGCGCTTTCAGAATCTCCCGCGCGATTTTCTCATCTTGTTGCCCTAGTGACGACATCGTTTCGTGTAAAATACTTAGACCACGTATCATTTAAAATCGTGCTGCAGCGACCGGCGGCAACGCAGCTGTTACGGGAAGAACTAGTACAGAAGCAAACGCCGCCTCTCTCTACCTCTTCAACACCTCATCGAGGCCAGCTTTTTCGATCAATAGTAGTGCCATTCCGCCAAGGAATATGATCCCGACCAGGGTGCCGAAAAACCCGAATACGGGATGGATTACTGTCGAGATAATGCTGGGAGCCATCCAAATCAGGACGATACCAGATAGGACGAACCCCATCGTGTAGCGGATGTTCCAATTTTTTGCCGAGGTGTAGATCCCTAAGAAAGTAACAACAAGCATGAGCAGGTACACTAGTCCTGCTACCACGGGCCCCACGAACTCCTTGATGACCACGACGATGATGAAAACGCCGACCGGCGGCACGAAAACTTCCTGGATAGCTCGTCCGACTCCATCAGCTCCCGTTGGCGCCGGCATACAATCTCATCTAAAGTGCTGAGTGACAAAAACAGCCACCCCATACGCTGGCAACACAAAGCGGTACTGTGTATAGTAACAACCGAACAGCGGAGTAGCGGATCGAGTGCTGGATAATTCCTCAATTGTCGAGTATCTCGATGATTTTCTCTGCTGTGGTACTAATCCGTCCAAGCCGCTCGCGAACGACCTCTGGATCGTCCGACTCCCACGCAGCGAGGTAGAACGCCGACCTGCTAGTGTCGAGCCCGCAGTAGCGCCCGACGACGTACGCGACGGCTTCGGCCTCGACTTCGCGTTTTGCTCGCTCGGTGTCGTCGTCGACGTCGAAGTGGAGCATGGCGTGGGCGTACTCGTGAATCAGCGTCCGCGCGAGGTCGGCCTCGTTCTCCCGATCACGCACCTCGACGAGCGGCTGGACGTCGACGAGACTCAGCTGCTCGCAGATGCCCTTCGCCTCACCGTGCGTCCACTCCTCGGCTGGAACGATTCGCACCGTCACGCCGAGGTCGTCAGCGGCGGCAGTCAACTGTTCGGCGAGGTCGCCGGCGTCCCCAGTTGCTTCCGTGTCCAGGTCGGGAAGCGGCTCGCCCTCGGTCTGGGAGATATCAAACACCGGCGCGGGCTTGAACCCCACTAGGCCCTCGGACCACTCCTCGGGCGGCGTCTCGTCGTACTCACAGTTACTGTCCTCGTGGTAGCTCGGCGAGTTCTCGCACTCCGGGCACTGCTTGGTGATGATCGGCGCCCAGATCCAGATGGCCGACTCGCCTTCCTGGACGTGGCGGTCGAACTCCTCCTGCCACGTCCGGTAGCCCGCCACGCGGGTTGCCTCGGGGCACTGCCGCTTGATGAGGAGCGTGTTCCGATACGAGTAGTCGTGGAAGCGACTCTGGACGTCGAGCCACTCTTCGAACTCCGCGCTGGCCTGCGCGTCGTCGACACCGGCGACGAGGTCGTCGATCCACTGTTCAATGGTACTGTTCATCTCGTCGGATCGCGTGTCGGTCTGGTCGAAGGAGACCGACGAACCTCTGGTCGTGGACATGGTAGTCACTAAATCGGACTAACGCGATTTCGCCAGTTCAGAACGCGCCGCACCCCTCAAAGGCGGATGAACAACCCTTGAGGAACGCTATCGAAGTTCGGCTGTATCGTCCGCGAAGCCGACCGTGACGAGATACTCGAGGAACTCGTCGAACTGATCCACGTCGCTGGGCGTGTCGGTCGCGAGGTGCCGGGTCCACTCGATTGCCCACTGAAACGCAGGATCAGCTCCGCCTTTACCGTGAATATACCACCAGCGCGCTGCCTTCAGCACGACGAGCGGGTTCGTGGGCGGCTCCGTACTCGCCAGCGCACGGGTTAACGATCCGATCTCCTCGGGAACGTCGCTTGCGTGGACGTCGCCGGACTGCGTGTTCGCGATATCGACGGGAATCCCGTCGATCGAGACATCTCTCGGTGACTGTTGTTGACTCACGGAGATCACCTGACTGCGAGGACTTCCGCTGAAGCCCTCACCCTCTCAGGGGGACGAAAAACAACCCACGGTCGGTGCGCCGGCGTCTCAGCGACCGATGGTGCCCTGGCGCGTGATTGGTGCGTCGGGCTTGATTCTGAACGCGACGATGGTGGCGTCCTCGGTTGCAGTGACAGCCACGTCGTCGCCGGTCACGAGTGCGCTCTCGGTGAACCCGACCGTTTCATCGCCGACCTCGACGGCGCCGTCGAAGACGTACAGATAGGTGTGCCAGCCCGGCTGTGAGGGGAGCGTGGTTGTGGCCTCAGCGGCGAGTCGGCAGTCATAGAAGTTGACGTCATTCCGAACGTACAGCGGGGCGTCGGTCCCCTTGGGGCCGAACAGGTGGCGCCACTCGCCGGCGACCGGATCGGGGATCGACTTGTGTTGGATGCCCGGCTCGAGGTCGAGGCTGTGCGGCCGGACGAAAATCTGGAGCATCCGCAGCGGAGGGTCGTCGGCGAGCGTCTCCTCGGCGTGCCAGAAGCCGCTGCCGGCGTTCATCACCATCAGATGGTCGGGGTCGGTGACGAGTTCGTTGCCCTGTCGATCATCGTGGCGCATCACGCCTTCGGGGACCCAGGAAATGATCTCCTCGTTGCGGTGCTGATGCATCCGGATCAGCGTGCCGGGGTCCATGAACGACTCGACGACGGTCGCCAGCGGGCCGTACCCGTGGTCGTCGTGGTCGGGGGCGGCACGACCTGGGAAATTGAAGTGGATCCGGAATTTCCCCTGATTTTGCGAGACGTCCGTTCGCGGCGCCGTATAGATGCGCGACTGTGTCTGTGCGGAAGGCGAATCGTCCATTACCCGATATAGACGCTCACCCGCTAAATGGGTTCTGCGCAACGGTTCCTAGCTTCACGCTGGGTAAGCCGCGTCCCTCATACCGACGGGAAGTAGACGCTTTCCTCGCCGGCGATACATTGTGAGCTGGTCCGAGTATAGTTCTCGAATGACTGACTCGTCTTTGCAAGTTTGCTGCATACAGAGGGTGAGCTCAGCAAGGAACTATGGTTTACTACTCAATCTCAGATCTGGTAGAATTCCTTGGCGAATTTACTGCTGCCTCGTAGCTACCGACCCTGGCGAACAGGTATTTGTATTTCCACTATTTCGTTAATGTATGGAACTTCGGCGTGCCACCGTACTGTCCACCGGTGTTGGGATTCTTTTTATCGTCTTAGGATTCATTACGACGCCGGGGTTGGGCGGTCGCACGGTGATGGCGTGCAACACCTCTTCGGCTCCTGCATTTCGTGGAATCAGAATCACCGACGTAACCCTTGTCTGGTTTGACGGGTGTAACGTCTGGACTCTCTCGTTATTTGCAGCACTTGGGGGCCTCTTACTCATCGGAGCGGTTGCTGGCGGTTCTGTAACGGTTCTTCGAGTGTTCCGGAACTCAGAGAGCCAACAGCCCACCGATTGAGTGGGACTGAAACGAGAAGGGAATTCCGTCGTATTGTCGCTCTATATCGAACGATTCGAACTGCCAATTTTGAATACTTGCTCGCGACCGACTCGTGGCTATACGCAACACACGCTTCTGTCAGTTACTACTGATGTTATCGAGGCTTGGAACCGGAGATAGAAGCTCGGTAGGTCACTCAACTACTGGCTGGACAGGCATTCGTTCCAGACACCGATGACACGGGATACAGAGAGTCAACAGGTTACTCGGAGTATCTGCATCGTCGACTGACCGATCTGGATCGTTGTAGAATCGCCGTCGTGGAATCCGATGATGCACATGGAGATCACGCCCGAATTGGTTTCGGTGTGTTTCGCGGTCCATCCCACACCGGAGACAGGAGTTGTTGTCACGGGCGATGATCTCCTCCCGAATCTGTGGCCAGTCCGAGCCAAACGGAATCGTCTCAGTATCTGATTGGCGGTAGTTCTCTAGATAGTCCGGATCAGCCGCCTGCAGTGCTGTTCGCCACGTACCGAAGACGCGCCGGTACGGCTGGGTCGTGAACGTCCCGTGTTCAAGCATCTCACTCGTTGTCGGCGGGTGGCCCAACTCTTCTGCGAGGTCTCGCAATTCGGCCAACAAATCCTCCCGCGGAATTCGCCACCGCTCGTTCGGCTCGAAGCCAGCGGCTGTCAGGGCCTCGTTCCAGGAACCGAACCGCTTCTGGTAGATCGATCCGCTCCATCTTCCTTGGTCTTCCATTTCCTCCTTACGGGGAACGTGTCCCAACTCTTCGTTGAGTCTTTTGAGTTCAGCTATCAGATCCTCCTCGCTCACACCCCACGCAGAGTGGACTCTCAGTCCGGCTTGCTCAAGAGCTCGATTCCAGGTTCCGAAAATTCGCTTGTATGGACCCGCTGTGTAGGGGCCATCCTGGTCCATCTCATCGGATGTCGGTGCTCGACCCAGATCCTCAGCGAACTCCTGTAGAGCAGTAATAAGCGTCTCTTCGGAGAGGTTGATTTCAACGCTCGGTTCAAGACCAGCCGCCTGTAGCGCCGAATTCCATCCGCCGAACCGCTTGCAGTATGTTTTCACCGAATACTCCCCGTGCTGTCTGTAGGTTCGCTCCGATGGAGCCTCCCCGACACTTTCGGCAACCGCCTTGAGGTCCGCAAGGAGATCCTCCTCTGGGGTTGGTGGTCGCCCGTCGGGTTCGTTTGTGCCCGTTTCCAGGCCAGCAGTCTTGAGTGCTTCATTCCACGACCCGAACCGGGTTGCGTAGGTTGCTGGGGCATGAGGCCCGGAGTCGTTCATTTCCTTCTGCGACGGGGGACGCCCGAGTTCCGCAGCGAACTCCTGGAGTCGGTTGAGGAGTTCTTCGTCGGAGTACAGCTTCTTGCCCATAATTAGCGATGTGAATGAATCACTCAGTTTGGTCCCGGCTTGGTATTTGAATGTCAGTGCTGGAGGCTGTACTCAAATCGAGGGACATGACTGAACTCGCGAGGCCGCTGCTGGCCGCCCCGCGCCCATTCAGGGGGTCGGATAAACGGGATACTCTCCAAATTAACCAACAGGAGGAATTGATTGGCCCGTCTGTTGGTTAAGCGAGATGGCTACTTCTCTTCCTCACGCAACTCTTCTGCTTTCCACTGGAGGCGACGCAGAATCTGCGTCCGGTTCTGGTGCGTGTTCTCGTAGGCAACACACTCCCGGAGTGTCTCCATATCGGGGATCGTCGCGATCCCGGCCTTGATCAGTCGATAGTTCGGTGCTTCGAGGCGCTTCTCGGGCGGGAATTCGTCATCACCCCCGTCGTTGTCTGCGGATTTCTCCATCGCTATCGCCCTCCACCCTTCACGGGGGAGAAAGACAGAAGAGCGACTACCGCACTATTACAGCGTCAGGCCATCGCGTCCTGGAATCGCTCGCGAAGCGCATCCTCACGCTCCTCGAATTGGTCCACCTTCTCCTGCAGATCATCGCTGACCCGTTCGATGCTCGCGAGCGCCCGCTCGCCGGCGAGCGACGCCTGCGACCCGTCGTCGCCATCCGTCTCCAGCTGTTCCTCGTAGGCGCGTTCGACGCGCTCGATGGTTCCCTCTGGGTTGAACAGGATGTCGTTGGCCGTGCGGACGTAGCCGTCCAGCGACGCACCCTCCTTGCCCTGGAAGAAGTGCGTGAGCGCGTACGTCGCCCCGGAATGCAGCGTCCACATATCGATCTCGACGGGTGAGGGCGTGTTGGCCTCCGCATCGCTCGCAGCGCGCTCGGCGAGCTAATCCGGGAAGCCCAGCAGGCTGTAGAACTCCGTGACGGTGAACGGGAGCTCGGAGAAATCGAGGTCGATATCTTGGGCATCCCGAATGAACTCGAAGAGATCGTCTGCGACGAGTTCGACCTGTGCGAGGAGCTCCTCCCACCAGGTCCGGAAGTTCCGCACGTCGCCGACGTGCTTGATGACCTCCTTGTCGGTAAGCGAGCGCATCGTGTTCGAACAGTAGCCGTCCTGAGCGAATCCCTCCACGTAGACGGCGTGCTCGCCGAAGAAGTCGTAGCCCGACGTGACGCCCATTGTGATCGGGTCCGACCGGCCAGGGAGGCGCACCTCGAGGCCGTCGAACATAATGTCCATATGGACCTCGCCGCCACCCCGGTAGCGCCGGATTTCGCCGAACATCACATCGCCCAGCGGCGTCCCGTCAATGGTCTCCTCGCGAAGGACCTCCTCCAGCGGCCCGTAGACGTCGACCGGATTGATGATGGCGTAGCTGTCAGTCGGAATGTGGAATAGGGGATCCGTCTCAGCGTCATCATCTTGAACCTGTGAGCGAGCGCGACTCGGCTCAACGAGCGCGTTGAACCGCTCCGTCTCGACCCACTCGTCGGTGTAGGGGTTCTGGTAGGCCACGGTCGTCTCGACAGCCTGCGGAAGATCACGGACCGCCTCGGCGAAGGTCACGGGGTCTGCATTCCCGTGACGTTCTCGGTACCACTCGGGTAGTTCGGTGTCGGTACGTCCATCGACGCCAGCGAAGATGGTTCTGGACTCTGGATCTTTCATCTCAGTCACCTCACTTGAGGAATCCTCGTCGACGTGCGACTGCATCGTCTCGCGCCCTGCGCCCCTCTCCCGGGCGCAAAAACAACACAAACGAGAATAGGGGGTTGTTCGTTGTTCAGGTGCGCTGTCTCCTACCGAGGTGGATCCAACAGCTTGGTTCAATAGAACCGGAACGCTTACTCGCTATGACAAGCTCCAGTCAACTATCGTGGCGTCATTCCTTGAGGCATTGGCCAAGCAGCGAGTTTGGCACTGGCTGGAGGAGTCGAAGGAGTTCAAGGTCGATGGTGAGGTCAATATCGGGACTGGTCGCATCGACCTAATCGCGGAATCACCGTCGGGCGATGTTATAGGGGTCGAGCTGAAGCGAGCGTCGGAATTCGGGCTCGATAGAGATATTTATGCCCAAACCCACCGATATCTCGACAGCGGAGCCCTCGACCAGCTGTACTTTGCTGCTCCCGACGCTGATAAACTTGGGACCAATCCGGAATCGGATCCCGTCGACCAGATGAGTATTCGTGCGATAAGCTATCGGTTAGCTGCTGGCGTTGATGAGGGCTGGTACACACCGTCGGAGGTCATCACTCACATTCGAGACGCGATCTCTGCAGACTTTCTTGCCTACTCGCTGGAACATCGTACCGTCGAGGACCTCATTCGGCAGCTGTTAGATCGTTCCCCGGAGGACAACGAGCCGATTTCTCTTGCCGAGGCCGCTCAAGAGCTACGACGGACACGACTACCGGAGGAGTTGGGTGTGATTCACGTCCCGATCGAAAAGGACGGATCTAAGTCCGACTTTTCGAGCCTGCTTACTCCCGGTGACGGTCCGACGCCCTCGATCGTCCGGAATGCCGAGCCAGTCTGTGCTGGCGATGATACCACTGGCCAGATTTCGCCGACAGAAGAACCGTGGGTGCGACATCATACCTGGACTCATTTAGGCGGCATCCCGGAAGCCCATATCCCGAACGACTTGGAGTCGGACACGCCCACCCGCCCAATCGACATTCTGGCCTTCGAAGGGGATATTGATCCGACTGCAGCGGTCGAAACCCCCGAATCGAATGCGGTCATCGGTATCGAGGCAAAGGGTGAGAGCTCTTTTCGGGGTTCTCGAAAAACCGAGCAATTAGAACAGTTCTTAGCAACTGAAACTCTTTCAAAACTCTATCTTGCTGTTCCAACAACGCTTAGCGAGCGCGCAGTCACGTTTCTTGAGCAGCACGGATTTGATACAGTTGGCCTCATCACCGTAGACGACACCGGTGGCGTCGACATCGCTCGCGAAGCGACGCATCAGACCCCGAAGTACGATGGCTACCTAGAGAATCATCATGAACGGAAGGTCGGGTATGGAGATCTCGAGTTCCCGTGGCTTGAGCCAGTATCGAACCTATACCTCACCGAGGAAGAAGCCGAACGGGTCGAGCATCCCGATCCCGTCGCTTACGCGAAACCCATTATTGAGGCAGCCGAATTGAACGTACCCGCAGGGAGCTGGATGGACGTCGACGACTGGACGGGTGCCGAACGAACAGAAGACGAGTTCACAAAGGAGCGAGTGCGGTACTACCTCCTCCGTGGAGTGAAAGCTGGCCCGTACCTCCTCGACTCCGATGTCGACCAAGATGAAATGATGTGCGGCTACACTCGCTTGGCCTTGGAGTGGTTCGAGGATACTGACGAGCCAGGGCTGAAGTTGAACTTTGGCGGTGGCTCGTGGGTGGGGGGCTATCTCTGGTTTACTGGTAAGTCCATCCAGCAGCTGCTCACGGTTCTTCTGAACATTACGGACGTCAATGGGGCGACGATCCGTGGACAGGGCAAAGTAATCGATTTGGAAACGTTCCCGATTCGTGGAGACAGTGAACACCTTCGGCTGCAGGGCCGCTTCGGGGAGGAGGATCTCTTAGAATTAGAGATCCGGAGTCTTGTAGACGAGGGCGAAGGCGACGAAATCTTCGAGGTGGACTTAGGTTCGGGGGAGAAAGCCGGCGTGACGGCGCAGTTTACCGAACCACAGTGGTACGATTTGGTGGCTACGCTGGATCACCTGCTGGCTGGTGGCACGTATCGAGGGCTGCCTGGGGAGTTTGACTCGACTCCACGTATTGGCCCGTTAGGTGAGGACACCTGGGACATCGGGACAGATATTGAGGAAACGTCGAATCCAGTCTCGATTGAGATGCGCAACTCGGATACCGACTTCCTCACGGAATAGCCACAGTTAGCTTACTCGTCGGTCGCTTGGTGCTTGGGTTCGCGCCGGTTATTATACCGCTCCAGTTCGCGCCCGATTTTCTCGAGCGCCTCGACACCACGTTCGAGGAGCTGGTGGGGGGCTCGCGCCAGTCGAAGTGTCTCCATCAGTGCTCCCCCTCTGGGGGTTCGATGAGGTCGTTGCTCTCTTCGGCGAGTTCCCGGATTACCCGTTCTACGTCAGCATCCTCGGTAACTGTCCGATGTACGAGCGGGGCAGGATATGCACGGTCGCCCTGGCTGCAGAGCACGACAAGCCACTCGTCGCTTCCATCCCCGAGTACGATGTAGTGGTTGCGATCAGCGCGCTGGAAGACCCGCCGGTCCGGGCGAGAGACGGTTCGCCAGTTCTCGGGGAGCGTCGGTGACGGCCGTCCACCGTCGGGGAGCGCGACGACGTCGTCGGTAAGGGTCGCCATCGCGGCGTCGATCTTCTCGCCGGTGAGGTGCCAGCACGCCGCTGCACCGTCGCACTCCAGCTGTGAGACCACCTGATTCCGGAACGCGATATAGTGCTCACGGGCGAACTGCTCATCGTCGTAGTAGTCGAGCAGGAGTGCGCACGCGAGCTGGGCGGGCCCGCTACCACTGTATCCCCACTCGAACCCGCTCGGACTGTGGTTGACGAGGTCCAGACTGCGATTGAGGGAGAGTCGCCGATGTTCCGAGAGGTTCAGCACGACGGCTTGGCCGTCGACGCGGAAGCCGACGTACTCGACTGCGTCTCGGTGAGACTGTGCGGGCGATGCGACTGGAACCGATTCCGAACTGGCCATAGATACATTCCCGTTCATCGTTGCTCGCGGGCGGTTCGGTGACCCCCGCACCCCTCTCAGGGGTTCAACAAACAGGGCGGCGTAGCGTTCGGCAACGTATTTGGCAGTTGCAACATACTGTCCACATAATTGAGGATGGCTGTACTGGACGATCTCTCGGGGTTCGAGTTCGAGGACGTGATGGAGGACGTGTTCCGCAACCTCGGCTACGAGAAC